>Ga0334898_1000287_pt1 | contig 88354 bp, 64 predicted proteins | sample GraSluR3_MG_10_FD_207228 | JGI IMG/M metagenome (GOLD analysis project Ga0334898, IMG submission 207228) | Sludge microbial communities from methane-producing bioreactor in Wageningen University, Netherlands - Granular Sludge_3_08-R3 | ecosystem: Engineered > Bioreactor > Anaerobic >... | reverse complement strand
AAAATAATTATGACAAACAAGTGTCTTCAGGTATCTATTTTTACCGATTAAACACAAATCAAGGTGTTATTAATAAAAAGATGTTACTTTTAAAATAATGACATAAATCAAATACTTAAATATTAGGAATATTAGGGCATAAGAATATGCCCTAATTTTGTTGATAATTATGTTAAAGATATTATTTTGGTTAAAAAGGGTGGATACTTAAAATGGTTATCGCCCAGTACGATTTCGAACATTTGCTTGACAGAAATCAATACTTTATTCATTTTGAATAAAGGAGGCTAAATGTATTTAGACATTTCAGTTTTAGCTATAGATGATGATGAAGATATCTTATTTGCTTTAAAAATGTTTTTATCCGGACAAGTTAAAAAGATAACAACAGAAACAAATCCGGAAAATATCATTAAGTTATTAACTAACAATGAATATGACTTAGTTCTTCTTGATATGAACTTTACTAAAGACACAATCAGCGGTTCAGAAGGTTTCACTTATTTAAGTAGGATAAAAACCAATTTTCCGGACATAGTAGTTATTTTTTTAACAGCGTATGGAGATGTAGAAAAAGCTGTAAAGGCATTAAAAGAAGGTGCAAGTGATTTTGTCTTAAAGCCTTGGCAAAACGAAAAACTACTTGCAACTATGAATTCTGCCACAGAATTTTTAAAATCAAAAAAAGAAAATAAACTCCTTAAAAACAAACAACAATCCATTTTAGAATCTACCAACAAAAGCTATCAACAAATTATTGGTACCTCAAAAAAAATGAAAGAAATCTTTTCAATTATAGAATGTGTTGCTCCAACAGATGCAAACATTTTAATAACCGGTGAAAACGGAACAGGCAAAGAATTAGTTGCTAAAGCAATTCATAATAAATCAAAATACTACAATGATTTATTCTTAGCTGTAGACTTAGGCTCAATCCCGGAATCATTATTTGAATCAGAGTTATTCGGTCATACTAAAGGTGCTTTTACTGATGCTAAGGTCAACAGAATAGGAAAATTTGAAGCAGCTAAAGACGGTACTCTATTTTTAGATGAAATCGGAAATTTAAGTTTATCTCAACAATCTAAGTTATTGACTGCAATTGAAAAAAGATATATAACTCCAATTGGATCAAACAAAAAAACACCAATTAATGTACGATTAATTTGTGCTACAAATAACAATTTAAATGAATTAATTATAAATAATATGTTCAGACAAGATTTGCTCTATCGTATTAATACAGTAGAAATTCACCTACCTCCCTTAAGAGAAAGAACAGAAGACATACCATTAATAGCCGAACATTACTTAAAAATTTTTAAAAAAAAATATAAAAAAGAACACCTGTCTTTATCTACGGACGCTATTACATTTTTACAAAAATACAAATGGTTCGGCAATGTTAGAGAACTTCGGCATGCTTTAGAAAGAGCAGTCATTTTAACAAAAAACCAAAATCTTTCTATTTCAGATTTTACCTTCTTAACTAATGATTCATTCCATCAAAACAAAATAGATAAGTTAAACACAAACATAGAAATTAAAGACATAAATTCTTTAGAATCTATTGAAAAAGATTTAATCATTAATACCTTGAAAAAATTTAACGGAAATATCTCAAATACTGCTAAAGAGCTCGGATTAACCCGACCTGCACTATATAGAAGAATTAAAAAATATGATATTTAAAAATTATAAATTACAACTTTCAATTAATATTGCTCTTATCTTGTTATGCGAATTAGTATTGGTCATTGTCATCGAAAAAAAACTCCTTTTTTTCAGTATTTTTCTTATACTTTTAACTCTTTATTTAGTATTCAGACTGTTCAATTTTTTTGATAAAACAAACCAAAAAATCGCTTCATTGATTAATTCTGTGCATTACAAAGACGCACAACAAAATATTATCCCTGATGAAACAATAAAAAGCATTATGCAGATAAATCAAGCATTTGAAAATCTAAACCAAACAATACAACATCTCAAATTAGAAAAAGAAAAACAAACCTATTACCTAAAATATATAATTCAACAAATTAAAGTAGGAATCTTGATTTACGATACACAATCTGACGGCAAGATTGAATATCTAAATGAATATGCTTGCCAAATCCTACAAGTTAAAACTATTTCAAACATCATTGATTTACAAGAAAAAAACTCATCCTTTTATGAAATCCTTCAAAACTTAAAAGAATCAAAAAAAGGTTTTTTCAAAACCATTGATACTCAAAAACATTACTCAGTCCAATTATCAAAATTAATATTTAAAAATAAAAGTCTCAATTTTATAATAATGCATGATATTAAATCCGAAATGGACGAACAAGAAGTTGAATCTTGGACTAAATTAATCCGTATTCTTACTCATGAGATTATGAATTCATTATCACCAATAACATCATTAAGTTCAACTATTTATGCTTTAGTTTCTAATGAATATGAACCATCAGCAGAAACTATTAATAACCTAAAACTCGCAGCTCAAACGATTTCAAAAAGAAGTACCGGATTAATGACTTTTGTCGACTCATTTAGAAATTTAATCAAAATACCCGAACCTAACATCGTAGAAATAAATATTTGTAAATTATTTGCTCGTATCAAGAAACTATATTCAGAAAAAATTCTACATAATAGTATTAATATAAATTTTTATTGTCAGTATGAAAATATCTCAGTTAATACTGATGAAAATTTATTAGAACAGTGTATAATCAATTTAATCAACAATGCCATTGATGCAGTAAAAGACAGCAAGATAAAAAACATTGATATTTCTGCTCAAATAACTATTGACAATACTCAAATAAAAGTTTCTGATACAGGGTCCGGCATAAGTCAAGATAATTTAGAAAAAATCTTTATCCCGTTTTTCACTACTAAGACCTCAGGAAATGGTATTGGATTGAGCCTTGTTAAACAAATTTTACTTAAATTAAAAGCAGATATTAAGATAAATTCTGAGTTAGAAAAAGGTACTAACTTTTTTATTATCATACCAAATCCATAAATCACCAAGATATCCAAAATCAAAAATTTATTAATTAAAAAAAACAAAAAACTTCTTGCTAAAATTAAGCTCTTTTTTTATTCGTCATTTAGATGAAAATATCTAATAATTATTTGGAGTTAAATTATGAAATATTATAACAATGATATGGATTGTAAACCCGGTTGTGATTGTGGTGAAGATCATGATGAAATAATGACTCTTACTTTAGAGTTAGAAGACGGGACTACTGAAGAATGTGAAATTTTGAAAGTGCTTGACTTTGAAGGAAAAACTTACATTGCTTTATTACCTTTTGAAAAAGATGAATATTTAGTGTACGGCTGTGTTGAACATGGCGAAGAAATTGAATTACTAAACATCGAAGACGAAAAAGAATTTGAAAAAGTTGTTGATGCTTTTGAAGAATACTTTGATAACAATAACTTCTTTGATGATTTTGATGATGATGACGAAGAAGAAGACGAAGAAGACGACAAAGAAGAAGAAAAAAAATAAAACTTTTTTGTAATACAAGACCGACAAATGTCGGTCTTTTTTTTAACCCAACAGGAGAAAATATGCTTGAAAAAAAAATAATTAAATATATTAAAGAAGCCGGAGATATATTTTCTATTGCCTTCGATAAAAGTAAAATAGTTAAAACTAAAAGCAATTCCTTTGACTTAGTCACTGAAACAGATAAAAAAATTGAACTTTTTCTTAAACAAAAATTATCTCAGTTAATTCCTGAAAGTCAATTTCTATCTGAAGAAACAGATTCTGCATTTAAAAAATCCAAATATGTATGGATAATTGACCCTATTGACGGAACAACTAATTTTGTGCATAAATTCCCTTTTGCTTGCATATCAGTTGCATTACAAGTCGATAATGAACTAAAATACGGAATAGTTTATAATCCCATTTTAAATGAATTCTTTTTTGCTTCTAAAAATCAAGGAGCGTATCTAAATGAAAGCAAAATTACAGTAAATACCGAAACTGATTTTAGTAAAACTTTACTTGCAACCGGATTTGCTTATAATTTTAACTCAGCTAAAGAAAACAATATCAGATTTTTTGAAAACATATTACCACAAGTTCATGGTATTAGAAGACCGGGAAGTGCAGCATTAGACTTGGCTTATGTGGCTAAGGGTGTCTATGATGGCTTTTGGGAATGGTTTTTAAATCCATGGGATGTATGTGCCGGAATATTATTAATTACTGAAGCCGGGGGAATTGTCTCAAATATTGAAAAAAACGAATGGAGATTTGAGGACAAATTAATTATTGCAGGCTCAAAAAACATCCAACCAATCCTACTTAAATCCATCCAAAACATCTTATGATAAAAAAGTATAATTTACTTGAACCATTAAATACTAATAATCTTTTCTCATTTTACTTAATCTTATCTGAGTTAAAATCTTTATTCAGACAAGGATGGTTGCAAGCAAAAATATCTAAAGACATCTGTGAAACTGTAGCTGAACATAGTTTTAGTATGACAATGCTTGCTATATATCTTTTAAATGAATTCCCGGAGCTTGATAACCAAAAGGTAATCAAAATGTGCTTAATTCATGACCTTGCTGAAGCTATAATAGGCGATATAACTCCAAATGACACAACTAACCAAAAAGATAAATTTAGTCTTGAAAAACAAGCAATATCAAAGATATTCACTCATTTTCATAACGGAGATTATTGGATTGAACTTTGGAATGAATTTGAAAGCCGTCAATCAAATGAAAGTATCTTTGTCAAAGATATTGATAAACTCGATATGCTTCTGCAATCTCTTATCTATGAAAAAATAAGCACTGAAGACTTGTCCGTGTTTAAACAATCTGCATTAAATAGTTTTAACTTAGATAAAATCAAAAAGCACGCCTTAGATATTATTAAACAAGCTTCTCAAAACTGTTGATTAATATCAAACATTGTTCTACAAGCTTCCGAAGACTATCTCAAAATAGGAAAAAAGTATCAAATAGGGTAACTTGACGGCTCGTTATGTCTGTCATTCTGAACGCAGTGAAGAATCTCAACTTATTGATTTATAGTATTTTAAATAAATCGAGGAGATCCTTCACTAACGTTCAGGATGACAAATTATCTTCGAAAATTTGTTTACCCTTATGAACATTCAACAATCTCCCATATCCTTTTACGGAATATTATATTTATCAAGTATCTTTTGTAATTCACCATTATTTTTTATCTTTTCATACCCTTCATCAAAAATCTTAATCAATTCCGGTCGAGTAGGTGTAAAAGCCACATAAACCTTATACGAATCATTAAAAACACCGGCTTTTTTGACTAAGTGTTTTTTATTCATTTTATTTAATTTCCAATTCATAACAATCTCATCTTCTAAGGTTACAGTTATACGGCTATGTATCAGTTTTAAGATGTTACGCTCAAGGGCATTGTCGCCGGTAATTACTTGGACACTTATGGTATTCTTATTAAGTGCTATATACTCATCTAAAGGTCCGTCATCATATTCATAATTTTGAATTACGCCCAAAAACTTCTCCTTTAATGAAGCAACACCTTGATATTTCCAATCATCATCATTTAATACATAAAAATAAGTTTGACCAATACTTAAATGATTTTTGGGTATTAGTAAATTATTAGATTTTGCTTCATTTTCGTAAAGACCGAATGTACCATGAGCGGTACCCGATTGAACATTCCTTAATGCCCGTGAAAAAGGCACTAACTTATATTCAAAAGTAAAACCGGCATCTTCAAATATTCTCTTGGCTATCTCAACTTGAAACCCCGGCTCATCACTATTAGGAACTGCATTATAAGGCTCCCAATAATCACACTCAAACCTTAAAGTTTCAGCACAAACATAACTCATAATTAAAATCATTAAAACTAAAAAATATATTCTTTTCATAATATTTAAAAATTAAAGCATAATATAAGCCAAAAAAGAACAGATAACTATCTGTTCTTTTTTAAAACTATATTAAATACTACTCAACACCATACTTATCTAAAATCTTTTTAAGTTCACCACTCTTTTCTAACTTTTCATATCCTTTATCAAAAATCTCAACAAGTTCCGGTCGAGTAGGAGTAAAAGCAACATATAAATTATATGCTTCATCTAACATACCGGCTTTTTTAAATTTACCGGTTAATCCCATCTTTTTTAATTGCCAATTCATTACTGATTCATCTTCTAAAGTAACTGTTATACGACCGGCAAGTAATTTCTTAATATTAGTTTCTAAACCATTATCTCCGGCCATTGCTTGAACTTTTAAAGTATTTTTATTTTCTTCAATATATTCATCAACATCACTCTCATCATAACCATAATCTTGAATTACACCTAACATCTGATTTTCAAGAGAAGAAAGTCCATCATATCCCCAATTACTCTCTTGTAATACATAGAAATATGTCTTACCAACACCTAAATTATTTTTGGGTAATAATAAATTATTTGCTTCTGCTTCAGCATCATATAAACCAAAAGTTCCATGAGCTGCTCCGGATGCAACATTTTGTAAAGCTCTCGTAAAAGGAATTAATACATATTCAACTTCATATCCGGCATCTTCAAATATCTTTTTTGTTACTTCAACTTGAAATCCGGGTTCATCACTATCAGGTGTAGCATTAAATGGTGCCCAATAATCACACTCAAATCTTAATGTTTCAGATAATAAAAAACTTGTGATTAAAAGCATTATTATCAATAAAATATTTTTTCTCATACATACTCCTATATTTTTAATATAAAAGATAATATCGAAAAGTAAAAAAACAAATTATTATTTATTTTATCTATTTTTAAAGCTATTAAATAATGTTGTTATACTAACTTTATTGATTGCATTTTAGTCTGTTATGCAAGCATCCCTGCTTGCACTCAAAACCTTAAGCAATAGGTATTCAATATTTTATGAAACTACAAGCTGGAAGCTTGTAGAACATTGATTTAAATTCTTAGCCTCGGGTTTTTTACCCCGTGGATTAAGATTAACGCCCATATAATTTTATCCACTTTAGTTGGAGATATAAACCTTTTGCCACTAAAGTAGTAAAGAGGAGATTCTTCACTTTGTTTAGGATGACACCGTTTTGTCATCCTCGACTCACATTCACTGCGTTCATTGCAAGTCAAGTCCAAAGCCGAACTTGACTTGCAGTGAGCGAAACGAGTGTGATTCGAGCCGGCGAAAATGTTGTGCAAGCATCTTACTTGCACCTATCTTTACTTTTTATAATAATCAAACTTATATTTACACAAAAAAATGCTATGAACAAATAGAAAAGTACTTAATAATTTAAATTAAATCTATCAAATAAAAAGAACTTATAAAATATATTTGCTTTATGTTTTTAATTATAATTGTAAAATAAATATGATAAATATGTCTAAACTACTGATAAACAATTAGTTATAGTTTTGAAAAATGATTATACATAACAGCATAGCTACAGGAGACCTACAGGAAATCGCATCTCCTGTAGGTCTCCTGTAGCTATGCTATATATTTCAAGTAGTTAACAGGTATAAAACCATAATATTATAACTTTACAAAACAAAGATAAACATCAACAAAGCACTATTTAATTTATATATATTAATTTATAAACATAAATATACAAAATAAGTAATTCTTATCTTGCTTTTTACAAGATTGATAATCATAAAAAATAGATTAATATTCTTGTCGTTAAGAAAGTTTTAGTGCAAGCAAGGATGCTTGCGCAAAAAACTCGTGCAAGCAAGGATGCTCGCACAACAAATAACACGTACAAAAAAGATGCTTGCACAACGATAGTTTTTCAGATAACCTATAAAAGCTTATTGAACAAAATAATTCTCCAAAAACATAAAATTTACCGGTGACCTTTATGATAAAAAAAAACATCATTTAAAAAAAATAATTGACAATTATACAAAACAATATTATGCTTACTAAGTATATTTATAAGGAGGATTTAATGAAATCAGGATTATCTACAAAATTATTAGTTCCGATATTAATTTTAATATTTCTTTCAGTCACAACTACCACAGTTTTTGCATATTATCAACAATACAGGATTATTAATCGCTTAATGAAATCAGTCGGTGAAACAGCACTTGAAGAGATTTCCACTCAAATTAATAATTCTGAAAATATGATTGAAATACTAACTCAATCTCTTAAAAATAATTATCTTAGAATAACAAGAACTCTTGCTAAAGTTATCGAAGCAGATCCAAGCTTAATAGAAACAAACAAAATGATTGATTTAGCAAATTTTATGAAAGTTGATGAAATTCACATTACTGACGAAAAAGGTGTATTAAGTTGGGGAAATATACCGGGATTTTATGGTTTTGATTTTAATGAAACTGACCAAACAAGACCTTTCATTCCAATGCTTAAAGATAAAACTTTTGAATTAGCTCAAGATCCGACTGAAAGAGGTATAGATAAAACATTATTCCAATATATTTCAGTTCCTAGAATCGATAAAACCGGTATAATTCAAATCGGTACACGACCTATGGAGTTAGAACAATTAGTTAAATCTTCAGAAATAAACACTGTAATTAAAGATATTAAAGTCGGTCAAAATGGATTTGGTTTTATAACTGATCTAAAAGGAACTATAATAGCACATATTAATGATGAACTTCTTGGTGAAAACATTTCAATATTTGGGATACCACAAAGCTCATTAAATTCAGAAATTGGTAACTTTAACATAACTATTGACAATGAATCATATAATACATTTTATAAAAAAACAGCTGATAAAATAATCTTTGCAAACGTTCTTGCGGAAGAATATACAGGCTCATTAAAAAGTTTACTGTTTACTATGAGTATCTTTGTATTAATTATATTAACTATTGCAATTTTATTGGTTTACGGTTTAACCAAAAAGGTTATATTAAAGCCTGTACATTTAGTTTGTAGCAGACTTGAAGAAATTGCTTTTGGAGAAGGAGACTTAACTCAGCAAGTTGACATAAATACTAATGATGAATTTCAAGAGCTTGCCTGCAATTTTAACGAATTTGTTAATAAATTAAGAAAAATAATCATTGAAGTCTTTAAAGGTTCTGAAGAATTAGATAATAATGTTAAATCATCTAATGTCTATATTCAAGAATTAGCCCAAATTTCTGCAGTATTAAATAATGAAACACAAGTAGCCTCAGCAGGAGCAGAAGAAATTTCTGCCAATACTAACACAATCGCCGAATCAGTTGAACACTCCAGTAAAAATATCGAAAATATTAAAAACACATCCAACGATATGGCAAATCTTATGAATAAAGTTGTTTCAGAAACTAACAATGTATCTAAAAACGTACAAGAAGTCGGTCAATTTGTCAAGCAATTAGAAACCAATAGTGTAGTAACTCAAGACAATATAAATAATGTGGTTAATATGATTAATCAAGCTGCTATTGCCATCGAAGAAATTTCATCCTCAATACAAGAAATTGCCGCAAAAACAAAACAAGCTAACTCAATCTCTGAACACGCCAACAAACAAGCTATGGAAACTTCCGATATCATCAACGAATTAAATATTTCAGCAACTGAAATAGGGAAAATTATCAAAGTCATCAACGCTATTGCAGACCAAACTAATATGTTAGCTTTAAATGCTACTATTGAAGCAGCAAGTGCCGGTGAAGCAGGAAAAGGTTTTGCTGTCGTAGCTAACGAAGTTAAAGAACTTGCTAAACAAACTGCTGAAGCTACAGAAAAGATTTCTTCTCAAATCGACTCTGTTCAAAATGCCAGTGCTAAATCATCTACTGCAATTACAACTATTTCTAAAATCATTAAAGAACTTTTTGAAATCAATAATAATATTACTATTAGCGTAGAAGACCAATCAAAAACTATAAATGACATCAACACTTCTATCAGAGATATTGCAGATAACTCAAATCAAATTAAAAATATCGCCAAAGATAATACAGAATTTTCAAAAAGAGCTACAAAAAATGCTAACCAAGCAAATGAAAGCGTTATTAAAATCAGTCAAGATATCACTGATTCAGCAAGTATCAGCAAAAACATAGCTTCAGAACTAACTGATATAAACAGTGGAGTAAAAGATATAACAAGAAACACTTCAGAAATAAGCATTGGCATTGCAGAAATCTCAGAAACTATTCTCAATATATCCAATTCATCAGACGATACTGCAAAAAAAGCAAAACAAAGTAGTATTTCATCTGAAAATATGATCAGTATTATCAAAGGCTTAAAGAATTCTCTTTCAAAATTTAAGGTCTAATCTTTCACACTGTATGTATTAAGATATATTACCTGATGCTTTTTTAGCCTATGCCAAAATGTAAAAAAGCACTACAAGCTTCCAGCTTGTAGTTTTATAAAATATTGAATACCTATCAATTAAGGTTTGGAGTGCAAGCAGGGATGCTCGCACAACAAAAAACACGTGCAAGCAGGGATACTCGCACAACAAAAAACTCATTCAAACAAGATGCTCGCATTACAGTATTATACAATAGTCTCTCTATGCCTTAAAAAAAAGATTTACAAAATAAAGCATTAAAAATATCTTGTATTAATGTACGTATTTATTAACCTGAGGTATTATGGAAACTATTAAAGAACTTTTTAAAATCGGTCATGGTCCTTCAAGCAGTCACACAATGGGTCCTCAGAGAGCTGCTTCAATTTTTAAAGAAAAAAACCCAAACGCATATAAAGTCATAATAACTCTTTATGGTAGTTTAGCTGCAACAGGCAAAGGACATTTAACAGACAAAATATTGATTGAAACATTTTACCCCATCCAATGTGAGCTAATCTGGAAGCCTGTATCATTTTTAACTTTACACCCAAACGGTCTCGATTTTGAGGCTTATGATATTGACAATAATTTAATAGATAAATGGCGTGTATATAGTGTCGGTGGAGGTTCTATCAAAGATGATGAAAACTTCTTAACACCACCGGACTCTCCATATTCAATGTCAACTATGAACGAGTTACTTCGGTGGTGTGATGAAGAAGGCAGAACTTTTTGGGAATATGTTGAGCTTTCTGAAGGTAAGGATATCTGGGATTTCCTCAAACAAATATGGACAATAATGAAAGAAGCTATCGCTGAAGGACTTGAACAAGAAGGAGTTTTACCCGGCACTCTAAAAGTTGCTCGGAAAGCATCTACTTACTACGTCAAAGCTAATAATGTAGGATTAGTATTTGGTCAAATAGGTTTAGCATTTGCTTATGCCTTAGCTGTGTCAGAACAAAATGCCTCCGGTGGTAAAGTTGTTACAGCTCCTACTTGCGGTTCTTGTGGTGTCTTACCTGCTGTGCTTATGTTTTTACAAAAACAATATAATTTTTCAGATAAAAGAATCCTAAATGCCTTAGCTACTGCCGGATTAATAGGAAATCTAATAAAAACTAATGCCTCAATTTCCGGTGCAGAAGTAGGTTGTCAAGGCGAAATAGGAACTGCTTGTGCCATGGCGGCCGGTGCAGCAATTCAACTTCTTGGAGGCTCTCCCGCCCAAATAGAATATGCTGCTGAAATGGGATTAGAACACCACTTAGGATTAACCTGTGACCCCATAGGAGGCTATGTTCAAATCCCTTGTATAGAAAGAAATGCTGTTGCGGCAGCAAGAGCTTTAGAATGTGCGTCATATTCAATGTTTTCTGACGGAAAACACCGAATCCCCTTTGATACTGTAGTAGAAACTATGAATATCACAGGTAGAGACTTACAAGCATCTTATAGAGAAACCTCTACCGGTGGCTTGGCTAAAGAATGGTCAAAGATTTTACGCTTTTAAATATTATTTTCTTTTTCAACGAAGTAACTTATGAAAAAATATCTATTTATTGCTTACTTAATAATTATGACTTCTCTTACCTTAAATTGTGAATCTATTGCACCCCTTATTTTCTTTAATAATCAAGATTTTACTGTCGAATATATTGAAGCTGTTAATGACTCTATCTTTAATTTTCAGCAAAAAGTTTTATCAAATCAAGACAGTATAACACTTAACATACAAAATAATAATTTTGTTATTCCTTTAAATAATGAATTCATAACTCCGATTGACTCCATAAATACTAATGAAGATATTATTATCTTATCTGATATTGAAGGTAATTTTAATGCTTTGTATAGCCTTTTATACAACAATAATATAATTGATAAAACAGGTAACTGGATCTTCGAAAAAGGACATCTCATCCTCGCAGGTGATATGGTTGACAGAGGAGAATTTGTTGATGAAACACTACTACTACTTTACAAATTGGATTATCAAGCATTTAATAATGGCGGCAGAGTTCATTACCTGCTCGGGAACCACGACATTATGCTTATAAAAGGAGATTTAAGATACACTCATAAAAAATACCACAGCCTCGCTAATGCTAAAAATACAAGCGTTGACAATCTCTACAACAAGGATAGCCTTCTCGGTAAATGGATTAGAAGTAAACATTCAATCCTCAAAATTAATGATTTCTTGGTAGTACACGCAGGTATTTCTAGAGAGTTAATTAATAACAACTACTCACTCAATGAAATAAATCAATTAGTTCTTCAATATAATAATGATAATTCAATTAATGACAGAATTAATTTTCTCTTAAAAAGTTACGGTCCTTTTTGGTTTCGTGGTATGATGAGAGATTATAAAGACATTCCAAAGCTCACACAAAACGATTTCACTAAAATCTTAACCTATTTTAATGCTAATAAAATTATTGTCGGACATACAGTTGTTGATAATATCTCATACTCATACCAACAAAAGTTAATCGGAGTTGACGTCAATCACTACGAAAACAGTCAAGGTTTGCTAATCAAAAATAACAAGCTTTATATCATCTATCCCGATAAAGAAAAAACTGTTTTAAACTAAAAAAGGCTGAACATCACTGTTCAGCCTTTTCATTTATTAGCGTTTCTTATTTCATCAATATCATCTTTTTAATTTTATCATTTTTAGCATTTGCTAATTTATAAAAATATATACCTGAACTAACAGCCTTATTTTCAAAATCTTGCCCGTTCCAAACAATATTATATTCTCCTGCTGAACTAACTGCTTTTGTTAATGAATTCACCTTTTGCCCTTTAATATTATAAATATTTATCGTATATATTCCGGTTTTTTCAGCTGAAAAATATATTGAGGTACTTGGATTAAACGGATTTGGATAATTCCCTAACAAATGATTTTTATTAACCAAAAGCATTGCATCATCTTGAGTTGGAGTGAAATTAGAACTATATACCGCATTCCTGTTTACATTATATGACTGCATAGGATATGGACTTTCATTATAACTAAATGGTAAAGACAAATAGTATAGATTATAAGCATTTGAAATTAAGATATTAGTAGAATTATTTGATTGAATATCAGATAAAACAGGCGTTGAATGCCAAATATGATCAAATGTATATGGGAATCCGGATAATTCTTGACCATCTAAAGCAATATTATGCAAAGTCCCATTATTTACAGGCACTAAGACTTCAAAAACATTATCATTATTAAAATCCACTAAGATAGGAGACTGAGTCACCAAGCCGGACAAATCAACCGGGAATCCATCTCTCAAATTTAATTCTAAATCAAATAAATATAAATATCCATTATTTGTAGCACATACTATCTCTAAATTATCATCATTATCCATATCTGCTATAATCGGAAATGTCGATATTGCATTACTTAAAACATATTCTGCAGTTACAATACCATTATGATTTATAACTTTTAAATTATTATCACCCATTCCACCGGCTAATAATAAATAAGTACTTTCATTATTATTTGCGGCTACTATTCCCGAAACAATATTAACACCGGTAAAAACAGGGCTGATAGAATGTTCCTCTCCTGTCTCAGCTGTAAAAATATTTACCTTTTTATTGTTAGAATTAACTACTATATCTATCTGATTATCATTATTAAAATCTACAAACACAGGTTGAGATATTATTGAAGAACCAATATTTATAGGATAATTATCTATTAAATTTAATTCATTATCAAAAAGAAACAGATTACCCGCCACATCACCAATCGCAATACAATCATACCCGGTATCAGTAACATCATAAGAAACAGCCGAACTTAAAGTATTAGCATTTAATATAAATTGATGAACTATCTCACCTTGAGAACTAACAGCATAAATCTTACTATGTCCTGCTAATATTATATTATAGTTTTCTCCTGCTTTACTGACAGTGATTGGATTATTAATTGTTGAGGGAATCTGTACAGGAAATCCGGATAATGCTTCTTTATCGCTATTAACTGCATACAAGCGATTTAAAGCATCAATAAAAATTATGTCCTTTTCATCATCCTGATTAATATCAAAAACAACAGATGATGATATCAGGCCTAACTCTGATTGGAAAGGCCACCCGTCTTTATTACCTGTTACAGGAATTTCAAAGGTAAGTTCTTGCTCTAACGACATACCTGTACCGGCATCAGCTGTAAAACTTAATTTCATCTCAGCTATCGTCTCAATCGGGCAAAAATCAGAAACTGATATTTCAAATATCTCTGCCGATATAACATTCTCACCATTAGGTATTGCCACCCATTGACTTTGAGATTGATTTATTGTAATAAATTCATTATCAGTTGTAAGAGTTCCTATAAAAGGTAAGGCATCCAACCAATTTTCTCGGTTATTTAATACAATCTTAAAACTTAGAGACTCTCCGGGATTAAGCGTATTATCCTCTCCGGTCAACTCAGTTATATAATAACTTTGAAAAGTAACATAGGGTATTCGGTCATACATTAAAGAATTAAAAGCATTTATCCTTCCGGCTCCTAATTTGCCTTGCAAATAAGAACTATTTAAATGATCAATCGGTTCACACCCGGTCTTAAGTCTTAACACTAAATCATCAATCGAAATATCGGGGTACATTGAACGAATTAAGCCCAACACTCCTGCAGCTACAGGTGACGCCATTGAAGTACCTTGCAATGAACTAAAACTATCTTCACCAAATTGTCCATAATAAGTAGATAAGATATTTACTCCGGGTGAAGATACATCAATCGGTAATCCATAATTTGAAAAACTTGCCTTTGTATCATCAGGATTAGTCGCAGCAACACTTACTCCATCAATTGCATCTGATGGATAATAACTATTATATGTATTATCAGTGTTATCATTTGAGGCAGCAGCTACCACTAAAGAATTATGTTCTTTTGCATAACTAACGGCAAGATTAGCATTTTCTCCTCCGCCTGCTCCACCCCAAGAACAATTTATTATATCAGCACCTGTATCAACAAGATAATATATACCGGAATATCCGTCAAAAATATAATTTGTAGATTGATTTGTAAATGAATGCTTAGTCGCTAAAATCTTAGTATTATAAGCCGGTCCGACAACACCAATCCCGTTATCACCTACTGCAGCTACACAACCGGCAACATGAGTACCATGACCATTACCGGTATGTTTTTGAAAAGGATTATTATCTTGAGACCAATTCTCATAATTTCCTTCTGCAAAATCCCATCCTAAGACATCATCTATAAATCCATTATCATCATTATCTATTCCATCTCCACCGGTTATTTCACCTGTTTCCCAATTAATACTAATCCCGGGCATTTCAGCTTCATTTACATAAATATTGTCAGCTAAATCAATATGATTCCATTTCACTCCGGAATCACAGATGCCAATTATAACTTCAGAAGAACCTGTTTCAAAATCCCACGCCTTATCAGCTTCAATTTTTTTAATTGCCCATTGAGATAAAAGTTGTGGGTCATCAGGAATATAACTTTGCTTATGAATAGGGTCATATTCAACAAAGAGCAAGTCTTCTACTTTTATTAAACTATTAAACAAATTATCTAAATTTTCTGAATCCTTAATCACAATTCGAAATACATTCATCGGATATTTATTATCTTTATTCCATTTCTTGTCTTTTACTTTATATAATTGATTTAATTCAATTATCTTAAAGTCTCTTGATAATTCATTAAACCATACAAAGGGTGTTTTGATAATTTCATTTTCTTTCTCAATCTCAAATTGTCCTTCAGTATTTCCAATCAATTCCGAGCTAAAACAAACAATCAAATTATTTGGATAATACTTATAATTATCCAAATTTTCTAATGCGGATATTTTTAATATAACCCCTATACATACCAGAAATAGCACTAAATATTTCTTCATAAATACCTCATTATATATATTTTATAATGTAATAAATATTAAATATGCTGATGCGTCAAGACATTTTTATGATAAATAAAAAATATTAATTGACAAAACTATCTACAAGGTTATATTTATTAATAAGTGCTATAGGAGGATGCTTGAATATTAATATAGTTACAGAAAAAAAAATTGATGAGCTACTTAAAACAGCTGAGAGTAAACTTGCAGACTATGTTTTTGATGAACTAAAAACTCTTATTGATAAAATCTTACTTGATTGTGATAAGATACAATATCAAAAAGGTAAGGCTAACGCATTAAGAATCTTAGGCACTATTTATGGTATGAAAGCAGAAAACAATCAAGCAAAACACATCCTTAATGAAGCTTATAAATTATTCAATGAAGTCGATGACCTGTATGGCAATATCAAAGTTAATGCAAACATGGGAATAGTTTTAGCAAATTTAGGAGAATATGAAGAAGCTTTAAAGCATTTCCATATTTCAGTTTCTTTTTCATATAATTTTTCAGATGATAAATATTTGGCCGATCAGTATGTTAATATAGGTTCTATCTATCACAAATTAGGTAACTTTACACTATCTTTTAGATACTATAAAAAAGCTCTAAGGATAAGACAAAAACTTGATAATATCTCCGGATTAGCAACAATTTATAACAATATCGCTAATTTATACGAAAATCAAGGAGATTTAGGTATTGCTTTAGGTTATTTCTTAAAAGCATATAAAATCTGGAATACTACATCTAATCCTCGAGCTCAAGCTGTTGTAATGTATAATATAGCTGTCATTTTAAATGTTTTAAAAAACTTTAGTCAAGCTTTTCAATATTTTGAAAATGCTTTATTATTAGCCATAAAATATGATATTATCAATATTCAAGCTTTAACTTATTGTAGTTTAGCAAACTTATTAATTGAGCAAGATAAATTTATTCAAGCTGAAGATTATCTATCCAACGCTATAAAAGCTAATGAACAATCTAATGATACTGAGACAAAAAAACTTATACTTAAAACACATATCAAATACTATAAAAAAATAAATGATTACAAAAAAGCCTTCGAATACCAAAAAATACTAATAGAACTTGATGAAAAATTAAGACATAAAACTATCTCCCAAAAAATAGCTTCGTTGGAATATGATTTCAATATCAAACAAAAAGAAAAAGAAACAGAGTTATATCGTATCAAAAATATAGAATTAAGAAATGCTTATAACGAAATAGAAAAAAAGAGTCAAGCTCTAATTGAGGCAAATGAAAATTTAAAACAATTAGATGCCTCTAAAGATGCAATTTTAAGCATAGTATCTCATGATATAAAAAATCTTATTGGTTCAATATATTCTATTATTGAATTATTTAGATATGAGAAATTAAACTCAAAATCTGAAAATTACATAAATATGATTGAGACAAGTGTCCAAAAAGCCCTTAAATTAGTTCAAGATATCCTGGAAGCTAATGCTTTAGAAACCAGAGACTATAAGTTAAATCTCAATCCTTATGATTTTAATGAATTATTATCTTCTTATAAGTCTTCATTTAAAATTAATGCTGAAGCAAAGATGATAAATTTTAAGATGATTTTACCACAAAACTCCTGTTTAGTGTACATACAAATTGATAGGTTCTGGCAAATAATCGAAAACTTAATCAGTAATGCTATTAAGTTTTCAAAGCAAGGTGGATTTATCTCTATAACCGGAGAAATCATTACAGAAAATAATAAATCTTTTGCCCTAATCAAGATAAAAGATACCGGTATTGGTATATCAAAAGAGAATATCCCTATTATCTTTAACAAATTTACACTAGCAAAAAGAAAAGGCACAAAAGGAGAAATGACAACCGGACTCGGATTATCCATTGTAAAAAGATTAGTTGAGTTACACTATGGAGAAATCTCCGTAAAATCAGAAATCAATGTCGGAAGTGAATTTATTGTTAAACTTCCCGCATACGAAAAGGCTGTTAAATAATTACGTTATGCGAGCATCCCTGCTTGCACGAGTCTGTGCAAGGTTCACAATCATAGTATAATTCCAGAAAGTTTTTGTCATTTCGAGCGAAGCGTGTCAATCTCATAAATCATTAAGGCTGATGAATAATGTTGTTGTGCGAACATCCCTGTTTGCACTAAAAACCTTAAGTGATAGGTATTCAATATTTTATAAAACTACAAGATAAAAGCTTGTAGAACAATAATTGAAATTATTCAACAGTTTCTCATTATAAAACAAATAATTAGATTGCTTCACTCCGTTCGCAATGACAGACCGGACGAGCCGTCCCGGTTCCATTTTTTATGCATTATACCAATAAAAAAGTTGTTTTGCACAGGCACATACGATACAAGCCGGAAAAGGTTGTCGAGAATGTCAAAAAATAGGGAGTACAAATGTACTCCCTATCATAAATTTATCTTTATATTCTTTTAAATAATTCATCCATAATCTTTTTTGCAGCGACAGGGATTACAGTACCCGGTCCAAAGATTGCAACTGCACCGTGTTCATAAAGATAATCATAATCTTGTGATGGAATAACCCCACCCACTATAACAATGATATCTTCTCTGTCTAACTTCCTAAGTTCTTCAATAAGCTGAGGTAATAACACTTTATGACCGGCAGCAAGTGAACTCATACCAATCACGTGAACGTCATTTTCTACTGCTTGTTTAGCAGTTTCAGCAGGGGTTTGAAAAAGAGGTCCCATATCGACATCAAAACCCATATCTGCATAAGCTGTAGCAACAACTTTTGCGCCTCTATCATGCCCGTCTTGACCCATTTTAGCAATCATAATACGAGGTCTGCGACCGGTTTCTTCTTCAAATGTATCTGTAAGATTTCTTACTTCTTCCACTTCATCCGCCTTTGCGTATTCTGAACTGTAAATACCTGAAATTGAGCGTATAACTGCTTTATGACGTCCATAAACCTTTTCCATAGCGTCAGATATTTCACCTAAAGTAGCACGAGCTCTGGTAGCTTCAATAGCAAGTTCAAGCAAGTTACCTTTATTAGTTTCAGCAGCTTTGGTGATAGCATTAAGAGCATTCTGAACTCTATTATTATCACGTTCAGCTTTCAGTTTTTCAATTCTTTTTATTTGAGAAATTCTAACAGCAGTATTATCAACTTCAAGAATTTCAATTGGGTCTTCTTTTTCAAGTCGATATTTATTTACTCCTACGATAGTTTCTGCTCCGGAATCTATACGAGCTTGCCTTCTGGCAGCGGCTTCTTCGATTCTCATTTTTGGGAGACCTGTTTCGATAGCTTTTGCCATTCCGCCAAGTTTTTCAACTTCTTGAATATTTTCCCAACCTTTTCTTAGTAAAGCACCTGTAAGAGCTTCCACATAATATGAGCCTGCCCAAGGGTCAATAACTTGACAGATGCCGGTTTCGTGTTGTAAGTAAAGTTGAGTTTCACGAGCAATACGAGCCGAGAAATCTGTTGGTAAAGCAATAGCTTCATCAAGTGAATTTGTATGAAGGGATTGAGTATGACCAAGAGTTGCAGCAAGGGCTTCGATACAAGTACGAGTAACATTATTGAAAGGATCTTGTTCAGTTAAACTCCATCCCGAAGTTTGTGAGTGAGTTCTAAGAGCCATAGATTTAGGATTTTTAGGATTAAAATCTTTTATAAGTTTAGCCCATATAATGCGAGCGGCACGAAGTTTAGCTATCTCCATAAAATAGTTCATACCTTCTGCCCAGAAGAAAGAAAGTCTTGGAGCAAATTTATCTATGTCAATACCTGCTTTTACTCCGGTACGAGCATATTCAAGTCCGTCAGCGAGAGTATATGCCATTTCTAAATCTGCAGTAGCACCTGCTTCTTGCATATGATAACCGGAAATAGAAATTGAGTTAAATTTTGGCATATTTTTTGAAGTAAATTCAAAGATATCAGCGATAATTTTCATAGATGATTCAGGAGGATAAATATAAGTATTTCTAACCATATATTCCTTAAGAATATCATTTTGAATAGTACCTTGAAGTTGTTCCCACTTTACGCCTTGTTCTTCTGCGGCAACAATATAAAATGCCATTATAGGCAATACAGCACCGTTCATAGTCATAGAAACAGACATTTGATCAAGAGGTATCTTATCAAACAGAATCTTCATATCTAAGATAGAATCAACAGCCACTCCTGCTTTACCAACATCACCGACAACTCTTTCATGATCTGAATCATAACCTCTATGTGTAGCTAAATCAAAGGCAATTGATAGTCCTTTTTGTCCGGCTGCAAGATTTCTTCTATAAAAGACATTACTCTCTTCAGCAGTTGAGAAACCGGCGTATTGTCTAACAGTCCAAGGACGCATAGAATACATTGTCGCATAAGGACCTCTTAAAAAAGGAGCAATCCCTGCAGTATATTTTATATGTTCAAGGCTTTTTAAATCTTCTGAAGTATAGAGTGGTTTAACTTCTATTTTTTCATTAGTATCCCAAATCAAATCTTCGTATTTTTCTTTAGTTTCCTTTGATACTGAATTTACCCATTCATCCCATGATTTAGAGACAGGTTTGAGTTCAGGTTTTATATTTTTAAAATCAGGTTTTTTCATTATAACACTCCTGTCTTTTTCATTATTTGTGTTATGGTTTGTATGACATTAGCTTTCATATAGATAAAGAAATCTACGCCTGCTTCTGTAAAGGTACTTATATGTTCTTTTGGATATCCTGCCAAGACAAGAACTTTATCCGGAAATTTATCTTTAAGTTTTTTTGCAAAATCCGGTACGATAGTTGGATACATATCATCAGAAGAACACAAAACAATAACTTTTTCATCATTAATTGCCTTTAAAACATCATCTACAGTCTCAAAACTATCATTAGTAATACAATCAAAACCGGCTGGCTCAAAAAATCCAACACTAAAATCATAGCGAGGTTTATTTTTAACTACATTTCCAATATTAGCAAAGAAAGCTTTAGGTCTATAACCATTTGCTTGTTTATATTTTTCAGAAGTCTGTCTTAAAAATTCGTAAGATTCTGCCAATCTTCTTTTTGGAATAGACACTATTTGCAATCCATCTTCTTTTTGTTGACATAAGTTTTCAGAAATCACATCTATTGTTTTATTATTAAAAGAGTTAATAAGTTCTTCCATAGAAAGTTTAATCTCTTCTCCAAATTTACCGATTGAATTAAACTTTTCCATTGTTTTAGAAATATTATCCTCTAATTTCTTCTCATCTAAATTTACATACATTGAAGTACCTACAAGAACATCTTTTCTGATTTCAGCTTGAGTAGTTCTATATTGATGAGATTGATTAATTCTATCTTGAATCGAACCGGCTTTTAAATCTTCTAAGATCCCGCCTTTATCTTCGATTTCTACAAAGAAATCCCAACTTTTCTCAATTAATTGATTTGTCAAAGCCTCTACATAATATGAACCACCGGCAGGGTCATTAACAGCATTCAAATGTGCCTCTTCTAAAAGAATAATTTGTTGATTTCTGGCGATACGACGAGAAAATTCATCAGATTCTTTATTTAAAAAATCAAAAGTAGACACGTTGAGACTATCACACCCACCCAAAACAGCAGAAAATGCCTCAGTTGAAGTCCTCAAAATATTAACCCAAGGGTCAAAGACAGTCTTTGTATATTCAGAAGTTCTAATATGCATCCTCATTTTTGCATTTTCCGATTTTGCATTATAAGACTCTGCAAGTTTAGCAAACAAATAACGTGCTGCTCTGAGTTTTGAAATCTCCATAAATAGATTTGTGCCTACACCAAAAATAAAGGTCATTTTAGAAAAGATTTCGTCAACACTCAAACCTCTTTGACTTAATTCATCTACATAAAATACTACAGTTGAACACATTATAGCCAAATCTTCAACTGCTGAAGAACCTGCATTGTTATAAACCGATAAATCTATAAGGATAGTTTTAAGAGGCGCATTTTCTTTTATAACCGTTTTTGTTAAAAGAGCAAGCTCATCTAATAAATGTTTTAATGAACAATTCAATTTACCCGTTTCAACTAAAACTTTGACTAAGTCACCTGCAATTGAACCATTTAAATCGGATAAATTAAGACTATTATCATTAAGATATTTTTTAACCATACCAAAAAATGGTAAAACTGAACATCCTGCTTCAAAATCAACAGTTATATGCTTTAATGAAATATCCTTTAAAACAGTTTTTAAATTGTCATAACTATAAATAGGCAAACCGCTATTAAAGAGTTCTTCTACCTTTGTTTCTTCTAATGATTTTCTTTGACTCAAAGCACTATTTAACTTAATTCTTAATGAATTTTGTCCCTTTTGTAAATCTTTTAATGTCACAGCATTCCATTCGTTAAGGCTTTTCACGTCTAATTCTTGTTGAATATCCCAACCGCTCACTTGTTTTTGAGCAAAAGATGTACCTCTGACATAAGGAAATTCACCGGGTTTTGCTTTAAGATAATCAATATCTTTTATGTCATCAGCATTATAAATTGCTTCTAAAATAATACCTTCAACAGTATTAGTCTTCATAATCTTGTCAAAAGGTGCACCTTTAAGTAATACTTCAGCTTCTTTTTTCCAATCTTCATAAGTTGGAGCAGGAAATATATCACTTAAATGCAAATCCTGAACAAAATCTGTTTTCTCTTGATCTGCCATAAATAAACTCCTAATAATCTAAGTTTTAAATTGATACCATATTAATAATATAGAATCTTTTGTCAATTTTTTTTGAAAATATTGCTTATTTTGCATTTAAGTAATGATTATAAATTCAATCAAGAAATCTCGTTTATTATCTTAGAGACTGTTGAATATCTTCAGTTATTGTCCTACAAGCCTCCAGCTTGTAGGAAAGACAAGTGCAAGCAAGGATGCTCGCACAACATAAACATATTTATTTAAAATATTATTATTTTTATTGACAAGAGTATTTTATCCTGTTATATCTAAAATTAAGCATTATATTAAACAAAAGTTTCAACTAAATGCCAAAATGAAAGGAGGCAAGATGAAAAAGGTCATAATGTTGATATTACTTGTTTTGATAGTAGTAATATCATTAAAAGCTAACTCAAATGAGGATATGCAGGAGTATAGTCGTAAATGGAACATTGAGCAAGAAAGGGCTAAAAGGTTCAAACAAGAAACCGGATTTGAAGGGACAATAACTCAACATTTTAGAGAAAACGGACCTATGAGATTTGGTAGTATTGGTGGTAACTTCAGTGATATTGTAGTTACTGCTAAAGAAGATACTGTAATTATGAAACAGATCTTTGAACAGGTAAAGGCAAAAATTATGCCCTATGTCAAGGCAGAAGAAGGACAATTGTTTGCTGAAAAAGTTGAAGCAGGCAGAACATTTACGGGTATTATTTATAATCAAAAAATCAACGGTTACCCTGTATATAGATCAGGAAGATTAGTTATTGATTATAACTTTTCAACGAGTGAGTTCATAATAACAGACAATACAAGAGAAATACCCTCAGAGTATGTTCCGATAAATATAACGGAGGATGAGGCTATTGAAATAGTATTAAAGCATTATGGGGATGAAGGAAAATTCGATATTTATAACAAGATTTTCAGAATGCGCTTTATAGGTTTACAATACGAATCTATTCCATTAGGTTCAGGTGAAAAAAAATATAAATTATGCTATTTAATGTCTCATGGTGGATATCTAAACTTCATTGACCCGTCTTCAGGTAAAGTTGTATATAGAGAAGAAGAGGTCAGAACAAATGAAACTTTAACATGTAATGTAACAGGAGATATTTATGAAGCAGCATATACAGATAGTAGTATACAGATAATACATAATCATCCTCTTCCTTATATTCTGGTTGCGACTAATCAACAGTTTTTTTGTACTGACTACTTAGGGAATGCAATTTTTAGTGATAGTCTACCATTCTATGGTAATATAAATATTTCTCAGCAATACTATTATCCTTCATTCTTTGATAAAACAATTGAAATAATAGTTACACAATATCCGGACACTTTAGATGTTCTTATAGCTGATAGTTTAGAAGTAAACAACAATTTTCTTAATGCATATTTTCTTGATAATCTTCCGGTAAGTTCAACTAATATATATTATCATGCAATGCAACAATTTGAATACTTAAATAATCTTTCTCCTGTTACGAATTTTAACCGAATTATTCAAACTAATAAGAGATTAAATAATGCACACGGTGAATGTATTGGGGAAAGAATAATAAACATAGATTTATTAGCAGGTCGTCATTCTCATGTTACACGACATGAGCTAAGTCATGCTTATGTTTTTAATAAATTAGATAACGAATTTATATATAATTTAAATAATAATAAAAACTTTCGCGGCATGGATGAAGCTTTCGCTGTTTATCTTACATCAACTGCTATTAATTCAGAACTACACATATCTCCATCAAATAGTTCTAATATAACAAATTACCACATTTCAACGGTTAAAGAAGAATATTATCCTTTAATTCCTATTTCTCAGTTTAACGAAGATTTCTACAGCAGATATTATTGTCGCTATCCTATCGCATCTGCCTGGTGGGAGTTAAGAGAACATTTCGGGGCAGAAGATTTTGATGATAAATTAATAAGAACATTAATAAGGCTCTCTAAGGACGAAGATTTATCTCGAAATGATTGGCACAAACCAAGAGTGTTTTATAATAAACTGATGAACTCTTCAACAGAAGAAGAAAGAACTATAATAGATTCAGTATATTCAGACAGAGGTCTTTACTTTACTCCTAAGGTGATAACAGTAAGTGACTTAAATTCAGATAAAAACAAAAATATATTTTTTAAATCTGAAGTATTAGCAAGTGCCTCTGAACCTATTTATATTAAAGTAACTCATTTGCCACAAAATACTGATTTTACAGTATATATAGTAGATGATAAGGATTATACAGACGGGATGGACATTAATAATAATAATTTCAATATTGTATATTCAACAGATGGAACCTCAAATAACAATGGAGAGTGGACATCAAATGCTTTAGAGGATTTGCCTTTAGGAGATTATGATGTTATAGTAGATGTTGGTGGTAATAATAAAATTAATTTTGAATATTTAGCCGCAAATGTTACAGATGGTATTGATGGATTTAATGGTCCCGGCTTTACTGTTTATGATGATGGTATTGATGTGGTAGTGGCTGTAGATGCTAAAAACTCATACGTAAGAAATGATGATATTGAGTAGTTAAATAAAAAGTTTGAGTGAGTTACAAACTCTTGACTTAGTTATGTATTAAGATAAGTCGAGAGGCTTTTTTTTGTCTTTATAATAACTGTAATCAGTTTTTTGAAATTCATTGTTTTAGGTTTTAATATTTAGCGACAATAAAGTAGTCGGACTTGACTTGCAACGAAGCGAAGCGAGTGTGAGTCGAGAACGGTAGAAATGTTGTGCGAGCATCCCTGCTTGCACCTGTATTTGTTGTGTGAGCATCCCTGCTCGCACCTGTATTTGTTGTGCGAGCATCCTTGCTTGCACCTGTATTTGTTGTGTGAGTATCCCTGCTTGCACTCAAAACCATAAGTGATAGATATTCAATATTTTATAAAACTACAAGCCGGGAGCTTGTAGAACATTTTTGACATTTTGGAACAGCCTCTGAAGAGGCTGTGCAAGGTTTATAATTGTAAACAAAATTTCAAAGAAATTTTGTCATCCTGAGCGTAAGCGAAGAAACTCCTTGATTTCTTTAAAGTGCTACAAATCAATAAGATGAGATTCTTAACTGCGTTCAGGGTGACAGACCGGACGAGCTTGTGAAGAAGCAATCTATTTATTCTCAATTTCCTTCTTACTTACTCGACCATGATGGTCAAGCTACGATATTCGCAATTAGAGACTCAAGTCCACTCAATATTTACTGCAAGCAGGGATGCTCGCACAACATTAATTTTGAGACAGTCTCAAAAACACGTGGCTAAGAATTTAAAAGACTGTCACACTTTGTTATACATACAATCTGAGCATTTACAATTATTTTTACACTATAACAATCAACATACCAATCTATCAATCAAATAGTTAAATAAAGCAAATTTTGGCGCTCCCGAGCCGATTCGAACGGCTGACCTTTTCCTTCGGAGGGAACTATTCTATCCAACTGAACTACGGGAGCTTATTTCCATCTCAACTTTATAAGAGTTTATGTCAAGAAAAAAGACGGACAAAAAATGTCCGTCTTAAAAAAAAGCTAATAATTACTTAATAGCATTAATAATTGAATCAATAAATTTGTGTTTAAACTCGTTTGAAGTTTTCAAACACCAATCATAATCTTCATTTTCTATAAAGCTAATGCCCATAAAAACTGCTCTCCCACTAATCTTATAATTTACATTATATAGCGATACAGAATATTCTTGTAAATCTGCTTCAACTGAATTAGCTTTGATAGTGTATTCTCTTGCTGAAGGAGATAGTTTAAAATACATCTCATAATCTTCTTCTTCAGCTTCCCAATCATAAGCTTCAACTAAAACAAACTGAAGAGGATTATCCTGTTCAACTTGCCAAGAAAGATTAAAATCTTGAGTTGGATCAAAATCAGGAGATACTTCACCAATAACTTCGTAAGGCATAGTTAATTTTGATTGGTAATTTGCTGTCAAATAAGTAAATGAAATATCATACTCATTGCCGGGAACAAATGGATATTCATAAAAACCTGCCATACCCATATAAGGTTCAATCACTTCTCCATTTATTTCTAAATTAAAAAAGAGATCAGGATCTTTAGAGTCATCTTCAACAGGTTCAACAAAGATAAGATTTTCATAAGCTACAAGATGAAAATCATATTTAGCAGGATTATCTAAGCCCTCAAATTCCTCTAAATCCGGACCTGATGTACTACTACTGTCACTACTACATGAGGCTAATAAAGCCAAACCTAAAACTACTACTACGAACAAGTACAAATACTTCTTCATTTTTCCTCCACAAACACTTTTTTTTGTTAAAGTTATTAACTATTTCATTATATATAAGCTTTTAAAATTTGTCAATATTTTTTTTTGTTATTTTTCTTTTTTTAGTTAATTTATATACCATAGGAGGGTATATGGATAAAAATATAAAAGCAAATCATAACCTACAGTTTAAAAAAGATTTAACTAATAGATTGCATAGGATTGAAGGGCAAATAAAAGGCATAGAAAAAATGATCAATGATGATGTTTATTGTGATGAAGTTTTGATTCAGATAAGTGCGGTTCAATCTGCATTATCTTCAGTGAGTGTAAAACTTTTAGATGCTCATATCAGGACTTGTGTAAGTAATCAGATAATAGAAGGTAATTCAGATGACGCAATTGACAGTTTGATGAAGAGTTTAGATAAGATAATCAAAAAAGGGAGTTAGCATGATAAAAGAAGAAATAATAAAAGTTACCGGTATGACCTGTACTGTTTGTTCAGGAACAGTGGAAAAAACTCTTAAAAAAACATCCGGCATTTGTGATACTACAGTAAATTTCGCCACAGGTGAAGCAAGAGTTAAATTTGACACAGACAAATTAAATCTAAATGATATACACCAAGTAATAAAAAAAACAGGTTACGGAGTTAAAGAAAACACAGAAAAAGACTTAACAGATAAAGAGAATTTTTACAAAGACTACTTTAAAAAAATGATATTTGCTTGGATTTTTTCTGCTCCATTAATGATTGTAATGATGATTACAATGACTTTTGGGATGCCTCATAATCTCCACCATCTATATAATTGGGTGGCAATCATCTTCACATTAATTGTCTTTATTTTCCCGGCAAGAAATACCTTTATCTCAGCTTTTAAAAGTATTAAAAACCTTGCGCCAACAATGGATGTGTTAATTGCTTTAGGTTCGATTAGTGCATTAATCACAGGACTATTGCCCAGAATGTCAGACAAACACAGCTTCATCGAAATTGCCTCAATGATTATTGCTATACACTTAACAGGCAGATATATAGAAGCAAAAACTAAAGGTAAGACTTCAGAAGCAATAAGGAAACTTATGGAACTCGGTGCAAAGGCAGCCTTAATCATTAAAAATAAGCAAACAATTGAAATCCCGGTTTCAGACCTACAAATTAATGATATTATGTTAATCAAACCCGGAGCGAAGATTCCCACAGATGGCACAATCATAGATGGTGAAAGTTTCATCGATGAATCAATGGCAACCGGAGAATCAATGCCTGTCAAAAAAACAATTAATAATACTGTATTAGGTGCTACTATTAATGGTTCCGGCATACTAAAAGTAAAAGTAAGTAAAATTGGTAAAGATACTTTTTTATCACAAATGATAAGTCTTGTTGAACACGCCCAAAATACAAAAGTCACTGTCCAGGCTTTTGCTGATAAAATCACAGGTATATTCGTACCGATAGTTTTATTAATAGCTTTACTATCATTCATTATACACTTACTATTTCCTGAGGTTAGAAACTCAATTCTTGATATTTTACCTTTTAGTTTACCTTGGATTTCTAATGATTTGCCGGTATTAATTCAAGCTATTTTCTCGGCAATCTCAGTATTGGTAATCGCCTGCCCTTGTGCCTTAGGTCTTGCTACACCAACAGCAATTATGGCAGGAATCGGATTAGGCACAAAACACGGTATTATCATTAAAAACGGTGAGGCTGTTCAATTAATTAATAAGATTAAAACCATTATTTTTGACAAGACAGGCACCCTTACAGAAGGCAAACCCATTGTCACAGATATGATAATTATTGACAACGAACAGAAAATAGATACATTAAAAGCTGTATATTCATTAGAAAGCTTATCAAATCATCCTTTAGCTCAAGCTATTATTAATAAACTAAATATGTATGAGTTTGAAACAAAGAAAGTAACCAATTTTCAAAATATTGATGGAAAAGGTATTACCGGTTCTGTTGACAATGAAATCTGGTATATAGGAAGCCAAAATCTACTAACAGAAAATAACATAGATTTTTTAAATCACATTCAAGATATTAAACGCTTACAAGAAGAGGCAAAAACTATTGTCTTAGTAGCAAATCATACAAAATTATCTGCAATATTAGCCATTTCAGACCAAATCAAAACAGATGCTTTCTCAACAATTAAACTATTACAAAAAATGAATATCAAAACAGTTATGCTCACCGGAGATAACCTAAATACTGCTCTACAAGTAGCAAAAAAACTCAATATTGACGAGGTGAAAGCTGATATTTTACCAAGTGATAAACTTCATTATGTAAAAACTTATCAAAAAAATGGCAACAAAGTATTAATGGTAGGTGATGGAATTAACGACGCTCCGGCACTGAAACAAGCTGATGTTAGCATCGCTATTGGCGGAGGAACTGATATTGCTATCGAATCAGCAGACATCGTTCTCGTCAGAAATGAAGTGCTACCTGTCGTAAAAGCTATTTTATTGGGTAAAAATATATTTAGGACAATAAAACAAAATCTATTTTGGGCATTTTTCTATAATTTAATCGCTATCCCTCTATCGTTTTTTGGATTACTACACCCAGTTATCGCAGAAATAGCAATGGCATTAAGTTCCATAACTGTCGTTTCAAATGCTAACAGGTTAAGAAACAACCGACTACAATTGCCACTAACTAACTTTAAAAAAGTAATCCTTGACATTCAAGGTATGTCCTGTCAACATTGCGTAATGAGAATCAAATCCATTTTAGAAAAATTTCCTGAAATTAAAAGTTCAAAAGTCAGTCTTGAAAATAATCAAGCTGAAATTATTGTCAGTGATAATGAATATTCATCTGCAAAGATTAAAAATGCTATTGCCGATGCTAATTTCACTGTTACAAACGAAAGAGAAATAAAAGACAACTAGTAAGGATAGTATAATGAAAAAAAACATTAACCATTTCAAGAGCAAAGCTTTTACAACCAAAGTAAGTCTAAATAAAAATAAATTATATTTCTTAATCTTATTATTAATGATTAATTTTATTTCATTATATGGAGTAATCACTGAGGATGAACTTCAAATTTATAATAAAATGCTATCAGATGTAAAACTTGATACAAGTGCAGTTAACTTTCCCAAAGACTGGTCGGGAGCTGAATTTAAAATACCAAAAATAATCGAAGCCTTGGAAAAACCATTTACCTTTCCAAAGTTTGTTGATAGCCTTAAAACTCAATTTCTAAAAGAAAATCATATAGCTTTCTTTTCTTATATGTCAGATATTGTTTACCAAACAGAAAAAACTGATATTTCTGAATATCTTAATTCTTTTTCATCAAAACTAAATACAGCTAAACACCCAATAGATATTTTACAATATGCAAAATTTGTTATGGAAAAAACTTTACCTTATTATGATTCAGCATTTGATAGTCTTTCTATATCTGAAATTCACGAATTAGAACAATCAATTTATTATTTGGGCAAAGGTGACTCAATAGATGATGACAAATATAATGAATTCTTCAACAGAAAATCTTATGCAAACAATGATTATGAAATCGAATATTATATAGAACTGATTAAAAAAATTGATTTCAAAATGCTAATGCTTGCATCTGAAATATATTTCAAGGGTATGGATATACTTGCAAATAGTGATATATCACATATAAATTTCAATAAAATTCATCAATTAAATACTCAATTTGGAAGATTAATCAGTGGAACTTATTCAAACGATACTTACCTTGATAAATGTTTCTTTATTTATGAACCCGAAGGAAATGACATATATTCTACCGACATATCCACTAATTATAAATATCCCTTCTTTACAATCATAGATAATAACGGAGACGATACTTACAGAAATTCTAATATTGGGGAACTATTTAATATAATGTTCGGAATCGGTTATCACGTCGATAAACAAGGTAATGATTTATATTATGGCGATGATTACACCTTTTCAAGTAATTTCGGTTCTTTGATATCAATAGATTTACAAGGAAATGATCAATATATTTCAGGAAGCAGGTCATTAGGTTCTTCATTGTTTGGCATATCATTACTTATCAATAAAGGAGGAAATGACTGGTATTCATCAACTCAAGAATCTCAAGGATTTGCAGGTCCCTTAGCTTGTGGAGTATTAGCAGATTATGGTTCAGAAATAGTATCAGATAATAGCGATAATTACTTTTCCGGTGGAAGATATTTACATTCTCCCTTAGCTCCGGAAGATTTCAGAAGTATGAGCCAAGGGTTCGGATATGGCATTAGACCAGATATGGCAGGAGGTATCGGAATAATATTTGAACAAAACGGAAATGATAACTATAATGCAGGAGCTTACGCTCAAGGAGTTGCCTACTGGTTAGCTTTGGGCATAGTAATTGACTTAAGCGGAAACGATTTTTATAATGCGATTTATTACCCACAAGGCAGTGGGATTCACCTTGCCGGAGGGTTTTTATACGATGAAAAAGGAGATGATCATTATTATTCAAAATTTGGTCCCGGACAAGGTGCAGGTCATGATTATGGAGTTGGTTTCCTAATTGACCGTTCAGGGAATGATGCATATTCAGTTGACGGAGGAAATGGTTTAGGGCTTACAAATTCAGTTGGAGTGTTTCTTGATGTTCAAGGTAATGACAGATACGAACGTAAAAGAAAAGATTCTTACGGATATGCAAATATTGCGAGATATTCAGGTGGACTTGGATTATTTTTAGACACTTCAGGCAATGATTCTTACGCAAACGAAACAATGAATGATAATGCTAATTGGATAAATGGTTTTTATGGATTAGGGCTTGATACTCTTGCTATTTCTGAAAAAAAAATTGATTTAATAGAAGACACTTACACTCAAGATCCCTTAGTTGATTCTCTCTCAACAATAGATGTTATTTTTTCTGCTGCTTCAGAATGGGAAGTCGGCTCGGCAAAAAACAGAGTACGAAATGCCCGAGAAACACTAATTACAAGAGAAAATGAAGCCTTTGATTATATTTTTAAAGAAAAACTTAAGACTAAACAAGGCCTTGAATTAAGAGCAATAGTTGAACTATTTAAAAATTCATCTCAAGCAAAAGAAAAACTATCTTTAGGCTTAAAACATAAACATTTTCGAGCAGTATCAAATACAATCTATATAATTGGCGAACTTCAAGATACAACATTCATAGACACATTTGAAAATATGCTTAATGAAAATAAAAATATAAACTCAATTTTATCAGCTTTAGGAAATATGAAAACATCAAAAAGCATCGATTTATTAGAACAATATATTAACTCAGACAATCCATACACTAAAGTCATTACTGCGAGAAGTTTAAAAAGCATAAACACCACAAGGAGTATAGATATTCTAAATACATTAAAAAACGATAATTGTTTTTTAATTCAGAGTATGATAAGGAAAAAATAAAATCAGTCAAGAATATACAGTTTTTCTTCAAAAGAAGTCAAAAAGCTTGCATTAAAAAATATCCAAATCAAATATATTAAAAATAATTAATTTTGTTAATGAGTAAAAAATCAGTAAGTTATAAGTTTTTAAAAATTATAAACTTAGAAAAATCAATAAAATACTTGCAAAGTTTTCATAATTTTTAAATATGGTATTAAAAGACAGAATAAATATGGAGGAGAGGATGTCCAAAAAGGCTGTCAAATCCCGAGACGGGATGATAATTCAAGATGGTGATGAAACAACCAACCTGACAGAGGTTGAAATCACCGAAGAAAAAGAAAGTGGTGATTATAAAAAATCACCTGTATTTATTTATTACGAATGGTGTAAAAAATGCGGTATTTGTGTTGCTTTTTGTCCTACAAAATGTTTAGGTCGAAAAGCAGATGGATCTCCGTTTGTTGAGTTCCCGGACAAATGTATTCATTGTGAAACTTGTGATCGTCTTTGCCCTGACTTTGCGATTACAGGGGCTAAGCGTTAAGGGAGGCTGATATGGAAAAAGTACAAGAAAAGAAACAAAAAGAAGTGAAAGAAACCACTGAAAAAAAATCAGTTCTTTTACAAGGTAATCAAGCTATAGCTCTTGGGGCATTAGCAGCCGGAGTAAATTTCTTTGGTGGTTATCCAATCACACCTTCCACAGAAATTGCAGAAATTTTGAGTGAAGAATTGCCAAAAAGAGGCGGTAAATTTATTCAAATGGAAGACGAAATTGCCAGTATATGTTCTGTTATAGGAGCATCATTAGCCGGAGCTAAAGCTATGACAGCTACTTCCGGTCCGGGTTTTTCATTAATGCAAGAAGCTATCGGTTATGCAAAGATTGCTGAAACTCCTTGTGTAGTAGTTGATGTACAACGTGGTGGACCAAGTACAGGTTTACCTACAAAACCTTCTCAGGGCGATATCCAACAATCACGCTGGGGTAGTCATGGTGACGCACCGGCAATTGTTTTATACCCACATACAGTTAAAGAAGCCTATGAATTAACCATAAGAGCTTTTAATCTTTCTGAAAAGTACAGAACTTGTGTAACTTTACTTTTAGATGAAGTTCTTGGTCATATGCGTGAAGCTGTAGTTTTACCTGACCCTTCAACATTGAGAATAATTCATCGTTTAAAACCAACCGTTCCGCCGGAATGGTATAAGCATTATGACGAAAATCAAAAATATCCATCACCTCTTGCAAGTTACGGTGAAGGTTATCGTTTTCATGTAACCGGACTTGCTCATGACAGTCTTGGTTTCCCTACAAATAAAAGTAGTGAAGTAGCAACTATGATGGCAAGACTCAAGAAGAAAATTGTTCATAATATTAGAGATTTAGTTCAAATCGAAAGCTATAAAATGGAAAATACTAAAATAGCAGTATTTGCAGCGGGTATATGTGCTCGTTCAGCTAAGGCAGCTGTTAATATGGCAAGAGCAGAAGGCATCGAAGTTGGATTGTTAAGACCTTTAACAATATGGCCTTTCCCTGATGATGCAGTTAAAAAAGTATTAAGAGATGTTGAAGCTGTAATCGTGCCTGAGCTTAATGAAGGTCAATTATATCGTGAGATAGAAAGATTAACTCGAACCAAAACTGACAGCTCACTTGTTCCTGTACAAAGAGTAGATGGTGAAATCATAACACCTGCAGATATTTTAAGAGCAATAAAGGAGGCAAACTAAAATGGCAAATATACCTCAAAAAATTATTCATCAGCATCTTAGATATAATAAAAAGTTTCCTCATGTTTGGTGTGCAGGATGTAGTCATGGTATAGTATTAGGTTCTACAATTCGTGCAGTTGCAGAATTAAACTTAGCAAAAGATGATGTGACAATGATTTCCGGCATAGGTTGCTCAAGTAGAATGCCGGTATATGCAGATTTTAATACTTGTCATTCAATACATGGCAGGGCGATAGCCTTTGCAACCGGTGTAAAACTATTCAAACCTGAACAAAATGTATTAGTTGTAACCGGTGACGGTGATGCTACAGCAATTGGTGGAAATCATTTTATCCATGCTTGTCGTAGAAATATTAATTTAACAATATTAATATTAAATAACAATATTTATGGTATGACAGGTGGACAATATTCCCCTACAACTCCTACAGGAGCAAAAGCAACAACAACTCCCTACGGAAATATTGACCCGGTATTTGATATTTGTAATCTTGCTCTTGGAGCCGGAGCAACATTTGTTGCAAGAACTACTGCTTTCCATACAATGGAAACTCAAAAAGTTATTAAACAAGGTATTGAACATAAGGGTATCTCTGTTATTGAGATAGTCAGTTCTTGTCCGGTAATTTACGGTAAATTAAACAAAAAAGGCACTCCTGCCGATATGTTAAGATGGATGAAAGACAATACAATTACTATCGCAGAATCTCAAAAATTACCTCCCGAAAAACTTGATGGAAAATTAATTAGAGGAATATTTAAACAAGAAATCAGACCTGAATACACAGACTCTTATCAAAAATTAATCGAATCTACTCAAGTTACTAAGGAGGCTAAAAAATGACAAAATCTAATACTTTCAGAAAAGAGATTCGTTTTAGCGGAAGCGGTGGACAAGGTCTTATATTAGCAGGTATTATCCTGGCGAGAGCTGCTGCCTTAGAAGGTTATAAAGTAACTCAAACTCAAAGTTATGGACCCGAATCAAGAGGTGGTTCTTCTCGAGCAGATGTGGTCATTTCAAACACAGAAATTTATTTCCCGGAAGCCCAGCATTTTGATTATCTCATAGCCTTAACACAACAAGCAGCTGATAAATATATATATGATTTAAAAGATGACGGCTTACTCATTATTGACTCCGGACTCGTAAAAAACCTCGGTATGACGATAAATAATCTTGTAGAACAAGAACTTACTAACATTTGTTTAGAAAGATTAGGATCCGTTTTGCCTATGAATATAGTATCACTTTCTTGTTTAGTTCATTTATCAAAAGTTGTTACTGAAAAAAATCTTGAACAAGCTATCAGAGAATCACTCAAGCCTTCATTGATAGATTTAAATCTTAAAGCTATGAAACTTGGTTTTGAAATAGCCGATAAATCATTAAATTGAGGTTGTTATGATAAAAAAAATAAGTCATATCGGTATTGCAGTAAAAAACTTAGATGAAGCTGTTAAATTTTATGAAAAGTTAGGTTTACAAGTTGAAGCTTATGAAGTAGTTCCTTCTCAAAAAGTTAAAGTTGCCTTTATTCCAATTGGCGACACAAGAATAGAACTTCTCTCTGCAACTTCAGAAGATAGCCCAATAGCAAAATTTATTGAGAAAAAAGGTGAAGGCATTCAACATATTGCTCTTGCAGTTGATGATTTACCTAAAGCCTTATCAGAAGCAGAAAAACAAGAGATTGTTTTGATTGATAAAGAGCCAAGACCCGGTGCTCATGGTGCCGACATTGCCTTTTTACACCCAAAATCCACTAATGGCGTACTATTAGAACTTTGTAAAGAAAAACACTAAATATATAAAAAAAGTCATCTATAAGGGTAGTTAATCAACTACCCTTATTTTTTTTTAAAAACTAATTAAGACTGTTGAATAATATTGTTGTGTGAGCATCCTTGCTTGCACAAAAAACATTAAATGACAGGTATTCAATATTTTATGAAACTACAAGCTGGAAGCTTTAGAACAATAATTGAAATTATTCAACAGTCACTAATTGATTATCTTGACTAATTACCCATATTATAAAATCTTAGTAAAAAAAAGACATTGAGGTATAAGAATGAAAAAAACAGTACTCTTAATTATATTTTGCATTAGTACATATATCTTGTTATCTAACAACATATTAGTAAAAGAACTCGATAACGGAATGAGAATTGTCACAAAAGAAAAAAAATCAGTTGATACTGTCGCATTATTTTGTTTTGTACATACAGGCTCAATCCATGAAGATGAATTTCTTGGAAAAGGTATTTCTCATTATTTGGAACACATAGTTTCCGGTGGAACAACTAAAATGAGATCAGAAAAAGAATATCATAATATTGAAAGAAGAATTGGCGCTATTACCAACGCTTTCACAACATATAATATGACAGCTTTTCACATAATGGTTGAGGAAGCTTATGCAGACACAGCTTTGATGATGCTTTCAGAACAGATGATGTATTGTTCATTTGATCAAAATGAAGTTGACAGAGAAAAGCAAGTTATCATAAAAGAAATCATTATGCGATCGACCCCTCCAATGTCAAAAGTTTTCCAGAAATCATCAGAAATATTTAACCAAAACTCAAATTTTAAATACCCTATCATTGGTTATGTCGAACAATATAAAACACTTCAACGAGAAGACTTAATCAAATATTATGATAAAAGATATAGACCTAACAATATGGTCGTTGTTGCAGTTGGTAATATAGATGCAAAAGAAATGGCAAACAAAATAGAAGAAGCCTTTAGTAGTTTTGATAAAGCACCGGCAGCTGATGTATATTTACCGGAGCAACCTTTAGCTTTAGGAACCTATAAAGTCGTTGATGAATTTGATATAGAACAAGCCTATACTATGATTAACAGACAAATACCTTTACATTTAGTTAAGGATTATTATGCCTTAACAGTAGCAAGCGATATCCTCTTTGGTAAAAGAAGTTCACCAATCACAAAAATATTAGAAGAAGACAAACAACTTGTAAATTATATCTATTCTTACGCTCAATTTAACCCTATTTCAAAACAAGGTGCCTTAAATATTATCTTTGAATCAAAAAATACTGAAGAAATAAATGAAACTTTAGATTTATTACATACTAATCTTAAAGTTTATACTGAACCCGGCAGAATCACTCAAGAAATGATAAACAGCGTAATAAAACGATATGAAGCTGCAAGATTTTTACAAAATAAATCAATTGAAGAAGAGGCTACAGAAATCGGCTTTAGTATGTTTAATTCTAATACTCCATATAATGACGAACTTACTATTAATGAATTAAAAAAAATCACTATCTATGATGTCCAAAGAGTTATTAATGAATACTATTTAAACAATTATATCGTCTTCTGTGCAGTTCCTAAAGGGCACAAATCAATACTTGAAAATGTTGAAGAAAAATCCATAACTCAAACTGAACTTACTAAAACTTTATTAGATAATAACACTGTCTTATTACATAAACAAAATACAGAAAACCCTGTTGTAAGAGGAATAATCCATTTACCTTCCAGTAATAACTACGAAACAGAAATTGATGCGGGAACACTTAATTTTATGACAAACATTATGTTTAAAGGCTCAAAAAATTACCCTCCTGTTCAACTTTCTGAATGGATTGAAGATAATAGCATCACCCTTGAAGCATCAGCAAATTTTCTTGGTATTTACATAGAATTTTCATGCTTATCAAATGATTTCCCACAACTTATTAACGTCATTACTGATATATTAAACAAACCTCTCTTTGATCAAAAAGAAATTGACTTGGCTAAAAATAGAGCTTATGCAAATTATATGAGAAAATTAAACAATCCTGATTCATATCATACAGAATTCAGAAATAGTAAAATATATACATCTAAAAGAGAACAATTAACCAACGAAGAAGAATTTAACATAATCTCAAATTTAACTAAAAAAGATTTACTCTCCGCTTACAAAAAATATATTACTGCTGAAAATATCACTCTAAGTTTAATAGGTGACATTGAATTCAATGAAGCTAAAAAAATTGCTCAAAAAATAAAATCTGATATCCCTAATAAAAAAGTCAATGATACTCTAAAATCACTTCAAATGATTGTCTCTGATTCTTTATTTATTAATTATTATGATTTCGAGCAAGTAAATCTTGACATAAATATGAAAGCACCTGATATTTCCAATCGTAAAGACTTTATTATTATGCAAGTTATCAGTTCTATTTTAAACGGTTCAAGAGGTAGAATTCACGAGGCTGTAAGAGGTAATAATGATCTGGCATACTTTGCTTTCGCATCATATATATATGGTTATGACTATGGCATATTAAGACTTTCATCTCAAACTTCTTTAGAAAAAGAAAATGAACTCATTGAAGTACTTATAGACCAAATAAATAAACTAAAAACCGAACCTGTCTCAAAAAATGAAATCAACTTAGCTATTGAAGATAATTATAAAACTATTAAAAATTATCTTGAAGATGAATACTTAGCATATTATTCACTTTATAATGAAATTATTGGATTAGGTTACGACTATTTTGAAACTTCACTTAACGAATTAAAAGAGGTTAACTCCGAAGACATAATTCGAGTTGCCAATCAGTACTTTGATAAAATGGATATCATTGTATCTAAACCTGTTACAGAATAATTATTCTATATATTTATAGTTATATTTAACCGGACATTCTGTCCGGTTTTTTTTATCATAAATATTACTCTTAAAAACTATTAAATAAAACAGAAAAAGTTTTACAAGCATCCTGTTTGTAAGATAAAAATGTATCTAAAGGCTGTTGAATAATGTTGTTGTGTGAGCATCCTTGCTTGCACTAAATATCCTTAACTGATAGGTATTTAATATTTTATGAAACTACAAGCTGGAAGCTTGTAGAACAATAATTGATGTTATTCAACAGTCTCATAATGTTGTTGTGTGAGCATCCTTGCTTGCACTAAATATCCTTAACTGATAGTTATTCAATATTTTATGAAACTACAAGCTGGAAGCTTGTAGAACAATAATTGAAATTATTCAACAGTCTCATAATGTTGTTGTGCGAGCATCCTTGCTTGCACTAAATATCCTTAACTGATAGGTATTCAATATTTTATGAAACTACAAGCAGGAAGCTTGTAGAACAATAATTGAAATTATTCAACAGTCTCATAATGTTGTTGTGTGAGCATCCTTGCTTGCACTAAAAAACCTTAAATGATAGGTATTTAATATTTTATGAAACTACAAGCTGGAAGCTTGTAGAACAATAATTGAAATTATTCAACAGTCTCATAATGTTGTTGTGCGAGCATCCTTGCTTACACTAAAAAACCTTAAATGATAGGTATTTAATATTTTATGAAACTACAAGCTGGAAGCTTGTAGAACAATAATTGAAATTATTCAACAGTCTCATAATGTTGTTGTGCGAGCATCCTTGCTTGCACTAAAAAACCTTAAATGATAGGTATTTAATATTTTATGAAACTACAAGCAGGAAGCTTGTAGAACAATAATTGAAATTATTCAACAGTCTCATAATGTTGTTGTGTGAGCATCCTTGCTTGCACTAAATATCCTTAACTGATAGGTATTTAATATTTTATGAAACTACAAGCTGGAAGCTTGTAGAACAATAATTGAAATTATTCGTCAACTTTAAGAATTGTTTACTCAATTACATTATTCAGCTATCTCTCAAAAAAAATTGCTTTCTTTTTCATAAGATAAAAAGAAAGCAATATAATAATTTTAAGATATTAATGTTTGATATTATTTCAAATATTTATCCAATATTTTTTGATATGTGCCGTCACTTTTTATATCATCTAAATATTTTTGAATTTGACTAATAGTAACTTCCGGAGTTGATTTATGAAAAGCAAAATATAAATCAGAAGATAATAATGTATAAACACTTTCATATTCATCAAGGTTTAACCCTTGAGATTTCATTTCCCAAAGGGCAACGTTTTCTTCATAAGCCCAAAGATCAATACGGTCAATCTGTAATTTTTTAATATTAGAAAGCATATCAGCAGAAAGATCAATCTTTGTTATACCTGCTTTTGTTAATAATTGATGACCAATATCTTCACGTATAGTACCTACATTATAATTTGCAATATCTGCATCAGTATTTATCTTAATATTTTTGGATTTTTTGGCATGGAGTACAATTTTTGTAGGAGAAATGGGACCAACCCATTTAAACATATCTTCTCTTTCTGCACTTCTCGTCATAGCAAATAAAACAGTATTAGGATTATGTTGAACATCGTTATATCCTCTCGCCCATGGAAGTAATTGAATATCCTTTAATGATTTATTTGAACCATCTCTTTTTAAAATTTCTACCATTAAATCAATACTAATCCCCTTTAATTGACCATCTTGCTCAAAATTATATGGGGGATATTGCTCCGTCATAATAACGAAATTATCCAAAACAGCTCCACTTAACGTGGAAAATAATACTAAACCCATAAGTAATGCAATAAGCATCTTCAAAGTCTTCATCTCTTCCTCCATAGTATTATGATACAAGGAATAAATTACCTTATATCATTCTTTTTTTTATAATATATGTTAAATTACTTTATCTTATTAATTTTTGTCAAGAACTTTTTATATTAATAATAAAATAATATCAAAATAAGTCATAATAATTAATTTTCAAAAAGTGAATCTAAAAAAACTCGCATACCTCATTTATGCTAAACATTATAACTACAAATTATTTGATAAATTATATAAATCAAAGGTAATAAGTTTAAAGTACCATGTATAATAATTCCTACCCAAGTATTTTTAGTTTTTTGTACAACATACAGTAAAGGTAATGCTACAAAAAACGTTAAAGGAAGAAATTGCCAAAATCAAAATATATGCCAAAAACCCCATAATATTCCTTGGAATAACCACGCATATTGATTAAATGATTTTTCATTTATAAGTAAAAGTATACCTCGAAACATAAACTCTTCGCCAAAGATATTAAAAAACCAACCAATAAAATAATAAAACGCAAACAACCAATTTCTTGATAATGAGACATCAAAAAAATATCCTGAAGCTATTGTTTTATTATGATTCAACCCTGCAGGCAAAAAATCAGGGACACTTAAAAAAGATATATGATTAGATATCAATTGACCAAGTTTAGAAGATATTAAAAATCCGATACTAATGATTATAAAAAATATCATCAACCATTTGGTTATAGATTTATCGAGCTTTTTTAATCTAAATCGAAATGTAAAAGATTTTAAAGAAAAAAACATAACCCTCAAATTTATAAATTATTAGACTACCAATAAATAATAATAAAAGAGGTGAGTAAAAACAAAATAAATATGCCTCGCCAAATTTTAAATTATAATTTTTCATAAAATACGGAATCCCAACATAAATTGATATTGTTATCAAAAATGACGATATTATAAATACGATTAAAGTAAGATATTGATTAATCAATTTTTTTAACATTACCTTACCTTTTCTAAACACACTAAAAACATTATTATTTTTCAATAACTTGAATCTCTTTTCATCATTAATAAACACTCAATTATTCCAATATATATATGACTGTATGATAATTCTATTATGTAAAAATCTTTATTTTCATTATTTATACATTAAGTCCGGATACTTCAGAAAACTAATATATTACAAACTAAATGCTTATGCTACTCATTTTTTAATTAGCTAACTATCTTTATATCTTATTATGTAACATAATACTATTTCATATTAATTGTCAATAAGTTTTTAAAATAATTTATAAATTTTTTGAGGCTGTAGAATAATATTGGCTAATATTCTACCGATTTACAGCTTACAAGAAGATTATTAATTAATACTCTTATATTTAATGAGATTTTAATGCAAGCAGGAATGCTCAAACAACATAATTATTCAACATAATTACAACTTTTAGGCAAAAAAAAGACTGCCTAAGCAGTCTAATTTATTGGTACCAGAGGCCGGACTTGAACCGGCACGAGGCGAACCTCGAGGGATTTTAAGTCCCTTGTGTCTACCAATTCCACCACTCCGGCAAAAATGCTTTCCTTGATAAAGTGGAGGCGACACTCGGATTTGAACCGAGGATGAGGATTTTGCAGACCCTTGCCTTACCACTTGGCCATGTCGCCTTAATGGAGCGGGAAACGGGATTTGAACCCGCGACATCTACCTTGGCAAGGTAGCGCTCTACCACTGAGCTATTCCCGCAAACACTTAATAACTTTGATTTCTATTTCTCAAAAACGAGTTTTTTTGTCAATATATTTTTTTTGAAAACATCAAAATATTTTTACAGTATCAAGCTAATATTTTGTATCATAATTAGTTATATAACTCAATAAACTTCCGTAAAGCTGACAAATATCTTGAATAAATTTTTTAATACTCAATCATCTTCACTAAAGATTTCAGCTTCAAATCTGTAAATTTTCGTATTATGTTGTTTCCAACAATTTGCATCTAAACAAGCCTTATGACAAGTTTCCTTTAAAAATTGTTCTTTTGTCCAATTATACTTAGCCGCTACTTGAGGTAATAATAACCCTGAGCCCCATGGATGTTCAATCATCAGACCATCACGACCTACAACAATCTCTTCAATTTCTTTTACAGAAATTAGGGGGCTTAATAAAGATATTTCAAACCTTAAGTCTTTTAATTCAGATTCCTGCACAGGATTAAATCTATTATCATTAAAAGCAGCAGCTGAGGCTAAATCAATTAAAGCATAATACAAAGGTTTATAAGGTTTGACATAACCAACGCATCCTCTCAAATTATTATGTTTATTGATAGTCACAAACAATCCAAGACTCCGGCTAAAAACTTCATCAGGAGGACATTCTAAAGGTTTAATTCTATGGTCAAATCTACTTTCTATAGTCTGTCTTACTATCATAAATACTAATTTTTTAGCATCTGTCGATAACATATATTAACTCCTATCTTATAAAAAATGCACCGCTATAATATCCAACAACTTGATAAAAATCATTAGAAATATAACCCGAATGAGTATAATTTAATTTTTCTACAATAAAATCGTTATATCTTAATCTAACAAACTCTAATAACGTCAAAACCCCGCCGAATCCACAAGCTTCTGTATTATGATTTATTAAATTATCCCATAAATCTTTAACCTGTTTTAACTGCACTAATTCAATAAATTTTCTATCAAGTTTCTCAGCAACATCCGCCTTATAAAAATGAGATAAGTCACTGCTTACTATAATCATCGTCTTATCATCCAATACGTCATTTAATACTTTAGATAAATACAAAGAATTCTCATAATTCTGATTACCCACAATTATCGGGATAATATTAACATTTGGCTTAATATACTTTAAAAATGGCAGTTGAATCTCCAATGAATGTTCCCGTTTTTCAGCAAGCTCAGAAAAGCAAAACTTATCATAAGTTAAAAGTTTTTTAACAATATCTTGATTCACATTTAAATTACCTAAAGGAGTCTCATACTGAGTGTAATCACCAATAGAAAAATCAAAGAATCCCGAATAATGACTTGGAGCAATAATTACCACACTCTCAAAATCTTTATTTTGCATCAATTTATAAGCATAAGCTGCTGTTCTCCCTGAATATATATATCCTGCATGAGGAACAATAACACCCACTAAACTATCAATATCAAAATCTTTTAAAAAATTTTCGATATTAATCTGATTGAAATAATTATCAAATATTTTTAACAATTCAGTTTCATCATTTGGATAAAAACTTCCGGCAACAACAGTTTGTTTTATCATTAGCCCTCCTTAATTTTTGATTATACTAAGATATTTGAACAAGTCAAGTAAAAAAATCAAAACTTATGATTAATATGAAATATTAGTCTACAAGATTCACTTCAACAAAAGTATTATTTATTGTCATTCTTATAGTTATGATAATATTAAATCAAGAAAAGATGCTCTCACAACAACAGCCAACAGAAAAGTACACACAATACACTTAACAACATAGCTATTCAACAGTCTCTATCAATATTCATTATGATTAAACAGGTATCTAATTTTACTTGACAACAAAACAAATAAATAATTAATATAAAATAAGGAGATTTACTTATGATTAAAGAATATTATAATACATTTTGGAATAAATATCATCAAATTAGAGGAGTTAAATTACTTCAAAGAAATCTAATAAAAAAAGCTCGATTTCATTTTGAAAAAGCACTTATGCATAAAGAATCTTACGAAAGTTATTATTGCATAGCAATTTGTTTTATGAGCCATAGAAATTATAAATATGCTATTACCTATTTTGAAAAAGTATTAGAAAAACTTCCTGAAGAGAAATTAACTCTTCTATCATTAACAGAATGCTATTTAATTACTCGTGAATGGGAAAAAGCTGAAGATATCCTTAATATGCTTTCTCAAAAAATTACAAACAACCATACTTTAAATAAATTCCTGAGCATAAGTAATGATCCAATTCTCAGAGAAAAATATGCTGAAAGTAAAGAATATTATTTTAATGCCAGGGATGAATATGATAATAAAAATTATGATTTGGCTTATGAAAACATCTTAAAAGCTATTGAACTAAACACAGATAATGCTTCTTATCACTATTTTGCAGGCATAATCTTATTAACTGCAAGAAAGCCAAAAAATCAATTAGAAATATACTTTGAAAATGCAGTAAGATTATCTCCTGAAAATATCACATACAAAAAACAATTACAATTTATCAAAACAAAATACAAGAAATGAAAAAGTTTTTAATAATACTTCAGTTTATTATCTTAACTTGTATAATGCTTAGCTTTAACCCTGTAACAAGTAAAGTATTAACCTATCATTATGCCAAAAAACATAAAATAAATCCTAAATTATTTTACAACCAAATCAAAACTGAAAGCTACTTTCGATGTTTCATCGTCTCAAAAAAGGAGGCAATTGGGCTTGGACAAGTTAAATACCTAACAGCTAAATATATTGACAAAGACATTAAAAAGTGGGAATTATTTTTGCCTTGGAAAAACCTTGATATCTCGGCAAGATATATGCTATACTTACAATCAAGATATAATAGCAATAATAGTATAATATTAGCTGCCTATAATTGGGGCGAAACAAATGTTGACAAAGTCTTAGCTCAAAATAAAATATCCATAAACAGCAACACAGATTATCGTTATTTATTTAAAGATATCAACGAGACTTATCAATTTATCGGAAAAATACTTAATTAGGTAAAATATGGCTGATGATAGCGAAAAAACCGAAGAACCCACCGGGAAAAGGCTAAATCAAGCTCGAAAAAAAGGAGATGTTCCAAGAAGCAGTGAAGTTGACACAGCTATATTTCTTTTAATGTTTTTAATTATCATTAAAATTGGCGGACCTTATATAGTTGCTATGCTCAAAGATTTCTATATATATTCTTTCAATTCATTAAATACAGAATTATCAATACCTAATCTTCAAAATGTATATATTAAATTTTTATATAACTTTTGGATTATATTACTCCCTATTAGTACTTTACTAATTATATCCGGTTTAGTATCTATGTTACTACAAGTAGGATGGTTAGTAACATTTGAAAATATTAAACCAAAATTTGACGTCTTCAATTTCAAAGGATTAAAAGAAATTTTTTCACCGGACGGCTTAAAAAAACTTGTCAAAGGTAATGTGAAATTAATTATTTTAGCCTTACTAACATGGATGACTTTAAGAAAATTTTTAAACGATATGTTAGGTCTGGTGAATCTTAATATCGTATCTATCTATCTTTTTTTAATTAACTTAGTAGTAAGAATAATTATCAGTTTACTAATTTTTTATGCATTCTTTGCTGTTATAGACTTTGTTTGGACTAAATTTAACCACAGGAAAAAACTCAAAATGACAAAATCAGAAGTTAAAGATGAATTCAAACAAATGGAAGGTGATCCTCAAGTAAAAAGAAAAATCTTAAAAACAATGATGGAAGAATCAATGAAACGAATGATGAAGGAGATTCCTGAGGCTGATGTAGTTATAACAAACCCGATACATCTCGCAGTAGCAATTAAATATGATTTAAAAATCAGCGAAGCTCCCATAGTTGTAGCAAAAGGTAAAAGACTCATAGCAGAAAAAATTAAACAACTTGCAAGAGATAATGACATCCCCATCATAGAAGACAAGCCTTTAGCAAGATTATTATATAAAAACAGCAATATCGGTAAACCAATTGATGTCCAATTTTATGCTGCAGTAGCAGAAATCTTAGCACAAGTATATAAAGTAAAAAATAAGCATATCTAAATATAATTAATGTTTTTAAGAATTATTACGATATATTATTATGTAGGAGTAGAAGAATAATGAAAAAGTTGATTTTAATATTATACATATTTATACAGGTCAATTTAATGCTTGGCATTGTTGCTGATCCATTTGGTCAAGCGGTGTTATACTTTGGAGGAACAACAATTTCTCTTAAGGTTCAAGTAAATGGTCAAAATGCTTCTATAAATGATATTTTAATAGCTTATGTAGATAATGAGATAAGGGCTAAAGTCGCATTATCAGCATATCCCGAGAATATTGGAGGAGTAGGCAAAACCTTTATTATTCAATCTAATCAGGCAGACGAAAATGTTCATTTTAAACTATGGAGAAGAGGAGAGCAAGCGGTTTATTCAACGCAATACGCAATAACCTCTAATCCAGGCTCATCAATAGGGACTGCCTCAAGTCCTATAATCATAAATTTTAATATTAGAAATTATACTATTTCAGGTACAGCTACAGAAAATCAAATTGGCTTAGAAAATATTTCAATAAACATCATTAGTTTAACTCCTCCGATAAATTTCTCACTTTATAAACCATTTAAAACTAATTCAGACGGCTATTATGTTATTCCTGATATAAATCCCGAAAGCAATATCAACTATTATGCTTATTCTACAGCTTATACATTGAATCCTTCAAATGTCACTTACAACAACATACAAAATGACATCGTTGCTAACTTTACTGCTGATCCTTTACCAACTTACACGATATCAGGGATTATAACAAGCACTGACAACACTCCGATAGTAAATGTTTCTATAGCAAATACTACTACAGATTCAAATGGATTTTATTCTATTTCTGTCATTCAAAATAATAATATCACAATAACACCACAAAAAGAAGGTTACAACTTCTCTCCACAAACTATATCATTTACAAATGTGCAAAACAATATTACTCAAAACTTTACAGGAGAAATCCAAACCTTTTCCATTACAGGTACAACAGATATTGATAATGTCACTATCAATATTCAAAGTAATATAAGTAATTTACCACAAAACATTATATCAAACTCCCAAGGTTACTATGAAATCAGTAACATTATTTATAATGATAACATCATTTTAATTCCTGAAAAAGAAGGATATAATTTTAACCCCACAAATGAATATATAAACAATATTCAGGAAAATACAATCATAAATTTTTCTGCTGACCCTATAATATTTAACATTAGCGGACATATTACAACAGATTCGTTTGAAATTTTAGAAGACGTTTTAATCAAGTCAGAGGCTAATACTTTAGCGACTACAGATAATACCGGATTTTATTCATTTGAAATAAATTATGGTACTGACATCTCTTTTTATCCTGAGAAAACGGGTTATTCTTTTAATCCAAACAATCATCAATATCAAGATATCGTATCAAATCAAACTCAAAACTTCACCGCAACAGCTCTCCCCCAATATACTATTTCAGGATTTGTAACACATAATAATATAGGACTAACTAATGTAAATATTTCATTTGGAAATTTTGGAAATACTTCAACAGATAATAATGGCTTTTACAACCATACAATATATCAAACAAATGAAAGTTTCTTAGTAATTCCCCAAAAAACAGGGTTTAATTTTACTCCCGGCAATTATCTTATTAATGGTATAAACCAAGACATCATTAGAGATTTTACTGCTGATATACAAACTTTCTCAATCTCCGGTCAAGTTTATTCACTACCGGGAACAATCATAAAAGCAGAATGGGGAACTACTCTTTTGCAAGATATCTCAAATCAAAATGGTAATTATCTTATTGAAGGCATACCTTATGGAACAAGTTTAATTCTTACAGCTACTCATCCGGGATATACTTTTACACCGACACAGTATTCAATATCGAATATTTCTAATAACTTAACAAGCTATAATTTCTCTCCTGAAATGATAACTTATCCGGTTATCATACACACTAGCGATTATAATGGTCAAAACTTATCAGATGTTAATATTACTTACAACAATATCTCAGGTTCAACAAACGAAAATGGGTTATTTACTTTTCAAGGTAATTGGGGGCAGGACTATACAATCACGGTTTCTAAGCCCGGGCATATCTTTATAAATTCTACTCAAACAATCAGCAATCTGAACAGTTCTATAGAATTAGACTTTATAACAAGAGTCCCAAATCAATACGCATTAAATGGATATATTGAAGACAATAATAATCAAGCATTACAAAATGTACATATAAATATAAATCAATCTATCATAATTACTGATTCGACAGGATATTTTTCAGAAACTATCATTGAAGGAGAGAATCTTATCATAACACCTCAATTAACCGGTTACTCTTTTACTCCCTCAAGCCATAGCATTAATAACGTAAACTCAAATGTTACCGTCAATTTTATCGGTACTCCTAATATTTATACAATCAATGGATATATATTTAAAGATCAACAAGGTTTAGGCAATGTAACTATATATTACAATAACAATACTACTACTTCTAATCAAAATGGTGAGTTTTCTGTCCCGGTTACTTATGGTCAAAGCATAACAATATTCCCGGAATATACCGGTCATACCTTTGACCCTGCCTCAATAAATTTTGCTAATATATCTTCAAATATCTATGGGATAACTTTTACTGCAATTGCAAATCAATACAGTATTCATGGGCAAGTTCTTTGTCAAGGAGAACCTATCCAAGATGTTCAAATTTATGATATAAATTCTACAAGAGAAACATTCACAGACGAGAATGGTCAATATTTCTTTACCGCATATCATAATGAGAATATCAGCCTTTCTGCATACAAAGATTGGCACTCATTTAACCCTGAATATTACACCTTGACAGTCATACAAAACGAAACCAATATTGACTTTGAAGCAACAAGACATTGTGCTGATGTAGGATTCTCCCCCTCTCCCGGTCTATACTACGAACCTATCAATATTACATTATACTCAGAAACCCTTGATGTAATTATCTACTATACAACTGATGGTTCAGAACCTAACATCAATTCAAATATTTACACAAATCCCATAACACTTGATTATCGTTCGATTCTAAATCTCAAAGCAAAAGCAATAAAGTCAGGTTACATCTCATCATCAACAACAGAAGCCTTATACCAAGTTACAGGGACAGTCGAAACACCAACATTTAATATCAATCCAAGCGAGTATTTTACTGCTCAAACTATTGAAATCGAATCAGAACCAAATGCTCAAATTTATTATACATTAAATAATAATGACCCAACTCCTGATGATTTGCTATATATTGAACCAATACTAATCTATCAAAATACTTTCATTAAAGCTAAAGCATTTAAAGAAAATTTTATCGAAAGCAGCACAAATTCCGCAAATTATCTCATTACTCATCTACTTGATTTAAATTTACCTGATACGATCTATATCAATGAAAATTCTTCATTGACTTTAAATTTTAAAAATTACATCAATGATTCAGTTATTATAGAAAATGATGATATCGAACTACTATATGAGATTAGTCAAATTATCCCTTCAGAAAACATTCAAACCAATATAAACAATAACTTTGTTACTTTCACGCCTAATCAGTATTGGTCAGGAAATGAATATCTATATTTTAAATCAGAATTTCTCAATCCACAAATGAGAAAAAATTCAAATATCAACTATGATATCGATTCTCTCAATGTAATAGTAAATAGTGTAGCTCCACAGATTGTTTCATATACACCAAATTCTGACACTCTATATATATCACCGGAAAACAACTATATTACTTTCCATCTTAATGTAGCACAATATGGTCAACCATTGCTTTATGAATGGTATATTGATAACACTAATCAAAACAATAATAATCATACATTTAGCTATACTTTTTCTAATTATAATAGCCATATCGTAAAAGCTAAAGTCTCAAATGATCTTAGTTTTAGTGAAGTTACTTGGTATATTATGTCCTATGTTAATCAAACTGATTTAAATTCACAACCATTTACAGATAAACTTTATTCAAATTACCCTAATCCTTTTAATCCTATTACTAACATCGAATTCTCTTTATTAAGAGATGAATATGTCTTACTACAGATATTTAACCTTAAAGGTCAATTACTTACAACCTTAATTGACGATAAAAAATCTAAAGGCAAACACATAATTATTTGGAATGCCGAAAAATTACCTTCAGGAATCTATTTTATCTCCTTAAAAACAGATAATTACTCTGAGATAAAAAAAGCAATTATTTTAAAATAAATAAGACTTTTACATAAATATCTTGCAAATCATTATGACATAGCATCTAAAGAAAGTTGCAGGAATTTGTCTATTGTAAAACCTAAACTCTGGCAAGTTGCTATTTGTTCTCTATTAGCTCCGGCAGCAAAATTCTTATTTTTAAATTTCTTTTTCAAAGAACTTAATTTAACAGCTGAGACCTTTTTCTCCGGATTCATTAAGGCGGTTGCAGTAATTAATCCTGTTACGGGATCAGCACACCATAAAGCCTTATCAGCAATCGAAATTAAGGCTTCATTTCCGGAATGTCTCCTTATAGCATCAAGCATATAAGGTTTTAGATCATAATCCTTGAGTAAATCCATTGCTAATAAACTATGTTGTTGTGGATTGTCATAAGTTAAATCATAATCAATATCATGCAAAAGGCCTATAATATACCATTCATCTTTATCTTGTTCGAATATCTCAGCCAGTGATTTCATAACTAAGGCAACGGCTATTGAATGATTTATTAAATTTTCTTGTCGTAAATGCTTTAATAAAAGTTCTTTTGCTTGTTCAACACTAATCATTATATCCCCTTTATATGAATATTACTTAAAATAGATTCAGAACTTGTAATTAATTCTATTTTATCAGAAAACTTGACATTTTGTCCAAATTTAACATTGCCAACAATCTTTAAATATTGGCAATCAATGAGAGAAGGGATGCCATCTATAAAAGCATTACTAAAATCCTCTATACTGCCAAAATATTCATCATCTAACTCAATAACTATATCTCTATCCTTATCTCTTTTTTTTATAATAAAATCATCATCAAGATAATAAATATCAGACCATAACATCAATAAATCAGGTGTCTTTTTTACAGGCAAAAACCTATTTCGCGGTACACAAACAGCTTTGGCCTTTTCAAAAAGTGAAATTGCTGAACCCATAGCTGTTTCAAATTGAATAACCGGAGTATCACTAACCTTTTTTGCATTAAGGATTAAAGGTAAAGGTAAGATTCCTTTGTATTTAATCAAGAGTTTTTTCAATTCTGATAACTTTATCCATAGATTGTTAGTATTAAAATATTTATATTTCTTTATATCTTGAAATTCATCAATCTCTTCATCAGGGCATTGAGCTACCTCTCTTAAAACAAGTTCGCCACCTTTTTTCTTAGCAAGGTGTCCACCCTTTTTATCCATCTCTGTTCTGTTGCATACTTCCATAACGAAATCAATATCATATTCTATCATTTCATTAAGTATCTTTGTATCTACAACAGCACCAAGGTTGTCAGAATTTGAGATAAAAAGATACTCAATACCCCGTTCCAGTAATACATCAATTAAATCACTTTCATTTAACACATTATAAATATCACCATGCCCGGGAGGATTCCAAGTTAAACTATCATCGATATTTTCATAAGGTTTATTAGTATCTTTTTCTATCTTAGGAAACTTATTTTGTATAAATTCCAATGGTATATCATTTAGTCTTAATGAAGGATATTTTTCTAAATAAGTTACTGTATCTTTAGAAGTGTTAAAGCTATTCATAAAAATAAGAGGGATATCAATCGTATATTTATTTCTTAAAAATAATATCTGATTAGCGATAATATCCAAAAAAGTATTATTGTCCTTTACAGGTAATAAACTTTTAGCCTTAGATAAACCCATTGATGTCCCTAATCCACCATTTAACTTTATTACAGCTAATTTTTGTAAACTATTATAACTATCATTATTTAGTTTTGTGTAACTAATTACTTGTCTTTCTGTCGGCAAATCAATATCTTTTTTACTTAATTTACCCTTTTCTCCGGCAATAAATAAACTATAGTAATAACTAAACACATCAATTATTTTATCGCTTAATGAAGCTGTTTGCATCTTTTTTTTAAATAAATCTATATTATTCATTTATCCCTCCAATAATGTATTTATGACAAAATAAAATACTTTGCATCTGCTTTTGCAATAACTTTCTCAGTATTTAATTTATCAATAATCTTTGCTTTACCTATTATAATTTTTTTTCTAATATCAATAACTTCACCAATAATTTTAACATCAGTATTTACCGGAAATGGCTTTAAATATTTTACATTTAATTCAGAAGTAACTGCTACTATACCTTTGTATAAAATAGCTTTTGCAACTGCTTCATCTAATATTGAAGCGATGATTCCACCATGAATTATGCCATCATAACCCTCAAAAACCTTTAATGATTTCCAATCACATAAAGCTTTATCTCCTTGATAATAAAAATCTAACTTTAAACCTATAGGATTGTCTTTGCCACACAAAAAACAATTTTTGTATTCTTTTTCTTGCATCCTATCGCTCCTTAATTTCTTTTAAACAATTATGTAAATAAAAACTATTCTTGTCAATAGATATTTAAAAGCATTTGAATATTTTAAATATCATACCAAGATATCCCATTTCATAGTATACCTTTAAAAGGAAGTTTTAAATACAAGTTAAAATACTAACTCAATAAAGATTGGAATAAGTCAAAATACTCACAAAATATACTTACTAAACACTTTCAAAAAACAGGTGACCTCCAGGATGCTTTAAAGCATCTTGGAGGTCCCTTATAGATTAACTTTACATACTATAACTAAACTACAAATAAAGGCTATTGAATAATGTTGTTGTGCGAGCATCCCTGCTTGCACTGTAAGCATCTTAAATATATATAATATCAATCAATAAACTACTTACAAGCTGTAAGAGGCTGTCTAAAAACTACTGTTGTGCGAGCATCCCTGCTTGCACTCAAAACCATAAGTGATGGATATTCAATATTTTATAAAACTACAAGCTGGAAGCTTGTAGAACTTTTCTGCATTTTTGGACAGTCCCTGGTATTATTCAATAGTCTTCAATGTTAAACCTGATAAAGCATTTTTATATATGTCAAAAAAAAAGAGCCTCCTAAAAGACTCTTTAGCTAAATATATAAAAAATTATTCCGATTTCATTTGTGGAAAGAAAATAACTTCTTTAATTGATGAATTGTTTGTAAATAACATAACCAATCTATCAAGGCCAATACCTAAACCACCCATAGGAGGCATACCGTACTCAAGAGCTTCAATAAAATCTTCATCAACAACATTAGCTTCATCATCACCCATTTCTCTTGCTTTTGCTTGAGCTTCTAACCTCCTTCTTTGTTCAAGAGGATTATTAAGCTCAGTAAAGGCGTTACCAAATTCTTTTCCTGCAATAAACAATTCAAAACGTTCAACTAATTGAGGATTATCGGGATGATTTTTAGCAAGGGGAGAGATTTCTAAAGGGTAATCAATTACAAATGTTGGTTGAATTAATTTACTTTCTACAAAATTATCAAAAACTTCAGCTATTAATTTACCTGCTCCTACATTTTTATTATATTCTATCTTTTTACTATCTAAATAAGTTTTCAATTTATCAAGATCAAAATCACTGAAATCTTGTCCTGTATGCTCTTTTATTAAATCAAGCATAGAAGCTTTTTTAAATGAGTTCTTCAAATTAATAGTATATTCTCCAAATTGGAATTCTTCTTGATTAAAAATATTCTTAGCAATACTTTGAAATAAAGATTCAGTAAGCTCTATCATACCATCTAAATCAGTGTAAGTTTGATATATTTCTATTAGAGTAAATTCCGGATTATGAGTCCTGTCCATTCCTTCATTTCTAAAATTTTTACCAATTTCATATACTCTCTCAAAACCACCTATAACGATTCTTTTTAAATACAATTCTGTTGCGATACGTAAATACAAATCTACATCTAAAGTATTATGATGAGTAGTAAAAGGACGTGCATTTGCACCGCCGTATAAAGGCTGTAAAACAGGGGTTTCAACTTCTAAAAACTCTCTACCATCAAGAAATTGTCTAATATGTGAAAAAATCTTTGAGCGTAATTCAAATACATAACGATGTTCAGGGTTTAATAATAAATCAAGATAACGTTTTCTATATCTAAGCTCAATATCAGCAAATTCATCATATCTCACGAGTTTTCCATCGACTTCTTTTTCTTTTACAGTTGGTAAAGGTCTCAGATTTTTTGAAAGTAACACTATTTCATCAGCAAGCAAAGAGAATTCACCGGTTTGAGTATATATAACTTGTCCTTTAACTTGAATAAAATCACCTAAATCAAGTAATTTATACAAATCATAATTATCATCACCGAGTTTATCTTTTTTCACAAAAACTTGAATCTTACCGGACATATCTAATAAATTAGTAAAACCTATTTTTCCTTGTCTTCTATGAGCATTAATCCTACCGGTAATATAGACTGTTTCATTACTCTCTATAAATGTCTCTTTATTTTCTAATAATTCAATAATTTTGTGTGTGCGTTTAGCCCTTGGAGGAAATGGGTTTATCCCCATACTTATGATTTTATCTAATTTTTCTCTTCTAACTTTGATTAATTGATTATTTTGATTCATTATCTCTCCTGATTATCAAGTATTTATAGACATAAAAAATTAGATTAGTCTAAAGTCAAGACTTTTTTATTATGGATACAATTAAATAAAAAAAAATAGCGGATAGACAAGCTATCCGCTAATATTATATAATCATTAATTAAAATGACATCTTTAATGATATACGATGAGCACCGGTTGCAAAATCTTCTTGTAAACGTCCCATATCAGTATAAGCATAATCTATATTAAAGATTGCAATACGAGTTGGCACTCTTACTCCAAAGCCAAATGAATAACTTGCAGCATCATAACCTATTTGATAACCGGCTCTTAAAAAGAAATTATTGATATTGTACTCAGTACCAATATTCCAAGTTTCTTCTCTATCAACACAATTATCTAATTGCATAGAAGCAATCCAATAAGAAGATTCTCTTCTCATTATATCACCTGAAACACCAAGCGAGAAATTCATAGGAATTTTAAATTCTGTTTCAGGACCATCTTCGTCAATCACACCATCACCGTCATTATCAAATAAATCAAATGGATCTTCATCAATTGAATCATCATTATCATTATCAACCTTATATCTAATATCAGGTCCAAAATTTCTCAACGCCATTCCAATAATGATATTTTTAAAACCTGTATTATATAAAGTTCCTAAATCAACAGCAACAGTATTAATATCTTCTTCTGCAATATTTTCTCTTATCCATTTACCTGTTAAACCAAATGAGAATTTATCAGTAAATGCATTTGCATAAGTTAAACCTACAGCAATATCACTATAAGAAAATTCCTGTCCATTAGGTCCAAAATTTTCTTCAGTTGTTACTTCCATATCAGGCATATGTAATAAAGAAAATGAAGCTCCAATAAAACCATAATCTGTTTCTTTTGAAAAAGCAGCAAATTCATGGTAAGTTTCAGCTACCCAATTTGTATGAGAGAAAAACACTTGAGTTTCATATTTCAATGCTAAACCTGCAGGGTTCCAATAAATTGATGAAATATCATCTGTAACTGCAGTATAAGCTTCACCCATACCGATAGCACGAGCATCAACACCTAATTTTAAGAACTGTAAGGAGGCTGTACCAGACTTTGCAAAAACTTCTGCAAATATTGATACAGGAATCAATGTCAGTATAACGAGTATAATTAGTATCTTTTTCACATTTCCTCCTATCTTATAATTGCGAATTTACCGACTTTAACATCGCCGGTTTTGTGATCTTTAACTGAGAAAAAGTATAAGCCACTTGCAACAATTTGCTCATTTTTTGAAAGAATATCCCATGAATGAATACCACTTGCAGCATAACCAAACTCTGCGGCTTTACTTGGAGTAATTATCTCTGTCTCAGCTTGTCCATTATGTTCAAATTCATCTACTAAATCACCTGCTAATGTATATATCTGAATATTACATTTTTCAGGTAAATTAACAAACCATAATCTTCTACTCTTATCACCCTTTTCATCTTTATCCTTACGACCATCAAAACTACTACTTCCTCTGTAAGGATTAGGAACTACAAATATATCATCCATATTTTCTCTGGCAAGAGGTCCAGGGAAGAATATTTGCATATTAGCATCTTTACCTGATTCCAAAGAATTTAATTCTCTTGAAGGCAATCCTCTGTCAAAAGTAGTCACAGAAATATATAATTCACGACCTTTTGAAAGATTTGGTAAAGTAGTATAATAATATCTACGGCATAATCTGTCTTGATATGAATCAGCAAACTCAACACCGCTTTCATCTTTATTATTCTGACCTAAATGGCCATTTAAAGGAATTAATGCATCATCAACTAAGGCTAAAAATACTTCATCACTAATACTTGGATGTTTGAATTTTAATTGATTTTCAGCTTTTTGTTGATCAGTTAAAAATGAGCCGGTTGGTACAGAATGAATTCCACCTTCAGCAATAATTTCATTGTGTGTTTTTTTGTTATATAAAGGTTTTCCATAAAAACCGTATTTGGTATTTATTTCATTAAATATTGATAAATTTGCTGCTGAAATTTCAACAGGTAAATAATCTACATCTAAGAAATAATATCCGGTATAATCAATTTCTTGACTATCCCAATTAATTACAGTTCCTAAGAATTTACCATCATCAGTGATTTCGAAATCTACTTTATTAGCTAATCCTTTATCATATCCTAAGTCACCACCCATATCTTCATATTGATATTCAGGATCAGATACATTGCTATTTACAATATAATCAATATGATCAATTTCGGTATCTATTTTATCCCATTTGTCTCTAAGAACCCATCCGTCTGAATCACCTCTTCCAAATCTACTCCATACAGAATATCCTTGGAAATCATGCCTTAATCTCCATGCTTGATAAGGATTTATTGTCGCATTTTCATTAATTTCACCTTCACCGCCAACATCAGTTGGTCTAAACTTTAATGGTACATATAACGGATTATTAACATCATCAGGCCATCCTGCTGCATCATAAGGAGTTCTATCACTACTAAAAGTACTTCTTGTATTCCAACCCATTGTACTATTTTGTACAGTAATATAATCTACAGTATATTCTGAACGATTATCCCAATATATATCAGCACTAATGACATTTGTTTGATGTTCTTTTAATTCTGTATACATACGTGGGAATTCCGGTGGCTCAGGTGGTTCATAATGAGGGAATGTATCAGGTAAAACAACGTTCTCTAATGATTGAGATGTACCATAGATTTGTTTTGCCCATAAAGCTGAAGCTTTTAAATCATCAATAGTATCTCCCGGGAATAAAGCTATAACAATCTTCATTGTTTTGTTAGGGTCAAGATTCCATGATTCACTAGTTGGATCATCAAAACCATTTTGATCTCCATAAAAAGCAAACAAGAATCTTGTATCTAATGCTTGACTTTGAATAAACAAGGGATCATTTGGTTGTTCATATTCATCTTTTCTTAATGATTCAAATTTTGACTCATTTGGATTTACGCCTGTTAAAAGCCAATATTTTTCATTAGCTGTCTTTCTTGAACCTAAATTAGTATAATTTTGTGGTTTAAAATCATCAGGTCCATCACCAACTTTCCAATACCAACAAGCAAATTTTAATGAATCAGGATTAGGAGTACAAACTCTTGCACCAAGATATCCCGGAGTTAATCCACCATCAAAATCAGCATCAAAAGTAAAGGCAAATTCATATCCTTCGCCTCTTACATAACCGGATTTATCTTCACGTGCTCTCGCATTTGAGTCATAAGATTGAGGTCCTACATCTGCATCCATATAAATACCCATTGTACAATCATACAAAGTATCTCGAGGATTCATATTAGTAATATTAAACTCGACATATACTAAATTTTTAATATAATCATAAGACCATTGATAACTCATTTGACGCACACGTACATTTAAAGGAATGTGTTTATTTGTAGTATTAGAACTTCCATAATCTCTTTCTCCTGTTGAACCAAAAGGACTATAATCATAATAATACGAAATATAATCTTGTTCAGAAACAGGTGCACCATCTTCATCTTTAAGCCCATCATGATCATCATCATATTCTTCAGTAAAGAGATATTTATTTTCAGGATCGATATAACTTAAATCTTGGAAACCTTGAGGAAACCAAATTTCAGGTTTAGACATTATAGCAGTAGTTCCATCTGAACCTACTTGATGTATAAACTGACCCGCAAAAATTTCAAATTCACTTGGTAGCTCATCTGCATTTCTAAATGGGAAATTATGACCAATCGGATCTTCATCAATAAGTCCGTCACCATCATCATCAACACCACGTTTACCATTTCTTGTCGATTGGGTAATCAACTTATCTTCAGGATTAAAAAGACCAAAATTATCTACAGTAGTATATTCTAATGGGTTATAAGCAGGCAAAAATTCATATAATGATTTATCACCATCAAAACCTACCGTAACTAAAGTATCTAAAACTACTCTACCGGAATGACCAGAAGAATCTGATTCTAATACATAATCATCATCATCTTGCGGAGGCCAATGTTTCCAATAGAATTTTTCTCCGGTACTTTCACTTTTACGAATTTTCTTGGCACCAAACCATAGTGCTCCCTGGAATAGATAATCTATGCCACTACCACCGGGATATTCAAGTGATGGCCATGGCGGTGTTATAGCACTACCAGAACCAAAAAAACCATAATTACTTACTCGTAACCATATATTACCTACGTTATGATATTGGTCAAGGTCAAGTTTTTTAGAAAAACCTTGTTCGCCTTCTATCATTGCAGCAGATAATAATGAAGTCATAAGCAAGAAAATCAGAGTAAGCCATAACAGCGATGACTTATAAAATTTCATAATTTATCCTCCAGATTCATTTAATTTGAAAGTTCAAATACAATTGATTGTTTTATCCAACAGCCAACTGGTTTCCCACCACTCTTAGCAGGTTGGAATTTCCATTGTCTTACAGCAGTAATAGCTGCTTCATCAAAACCACCGGGTCCGGGCATCAAAGACTTAAAGACTTCAATAGCTCCAATAGAACCATCAGATAAAATCTCAATATCAAGAACAACAGATCCTTGAATCTTTGATTTTCTGGCGAATTCAGGATATACAGGTGGAACTCTTTTTGTAATAACCGGTGCGTCCTCATAAACAACGAAACGAGGAGTTTGTCCGGCTGTCGGAGGAGGAGCGATATCAGTCAATGGATCTAATGTTGTAATTTCGATAGTTGTAATTACTTCAATTTCATCATCACTATCATCACCGGTATCATCTACAATTTCAATATTTACAATAGGTTTTGCAACTTCTTCAGGTGGTTTAATCTTTTCTTGAATTTCAGGCAAAATCTCAATTGTTTCCAATACTTTTTCTGTAGATCTTATTGTAGTTGTCTTAACTTCAGGGAATACCATAAATGTAAACATAGCAAGCAAAATAGTTAATGATAAACATTTATCATAGTAAGTAGCTGCTATATCTTTCCAGTCAATATAATTTTGTTGCATAATTACCTACCCTTAAGTTTTGCTTCAAATGATACTCGTAAAGCATCAGCATTTCTCATTTGATTCATTATATCAGCCATTACACCATATTGTGTGTTTTGATCAGTTCTAAAACAGGTAATCATATTATAATCCTGTTCTTTTTTAGTGTACATAACTCCTTCTATTTGCGGAATACTAACTACAAAATCATCTATAGAGATAGTTCCGTTTCGGTCAACATAAACAGTTACAGCATGAGCTCTTGGAATTTTATCTATACTTTCTGCTCTTGGAAGTTCGACACGTAGTCCTCTTTCTTTTACAAAAACAGTTGATACGATAAAGAAAATTAACAAGAGAAATGCTATATCAGACATTGAAGATGTTGGGATTGCACCTTCTACCTTAATGCCTTTTTTAATTTTAGCCATAATCTCTCCTTAATTAGTTGATAAATTAATTCTTTGAGCACCTGCAATGCGTAATCTGTCAAGTACGTCAATCATATGCACATAACGGCTTTGACGATCAGTTTTTAACATGAAAACCATTTCAGGATTTTTGGTTACAATAGTCTTTACTTTAGATTCTAAATCTTCTAAAGAAATTAATTCATTATTAATTGCAACTTGTCCATCTCTGTTTACAAGGATTCTGGTTAGGTTATCATCAAGTAATTTTACCTTTTGTGTACTTTCGGTACTTGCAGCCGGTAAAACTAAACCTAAACCATTTTTCATGTCAAATTTTGTCGTCGATAAAAAGAATATTAACAACAAAAATGCCACATCAGACATTGATGATGTTGGGATTCCTCCCATAGTTCTTTTCTTTCGAGGACGAAACATGAAATCCTCCTTATTGATTCTCTACTACAGATTCGATTATCTTATCAGATGCTCTTTGCATATCAAGGACTAAACCATCAACCATCTGTAATAAAACATTATTAATAAATTGTACAGGAATAGCAATTGCCAAACCTGCCATTGTTGTAATAAGAGCTACTTTAATACCATCAGCAACGATAGTAGGATCAACTTCACCTGCTCTTGCAATCGCATCGAAAGCTTCAATCATACCAAGCATAGTACCAAAGAAACCAAACATAGGAGCTAAGTTAATAGTAGTATTAATGTTAATAAATCCTTTTTCAAGGAAAGCCATTTCTATAGTTGCTGCATTTTCAATTGCTTTTTCAACTGCTTCAATACCTTTGTCAGCTTTAGCTAATGCTGAATGAGTTACTGATGCTACAGGTCCGCGTGTTTTATAAGCTAATTCTGAAGCTTCTTTATATTTTTTTGCTTTAATTAATGGCATAATTTCATTTAAGAAATTATTTAGATTAACTTTAGCATATGAAAGTGCAACGATTTTCCAGATACACATTGCAAATCCCCAAATTGTGAGAATAAGCATTGGCCATAAAACCCATCCACCTTCAACAAATAAACTTACTAGGTAACTACCGACTAATCTACGAGCAAAAGTCTCGAGATTAGACATTTGTTCTACATCTGAAACTATTGGTTCTACTGTTTCTTCAACAGCTATTTCATTATCTTCTGTCATTGTATCTACTTCTTGAGCAAATAAAGCAGTACATAAAAACATATTAATGATAAACATCACTAATAATGCACGTAAAATTGATTTTTTCATTCTAAATACCTCCATTAGAAATTAAAACTTAATCCAAATACATAACTACGGTTATTGTTAACATTTGCCGGATTCATTGTAAAGAAATCATATATTTCCTGAGTTTCTTCAAAAACATAACCAGGATTATTTGGCTCTTCTAAATCTGCTCCATCATAATATGGAGATCCGGTTCTAGCATAGACACTATTTACATTTTTCTTTTTAAATAAATTTTGTATTGTGAATGAAGCTCTTATATAAGATCTTTTTCCAACTGCAAAATTTTTATTAAATGAGAGATCTGCATTTGTTGTATATGGATATCTTTTACTATTTGTTTCAAGCATAGTACTTCCCTCTTTAGCCATTGGGGTATAAGGTTTTCCTGATGCGATATTATATACAAAATTAACTGAGAAATCACTAAATGGTAAAAACCATGAAGTAAATGGAACTAAAAATTCTTCGCCACGAGCAACTCTAAAGGTTGTATTTAAAGAAAACTGATGTCTAATATCCCAGTCAAGAGGATATTCACGTAGATTTGTTGCTTCGTCTTGAATAACTGTACTAGAATTATTTCCAAGAGCCCATAACAATGAATAAGTTACAGAACCGGAAATAAAATTATATAATCTTCTATCTAAGGTTAAGTCAAGACCTCTGGCAGAACCATAATCTTCAGATATATATTCATACCAGAAAACTGATGCTTCTTCAGCAGAGTTAACTCTTTTAGTACTTACATAATTATAAATATTTTTATAATATGCAGTTATATTAAATCTATAATCTTCTGATATTAAGTGTTGTAAACCAACTTCATAAGTTACAGTAATTTGTGGTTCAAGAGCGGGATTACCGACAACAACACCAGGAGAACTCATTGCATCAATAGAATCTTGTGAAGTGAAAATATATTGCATTTGAGGTATTTGATTTTGATAATTATAAGCAAAATGAATTACATCTTTTTCTGAAATAGGATGAGATATACCTAATCTAGGAGAAATCATAACTTGAGTTTGATCAGAAGATTCAAATTTACTTTCACGATATGAATTATCATCTTGTAAAATTTCATAAGATTTACCTAAATGCCATAAATCCATACGTAATCCTAAATTAACTATCATACCTTCCCAATCCATTTTTGATTGTAAATAATAAGCAAATTGAATTGGTGTAGCTTTGTAACCATCTCTTGTACCACTTGAAGCAACAGCAGCAGCATAGTAATCAGCAGCAGAATAGATGTTTGTCACAATACCTGTTTCAGGATGTACAACAGTACGAAGAGTATCGCAATTGTTATCCAAATAGGATTGGAATCTATCTTGATATAAATCTAAGAAACTTAATAATTGATTCTTTTTAATATTATGTTGAATAAATTCAAATCCGGTTTTCATACCGACAACTTGACTTATTTGATATTCATAATCAGTTCTAAGACTATACTGAGAAGCCTCATCATCAATAAAGTTATCCCAAATTGAACCTGGAGCTTGGAAGCCTGGAACTGTTCTACCTTCAACTAAACCATAAATTGAATATTCCCAATCAGAACCGGGAGAATAACCAACATCCATAACACCATCACGATCAGAATCAATACTATAGTACCCATATTTTCCTGTTTCAGGATCATAAAATTGAGGACTATCATCTAGAATAATAAAGTTATCTTGAGTAATGCCACGTGGGTTAAGTTTTGTTATTGCGTTATAATAGCTTGCTTTAAACTGAAGATTTCTTTTAGAATCAAATACATGATCATAAGTAAGCATATACTGACGCTTTTCAGTTTCACTTTCTTGGTAGTGTTGTAATGCATAACGCCAACTGTGAGCAAATGGAGTATAATATGAACGATCTCCACGTACAGCCAAAGTTAATTTTTGTGATGGATTAATTTGATAAGTAGTTTTTAAATTCATACTATAATCATTATAATTCCTGTTACCAATTTCAAAACCTAATGTTTCATCTCTTCTTTCGTAAGGATCATAAGTAGGATATTCTGTAGTTAAATAAGCTAAATCGTCATTTGGAGAACCTTGGAAATATTCTCTATAACGACTATCAGTCCATGAAGCTGCACCATTCAAGAAAAAGGTTAACTTAGATTTTAATGCGGAACTTAAAAAATAAATAGGGACAGGACCACCGAGATTAAATTTTACTTCATCTCTATTTGATCCATCGGTAAATAAATGGTCAGTAACACCTTCTATTTTACCTTCATAACGATCGGAACCGTCTTTTGTTACAATGTTAATCATACCTGATTGTGCATTTCCAAATTCAGCAGTAAATCCACCGGTCATAACTTTCATTTCTGCGATAGCATCCATATCGATTGACATAGCTCTACCACCGTCAACAGGATCTGAAACTGACATACCGTCAACAGTGAAAACTACTTCATTAGCTCTACCGCCACGAATATTAAGTTCACCTTCACTATTTTGACTAACACCTGCTGTCAATGCAACAAGTCCATCAATATCATCTACTGTAATATCAGAAATTTGATCTGAACCCATTGATGAACCGGAAGAGGTATTACCACGAACAATCAAATCTTCTTTAGCAACAACCCTATATTCTTCCATATCAACTGATTCCCTAACCAGTCTAGCATCGATTGTTGTTGTGTCATCAACTCGAATACGAACGTTTTCCAAAACATAACGAGCAAAACCTACAGAACTCACAACTACATTATAAGTACCCGGAGTGACATTAATAATCATAAAACGACCACGTTCATCCGTAGGTGCACCAATTTGGGTATCTTGCAAAATTACATTTGCATAGGCTACCGGATTACCCTTGTCATCAAGAACTCGACCGGCGAGCTTACCTGTTGTTTGCGCAAAAAGGGAAACGCTCATTATTAACATGCACATCGCAAGTAATAGCAGTTTCTTTTGCATTCATCATCCTCCCTTTATGGATAATTTTTTTGGATTAAGGTTACCTTAATCATCTATTTCTATCTATGTTTCTGTGTATATAATATGATTTAACCACATATCAGTTAAAAAATAAATAAATCAACTGAATTGTCAATTTTTTTCCTTAAAAATATCAAAATAAATATTCAAAAGTTAATATCTCTATGCTAAATAATATGTTATATAACTTGAAAATTTAAGAAATTTTACTTTCATTTTATTCAAAATCTAGGATAACAGGTTGATTACTTTCTCTTTTCGTAATAATACCAATAATCATTCCGTCAGTTTCTTGTATAATATCTTCAGCTTTTTCTTTAGATGTTATTACAACAAATCCGACACCCATATTAAAGGCATTAAACATTTCTTCTGCTTTAATATTACCTGATTTCATAAGCCAAGTAAAAAGCTTTGGTGTTTCCCAATTTTTACATTTTATCTTTGCTGATAAATTATCAGGTAAAATTCTTTTGATATTTCCTTTTAGTCCACCACCGGTAATATGAGCCATACCGTTAATAAATTCAGGGTTTGCCCATTTACATAAAGTTGGATAATATGATCTGTGAATTGCTAATAAGGCGTCAGAAACCTTACAAGAAATTTCCTCAACGTAATCATCTACTTTTAAGTTTAGTTTTTCAAAGATTATTTTTCTAGCTAAACTATATCCGTTTGTATGCAAGCCGGTTGAAGGGAAACCTATCACAACATCATTTTCTGCAATATTCTGCCCGGTAATAACATTCTTTTTCTCAACTAATCCAATTATTGTTCCGACTAAATCAAAATCTTCATTATGGTAGATACCAGGCATTTCAGCCATTTCTCCACCAATAAGAGACATACCGTTTTCTAAACAAGCCTTTGCCATACCTTCAATAATTTGTTGAATCGTATCTGTATTCATCTGTGCTAAACCAATATAATCCATAAAAAATTGCGGATGAGCTCCTTGTACCAAGATATCATTTACGCAGTGATTAACTAAATCTTGACCGACAGTATTAAAGACTTTTGCCTTTTGGGCTACTATTAATTTCGTACCCACTCCGTCAGTTGAGGAAACCATTACAGGTTGTGACCATTTGCTTAAATCTAAAGAATATAAACCACCAAAAGAACCAAGTTCAGTTAAAACATTATCATTATATGTCTTTTTCACTATATTCTTTATATTTTGAACAGCCTTTTCACCTGCTTGAATATCAACCCCGGATGTTTTATAGTCCATTTATTCTCCTATTCTACAGAGATTATCTTTTTTAAAAAATCAACTCTGTTTTCTATTTCTTCAATATTTGTGGAAATAAGTCTATCGAAACTAAACGATTCTATATTAATAGAAGCAGTTACAGTTCCATAAATCATAGCTTGTTTTATTATTTTACTATCGAGAGTATTATGTTTTACGATATAGCCTAAAAAACCTCCGGCAAAAGAGTCACCTGCCCCGGTTGGATCGACTACTTGTCTAACAGGATACACCGGAGAAAAATATAATAAATCTTTAGAATAAGCTATAGCTCCGTATTCACCTCTTTTAATAATCAGTAATTTTGGACCTTGTTTTAAAACTTCATCAGCAGCATCAAAAATATTTTGTTTTTTAGTAAGGAGGCGTATCTCATCCTCATTAATAAAGAGTATTTGTACTTTTTTAATCACTTTATTGAGAAGTTCAGGAGTACCATTAATCCAGAAATTCATAGTATCGCAAGCGATTATTTCTGCCTTACATTGATTAATCACATCAAGTTGTAGTTGAGGATGAATATTTCCTAAAAATAAGTACTTAGCATTTTTATATGTTTCAGGCAATTTTGGGCAAAAATCAGCAAAAACATTTAACTGGGTATCTTTAGTTTCAGCTTTATTTAAATCACAATATTCGCCTTTCCATCTAAAAGTTTTACCTTCGACTTTTTCCAAACCACTTAAATCTATCTGTTGTTTCTTTAAATCTCCAACTATTTTTTCCGGGAAATCTTCTCCAACAACACCGACTATACCTGTACTTGTAAACTTTGCTGCAGCAATTGACGCAAATAAAGCAGAGCCGCCAACTGAATATTCTCTATGCCCTGAAGGTGTCTTTACATCATCGATTGCAACAGAGCCAACTATCACTAAATCCATTATCTTTCCTTTTCAATAATAACATTCTCGGAAGAAGTTGATTGAGCACCAAAAAAATTAAAAAAATTAGTTATATTATCCCCTGCAAATCCCTTGATAACGATATACAGTATAATAACAATAACAATTTTAATCAATAAACCAAACCATCCCCCAAATCGTGAATGACGGTTTCTTTCTCGTCTATAATCAACTTCTTCTTTGAATATCTTCATAATCTACTTCTATATTAAGTTTTTTAAACCTTCTTTAAATCTTTTTACGCCTTCAATTAAATTTTCCATACTATTTGCATAAGAAAATCTTACAATATCATCCATACCAAAAGATTCTCCGCCTACAGCGGCAATATGACATTTTTCTAATAAATATAAAGATAACTCGGTTGAATTTCTAATATCTTTTGTGTTATTTCTTAGATACCAACCAATATTTGGCACAGCGTAAAAAGCACCTTTTGGTTCCATACAAGTCACATTTGGTATTTCTCTTAAAGCATTTATCAAATAATTTTTTCTCTTTTCAAATTCAAGTCTCATCTTTTCTACAGAACCATCATCTTGAGTTAAAGCTGTAACAGTAGCTTTTTGAGTTATAGAGTTCACATTAGAAGATGCGTGAGCTTGTATTTTACTTGCCGCTTTTACTACATAAGTCGGTCCGGCACAATAGCCGAGTCTCCAACCTGTCATTGCATAAACTTTTGAAACTCCATTAATAATTAATGTATTTTCTTTTACCTCATTAGAAATTGAGGCAATAGAAACAAATTCTGTTCCATCGTAAACTAATTTTTCATAAATCTCATCAGAGATAACAAAAATATTATGTTTCAGACATACTTCAGCAATCTTTTCCAATTCACTTTTATTATAAACAGCACCTGTAGGATTATTAGGTGAATTCAAAAGAAGGATTTTTATGTTTTTATATTTCTTTACAGAATCTTCAATTTGTTCAGCCGTAACTTTAAATGAATCTTCTTCTTTAGTTTCTACATAGACAGGCTCACCACCGGCAGCCATTACTTGCGAAGGATAACTAACCCAGTAAGGGATTGGTATCAAAACCTTATCTCCGACATCACATAACGCCATTAAAGAAAAAACAATTGACGCTTTAGCACCCGGAGAAACTAAAATATCATCCGGTTGATAATCAAGATTATTATCTTTTTTAAATTTTTCACAGATAGCTTTTCTTAATTCTACAATACCGGCATTAGCTGTATATCTGGTAAAGTTATCATCAATAGCCTTTTTTGCAGAAGCTTTAATATATTCAGGGGTATTGAAATCAGGTTCTCCAACACCAAAATTTATAACATTTATACCGGAAGCAGTCATTTCCTTTGCTTTATTATTGAGGGTCAATGTTGGTGATGCAGGAATTATTTCAATCTTTTTTGAAAGTTTTACTGACATTATTTCTCCTTTACATTTGCGATAAAAGTAAAACAAGAGCTGTAGTATTAACTATATCTTCAACAGAACACCCTCTTGATAAATCACATACAGGGGCTGCTAAACCTTGAATAACCGGACCAATTGCCTCTGCACCGGCAAACCTTTGAACCAACTTATAGCCAATATTTCCTGCTTGCAAATCAGGGAAAATCAATACATTAGCATTACCGGCAACTTTACTGCCGGGAGCTTTTGATTTTCCTACCTTTTCTACGACAGCTGCATCAAGTTGTAATTCACCATCAAATTCAAAATCAACATTCCTTGACTCTATAATTGATTTAGCTTCTAAAACTTTATCTACAAGTTCATGTTTAGCACTTCCTTTAGTTGAAAAAGACAATAAGGCAACCTTAGCTTCATCACCAATCAAGGCTTTACGAGTTTCGGCAGTACTAATCGCTATATCAGCCAATTGATTTGCATCAGGGTTAGGCACAACTGCACAGTCACCAAACAAAAAAACCTTATCTCCTTGACCAAGAAAATTAGGAGCTACCATTATAAAAGAACTTGATACAGTTTTTAAACCTTTTTTAACGCCAATTACCTGTAAAGCTGCACGCAAAACATCACCGGTTGTATTAGCAGCTCCGGCAACCATTCCGTTAACAATTTTAAATTGAACTAATAAGGCACCAAAAAATAATGGATTTCTGACTGTTTCTTTAGCTTGTTCAAGGGTTACACCTTTAGCTTTTCTTTTTTCATAGAAGAAATTTTCAAAATCACTTATTTTCTCATAAGCATCTGGTTCAATTATTTCGATACCGGAAAGAGAAACATTTTCTGCTTGAGCAAAAGATTTAACCTTTTCTGCATTACCGACAAGAATAACCTTAGAAAGATTTTCTTTAATGATAATCTCAGCAGCTTTTAGCATTCTTACATCATCAGACTCAGGTAATACTACAGTACCGTTGAGAGCTGTAGCCTTTTCTTTAAAAAAAGAAATAACATCCATAGCTGACTCCTTTTATTCTATTTATTGATTTTCATAATTTATCTTTGATATATCCGCAACTTGTAAAAATAAAGTCTTTATCTTATTAAGTAAAGCTAATCTGTTATTCTTAAGTTTCTCATCATCACACATAACCAAAACCTTATCAAAAAAAGCATCAATTTCTGCTCCAAGCGGAACAATCTTTTCCATAATCAAATGATACTGCATTTTCTCTAACAAGGGCTTAACTTCTTTCTCAAGATTAATCAAACTATCAGTTAAAATTTTTTCATTGGTTTCGACTAACAAAGTATAATCAAAATCTCCTTCAAACTGATTCTTATCTAAAATATTTGAAACTCTTTTATATCCCGAGACAAGGGTTATAAATTGAGGTAAAGTTTTAAACTTTTGTAAATCTTTTGCTCGATTCTTAATTTCTACTATATTATCCCATTCAAAAATATCAAGTGCATTTATCACATCAAAATCTATATTATTTATTTCTAACAACCATTTAATTCTTTGTTTAACAAAATCCTTAACAATTTCTATATTATGCTTAGCCTTTTGTAATTTTGACTCCAATATCTTAAAACAAAACTCAACTAAATCATTCAATGATAAATCAAAATTATATTCATCAATGATTTGCACAATGCCGTTCGCTGCTCTTCTCAAGGCAAAAGGGTCATTTGAGCCGGTAGGAATTAAGTCCACACCAATTATACCGCAAAGTGTATCAAACTTATCTGCTATTGATAAAACAGCACCTATTATATTCGAAGGCAAATCATCATTTTGACCTCTCGGCATATAGTGTTCATAAATTGCAGTTGCTATATCATTCTCAATACCTGATTGCAAAGCATAATACATCCCGATATAACCTTGCAATTTAGTAAATTCTTTTTCGCCTAACATCAACGTCACTAAATCTGCTTTGGATAAAATAGTTGCCTCTGAAATCTTAAGTGTTTCTTCTTTATTAAGCTTAATTTTTTCTGAAATATAAGTACAGATTAAATTAACTCTTTGTGTCTTTTCTGATAAGGTTCCAAGCTTTGCTTGAAATACTACATTGTCTAATTTACCAACATAAGCTTTCAATGGTCTTTTGGTATCTTCATTATAATAAAACTTAGCATCTTCAAGCCTTGCACGCACAACCTTTTCATTACCTTGTTTGATAATTTCTGAATATTCCGGATTTCCATTTGAAATAAATACAAATTTATTAGTCAAATTATTATTTTTATCTAAAACACAAAAATATTTTTGATTCTGGGTTAATGTAGAAGTAATTATCTTAGGAGGTAAAAAAAGGTATTCTTCAGGGAAGCTCGCCATCACAGCTGTAGGAAACTCTACTAAATCTGTAACTATCTCCATTAATCTTTCATCAGGAAGCACCTTAATCTCACTATTAGAAAGAGCATTAATTTGCTTCTTTATCAAATCTTTTCTTTCATCTCTATCTGCAATAACTTTTACTTCTTTTAATCTCTCAGGATAATCAAACACATTTGTAAAATCTATATAATCATATTTCTTATCAAACCTGATTCCATAAGAAACATTACTCGATTTGATATTATTATACTCAAAATCAAGTATTTCATTATTATATAAAGCTAAAATCCATCTAATAGGTCTAGCAAACATAAACTTTGTCAAACCCCATTTCATTGTCTTAGGAAAAACTATACGTTCAATAGCATTCTTCATCATCACAGATAAAAGTTCTTTTGTAGCCTTACCTTTAACAAATTGCTTGATAGCGATATATTCACCTTTAGCACTTGATAAAATATAAATATCCTCTTCTTTAGCATTTGCTCCTCTTAAAAAACCTTGTCCGGCTTTTGTTAAATTACCGGCTTCATCGTAAGCAACACGCTTTGCAGGACCACTCTTTTCTATCTCTTCATCTGCCTGACAATCGTCAAGCCCTAAAACCTTTATTGATAGTCTTCGTGGAGTTGAAAATAACTCTATTGTTATATAATTTAATTTAAATTCTACTAAATCCTTTTTAAAACTTTCTTCTATTTTATCTATAGCATTTTTTATGTATGATGCAGGTATTTCTTCAGTTCCTAACTCAAAAAGAAAATTAATTTTATCCAAGATAGCCTACCTTTCAAATATTATATTCACTATGTTCAAAAAAATAAAACTATGAATTTATGTCCACTAATTTTTTTTGAATACTAATTTATTTAATTATAATCTAAATTATTAGTCTCAAATTTCAGAGACTGTCCTAAAATGCAGAAATGTTCTTCAAGTTTCCAGCTTGTAGTTTCATAAAATATTAAATACCTATTACTTAAAATTTTGAGTGCAAGCAAGGATGCTTGCACAACGGTAGTTTTGAAACAATCTCGAACAAAGGCTATTAAAAGCTCGCATCAATGATAATTTAAACGATAAGTTATTTCCATAAAATAAACACGATAATTTAGGGAAACAACAAGGGACCTCCAAGATGCTTTAAAGCATCTTGGAGGTCCCTTGTAAGCAACTTGTTAATAATATTATCATTATATGTAGCTAAACCACACTAAAACAGTTAAATATATATTTTAAACAAAAATCTTAAATAATTTCTCGGTAAAAGGCACAATCAAATCATCAGGAAAATCATATTGATTATTATGCAAATTTGCTTGATTGTCACCGACACCAAGCCCAATAAACATTGAAGGAAACTTATTTGCAAAATATCCGAAATCTTCTGACCAAGTAAAAGGTTTTTCTAAGATACTATAATCAAAATTATTATCTTCAAGTCTATTTAAAACTTGATGATATAAGCTTTCATCAATCACAACAGGAGGAAAGAAATCTGTTTCTAAAAACTCAAAGTTAAGTTTATTCCATTCAGCAATTCTTTGACAATTTTGGATAATTATTTGTTTTAAAAGTTCTAAATCTGAAAGCCTATATGCACGTAAAGTAATACCTGTTTCTGATTTATCGGGAGCAATACCAAAATTTTTACTTCCTAAAAAACTATAGATAATCAATGCCTGAGTATAAGAAACAGCCTCTAATTTTGAAGCAATTTGCTCGACAGATAAGATAGTGCTTGCTGTAGCTGCTACAGGAGAAATACCTTTTTCAGGTTCTGAAGCGTGAGCATTAATGCCTTGATACACAATCTTAAGAGCAAGAGAGGTTGCACAGAAAAGTTTTGAAGCAATAGCTATTTGACCTGCTTTTACTCCGGGTAAGTTATGATATCCATAGCAATAATCAATATTTAAATCATCGAGCACCTTAGAATCCAAAACATACTTTGCTCCTTCTCCGATTTCTTCAGCAGGTTGAAACAAAAGATAAATCTTTCCATTAAATTTAGCCTTAGCGATCTTTTTTGCAAGAGAAAGCATAATGGCAATATGTCCATCATGCCCACAACTATGGGCAATACCTTGATTAATTGACTTGTATTGCTTGTTTGTATTTTCGGTGATATTTACAGCATCTATATCAGTTCTAAGCAATATATTTTTACCTTGATTTTGCCCGTAAAAACCGGCTATCAAACCAGTTCTATCCAATTTTTTAAGATAATTTGGATTTAATTGACTTAAATAATCATAAATAATTTCTGTTGTCTTGAACTCATTAAAAGCCAACTCCGGATTTTGATGAATTGAATGTCTCAAATTTATAATTTCTTGCATTTATTACTCCATATTTTTAATCATAATTAATCAATCATTTTCTGTCTAAAACCAAGTTCTGTAGAAATTGTTCTACCAATTGAGGCAATTTTACCACTAATGCAATTTTTACAATCTTCCGGAGTATCATTAATACATATTTTACCCGGGTATAATGCATAAAATTGTCGATATTCGCCTTCTGTAACATTAGGCATCACTACATTAGCACCACTTTGCAAAGCGATAATCCGCCCATTTTTATTTAAGGTTTCCATTGCAGTAGTTGCAGGAATGTTAATATTTGGGAGTAAAATTCTTGTGATAGCCATAACCTTAAGTGCTTGATAAAAATCCCCTCCCTTAGCATCTTTTAAAGGAGTATCTTCATTGGGGATGAATGGTCCAATACCAATCATATCTGCATCTATCTTTTGAAAAAACAATACATCATCAGCAAGAGATTCAAGAGTTTGATTAGGTAACCCTACAAGACATCCGCTACCAACTTCATAACCAAATCTCCGCAAATCATCTAAACATCTCAATCTATTTTCATGACTCATATACGGGTCAAGTTCTTCATAAAGTCTTTTATCTGTTGTCTCTATCCTTAACAAAAATCTATCAGCACCGGCATTTTTCAAAAGCTCATATTCTTTAGTTTCAAGTTCACCAATACTTAAGGTTACAGCTACATTATTTTTCTTGATTTCTCTTATGATATCTGCGAGGATTTCTGCAGTAAAAAAGGCATCTTCTCCACCTTGTAATACTATTGTTTTATATCCATAATTAACAGCTTTTTGAGCAAAATCAAGTATTTGTTCTTTACTTAAACGATACCTTTGAACATTTTTATTGCCTTTTCTAATTCCACAATAGAGACAATTTCTTTTACAAATATTAGTAAATTCAATCAGAGCTCTAAGATGAACTTCATCGCCGACATATTTATGCCTTACTCTGTCTGCAGTATCAAACAAATCTTGATTTATCGTATCATCAGCAAGCAAGCTGACAATTTCCTCTCTTGTTAATATATGGCTTTGTTCCGCATTTTCTAAAATTTCTAAATTTTGTTTTAACATTATTTATCCTTTTTTATCTTAAAATCTAATAATAATTCTGATTTTAGCTAACAAATTTACTCAATTTTTTCTTGTAATCATTCTTTTTGGTTTTTCTTTTATGTCAAGATTTATCTCTATAAAGCTATTAAATATTTATATTGTGCAAGTATTTTTTAGAGGCTGTTAAATAATATTAAACATCAATAAACATTAGCGAGTTATGAAAAAATCTTGTTTTTTAATCTTTTCATTTGAGATAAATTCTATAATTATTTTATTAGGGACACATATTATCGGTTCAGAATCAGACCATCCCTGATGTACACAATGTTGATTTTTACAAGTGGACTTTAACATCCTAACTTTACCTTGCTTGATTTCAAGCACCGCAAGAGAATCAATATCAATTACTTTATTCTGATTTAAACTTTCTCTAAAAAGCACCTCTTGATTATGTCTTACCACTATATCAGAGGCTTTATCTTTTGAGAATAGCCAAAACAAACTCCCAAAAGCACTCAAGAAAATTATACTAATAAGTATTATATCAGCTTTTGTTAAACTCAAAAATAAAAATAACGACTTAACTGCTTTAATAATTTTTCTAAACATTAAAAATTAAAATACTCCGTATATATACTGCCCGCAATTTGGACAAATATTACTCTTTAAAAAACTTACTTGATTAACTCTATCTATTAGTAGAGAATTACAATGAGGACAGTAAGTATTCAACATTAATAAATTATCTTTTGCAATAACATTACCGGGATAAACAAAAGGTAATTCCTGTTTAGCCAACTTAACAAATTCAAATATTTTTTTTTCACTCGTCGCAGGTAGATTTAATTTATATCGGGGGAAATACCTACTAATATGCAAAGGAATATCTATTTCATCAGGCATTTTAGAATTTAAACTCTTCACAAAACTAATCAATTCTCTCATCTCTCCTAAATCATCATTTTGTGTCTCAATAATCATAGTAGTAATTTCTAAGTGTATATAATTAACAGCTATCTTAATCGTCTCTAAAACAGGCTGTAATCTACCACCACATAAATTTTGATAAAACTCTTCGCTGAATGCCTTCAAATCAATATTCATAGCAGAAATAAGAGGGAGTAGCTCCAATAAAGGCTCTCTATTGATATATCCATTTGTAACTAAAACAACCTTAATGTTATTTTTTTTAAATAAAACTGCACAATCATAAATATACTCATACCAAGTAAATGGTTCTGTATAAGTAAAAGCAACCATAGCAATATTATGTTTAACACACAAACTAAGTAATTCTTCAGGACTTATATATTCAGTTGGACACTTCAGCTGAGAAGAAGTATAATTCTGACAAAATTTACAAGAAAAATTACAGGAATTAGCTCCAAGAGATAAAATTTTAGCAAAAGGATAAAAATGATACAAAGGTTTCTTTTCAATCGGGTCAATAGCTATACCTGTAGTTTTTCCATAATTTAAAGCATATAGTTTATTATCAATATTCTTTCTTGCCCTACAAATTCCAAATTGATTTTTCTTTATAATACAATTATGAGGACATAAGAGACATTCAACCGAATCCTCCGAATACGCTTTCCAAAACTTTGCTATTTTATCCATTCAATTATAGCATTCCAGTGTTTATCAAGAGAATCTTGATTTTCAAGTAATATTTGCTTGCCTTTTTTCCCAATACTAATACGATTTTCTATATTTTTAAATATTACATATATGTCATTCTGTAACTTATCAGCATCTGAAATAATAATCGCCTTATCTTGTAATAATTTTTCTACAGTACCGGCACAAGATTGATGATGAGGACCCATTATAACAGGTTTTTCATACCAAATTGCCTCTAAAGGATTATGCCCTCCATAATTATAAAAACTTCCTCCAATAATAGCTAAATCAGACAAGGCATAAGCTTGTGGTAAGACACCCATCTCATCCATAATAATTATTGGGTTCTTATTATCAGAATCAGAAAACAAGCTGTATTGATTTCTATTAAATATAGATAAAACTTCCGGGATTCTATGCAAATGTCGAGGGGCAATAATCATTTTTAAACGAGGGATTAAGGGATATAAATAATCAAATACCTTTTTCATCAATATCTCTTCACCTGGTCGAGTACAACCAAAAGTAATAACAAAATCATTAAAACTATAATTCCATGCTTGTCTTAATTTTGGTATATCATGGTCCGGTAAAGAAATTGTAAATTTAAGATTATTAGCGTTAATAACATTTTTAAACTTTAACAATCTAAACTTTTCAGCATTCTTCTCAGATTGAGCACAAATTAATTTAATACTACTAAACTCTTTTCTCAAAAACCAACGTAACATATTGTATCTCTTATATGACTTTTGAGATAACCTTGCATTTATCATTAAAACAGGCACATTTTTTTTATAGGCTTGATTTAACATATTTGGCCAAATTTCAGTCTCTACCAAGATAATTAAAGCCGGCTTAAAAGTATTAAATGCCTTTTCCATAATATGCTGAATATCTAAAGGAAACTGATGAACAATCAATTTACCACTTATGGTATTAGCTGCCTCCAATCCTGTTTTTGTGACACAGGTTAACATAAATGTCTTGTTATTATATGTTTCGATTAATTTTTTTATAATTGGTTTAACTGCATTAACTTCCCCAAGAGAGGCAGCATGAATCCAAATAACATTTTCAACATTTAGAGGTCTAAAACTTGTTCTTTGCTTAAAATTATGCTTTCTAAAAAAAAAGAAAAGAAAAGGGTAAAATATATAATACACCAAGCTTGTTAAAATTTTATAAATAAACATCATTAACTTCCGAATAATTTAATAATCAAAATCTTCAGTATCATCCATTTTGAATGATACCATTTTTGTGTTACCACCATACTCTTCGAATTCTACAGTATCATAACTTCTAAATTTTTCAAGTATTTTATTGATTCTTTCAACAGATTGATCAATTCTGTTTAAGTATTTACTAATATCCTGTTTCAAAGATACTTCTTCTAATTTCATTTCTAACATCTCAAGATTAGCTTTCATAATCATCAATGGCTGATTTATTTCATGATTGGTTGTAACAACCATAGCCAAAGCAGTATTTTTTCTTTCCAGATTTAAAATTTCATCTTGAGCATTTTTAAGTTTTTTATACGACTCTTCTAGTTTATGTTTAGCTTTAACTTCTTCATCAATATTAGCAATAATGACAATTAAAGATTCAGGTTCATTTCTGGTATTATATATAGCTGAAACAGAAAAATCTGACCAAAAAATACCGTTCTTTCCTTTTAGCCTAATCTTCTCTCTAAAAGAATCAATTTTATCATCTCGTATTTGTTTACATTTCTCAATAAAAAAAATTCTATCTTTATCATCAATTAAAAAATCTTTTATATTGATATCGTTTAAAGAATTCATCATTTCATCGTTAGCTTCTAAATTTAACATCTCATACAAATTAGTATTTGCAGTTATTATATAACCTTCAAGATTAATTGAAGTTAATCCTATAACAGCATTTTCGAAGATAGCTCTGATTTTTTCTTCTTGCTCTCTGAGTATTTCTTGTGCTTTAATAAGTTTTAGTTGGGTACTATCTCCAATGTTAGTTATCTTCATCATTTTTCTTAAAGATTTATAATAAGAATTTGTTATTCTTGAATAATTTTCTTTAAGTTCATCAGGAGATAAATTATCATTATTTAAATTTTGTAAATGAATAAGATATTCTTCAAATTCTTTTTTATAGAATTTGCTTAATTGCTCGTCTTTATCTAAGCGTGTTTCTAAATCGCTATCAAATAATTTAGGCATAAAACCTCGAGATTATTCTTCCTCAGAATATTCTATAAGTTCATAATCCAAAGATAAATCTTCCAACAATTCTTCTCCGGCTTCCATTACTTCATCATCATTTTCAAAGTAATACCAATTAACCTTAACTTTCCCGCCATCTTCAACATAATCTTCAAGAATATCAAACATATCCATAAAACATTTAGATGAGCTACTATTTAAGTAATTTAATTTGACATTAAAAATTATATCACCTTTAGTTTCTTCTATATATTTTTCCATCCATTTATTAAGTGGTTCAAAAAAACTTATAGCATCTTCCGGGTAAGAATTACCTACAAGTGAGAGTACGCCGGTTTCAGCATTAAAGTCAACAGACATTGTAAACTTGCTTCTTTCTAATAATAGATTTTCCATTAGTACTCCTTATCCAATTTTATAAAGAAACTAACAAAAGACATATTGTTTTCTAATTTCTTAACATTGAGTATAATATTTGAAGTAGCTTTACGTTTAATATCAATCAAGCCAACACCTGCACCTTTTTCATTTTCTTCACGCTTTTGTTTTAATTTATCTTTGCGTAATTGCTTAAGTTGATCCCCATCGAGTGAGTTTAAATAATCTATATTCTTTTTTAAATTGAGATAGACTTTATGTTCAATCACGTTACCGGATATTAAAGAATAATAAGATTCAAATTCATTAACCAGAACTATACCGGCACCAACAAGTTTATCATTAACAGTAATCTTTTCATAAGAATATCTGTGAATATTTTGAGCAAGTTCTACAAAAATAGAAAACATTTTTTTAGTTGTCTTTTGACGAGGGTCAGTAGATAGATTATTAGTCAACATCTCTGCTAACATTACAAGAATATCTTGCGTCAAAATCCCCTTAAACATCAAAATTGTCTTTTCAAGGCCTCCACTTGAATATAAATCAAATAAATCAGAATCTGTCATAACAAAATCTGTCTTTCCGTTTCCATTTATTAAGCTACTTTCTGACATTTAGTTAACTCCCTTTTATTTCAATTCTGACACCAATTATGGTAACATCATCTCTTTGTGGTTCATTTTCTGAATGGGTATTAAAATTGTCCAGTAAAATTTTTAATTGTTCTGTTGAGTCTTTATCTGACACATATTGCAATAAATGCTTTAATCGTCTGGAGCCAAACTTTTTATCTTGAGGGTTTGCTTGATCTACGTAACCGTCAGTAGTAAGATAAAGCATATCGTTTTGTTCTAAAGTGATTACTTGAGAAGTGAATATCCGTTTATCTTCTCTTTGTTTACCGCCAATACCTTTTCTATCGCCATTGACTTGTTGAAGTCTATGATTTCTAACAAAATACAAAGGTCTATTAGCACCTGAATAAACTAATTCAGTATATTCTTTATTAAATCGGCATAAAGAAACTTCCATTCCGTCATTAGAATGGCTATCTTCTTCATTTTGACACAGGACGGTTCTTACGCTTTCATGTAAATATTCTAAAATAGTAGATGGCTCGTACACATCATATTTATTAATAATTTCATTAAGAAGCATATTGCCTACAATAGAAAGTAATGCTCCCGGCACTCCATGTCCTGTACAATCAGCAACAGCCAAAAAAGTATAACCATGTACTTCAGTAAACCAGTAATAATCACCGGCAATAATATCTCGTGGTTTGTATAATATAAAAGTTTCAGGAAAATGCTCTTTTAAGAATGACTCTTGAGGTAAAATAGCAGTTTGAATTCTTTTTGCATAACGAATACTTGAGATAAGTTGATCAGTTTTTTCTTGTAATTCCTTTGTTCGTTCTTTTACTTCTTCTTCAAGCTCTTGATTTTTTCTGCTTAAGACATTAATACGCCAATGAATAAATAAATAAACGATAATTGCGAGCAAAAATACTATTATAAGTCTAAACCATAAGGTTTTCCAAAAAGGGGCTAAGATTCTAAAGCTTAGCGTATAAGCTTCGCTCATATTACCGGCATTATCTTTTGCTCTAACCATAAACCTATAAACACCCGGATTTAGGTTAGTATATCTAACGTTTCTTTCAGTGGTAAAGTTTGACCAACCGGGATCAAATCCAACTAAAAAATATTGGTATAAGACTCTATTTGGATTCCTAAACTCAACTCCGACAAACTTAAAATTCGCAGAATTATCATTATATTTAAAAACAAAATTTTGTTTTTCAATATCAACCGGTTTTTTAGTTGAAAATTCAGTTACATAAACTATTGGTGCTTTATGATCTAAGTACTCTTCATAAGGATTGATTCTAATCAAACCAAAGGTCGAGTTAAACCATAAAATTCCTTGTTCATCGCAATAAGCTCCGGAAGTTCTAATATCATTACCAATCAAACCATCTTCCTGAGAAAAACGTGTGACAAGGTTTGCTTTATTAATCTTAAACACGCCATTGATAGTTCCCAGCCAGATATTTCCTAATTTATCTTTAGTTGATGCCTTAATTAACTCAGATCCTTTAAGGTCTTTTTCAAATATCTTTTTAAAGCTATTTTCTTTTATATTAAATTCTATTAAGCCCTCTCCGTAAGTACTAATCCATAAAATATTTTCTGAAATCTGTTCCATAGAAACGACAGATGAATGAAAAACATCATCATCTATAGGATATGATTTAATAATATTACCTTTTTTATTATAAATATCTATTGACTTTTTACCTCCTGCTGTCCAAAGGTTTCCATCTTTATCTTCAAAAATTGTATAAATTATGGTAAAGGCTTCAAAAGGGAAATATTCATATTTATAATTTTTATCATACTTCAAAAAGCCATAAATCGCTGGTATCCAGATATTTCCTTCGCTATCCATAAAAAAGCCTATAGTATAATCATTAAATTTTACAACGTCTTCCGGAAACATATTCTTAATTTTTCCGTCTTTATAAAGATAAATCCCTCCACCTATAGTACCTATCCAGATATTTCCATTAATATCTTTCCCTAAGCCCCAACAATCAAGATTTTGTAAACCATCTTTTTTATTATAGACTTTTACTTCACCATCAGGCATAATCCTGGACAATCCATAATCGGTCGTAACCCAAATTGAGCCATCATCTCCAACAACGGTATTAGTTGTTCCTGAATTACTCAATCCATTTTTATCCGTATAGTTAGTAACATTTGAAGTCACAATCATATCGACACCTGAACCATTAGTGCCCACCCATATATTTGCTTCACGATCGATAAACATTGTTTGTAAATTTATAGAGCTAAACCCATTTTGTACAGAATAAAAATGAGTTACTTTATCTGTTAGGCCATATTCAACCAAACCGTTTCTTGTCAAAACAAATAATTTATCTTTCATAAGAAAAGTATCATTAACTTTACTCAAATCGATATCAGGGGAAAATACCTTCATCTCAGTTTTATTAACTTTTTGATTATCAAAATCTAAAGCTAAAACTTGCCCTTTTTCATCTAATACAAGATATTCATTTTTATCGTTAACGGAATTATAAAATCCATCATCTTTTTTCTCATTAATCAGGGTCAAGCTTTTAGATTCGTATAATCTCTTAAAACTAAAGTCATCTATATTAAAAATTGTATAAATATATTGATGACTTTGGTTGTTAACATAATGATGCAAATAATGTTTTTTGCTCTCATCTAAGGTAATTATTTGAGTTAAAACTGTTTGATTGATAGGAAGATTTAATTTACTTAAAACCGGTACAACTTTTTTATCCTTTAAATCTATAAAATATCCATCCTTTTGCATACTTAAATACAGTAAATCTTCTTTAACAATTGAAATTACTGTATTCTCAGTAAATTGTTCAGGTAAGTTAATATCTTCATATCCTTTAACAAAATCTGTTTCTTTTATATCTAACACATATATCGCAGTATTTGAAAATGCATAAATATAAGCATCAACTGTATCATAGTAAGTGCTTACTCTGGCAACCTCATCACTAAACTTTAATGAAAAATACTCTTTATCAAAATTTTTAATTACCTTATCATTCTTTACTATCGAAACAAAATCATCTCCCAATAAATAAAAAACACCTTCATTCTCAAAAAAATTATTAACTTGATTAGACGGAAGACCGGAATTAATATTTAAATTTGTAAAATCATACCCGTCAAATTTCGATAAACCAGCTTGAGTTCTAAACCAAATAAATCCTTTAGAGTCTTGCAGTATCGACATAACTTGATTTTGTAATAGTCCATCCTGTGTGGTGTAATTCTTTATCGGTAAAGATTGAGAATACAAACCTACCATAAAAATCGCTAAGATAAAACCCGTAATTAAAACCCGTCTCATAGCTACCTCGTTTTTATATTAATTTATTATATAATAATATCTTTAATTAAAACCTTAGTCAAGTTTTTTCTTTTCTATAAAAAAAATTCATACAATCCAATTTATTGACAGCCTTCAAAGCCTCAAAAACCAATTTTTTATTTGATTTTATAAACCATTGAGCCAAAGCTTTTTGTAATCTTATCTCTCTTCCCTTTGGAACAAATATCCTTTTTTGAGAATCCTCATAATCCATTCCTGTATAGTACATCATTGTAGCTATTGTCATAGGAGTTGGTGTAAATTCTTGTATCTGTTCCACTTGAAGATTATGTTGTTTTAAAAAAATCGCCAAATCTAAGGCATCGTCAAGACTAGTACCCGGAAATCCAACTATTAAATAAGGAATAATATATTGTTTCTTTTCTATTTTCTTGCAAATATCTGCATATATACCTGCAAATTCAAGATATTTTTTTATAGAAGGTTTAAACATTTTCGTTAAAACATTTTCGGATATATGTTCAGGAGCAAGTTTCAGTAATCCTGAAGTATGGAAAACAGCCAAATCCTGAATAAATTCCTGTTGTTTAAGAGCTAAATCAAAACGTACACCGGAAGAAATAAATACATTATTAACTTTCTTAGATAATCTCGCTGCTTTTAAAACAGAAATATAAGGTTTTTCATTTACAACTAAATTATTACAAATCTCAGGATATAAACAACTTATCCTACTGCAAGTTTCAGATATATTAGCTTTACAAAACGTACCATACATATTTGCACTTGCTCCTGAAATATCTGTAATAGTCTTACGAAAATATTTCATAGTTGAAATCTTATTTAATTCACTTATTATAGAATCTTTACTACGAGATTGTATTGTTTTCCCTTGATGAAAACCAATTGTGCAAAAGCTACACCCACCATAACAACCACGATGAGATAAGATAGAAAACTTTATCTGTTCAAAGGCTTTTATCCTTTTACCTTTATATTTAGGATGAACATCTCTACTGAAAGGTAATGAATAAATAAAGTCAATCTCTTGTGTTGCAAATGGTTCAGCCGGTATATTATGTACAAAATATCTATCTTGGAATCTATAATATAATGTTTTAGTATTAAAAGATTCAGTAAATATTTTTGTCATCTCCCAAAATAATTGTTTATCTTTTATATCTTGATATGAACTGATTAATTCTGTTCCTTCAGGTTGTTCATTACTGATTATACAAGTACCTTTTATATTTTGTAAAGATTTATTTGTTTGAATAGCTTGAGCAATTTCCAAAATCTGACGCTCTCCATTACCGTAAACCAAGATATTTGCTTTTGAATCAAACAAAATTGAATTCCTAATTTTATCAGACCAATAATCATAATGAGGTATCCTACGCATTGAGGCTTCTACACCGCCTATTACAACAGGTACATCCTTAAAAAATTGCTTAACTTTCTGAGTATAAACCAAAATAGCTCTATCCGGTCTCAAACCTGTTTGCCCATTAGGAGAATAAGCATCTTCTGACCTTATTTTCCTCTGTGCAGTATAATGATTAACCATCGAATCCATATTTCCGGAGCTTATACCAAAAAATAAATTAGGCTTACCAAGCCTTTGATAATCATCGTCGGTTACAGGTTGATCTATAATTCCAACTCGATAACCCTGACTTATTAAATATCTACCAATTATTGCAGCCGCAAAAGAAGGATGATCCACATAGGCATCACCCGATACTAATATCACGTCAAGACTTTCCCAACCGTTGTCTTGAACTTCCTGCTGTGTCAACGGAATATAATTTGTTTTCATTTTTTAGTTATACATTAAGCTTAATAATGTTTATTGCTTGAACCCCTTTTTGTGTTTCCAACAAATCAAATTCAACTTTTTCATTCTGTTCTAACACTTTTAATTCATTTGGTGTTTTCGATACTATTGATTTCCAATGAGCAAAAAATTCTTTATTGTCTTCTGTAACAATAAAGCCATAACCTTTATTAGAATTAAACCATTTAACTTTCCCCTTCATAGGCATCCCTTTCTATTTAGTCTTTTTTATAAAACTAAACAATCTACACTTTATTTCATAATTACTTATAATTCAAACTATTTATTATTGTCAAGAATTTATTTTTTGTAATCTCAGATCTTAGATTAAATTACCAAGCCTTAATCTACTAAGAAAAAACAAGTACTTGCTTTTAACCAAATTTAATCTTATATTTTTATTATTGATATCTACTTAATAATACAGCCGAACTTGACTTAAAACGAAGCGAAGCGAATGTGAGTCGAAAACGGTTGAAATGTTGTGCGAGCATCCTTGCTTGCACTCTTTATGCTACAAGCCGGGAGCTTATAGAACTCTTTGCCTCCAAGTCCCTTCTCGCCTTCTCGCCTACTCGACCAGGATGATCAACGTACATTGAGCTTCCGGCTCGATTATAATATTCTCGACCAAGATGGTCGAGCTACGATATTCGTAATTAGAGACTCAAATCCATTAAAATCATTAATCATTCTCAAACGCAGTTTGAGATTCAACAAAAGCATCGTAGATGCGACCCTTTAATAGCCCGGTGCGTGAGCACCGGGAATAAAATACACCCAAACCTCTTTAGCTCTGTAGGAGCGACACATTACAAATAGTTGCTCCTAAGGAGCTGATATTTTTATAAGAAACGCATACCCATAGTTCACACTATGGGCTATTAAAGGCTGACACCTACGGTGTTAAAGTGTAGCAGTCACACTTTATCTTCAAGTCCCTTCTCGCCTACTCGATCAGGATGATCAAGCTACGATATTCGCGATTAGAGACTCAAATCCAAAGAATTAAATACTATTTCATAATCAAAAATTTACCTGTCTTGATTTGTGTATCAGTCTTTATCTTATAAAAATACACTCCGGAGGCAACACTTTGATTTTGATTATTTCTTTTATCCCAAGTAAAGATACTTTCATTGTCTTTTGTCTGAAATGCCTTTGAAGTCTTAACCAATTGTCCTTTGATATTATAGATACTTATCTCTGTATCATTACCTGAGAGAGCAGTTTTAAAATTAACATCTCCCCCGTTGACCGGATTAGGATAAACATAAGTATCTCTGTTAATCTCAACTACCTGATCAGATGAGGAAACTGTATATTCTATGTCGTAAAGATAAAATCCTGAACCTGCCCTAAATATAGCTGTGTTATACTCCGGGAAAAACCTGGAATGAGAAACAGTTAAACATGAAGCATCAAAAACACCTAATTCATTAATCTCTCCATCAACAATGTTATATATTATACTATCATCGGCAAAACAAGCATCTTTTGAAAAAATACCATTATAAGGTCCAGAATTACGATAATTTTCATCATTATCGAAAGAATAACTCAAAATATGTTCTATTGAAAAAGTATTAAAATCAAATCTATAAAAATCTACGTCTTGTTCAAAATCATATTTTGAAACATAATTATTCTCAAATATTGATAAATAGTAAGTTAAATTATTATCGTTATCTGAATAAAGAATATAATCAGGATGAAAAGAATCTCTAATTTCTAAAATATTCCCATTTTTTACGAATATATAATCTCTATTCTGATAACTCATTGAATGAGAATAAGAGCCTATTATCCCATTAAACGAAGTATAAAAAACTAACAAATTATCAATTATTTGATAAACATAATTCATATCATGGTCTACTAAATATATATAATCATTAATTATTTCAATATCTCTAAAAGCTTCAACATGTTGAGAAATTAGTAACTCAGCACTTTGAGTATCAGACAAAGAATACATTTCAAAATAAGCTATTTGGTTTTCATCTAATCTACAAATATAAAGATAATTATCGATTTGTTTCATTGAATATAGCATTCCGTTATCTGGAATTTCATAAAATTTTTCTGTTGACAAATATAAAGGATAAATCTTATAATGATGGTTATTTTCATCATGTTCAAAATAATAATTTTTATATAAATTAGCATCATATAATTCCTCATAACTAAAGTAATTATAAATATTAGAAAAAGCATTATCTATATCATACACAGATACACCATAATAATTATTTCTATATAAATAAGGATAGTTCAAAGATAAATTATTTAAATATTGGGAATCAAAATTACCATTGCTTATAAAACTTACATCATAATTATTGTCAACTATTGAATATAAAACTATTTCTCCAGTTGTAAGTGAAGTATATAATTGATTATTATAATATATTACATCAATAAACATATATTCATCGTTTTCTACTAAATGAATAACTTGCTCAGGAGTTTGAACATCACGTACATCAAAAACATAGATAAAACTCTCTCCATAACAATAAAAATAATTATTTTCTACTTTCATAAAAAATATATTTAGCGGACACCCTTCTAATTCAAAAACATTAACTAATTCTCCAAACTCATTATTTTCAAGATGTTGAGTATCATATATCTCAACATTAATTCCTTCTATCTCATTTTGGTTGTTAAATCTATATTTTAACCAATACAAATAATCATTTTCTGAAGCAATTATTCCATATAAGTCATCAATAAATCCATCAATTTCATTTGTTTCTTTATGTAATTTATACGATCGATGATTAACTGCATCGGTAAATAATATATAATCACCAATTTCAAAATTATATATTCTATAAAAAAATGGAGTTGGTATCATAACAGTAGTAATTAGCTCCATAGGCTCAAAATTAAGATCAAAAATCTGTATATAATATTGACTATTTTTTTTTATATATCTATAAAATTTATTATTAACTATAAACGATGATTGATCATAATTAATTTTTGTATCAAATGATAAAATTTTCTCAAGACTTCCATCGGACATTATGTTATATTCTTCTATCTTGTAAGCACAATCAACAATAAGCCTATTATTATACTTATTCAATGTTCCGTAATAAAAATCAAAATCTAATAATTTCCTATTTAAAGTTATGTTGTCAATTGATATAATTGTTGATGATAAACAAGATATAATCAATAAAAACATAGCACTAATAATAAGTTTTTTCATAATTCCCTCTCAAAAAGGAGTCCTGATTTACAGACCTCCAAGTATTTATTTACCAAATATCACCAATATGAATATTGATTACGTTATCACCGGTATATGGTTCACTCCATGCTTTTCCCCATAACTCTACCCTTACAGTTTTATAATAACAAGTGGAATATACAGGGAAATGACCAATTGTATAATATCCTGCGTGATTAGTAATTCGTGTAAAGTGTTTATCTTGTTTTGCAATTAAACCACTACCAATAGCATCTAATTCTGCTTGAGTATAAGCTATCAAAAAAACATCTATAGTTTTATTTGCGCTTGGTACTCTTTGAACATCATGATATTCATACACATAACCACATACTTGTCCAACTTCATCCCTTGAAGCTTCAAATGTAATATCTGCACTTAATATACTTATACATATTAAGGCAATTATCAGTAATAATTTTTTCTTAAAATTCATTATTAACTCCATGATATTTTTTATTACTTCTTATTTTTCTTTTCCGCAAGTTAAACGGAAACGAGACTTGGAGTAACTAAGTGAATTTATTATGACATCCGATGTTGATGTTTTTATTATAGGAGGCATATCCGTATAGTATAGTATAGTATAGTATAGTATAGAGAGACAGGGCTTAGTTTATTTACATATATTTTGATTTCGGGATTTAATGATTTATAGGGCAAGAAATATATAGACTTAAATGATTTATTATAAAGCATTAAAAAAAGATTCTTCACTTCGTTCAGAATGACACTGTTGATTTTGCTTATCACAATCATCATCTAATCCTCACTTTTTGTATCT
>Ga0334898_1000285_pt1 | contig 88661 bp, 79 predicted proteins | sample GraSluR3_MG_10_FD_207228 | JGI IMG/M metagenome (GOLD analysis project Ga0334898, IMG submission 207228) | Sludge microbial communities from methane-producing bioreactor in Wageningen University, Netherlands - Granular Sludge_3_08-R3 | ecosystem: Engineered > Bioreactor > Anaerobic >... | reverse complement strand
ACCTCATGGATAACAAATTCTAAGGGGACAAATGTATTCATTCGAAATCATTGAAAAACTGCATCTGGGATTCCCATTTGCAGTTTTTTAAGCACATTTGAGTAAACTGGTCATAAACTCAGGAAATCATGTTCCAACTTTTTCAGATATGCAACCTCACCATTTATCTTGGTCTTTGCCCTTGCTGATTAGCTGCCATGTACATGGAGTCCTCATAACTTATTCATTGAGAACAAATTGGTGTTTAGACTCCTTCAAGAGGCATGAAGCTCCTTCGAATCCATTACCAGCATTCTATAAGGACCTTCCATTTTAAATGTAAGCTACAACAATCTGGAGGGAGGGTAATGCAGAACACTATCTATAGTTGCTTTAGTCATCATCTTCTTCCGTTTCTCCGGAGTCTTCAGATAGCTCAAACTCCTGATCTCCCATGGAGAGTGATTGTTTATAGTCATCAGCCATCATGGTCCTATTGAACTCTGCAGTTGGGTTAATTTCTTCAACCAATGCTTCTAATTCTTCAAGCGATACATCAAAGAACTCTTTCCGTAAGGTTACTTTGTTCAATCGTTTTGCATGGAGCCGTTGGTGTAGCGCATTCTCTAGCCCCACTGCATCCTCTGAGAAGATAAAACTATGTACATCGAACTTGAAGGGAACATATCGAAGCGCTATATTTAAAAGATTCATGGATGCTTCTGAAAAAATTCAGAATGCTTGGCCACTTTGGATTCTGGCCGAAAAAGGATTTTTCACCTTCTGCTGCCATTGACTACTGCCAACACCAGTATTATCCAAAGAAGATTCATGAACTACAATCGAGAATCAATGATTTAGAGGTGCAATTCCCTACAGAGAACAATAGCAAAGCCCTTGCTTCTTATCAGGGAAAATCCCTAGGATATCTTCAATCTTTTCTTAAATCCAAATTCAGCAAGCTGGAAGACAAGTTGTTTACTGCAAGAGGATACAGGACTGATCCTTCTTTTCTAGCTCATTATCCAATTGTCCTCAGCACTACTAATTCTCTGCAGTTCTGCACACCTAGAGGAATCCTCTTTGACTATGTCATCATTGACGAATCAAGCCAGGTAAACTTGACAAGCGCCTTCATTGCCTTGGCTTCTGCCCGAAATGCTGTCATCGTAGGAGACTCAAAGCAGCTTCCCCATGTTGTACCAGAAAAGCTCAAAGGTCCCTTGGATGCAATAAGGAATAGATATAACCTTCCTGAATTCATTGACTATAGAAGGTTCAGTATCCTTGAGAGTGTTCTTGATAAATTTGGAAATGATGTTCCAAATGTACTGCTGAACGAGCACTATAGATGCGACCCAGAAATCATCGGATTCTGCAACAAGAGATTCTATGACAGCAAGTTGATAATACATACCCAGCATCTGCCGAATTGTGGAATCACAATCATAGAAACGCCTTCTCATACAGCTCAACGCAGATCCAATCCAAGACAAGCGGAAATCATAACTTCAGAAATCCTTCCTTCAGAAGGAAACAAGGCAGATGTAGGCATTGTCGCCCCGTACAGAGACCAAGTTTCATTGGTCAAGTATTCTCTTAAAAGGGATGACATTCTAGTGGACACGGTCCATAAATTCCAAGGGAAAGAACGCTCTACAATGATTCTGTCCACGACCTCAGACCGCACAGTGGTCTATGAAGATCCGGAACACATTGATTTCCTCAACAATCCAAATCTGATTAATGTTGCCATCTCGCGTGCAAAAAAACACCTAATTGTCATTGCAACCTCCGAAGCACTGAACCAGGAAGGAACTCTTCTAGGTGATCTATCAAAATATGCAAGCTATTACTCCAGCTACAGATTAAGAAGAAAGACTAACGTCTTTTCTGTTTTTGATTTGATGTATGATGATTACGCTCCGATTCTCCAGAGCATGAAAAACAGATTGCTGAAGATTTCTGAATATGAAAGCGAGAACATCGTAGCCACGATAATCGACGATATGTGCAAATCCAAACGATATGGACTTCTCTCTTTCAAATTCAATTACCCGTTGAGAAAAATTTTGAGGACGGATAATATCTCAGACTTCGAGGATATTAACTTCATTATTGCACCCGGCACGCATTGCGATTTTGTAATCTTCAACAATCTGGACAAGAGAATCCAACTGATTATTGAAGTTGATGGCAAGCAACATGATGATAGCATCCAGAAACAACGAGACAAAAGGAAGGATCGGCTTCTTCATTCAGCTGGCTTGAAACTAATGAGAATCAAAACAACTGATACAAATGTGAAGGAAAAAATAGAAGCACAACTTAGATAAATAAACCGTGAAAAAGCAAGGACACACAACAATTCAACCTTCATGAAAGTGCTGAGCAAAAAGGCGAATCCTAAAGTCTTATAATGTTAGAAAAATATCCAGAATTTTAGACCCCTGCTGCAGCAGTACCACTAATACCTCGATTCTTCCTCCAAGTAATATTCAAGGTCCAAGTAGATTTCCTCCAGCTTCGTCCGCGCCCAAAGGTTCTTGCGCAGGAACTTCAAGCTGGATTTGATGCTGGGGTCGTTATAGAAACATTGTAGCTGCAGCATGTCGAACAGCCCATCCCAACCGTAGTAATCGACAAGGCGGGTAAGCAATTTCTCCAGCGTTATACCATGCAGGGGGTTGTTCTTTTGCGTAGTTGCAGTGCTCATATCCTTGATACAATCTCCTTCACCCGCCCCACTTCACCACTCTCAAGACGGACCTTGATACCGTGCGGATGCGTCCTAGAGTTGGTCAGGATGTCCTTGACCACACCTTTGGTGGTAACTCCGGTGGCTTGATCCTGCTTGAGGACAATAAGCACTTGTAGTCCAGCGTGTATATCAGCTCTTATCTTACCATCCATATAAATCTCTCCATTACCTCATCACTCTATAGCAAAACGTACTATAGTTGAAGAGCAAACAGCTTCAGATTGGATAGGAAAAACCACGAACCAGAAAGGACATCCTCAACACTAGCTTACACGGCAAATCAGGCTTCTGATTGACACATTCTCCTTAATCAGTTGGCGTTCAGCCGTAGGCAACAACCTCAATTTATAGCTTCAGGCCTAATTGTGAACGCATCTCTCTTTCCAGGCGGATCAAGCTTTCGATTTCAAGACGTGCGTTCTCGTTGAGCAAGGACGCCTGCTTTGACCGTGTGACCAGACTCATCGGCACGTCGGTGATATTGTAGTGGTACTTAGCGTTGACCGGATACGCACGGACTTCCGTCATCGCGGCAACGGTCAAAAAGTCCATGACCTTTCTAGATAGATCAGCTTCGGTTCTGAAGTGCTCGTACATCCACTTGTAGATATCAATATGAAAGTTGGCCATTACCCCGTTGTAGCCGTGGTAACCGGCAATCCAAGAGTCAAGAAGGGTAGCAGTATTGGCGTTGAACAAGGCCAACTTGGTCCCCTTGACCAACTCGACTCTTCTTTTCTCGATTTCCAAAGAGCAGGAGACATCCTTGAGAAAGACTAGTTTGTCTTCCTTGGCCGCCCATGCAAGAAACTCATCACTCAGCAATCTCAGATACGGGTACGGACATTCATAGAGGCCGAAAGTGACATGAGGAAGTTGGTCGAAGATGTCTTGGGCATTTGCGTTGAAGACAGAGCTGTCTTCATCAGCCTTCGCCAAGCGGTTGGAGACCAACACCACGGCATCGACGCCTGTCGTTGCCATGGCTCCCAATTCGTCGACCTGAGCCTGGTGGTCATCGCTGGTATGCCCGCTTGCGATGACCTTGACCCGATTCTCAGCGGCTTCTACCACAGCCTTGGCAATATCGAGTTTTTCCTGCATCGAGAGAAAGAACATCTCACTGGACTGACAGACCGCAAAAATACCATCAGCGCCTCGGTCGATATACCAGTTGGTAAGTGCCTTCACCGCAGCAAAGTCTACTGTATTATCATCTGTAAACGGGGTAATCATAGTCGGCCAACAGCCGTAATAAGGTGTTTTCATAGTACTCTCTTAGGATTAATTTTTTCGCTTTCTTTTTGACAAAAGACTTCCAATAATCGGTGATACCAGACTTATGAGAGAAGCGATAAGCAGAGCGAGGCTGATTGGACTCAAAACGAAAATTGAGAAGCTTCCATCACTCATCATCAAGGCTCCGCGGAAATTTGTTTCAGCCATTTTCCCCAATATGATACCAATGATGATCGCTGACATGGAGAATTCAAACTTACGAAGGAAGTACCCCGCGATCCCTGCTCCGATCATGATGAAGACGTCGGTCATCGAATTGTTGTAGGAGTAGGAACCGACAAACGTCAGACTGAAAATCAAGGGAACAAGAATCTTATTGGGAATGTTGACTACCTTCGCAAAAACTTTTTGCAAAGAAAAACCGAACAACCCCATCAGGATATTCCCTATCATGAGACCGAAGAAAATCTGGTACACAGTTCCGATATTCTCTTTAAACAACAAGGGACCTGGAGTAATGCCTTGGACCATCAAGGCTCCAAGAAGGATTGCCGTTGCTCCGTCACCTGGAATACCAAGCGTGAGCATAGGAATAAATGCACCACCGGTAACAGAGTTGTTACCTGCTTCAGGAGCTGCAATCCCTTCGATAGCCCCATTGCCGAATTCCTCTTTATACTTTGACCACTTCTTCGCTTGGTCGTAGGCGATGAATGAAGAAATATCGCCACCCGTCCCAGGCACGGTTCCTATGAAAGTACCTATGATTGAAGAACGGATGAGCGTGCCGAATATCTTTTTAAAGTCTTTCCAAGTAGGCAATACACGTTCAATATTGAGGTGAATGGTGTCTTGCGGCTTTCCGAATGTATCCTCAATGGTAACCAAAGCTTGCGAAAATGCAAACAATCCGATAAGGACAGGGACAAAAGATACGCCCCCAAGAAGGTAGATGGTATTGAATGTGAAGCGTATTTGTCCACTCATGGCATCAATGCCTATAGTTGCAATCAGCAATCCAAGAAGACCACCGAGAATCCCCTTGATCATGGAACCGGATGAAAGGCTGGAGATGATACTGATACCGAAAATTGCCAAAGCAAAAAACTCAGGCTTGCTGAATTGTAATGCAAACCTTGCCAATATCGGCGAAATAAGCATCAAGGTGATCGCACTGAAAATCCCACCGAAAACGGAAGCGGTAGTGGAAATTCCCAAAGCCCTTCCCGGCTGCTTGAGCTTGACAGCAAGAGGCCAACCATCCAAAGTTGTTGCAGCGGAGGCAGGGGTTCCCGGTGTGTTCAAGAGTATCGCGGAAATGGAACCCCCATAGACTGCACCGATATAAATTCCGATGAGCATCAGGATGCCGCTGATCCCACTGAAAGAGAAAGTCAAAGGGAATAAGAGTGCAATACCCATGTTAACTGATAGGCCAGGCATCGCTCCTATAAGGATCCCGACTCCTGTACCAAAAATCAATCCTATGATATTCGTCAATTGAAAAATTGTGCCAAGTGAGGCTAGTACTGTTTCCATGCTCTTTCTCCTTCAGGTCAACGCATGAAGATCGGAGGAGGCAACGGTGATTTTAGTATTACCTGGAAAATCAGATACACCGAAGCTACCAGAACGAGACTGAATAGAAGACGTTCTCTTTTGCTTTTTACATCCATTACACCCATGGAAAGATAGACGAATACAAAAAGAGCAGCGAGTAAACCACCGACATACATCATCACGCCAAACAACACCGTGAGACCTAGCATCCAATAGACACGCTTGGCCCCAGAAGACGACATTCTCAAATCTATTAAAAGTTTATCGCTTTTGCTTATGCAGCTAATCATTGCCAGCAAGAGACCCAAAACAATGATGATGATGCCCAGGACTGTCGGCCAAAAACCGGATCCGGGATCACCCTTGCCCATCTCTATGGGAAATTCTCTCGAGAGTGCAATGACCGCAACTCCGAGCAGAATGAAAATCGCTGAAACAAAGAAATTCCATGCCTTCATGGTTTTCATCGTACTATCACCTCATTAGAACAGCCGGCCACCTTCTTTGCATGGCCGGCATCAAAACCTCTGATTATTTAACCTTTTGCAACATTACCTCGTACATGGCGTGGTCTTCTTTCATCATCTCATCTGCATCAGGGCCGATGATCTTGACAGGATCGATTCCCTGTCTGACGAAATAGTTGATATATTCCGGATCATCATAGGTTTTTCGTGCAGCTTCACGCAAAATTGTGAGTATTGGTTCCGGAGTTCCCTTCGGAGCAACAAGAACTGCCCATGCGCGGATGGCCATATCATAACCAAGCTCCTTGAAGGTCGGAACATTCGGATAGAGATTGGAACGCTCTTCAGCCATCATTGCAAGAATCTTGACATTGCCCGCCTCGTACTGACCTTTAATGCCGGAGGGGTCCGCGATGGTTGCATTAATATGCCCACCGAGCAAAGCAGCTACAATGTCAGCGGTCCCATTAGGATAGGGAATATGCTTGAGAGATACTCCAAAAGCCTCTTCGAACTTCATTGCCGCAATGTGCCAGATAGCTCCCATACCAGAGTTGCCGACAGTGATGGTGTTTGGATTTGCCTTGGCGAATGCAATGAACTCATCAAGGGTATTAATTGGAGAATCGGCAGGCAAAATCAGAGCAGCAGGGGCTGCAATCGGGGCTGCAATCGACTCGAAGTTTTCGAAAGTTACCGGGCTTTTCCCTTGATGAGGGAACATGGCAAGCTCTACGGTAACCATACCCAAGGTATAACCGTCAGCCTTGGCGTTAGCAGTCTCAACCATACCGGTGACACCACCCCCATCGGGCTTATTCGTAGGAACAAAATTTATTCCAGGAATTTGTTTGCCGAGATACTGGAGCAATCCACGAGCCGAGATATCCGTACCGCCTCCAGCACCTTTAGGAATGATGACCCGAACATCAGAAGCCGTAGGGTATGGCTTCTCGGCCTGCCCGGCTGCAAATAGAACAACTTGTGATAAGAACAGCGTTACGAGAATCAGTATCGTAATTTTGTTTTTCATAAAATCCTCCTGATATTTTTTGAACCTCATACAAGGTTCATTCATGCATTGTCAGAGTCCCTAATTTTGAAACAGCAAACGTTGATACCCTTTCTGTCTGCAGTGTAAGAAACGAGCACCGTATCATTCTGTGCAATAATGGCTGGATAAGAAAATTCCCCCACTCCCGATTCAAGTTGTAAAAGTTGCCTCCAAGACGCTCCATTATCGGCACTCATAGCAAGGGTTAATGGCGTCCTTGCACCCCAATTAATATCGACCGGATTATATACAAGCAGTAAACGACCATCACGAATTCTTGCCAGGTCTATGGCACTGTTATTATTCGGAAGCTCGGTAGGATAGGCAGAGCACCAGGTGCGACCGAAATCTGTTGAATCACTGCGATACACACGCCCTTCAGAAGATCGTAGAAGCATATGCACTGATCCGGGGGAAGATTCCCATAGCGTAGGCTGGATGATTCCACGTCCATGAAATGACTGTTCACTTACAGGAATTTCAGATTCTATACGTTCAAAGCAGAGGAAATCCGGACCCCTTTGCTCCGCTTCTTCGATGCGTACCTCGTTACTTTTGAACCAGGTCTCCCCATTGTCTTCGGATCGATCGGTAAACGCAGTCCATTCTCCTCGCTCTAGGGAACCCGGAGCAAGAATTGCACCATCTGAAAGACGAATCGGTTTGTTTCTCACAGGCCCTCGTCCCTCAGTATCTCCAGGCACCAACTCATGAGATTCTGAGTATGATGCACCCAAATCATCTGAATGCCTGACCATCGTTCTCCATGATCGAATTTCATCACCAACTTTATAAAAAAGCAGGAGATCACTATTGGAGTTGGAAAACAGTACCGGATTCCAATGAGCTTCATCAAAAGTGGATTCCAACTTTCTGAAAGGCAGAAATCTATCGAAATCGGTACGTGTATGGAAAATTCTTACATCCCTATTTCCTTCCCGGGAACCACCAAAACAAGATAGGGCATACCCTCCGTCCGAAAGGAAGGCAAGCGTCGATGCATGTACAAATTCTGTTGCTTCCGGTTTTTGGATTTCCTGTTTCCATACCAAGTCGAGCATTTCTTATCCTTTTGATATTCTACATTATAGAAAAGCGTTTATCTATTAAGTATATGATACCATAAAAACAGAGCAAGTCAATACTATAATAGAATCAAATATTGGATTGTTGAATGAACCGTGGTATGATGTATTGAAAGGAATCTTTTGGTGATACCTTCAAATTAACGAAACAAAACAAGGACTGTTCATGATTGGATCTATAGTAAAAGCATTGGAAGTACTGGAAATCTTCAGGCCAGAGGAGCATTCTCTCTCCCTTGCCGAAATCAGCAACCGTCTGGGCTATCCGAAAACAACACTCTATACAATATTAAATACACTTGAATTGAAAGGATATGTGGAACGGGGAAAGAACGGAATTTATTCGCTGGGGACTGCAATCATCCCTCTGACCCAATCCGTTCGCGTAAACGCTAAAATACGAGATAGGGCAGCTCCTCTCTTACGTGAGCTCGGTGATTATACTAAGCAATCAGTCTATCTAGCTATTTTGGATGATCTGATGTGTCTCTACATCTATGCCATCGAGACAAAGCATCGCTTGCTTGCCCGAACGGCAATAGGGGAACGAGTACTCATGCACTATACTTCGGTGGGTAAATCGATGCTTACCTTTTTACCGGAAGATCAAATAGATGCAATGATCGAGCGACATGGACTATCGCGTGCAACCGAACACTCAATCATAGACAGGGAGAATCTCAAAAAAGAACTTGCAATAATTAGGAGCCAGGGGTATGCAACGGATAAAGCTGAACATGAGCCCAATGTATATTGCATTGGTTGTCCGATATTCGATGCAGATGGAGAAGTGATTGCTGCTTGCAGTATTTCTGGTGTCGACATGCAGATTGTAACGGAACACCGTGAAAGCTTATCGGCAGCTGTACGGTATACAGCCCAAGAGATTTCAAGAAGAATGGGATACATCCCTTCCGGTGATAAGCTCATCTGGAGAAGTTTTGACAACCCTCTCAGACATGCCCTCTAGGATGAGAAAACAACTCAATACCAATATTTGCTCGTCGTAGCCGGGTTATACCTCAGGCTGAACCAAATTCCAAGGTCGGCATCTATGGGCACCAGCATGTGGTATGCGAAAAAAGAAGGAATACAAGCAACGCCTACTTTGCAAGTATCTTGAACACAACCTTCACCACCGTTGTACTCTTATTGTCTATCAGGTTGGGACCATGGGGCTCTGAGGGAAAGAAAAGAGCAAAAACTGAAGAATCTGCATGAAAGGTGACCCTGTTTTGGGCCTTGCCGAAGAGAGCATCCTTTGCCTCGTCGTACGGTTGGGTCACCTCAAGGGTGGAAGCATCTGCGATTTCCATACGCTCATAGCCTGAGAGAAGAATCTGGACATCTATCTCCTTATGGTGCACCTCAAAGAGGTCTGCAACCTGTTTCTCGGTGGTGTAGGTGAAAAGGTTGTAGCGGACGCGAGGATCATGTGTTGTATAACTACCAAAAGCTTGGGTTTTCAACACCCCGCTCTTAAGTATGGACGAAACCGTCTCAAGGGAAGGAAGGATAGGAAAATATCGGTCTAGATTGGCCAATTGGTCAAGTATCATCTCAGAATCTCCTGGTTCAAAGCATACTCATTCAGTTGCAGACAAACAAGCCTGTATCAATAATGGAAACTAGAGAAGTACACAACAGTAGTAACAAAAACGGATTCTGGGGGTCTCATTCGGCCCTCTCTGAACCTTTGAACACCTACCAAACCCTCAAACATCCAATCGGTACTACCAGCACACATCATCAGAGACGAGGGTTTCTTCAGCTCCAGTAGATGCTTGCATCACGATAAAGGCCACTGCTGGGCTTGTACCAAAACAGTAGTGCAGGGTGTTTTCGGGCTCTCGAGATGCTGGATGAGCAACATTGCTGCAGCATAGCCTATATGGTAGAGAGGCTGGATGACTGAAAAATCGTTGATGGCCTCCATCGCTGAGGCACATACTCCTGCTGTCAGCGTATTTGAAGCTTGCGCCTTGGCCAGCCGAACCGCCACTTTGGAAAGAACCTGACTGAGACCGATGATCACATCAAATTCTGCAAAAGAGGCAGGGCTATTGTTTGGAAAGACCAGCTTCTCCTGCCGGTAATACTCAAGTTCATCCACTTTCAACAGTGTAGCATCAATGCCATGACGCTCGCAGGCCTGACGAATTCCCGCCCATCGCTCCTCAGTACTGGTAGTCTCAATACCAGAGAGAACCAAAGGCCGACGAACCCCCTTGGAATAGAGCCTCTCCATAAGCTCATCCATCGCCTTGGTGTTATCGCATTGGACCTTGCTAAACGGCTCTCCATCGATACAACGATCGAGTTGAACCAATGGAATATGAGCCTCGCGTGAAAGATTGAGAATGGCCTTGTTCTCCAGCATTGAATCAGGAGAAAGCAATGGCGAAAAAATGATTCCTAAAATCCCCTGCTGAATGAAGGAGGAAATCTTTTGGGTAACATTACCGTTTTCCAAATGTGTATTGCAGTAAAGCGTCTGATAGTTGTTCTTCCAAAGTGCATCGTGCAGACCTTGCAGCAAAAAAGACGCGAAAGCAGGAGTATAGTTATCCAAGGCGATACCGATGAGACGAGACCCCGGGGCTGTAGTGTCTTCCACCCGCTCCGTAACATACGTGCCCAAGCGTCCCTCTCGATACTCCAAAATCCCCTCACCCACCAGTTGACTCAAAGCACGACGCACCGTAACTCGGCTCACCGAAAAGAGGGTTGCAAGCTGCCGTTCAGCGAGAATCTGCTCGCCCGGCTTCCAGAACCCTTCCCGAATTCTCGCAAGAATCTCCTGATAGACTGTCTCGGACTTTGACTTCTCGCTAATCATTGTCCTAGTCTACGAAACTTTATTCGATATGTCTGTACTTCAAAGGGTCTGAAGCGACATTTTTCCTCTTGGGAAATCGGTTCTTCAAGCATATTTACAAGAACAAGCGTGCGCTCATCCAAGTTCGGGCTGAAAATGAGCGTAGCCATACCTCCAATACCAAACCACTCACGAATTCGAATAACAAGATCCTTGCCATCTTCGCTGACCTTCACAGTCTGTACAGCAAATTGCTTCTGCTTGACCTGGACTAATGGCTCATAGGGCTCTTTCACAAGCAAAGGAGGGACATTCAGCAATGAAGACTGAGCATACACATTACCAAGGTCTTCTTCTAAAAGCAGAGAGTACGTAAAGCGATGTTCTCCCTGATCGGATTCAGGATCAGGGGCAGCAGGCGATCGCAGCAGAGATACCGAGAGTTCGGCTTGATGCGCTTGATACCCGTATTTACTATCACTTGCAAGAGCAACAATCAGGCTTCGATCTTCAAGGGCCGCAAACTTGTGTGCAGGAACCTCAAACATAGCCCTCTCTATAGTGGTGTTCATATGCGTAGAGCGTCTGATGTACCCAAAGGGAACATCATAGAGCGCAGAATCACTTCTAATGGTGGTCGGAAATACTGCTCTGAGCAGTGTATGACGTTCGTTCCAATCGACCTCTGTCTCAAAATCGATCCGTGATATCTTTTTATAGATGACCATGCGTTGCTTCATCGTCGATGCGCACCCTATCTTTGCCTCATAGTAGAGGTAATGACAATATGCATCCTCAAGATGAGCCGTCTCTTGCATCGTTGTAAGCTTCGTCTGCTTCTGTAGAGAATCGCTCTCGATATCCCAGGCGTCCCAGAAAACCGGATAGTCTTCTCCAAGAGTGAGCGTATTGAGCACTCTGCCATCCTCGACCAATTCCCTACTGTCCTGTCCATATTGTAGCGATCTTATACCCCCTTTCCCATCCAGGATAAAAGTAGCCCAATCGGTCTCTACCAGTAGAGAAGGCTTGACCACCCGGGCAGTGCCCGCAGCAATTTGCTTTTTTGCTTCCAAGGGGGCAAGAACGGTTCCATCAGCAAGCAAAGCAGAAAACCCATTGGTATTAAGCAGGTAATCGCCATGATAGGGGGTAAAGGTTTCCATCAAGCGTATGTAAGCCTTTTCGTAAGAGAAGAGCGCCTCTTGGTTCACCCTCTGGATTGAAGAACCAGGAAGAATATCATGAAATTGGTTTACAAGAACCACGTTCCACACTTCAGAGAGCGTCTCTTGCAGTTCATTGACATCCTCACTCTTGCAAAGCAACACGCTCACTAAATACTCATAGCTATGCAACAGACCTTCAAGCTTTCGGTTCCACCACTTCAGCCTTGCTTGGCTGGTATAGGTACCCCGATGCAGTTCCAGATAGAGCTCCCCTTTATAGACAGGAAGGCAAGAAGTGTCTTTGAATATTTCCTGCATGGCAGAACTAACACTGCTCCAACGATTGCGGGGAAGGCCTGCAAGATCGTATTCTCGTTTTGCTAACTCAAGATCACTTCTCAGCGTTCCCCCTCCTCCATCACCCTCTCCGACAGAACGCATCAGAGTGGCCTGAATATCCTTATGCAGAACACTCTGATAGGCTTTTACAACACTCTCCGGATCATTGGTTCCTTCGTACGCTCCTTGAATCATGTGAGCAGGGATTCGCGTACCATCAAGCGATTCCCAGAGAAATACATCATAAGGAAAGCGGTTGGTATCGTTCCAGCTAAGCTTGCTGGTCACAAAGTACTTGACTCTACAACCGACCAATATCTGAGGAAGTGCCGCTGTATACCCGAATGAATCGGGAAGCCAAAAGGTATCACCCTCATACCCGTCGAATAGTCGACTTGTCACCTGTCGCCCCAGAACATTCTGCCTGATCAAAGACTCCCCGGATGGCAGCATGCAGTCGGGCTCGACATAACACACCCCGTTTGGTTCCCATCGTCTGGTCTTCGTATACGCATCCTTGACGCGCGAAAAGACCGACGGATAGTGTTTCTTCAGCATTTGCATCTGGGCTGGCTGACTGAACAGAAAAACAAAGTCAGGATATTCATACAAGAAATTCACCATATTCAAAGCAGTACGGGCTGCTTTGCGAGTAGTCTCAGCAATAGGCCAAAGCCATGCATGGTCAAGATGTGCATTCCCTACCGAGAGAACCTGGGGGACAATACTGCCGTTTTTTGCGTCAAGCAATACCTTCAACTCCAACCGCACCGCTTGGGCCCTCGGCTCTGGGGAGGATAGCAAGCTCAAAGAAGAGAGCATACGATGCAATGTGGACATCAGATACTGATAGTGGTAGCCATCTGGATTCAGTGTTTTTGCGAGTTGGCGCAGAACCAAGACGTCGTAGTAGAGGCCATATGTTTCTTCACAGCGTCTGAGCAGCTTTGGTTGCTTGAAGACCAATGGATAGGTTTGTTTCTTCACCGCAACACATGTCTGAACACGCCCTCCCTCACTAGGATGGTATCCCGGAAACCGGTGCCCTCCCCAAGCCTGCAGAACAACATCGATGGAACATCCTGCATACGAAGTAACCTCGATCTTGCGGTGAAACGGATTGGTTGCCCCCACCGGCACTCCATCTATGTAAACAAGAGTATCGGTTTCGGTGTCCAGAAGGAGAAAGAACCTTCCCTCATGCTTTGGGATCTCCACGGTAGTCCTGAACCAATAATCGGTCCAAGGCTCACCGTAGGAAAAGGGAAACGTAACAGCACAATACTCACCCTCGTACACCCCTTCTGTTTGCATCTCCTCACTCTTTGCATACCTGCATGTGAGATCATACACTTCTTCGTAGGCATACTGCTCGAGCATCGCCACATACTGGTCAATTCGGTTTTCCACTTTTCGTTGCAACATGGATTCAGGACCTCACTTTCTCAAGCGCACGCAGTAAATCGTCCTGTAACAGATCGAATTCCTCAATGCCTGCGTGCAACCTAATCAAGGTAAGACGATCTGGTGGAATGCAAGCTGTATCGGCATACTTGACCGCTGCGGGGAAAACCAGACTCTCGTACCCACCCCAGCTTACAGCCCGTTTGAAGAGCGTGAGACTGTTTACGAACTGTTTCACATCCTCAAGACGATCGGTCTTGAGATGGAAGCTGAACAAGCCGCTGCCTCCGCGCATCTGCTGTTTGGCCAGCTCGTACTGGTTGAACGATGGCAATAACGGGTACATCACCCCCTCTACCTTTGGGTGTTTTTCAAGCATGGCGGCAAGGTTCAGGGCATTTTGGTAGTGCTGGGGCATTCTCAGGTGCAGTGTCCTCAGGTTCCGCATGATCAACCATGCCTGAAACGGATCGGGAACCGGACCGAGAGGAAGAAACTGATGTTCGAAAATAGCCTTCATATGCTCGTCATCTCCGGCAATGACACCTGCAATGACATCGCTGTTGCCTCCTATGTACTTTGAGGCACTGTGAATGACTAAATCAATACCCGCATCTATGGGATTCTGGAAGTACGGAGTAGCCCATGTATTGTCGATTACCGTCGTAAGGCCTTTGCTTCGGGCAAGGTCTGCGACCTGTTTCAGAGGTTGCAGTTTGAATGTAAAAGTGGTCGGGCTCTCTAAATATATAAGACGAGTGTTGTCTTGAATCGCGTTTTCGAATTCATCAATACTGGTTCCCTCAACATAGGTGTGCTCAATTCCAAACTTGGGTAGGTAAGTATTGAAAAAATACTGCACCCAAGAGTAGCAGTCACGCACAACTACCGCGTGATCACCACTTTTGAGCGTAGAGAGAATCGCCAAAGAAGACGCGGCAACTCCGCTTGATACGAGTTTCGCTCGATCGGCATGCTCAAGGGCTGCCAGCTTCTCTTCGCAGAGATTTACGGTCGGATTATTCCCCCGGGTATAGAGGTAGTGACTGTCCTCATCAGATAGAGCATCCCGAAACTCGTCATAGGAAGGGAAGCAGAAGATGGAGGTTTGGAAAATGGGAGGGCTTACTGCATGAAAGGGTAAATCTCGCTCGCCCCGGTGGAGCAGGATTTCAGTTAGAGGTGTTCTTACATCAGTGTTCATAAATTTCTTATCATCCTTTAACACTTCCTTCGGTAAGACCAGCAACAATGTACTTTTGGCCGAATCCGAACACAATCATGGTAGGAAGCAGTGCGATTACAATACCTGCGCTCATTACATCCCAGCTGATACCAGCCTTGCTGATGAATGAATTGAGAGCTACCGGAACGGTCATCTTATCATTGGACATCAAGAGCATAACGGCCAAAAAAAGTTCGTTCCAAATGTTGATGAACGCAAAACAGAATATTGCCGCCATACCAGGTCTTGTAATAGGCAGCACTACATACAACAGCGATTGAAACATTGAGCATCCGTCGATTTTTGCAGCTTCTTCCAAACTCACAGGTATACGGTCGAAGAAGCCCTTGCTCATGATTGTGGAGAATGCAATGACAGTAGCTACATAGACGAGCATCAGTGCTCCGGTACTATCAACCCAGCCTAGCTTGGAGAACATGGTGAAAATGGGAACCATGATGAGGAAGGTCGGGATGGTCTGGGTGAAATAGAGTGCAAGTTGTAAGATTCCCTTGGTTCGCTGCTTTGGATAGCGAGAAAGAGAGAATCCGCTGAGAATGGAGACTGCCATAGCCAGCAGGCTAGAGAGAAAAGCCACTAGCAAAGAGTTGCGAAAGTAAAGGGAGAAGCTTGAAAACGAAAATAGCTTGCGATAGCTGTCCAACGTTGCGGTAGTGGGTAGGTATTGCAAAGGCATCGTGTAAATCTCTTTCGGGCCTTTGAGACTGGTAATTATAATCCAGTAGAGGGGAAAAACAGCAGCCAGAACATAGAGAGTCAATAAAATAAAACGACCGATGGAATAAACCATGTGCTTTTTCATAGAGTATCCCCTCCTTTCTTCTCGGTCATGCGAAGATAGAGCATTGCGTAGGCGAAAAGAAGTATCATGATGATGAGCCCGATAGCAGAACCCTGTCCATAATCGTACTCCTTGAAGACTTTATTGATCATCTGGGTGGCCAGGATGTTGGTCCGGTTAACAGGCCCCCCGTTGGTCATTGCGTAGATGATGTCTGGAAAATTTACAATCCACATGGTACGTAAAAGAATGGTACTGACGATGGTTGGTTTCACATAGGGAACAGTAACCGAGGTAAACTTCCGGATGGACCCCGCCCCATCAAGGGTGGCTGCCTCATAAAGCTCGTTGGGTACCGACTGCAATGCAGCAAGTAGCATGATTCCGAAGAAAGGGACGCCATACCAAATATTCGGAATGATAACGCTGATCATCGCTAGGTTAGGGTTTGACAAGAACCCAATTGGTTCTGATAGCAGCCCAATACGAATAAGCATATCGTTCACCAAGCCGAACTGACCATTGAAGAGCCAAGCCCATGTAAGACCGATGGCAAAACCACTGAGAGCCCAGCCATAGAATACAAATGCCGTATAAAGGCCTCTTCCTGCAAACGGTTTTTTCAATAACAGGGCAAGTCCAAATCCAAGTACAAATTGAAAAAAAAGCGAGCCGAAGAGCCAGATCGCCGTATTAAAAAGTATTTGTGCAAATCTGATGTGCGGGTCGCTTAAGACCGCCTTGAAGTTGTCAAACCCGTTGAATCGCAATTGATTCAGGTCGAAGAGATTGTAGTTCTGAAATGCCATCACGCTTCCCCGCAACACGGGATAGTAAATAAACGCCGTAAGAAAGAGAAACGCAGGAACCAACATCCAACGATAAAATTTCCGTTCCATCATTACCACCTGTCAAGAGACGCTTCCGAGGTGTAAATACCCCGGAAGCTGTATACAGTCGAATACTTATTTCCAGTAGTCTTCCCAGCTCTTGATAGCCTGGTCGACAGTGGTAGAACCTAACAAAAGGGATTGCATCGTCTGTTCCTGAACTTGAGCCCATGCGGGATACTTGGGATTATCGAGTGGATACTTGACGAATACATATGTTGCAGGATTGGACATCTCAATCTCCCAGGACTTATACACTCCACTTGAGAAGTAGGGATCATTGGCATATGTCGAGGTATGTACTGGAAGAGGTCCATATGCACGGCAAAAATCTGCATTGTTCTCTGCATTTACCATGAAGGAGATGAAATCCCAAGCAAGGTCTTTGTGCTTGCTGGTGCTCGGAATACCAAGACCGGCGAAGCCGTAGTCGAGATATGTCTTGCCACTGGCTCCGACGGGCATCGGAATAACTGTCCACTGAGAAGGATCTAGGGCTTCAGCTACCATGCTCACAGTATCAGGATCCTGTACGAGGAATGGGGTGGTTCCACTGATGAACCCGTTGACCTGCTCATTGAAACCCCAGTTGATACCATCGGAAGGAACAGCTTTCTTATAGAGATCTACATATGCTGCCACTGCCTTGCGGGCCGCAGGAGAAGAAAATGCAAAGGAGCCATCGGTTGTCTTGTAGATGTTGTCGACGTTGATGTTGTCCACATCACTGAGGATCAAAATATCGGAAATCTTGAAGGCACTGCCCTTTCCACGGAACCCAAACCCATACTGATTTGCAGCTTTGCCGGTAATGGCAATCGACATCTTATACAGTTCTTCAATAGTCTTTGGCATCGTGGTAAAGCCATGCTTGGCAAGAATGTCAGTACGGACAAAAAGACCTTTTACAAAGAAGAACTGGGGAAGTAAATATGGGGTATTGTTTACCGTAGTGGCTGCCGTCATGGTAAGAGGCAAAAGATCATCTCCCTGATCCCACGTTTTGAGATAATCGGTCAGGTCGACCAACTTGTTGTTGTTGACGAACTGTTTCACGGTATGGTCGCGAACTTCGATGATGTCCAGCTCCTGATTGCTATTAAGCATCAAAGTGAGCTTGTTGTCAGCCTGTTCATAGGGAGGAGAGACCAAGTTGATCTTCACATTGGGATTCTGTGCCTCATATTTGGCAATCAGTTCCTGAATTTGTGCGGTGCGTGACGGGCTTGTCATAGTCTCGACGAAGGTCAACGTAACAGGACCGCTCGCCTCTTCCTTGGTTCCAGCTGCAAAAGCTGGGGAAAGAACCAACAAGAGGGTACAGAGCACCAAAAGAATAGTCATGGGGTGTTTCATTTCCAAACTCCTTTCATTAGGTAATACCAAATATACATTTGGTATTACCAATTCTACCATCAATTCAATTTTTGTCAATGCAAGTTGCATACCAATTGCTTACGTCGATTTCTTGAACAGTAAAATGGCCCTCCAAGCTTTTCCTGTTAGGCTGAAAAGTGGGCTGCCTGTTTTCTATTCACAATCTAATTTCCAGCATTCCATGGAGAAAAGGCTTTTTGCATCCAAACCACCGTTGAGAGAAGGCCCTTGGATAGTGATAACAAGTCAACTTTTTTTTTGGGTTTATTGCGAAGATTGGCTTCTATTTTCATGATACTATACAATATGTCAATTAATATTTTTCAACCTACAAGTTTAAAAACTCGGTTTTCTCGATTTGTTGTCTTTCTCATAGTGTCTTTGTTGAGTATTGCTGGAATTAGCCATCTTTCTAATTACCAGTCACTCGAGCGATATAACCGAACATTCAAAGGATTTGAGCAACTACTCTCCTTCTACGAGAATGTTGAAATGATGAATGCCGGAATCACCAACTATATATATGCAGGAAATACTGAAGAACTAGATCAATATAGCTCCTATCGCGATAAAGCTTTTTCTAACTTGGAACATCTTAAGGATGTTACAAATAAGGAACTGGTATTCCGGTTTTCCTTACTCACCAATATGATAAAAACATACGATGAGCAGGTTGTTAAATTGATTCCAGGAGTAAGTAAAAATGTGAATCAAAAAGATTATGATTCATTCTGGAGGTTGAAAACACTTATCATCGACACGTATCCCTTTTACACAAAACTACTAACAGACGAGATGAAACTCGATAATACGAGGCTCTTATTAGTATGGAAACTACAATTGGGAGCAACCATCATCATAAGTATCTTGTTGCTCGGTCTTTCAGCTGTATTCGTAGTGAGCTTTATCAGAAGCATCACCCATCCAATAGAAGGACTCATTGAGAATATAAATCTTATCAAGCATGGAGAATTCCGAATTACTCGTTTCGAGAGCCGTTGCATAGAGATTGATACCTTACTTTCATCATTCAGTGAAATGGCAAGGAAAGTTCATAAGAATATCAAGCAGTTAGAAGAAAAAAATATAGTTGAAAAACAACTAATTAAAGTCGAAAACGAAAATCTAAAAATATCACAACTACTTACTGAAGCACGATTAGCAGCTCTGCAACATCAAATGAACCCACATTTCCTCTTTAATACATTGAGTGCTGTCTCAAAACTAGCCTATCTTGAAGGAGCAAAAAAAAGTAGCAATCTCATGATTAGGACTTCAAGAGTTCTTAGGTATGGTTTAGAGATGGGAGAGAAAACAAGCAATCTTTCTCTTGAAATAAACAGCATAGAAGACTATTTTGAGATTCAAAAAATTCGCATTGGCGAGCGTATAACGTTTTCAATGGAAGTCAATGGAAACTTTTCAGAGGTTCGGATGCCAGGAATGATTATTCAACCGTTAATAGAAAATTGTATCATTCATGGAGTTCAGGACATTATTCGACCAGCTTATGTTTCTCTCTCGGTAACACAAGAAGGGGAAAGAGTGATTGTCACAATTGAAGATAATGGTAAAGGAATCGAAGAAAACTTAGTAAACCAATTGAATAGCAACACCGAGGGGAGTACGGAAGATACTTCAGGGTCGTACAATACTACCTATATCACTAATGTCAAAGATAGTACTTCTCAGAAAACAAAGTCCGCACATATAGGGATTCAGAACGTGCGCAAGAGATTAAAGCTATTTTTCAATGATGATTATAAACTCTTTTTTACAAGTGATATTGGCTGTGGTACTGTTATTACATTGGATTTACCGATGAAAAATGGAGAAAGTACATGTTCACCCTCCTAATAGTTGATGATGAACCAATCGAAAGGCAAGCTCTTCGGTTGATGATTCATGCATTCTCTGCAGATATTCAAATTGTAGGTGAAGCCGAGAATGGATTTGATGCGCTGAAACTCTTTCGTGAAAAACGTCCTGATATCGTACTTATGGATATTCAAATGCCCGGAATTGATGGGCTAGAAGTAATTGAAGAGATCGTACGGTTGGGCTTTCAAGTGAAATTTATAATAGTAACCTCCTTTAGTCGATTCGAGTACGCGAGAAAGGCTTTAAAACTGGGTGTTAAAGATTTTCTCTTGAAACCAACAAGTGTTGAAGAATTGCACGAGACGCTATCGAGTGTTTTAGAGGAAATTAAAAAACAAAGGAAAGTAATTGGTGAAAAACTAGATATTGAAGCGCAAATCCAAGATATGCAATTGTTATTACAAAATGATTTTATCAACTATATTAAAGCCGGTGTCTATTCAGAAGAGGTTCCTCGATTACTCTCTTTATTAAAGACAACACCTATAGAGTCATGTGTTTACATTATTCAAGGAAATGATTTGACCTCTTTGATATCAGACCGAATTGTATTGCAGATCAGACGAATGGGATACAAAGAATTTCATGATTTCCATGATCATACCTGTATAGTGGTTGTTATCAATCAGTTCGAAACCAGAAAAATGGATCATCGAGAATTAGGTGATTTCATATTCAACTATTTTCAAAGCCTGGGATACTATGATTTTTCTGTTTCTGTTGGTAGTTTAGAACAACAAGCTTCCGCTATCCCGCTATCTTACCATAAGGCATTTCTTTGCTCTCTACAAAAGCGGGATTCCTTTCGCAGCACTATTCAAGTATTTGACGATATTAAAAATACTGAGATTCAGAATGATCAGTATCTGCTTGATTTCATAGATAAAATAGTGCCTTCAATTATTACGAAAGATCATAATGAAATCAAACAATTATTAGAAAATTATCATAACCAACTAAATTCTAAAATTATATCAGATTCTCAATCACTTCTGATGCATTATCATCAATTAATCATAATGGTAAAACTTCGTATGTCGCAGAATATTTCTGCATATAAAATAAGACAGGACGACCTTTCTATTCCTAGTTTCTCGAATAGAGAATATTCTTCTATCGATATTTTTAACGAAACCTTAAGGATTTTTGATGAAATAATTATTTCAGTCGGTCAGATTCGCGACGCTGCAAACAATCCTTTACTAACAAAAGTAACAGACTATCTTGATCGACATTATAATGAGAATCTCTCCTTGGAAAGTCTAGCATCAAATTTCCAAATTTCTAGCTATTACATGAGTAGAATCGTCAAATTAGCAACAAATTTAACATTCAGTGAATATGTTACTCAAGTTAGAGTAGAGAAATCAAAAGAATTGCTGAAGATCGGAAATGTAAGCATCAAAGAAATTGCATTTCACGTTGGCTTTAGTAGCCAACATTATTTTTCTCGAATCTTCAAAAAATATACAGGGATGACCCCCACAGAATATACGAGAAGTAATAGTAGTTAGTGTGCAAATGTGAATATTTTCCGCTGTTAATCGTAGAATATTTATAAACAATGACAAGATATTACAAACAATCTCGCTATCATATCCAACACAAGCTGTTACGATTTAGCTATCAGGTGTACCAGAACATGTGGAGGAAGGTGTGGATTCATCAATAAAGACATTTCGGCGATTGATTCAAAGAGGTTTTGGGAATTTCTTACATAAGCAAGAAAGCAGCATTGTAATTGTTTTAGTCGTCTATATTATTTTCGTTTCAAATGTAAATGGAAATTTTATTTCTAGTGGAAACATCTTTAATATTTTACGCTCATCTGGCTTTGCTCTGATAACTATTACAGGAATGGCGCTCATTCTTATTACAGGAGGTTTAGATCTTTCTGTCGGCTCTGTATTAGCTCTTGGTGGCGTGGTGGCAGGACTCGTTGCAAAGAGTGGAGCTCCTACATTTTTAGCTATACTCGCTGGGATTTCTGTAGGGGCTGTTATTGGAGCAATAAATGGATTTATCGTCGTTAAAGTAAAGATTCCACCACTGATTGTCACTTTGGGGATGCAATATATTGTCAGAGGAATGGTCTCTGTAATAACTAAAGGAGTTCCCGTTTATCCTCTTCCTAAAACTTTTACGAGTCTGGAACAATTAAAGTTATTTGGAGTAATTCCATTTGTTGTCACTATGGCACTACTAATTGCCTTTATCTTTCATATCGTTCTCAATCATACCCCTTATGGAAGAGCCGTTTATGCTGTTGGGGGAAACGAAGAAGCAGCAAAAATATCTGGAATCGATACTAACAAGACTAAATTCTTTGTCTACTTCATCACTTCAACGCTAGCATCTCTTTCTGGGGTGCTCATGGCTATGCGCCTAGGTTCAGGTGAAGCAGCAGTAGGGACTGGATTTGAATTAACCGTTATCTGTGGAGCTGTTATCGGAGGTATTTCCATCATGGGTGGAACCGGGACCATACTTGGTGCAGTCCTAGGAGGATTATTTATGGAAGTCCTTACGAATTCTCTCACATTGATGCGAATATCTGTGTACTGGCAACAGTTGGTAGTAGGTACAATACTCATTCTTGCAGTTGTTCTTGACCAATATAAGAGACAGATGATGTTAAGAAGTACAAATAATGCGAAGAAAAAGAATGTAATGGAACATGCGGGGAATAGTGTATGAATTGCAATAAACCGGTCCTCGTTCTAAACAATATTACGAAACGATTTCAAGGCGTAACAGCTCTTAAGTCAGTCAATCTCTCACTTTATGAGAACGAGATTCTAGCAATAATGGGAGAAAACGGAGCTGGAAAATCTACACTGATGAAGATTCTTTCTGGTTTGTACCCATCTTCAGAGATGGAGGGAACGATTCATCTTAGAGGGGAAGAAGTTAGGTTCAATAACCCAAATGATGCAGAAAAGCATGGTATAGCAATGATTTACCAAGAACTGAATCTGGAATTGGATTTATCCGTTACTGAAAATATTTGTTTGGGCATGCTTCCAAAGAATAGTTTTGGACTTATTGATTGGAAACATGCAAGCAAATTGGCGCGTGAAGCATTAGCAAAATTGAATGTTGAACTAGACCTTTTAAAAACAGTAAGAAATCTCAATCCGTCTATGCAGCAACTGGTATCTATCGCGAGAGCCCTGGTAAGGAACCCTTCTATATTAATCCTAGATGAACCTACCTCCGTTTTAACCGCAACAGAGACCGAAAGATTAATGATAATTATTGGTCATTTGAAATCTCAAGGAATATCCTGCATTTATATCTCCCACAAAATTGATGAGGTCTTCAAACTTTGTGACAGGCTCATAGTATTGAGGGATGGTTACTACATCAGTGAATATTTCCAAAAGGATACCTATGATAGCACACGTATTATTCATGACATGATAGGACGTGATCTTGATGTCATGTACCCACAATCTATCCATAGCATAGGAGAAGAGTTCTTTCGTGTGGAACATCTTGAAGTCCCTCATCCTTTCGCACTCGGTAAAAAAATTATTGAAGATGTTTCATTCTCATTAAAACGGGGTGAGATTTTAGGACTAACCGGCCTTGTTGGTTCAGGCAGATCTGAGACGTTAAATGGAATTTTTGGAATTCTTCCAACAACTGGCGGTAAAATTTTCCTTGAAGGCAAAGAAATTTCAATCAAGTCACCAAAAGATGCAAAAAAATATGGAATCGGCTTACTCACTGAGGACAGAAAAACCAATGGAATCATTGCATGTTTGAACATTTGTCAAAATATGACCATAACGATCATCAACTCGTTGAGACGTGGAATTTTCATCGATCACCGGAAAGAACAACAAGAAGCACAAATTTATTATGAAAAATTGAACATAAAAGCTCCTTCTCTCAGAACATTGATAGCGAATCTTTCCGGGGGTAATCAGCAGAAGGTCATCCTTTCAAAGTGGTTGATGACCGATCTGAAAATCCTTTTTCTCGACGAACCGACTCGTGGCATTGATGTAGGAGCAAAAGCTGAAATTTACAGAATTATTGGAGATCTCGCTTCTTCTGGCGTGAGCATTGTAATGATCAGTAGTGAATTACCAGAAATTTTAGCAATGTGTGATCGGTTTATCGTGCTTGGCAAAGGAATTGTTCAAGCTGAAATGGAAAAAGAAGAGGCATCAGAAATTTCAATCTTACGAGCTTCCTCATGTTTATAAGAATACTATTGTCAAATGACAACATTTAAATACAGAAAAAGCAAGACGGAGAAACCGTATTGCAAAGAATAAAAAAGGAGATTGGAAATGAAAAAATGTTTTCATGTACTGGTGATTCTTGTACTTCTAAGTACAGCTCTCTTTGCACAGGGATCAAAAGAAGCTACGGCTAAAGATGATCAATTGCATTTTGTTTATGTTTCACCGCTTCTAGCTCATCCTGTGTGGTTGATGGCTAAAGATGGTTTCGAGTTGGCTTGTGAGGAACTCGAAATTCGTGGAGATTGGGTAGGCCCTCAAGGTATCTCCCCAGAAGAAATGGCAAAGTTAGTGGAAACTTCTACTGCTCAGAAAGTTGACGCCATTATTACACAAGGTCTAGTTCCTGCGGCACCAGTTCAGGCAGCAATTGATAGCGGTATTCCTGTATTAATCGTCGACTCTCCAATTGATTTGGACGGCCAATTAGCATATTTTGGAAAAGACGTGGATGTTCAAGCCAAGGCTGTGTACGATGATGTGGTAAAAGCTTTAGGTAATAATGCTGACCTAAAGGCCTCAATTCAGGTAGCAGCATTGAACTACAAAATTGCTACTGATCAAATTGATGCATTTAAAAAAGTGTTTTCCAACTATGGAGGAAGTTTTGAAATTGTAAATATCACTGAAAGCAAATCCGATAGGATGAGAGCTACAACTGAGTGGGAAAATACATTTAAAGCTTATCCAGAAATAAACATTTCAATCAATTTAGCTGCAGAAGCAGCTCCAGCAGCATCCGCAGTAGCAAGGGATTTCGGAATAAAAGATAAGGTTAGAATCTATGGTGTCGATGACATAGACGAGACACTTGACTTGATTCGATCTGGAGGGATTGATGGAACAGTAGCTACCTCTTTCTTCAACTATGGGTATCAGGCAACTTATTGGTTATATCAGCATATTACCGAAGGGAAAGTACCTGCTAACATCATCAATGATGCTGGTACAATTCTCATTACAAAAGATAACATAGATGAGTATAAACAGCTCATGATGGTCAAAGTAGATTTGTAGTATGTAAGAATTATGCTCTCAAGGAAACACCTTGGGAGCAATTTAAATTAGAGGTGATTAAATGACTGGCTTGGAAAGAATAATGCGTACTTTTAATTTTGAGAAAGTTTCGCCTCCCCCTAGAATGTTACATAACTTCATGATAGCTGCCGAATATGCAGGGTATTCAATGAAAGAGTATAGAGAAGACCCTAAGAAAATAGCTCGTGCCCATATAGATTTCGCCCGTGAGTTTCATATGGATGGGATTCTATTAGATATTGACACCTGTCTAGAAGCCGATGCAATTGGAGTAGAAGTTGACTATCCGGAGAATGAACCAGCGAGAATTATTACTAGCACTATGGGAGGGTTGGACGATTGCATCGAAGCTATGGACAAAAATAAACTTCTGCAGAACAAGCGTATCATGATTGCATTAGAAGCTATGCGATTGATGCGAGCTGAAGTGGGCGGGGAAATTTTGTTACGTGGGAATGCAGACCAAGGACCTTTCTCATTAGCAATGCTTTCCATGGGAATTACACCTTTTATGATGAGTCTCTATGATGAGCCAGAAAAAACTTTGGAGCTGATCAATAAAGCTTATGATGTCCATATTGAATTTCATCGACTCATGAAAGAAGCAGGAGCAGATATAACTAGTTTCGGTGATAGTTCATGTGGTCCAGATTTGATAAGTCCACCCATGTATCGTGAATTTGCTTACCCCTTTCATAAACGAATGGCTAACGATTTAAAAACAGAAGGTATTAAAACTATTTGTCACATTTGTGGAAATTTGGATTTAATTCTAGAGGATTTAGTGAGTGTAGGGTTTCCTGCAATTGAAATTGACTATAAGACAAATATCGCCCGAGCCGCTGAATTGATGAAGAACAAGGCTGTTATGTTTGGGCCTTTGAATCCTTCAGGTGTTTTTTATTTTGGAGATGAGGAGCTAATAAGTAAAGAGACAAAAAAAATCTTATCACTATTTGATGGTGTTGGATTAGTTATTGGTGCTGGATGTGCACTTCCTACCGGGATTCCTCGAAATAATATAAAAGCTTTTATTAATGCCCTTGCTTAACTTCTGTCTAGACATGCTCGATGAGATAGGTTGTGATCAATCAGATACAAAAATCTCTGTTTGGAAAGCTAATCACTACCTTCAAACGAGTGCAAATCTCACTATTCAGTCGCTTTAAAATAGCGGTAGAGTAATACAATTATAATGTAGGTTCACCCCCTTAGGAAACAGCACATGTATCATAGGAGGGGGTGAATTCATTCTCTCAGGCTCCAAAAGCAGCAATTGTATACATACAAACAGAGCAAAAAGCAAATAATCGTACTCTCATGACAAAACTTAATATTGTATTCAGAGAAAACTATTTGTACACTGGGACATAGTATTGATGAAAATTATAATCCTGGAGCGTACAAATGAATAATCGCAGAAAAGCTCTTCTCTTACTAATCTTGGTCTTTCTTGCGACCAGTCTGATCGCCGGAGCCCTGGAGACGATGGAGTCTGCCGTTGAGCGCTCAAAAACACTTACATTTGAAATGGCCTTTCCCGGTCCCGTTTTTCAACAACTATCATCGGCAACCGTATATGAAGGCGCAATAGCAATTCAGCTGTATGATGGTAGTGTTGCGTTGGAATCCTCCGCATTGTTCGTGCAAGAAGAAAACACCTTGTATTCCTATAAGAACGTTGAAGAATATCTTGAATCATTTTCCTTCATAGCATCGCTGCAGCCGAAGTTCCTTCTGGCTTCAGATGAAGAGGCTGAACTCTTCCAGTCATTTCTCTACCTCGTTGATGGCAACTATTTCTCAGAAGGCTACTGCACCATTGATAACACGTGGTATTTCATACGCGATGAATTCTTTGGGGAAAAAGAGGCGTGGATTGTAGAAACCGATGAAACTGGTCATATTACCGCTATCACTTATGAATATGATCTGCAACAAGAACTTCCTGAATTAAGGGGAAGCATGACGCCCCTGCATGATGTCGACTATTATGATCAAGGCCTCATTGATCAGCACATACAACAACACATGGAACAAGCTCTGAAGGAAAAGCTCTGCTATACATTGGAAGCCCAGCCGTTCGAGCAATCCACTCTCACACAACTTTGGGAAGGAACCTGGACCAAGCTCTGGCTCACCACAAAAGAGGTGGATGCTGAGGGCTATCAGTACACATCAAATCTGAGTATCTACGCCTTCGAAACCAGAGAAGATATCTACCTGTTCGGAAGCATCGAGGCAGCCTTGGGCTTCTCTGTGGTGATCGAAGCAATGCATCCAACCTTTACACTTTCCACCGATGAGCAGGCTTCACTGTTTGAACAGGCTTTGGACACACTGCTCAACGACGAGGCTTTCGATGCATACTACACAACACAAGGGAACACTTGGCTCTTCATCCGTCAAGAGTGGTTTGGGGACGGTATGGGATTTATCGTAAAGACGGATGACAGTGCAAGGATACTCTCCCTTGAATACAGGTACAGTATTCCGCTCGAAGAAGAAATCATTGAAGAAGAACCTCCTCTCGACCCCAGTACCGTCGATTGGACTCTCCTTAGGGTGGAACCACAAGAGGACTCCTTACAGATTTTCGAGGGTGAAGACATTTCAGTTACGTTGGAGTTTGATGCGTATGCAGCAAACCGGGTAGGCGCATGGATGCTTACCCAGCTTAATGGCGAGTTCTATGGGATGAGCTATGACTCAGAAGGCTTGTATTCGCCTTACTATGACTGGATTTCAACAGAAGGACTGCCGATAGGTGAACACACCTTCTCCTATAGTTTGATGCAACCGGGCGAGACTCCCCTAGACAGCGTTGCGTTCACCGTTACGGTTGAACCCTTCGACGCTTCTTCGGTTTCGTGGGACCTGAACTTGGCCTCTCCATCATCAAATTATCTTACTTCACCAAAAGGAAAATCGATTCCTCTCGCCGTTACCTTCAATGAGGAGGCGACCAAACAATATAAAGTACATCTTGCGCTACGGCATCAAGGTGAAATCGTAGGAGGAGAGAGCAACAGAAACCTACAGTCACCTTTTGAAACCATGATTCCAGGCTCAGTACTGACGCCAGGCACCCACGTTGTCGATGTGTTCCTGCTTCCCCCCGGCAGTCCAGATAAAGAGCCGCTTGCCTCAGAGAGCATCACCATCGAGGTTTACTGAGAGGCTATCGAGCATAACAATGCTAAAAGTGAAATATTTTTTATTGCCTGTCCCAAAATGAAGTATACTGCTATTTGGTATTCTTGCATTTTTCCAAACCACTGAGGCATGTATGAAACATTGTATATGGTCGATGCGGGGCACACGGATCTCGCTTATAGCAGTAGCGCTCCTTGTTTACTTCTCTAGTATTCTGTCAGCAGCTCGCTATAACATTGAACCTCAGGAAAATCAAACCTGTAGAATCATAGACTTCGAAGGCGAAGAACAGAATGTAATCATTCCATCTGTCATTGATGGATATCTTGTCAGTGCCATCGGAAATCATGCTTTCCGCGGTTGCAACACCATAAGAACAGTTACCATTCCTAAGAGTATCACTGAAATTGGTGCAGGGGCTTTCGCGTATTGTACGTCTTTGACAACTATTATTGTCGATCCCAGAAACACTTCCTACACACACTATGAGGGTGTACTATTTGATAAGATTAAAAAAAGCATTCACACATATCCAAATGGAAAAATAGCTGGTACCTACATAATTCCAAATGAGGTGAATTCGATCGGAGACATGGCTTTTCAGTATTGTAGGCATCTCAAGCATATCACTATCCCTGACAGCGTTACCAAGATTGAATCAGAAGCTTTCAGGGATTGTGGAGCTCTGACCGACATCACACTGTCTGACACTATCACTTGCATCGGGGAATGGGCTTTTTCTGCATGCTATTCACTCCAAACCATAACCATACCCGAAAGTACAACTTCCATCGGGAAAGGTGCATTTGCCTATTCAGGCTTGACCAGGATTTCTATTCCTGACAGCGTCACCACCATCGATGAACAAGCTTTCTATATGTGCTCAAATTTGGAAAGCATCACACTATCCAACAATATAACAGTAATCAATGCCCTTGCCTTCTCCCGATGTAATGCTCTGAAGCAGGTTAGTATTCCATTCGGCGTAACCACCATCGCAGAAGAAGCATTCTCCATGTGCAGATCTCTCAACAGCATTTCTCTTTCCAATAGCGTCACCACCATCGGAGATCTGGCTTTTAGTGGATGTACTTCCCTAAGTACTATTTCTCTTACCGACAGCGTAACGACCATAGGTGAGGCAGCATTCGGTGGGTGCAGTTCCTTAAACAGCTGTACCATCACTAAAAATGTCGCCGAGATTGGTGCTGGAGCTTTCGCTTGTTGTACATCTCTTGCAACTATTATGGTCGATCCCACAAATACACAATTTACACAAAACGAAGGCGTCCTTTTTACCAAGCAAGGAAAAAGTCTCCATACCTATCCAGCTGGTAAGAACGCATCAACCTACGCTGTTCCGTTTGGAGTAGTAGTCATCGGCGATCAAGCTTTCTCAATGTGTGAATATTTGACCAGCGTCAACATCCCCGATAGCGTAACGGTAATCGGTCAAGGAGCTTTCTATAGATGCCTCTCACTGAACAAAATCACCATAGCTAATAGCGTCAAGACCATCGGTAACGAAGCTTTTTCTGAATGTACTTCTTTAAAAAATATCAACATTCCTAGTGGTGTCACCACCATAGCGGAAAGAACCTTCTCTGAATGTACCTCTCTGAATACCGTCAACATCCCAGATGGCGTTATCGACATCAACACACAGGCTTTTTCTAGGTGTAAAAATCTGAACTGCATCAGCATCCCAGGGAGTGTCAATACAATAGGAACGATGGCTTTTATGGAATGTTCATCACTATCCAGCATCTCGATCCCAGACAGTGTCACAGAAATCGGTACAGGAGCTTTTGCTTTTTGTACAGCCCTAGCTGAAATTACTGTTGATCCAGGAAATCCTACTTTTTCAGATAGCAAAGGTGTTCTTTTTAACACGCAAACAAAAACACTTCATACCTACCCAGCCGGAAAGCAGACATCTGCGTATTCAATACCAGATGGAACACTTGCTCTTGAAGAATTATCATTCAGCGGTTGTTCCTTTCTAAGCAGCCTTACTATCGGCAATAGCGTTACCTCCATCGGCACGTTGGCTTTCTGTAACTGCACGACCCTTTCAGATGTTACTGTCCCAGAAATTGAACCCTCATTAGGGTACGATCTCTTCTTCGGCTGTAATAATTTAAAGAATCACCCCTACTACACAGGCGTCCCAATGGCGAAGTCTACAGTCAATGAGGTATCAGCTCTGTAATGATTTCAGGAACGTCACTCTTCTTCAACCAAGTATCATATATAGCTGGTATAATCTATTGATACTTATACCAAACCTAGGTATTCTTTCTTATAAAGAGGCCACATGGATTACACACATTATCCGAGAAATGAAAAATTCTATTCTGGCAGCGAGGAAAAGATTGGTATTACCATCGCTTCTACTGATTATATACTCAAGTTCCAAAAGCCCTCTGAAACAGGCCTACTGAACAATACTATTTGCGAGTACATTGGTTGTCACATTTTTCAGATGCTGGGCATGCATGTCCAAAAGACTTTTCTTGGCACCTACTCGGGGAGGCAGGTAGTTGTGCTTGAAGATTTTATCAAGGCCAAACAGAAGTTTGTTCCATTCAACGAAGTAGGAGATTCTTCATTAGAGCAAGACCGTGAAACCTATCAATACTCATACATCGATATCATGAAAATGCTTGAAGAGAATACAAAGCTGACCCAAATATCACAAACAATCGATCAGTTTTGGCGTATCTATATTATAGATGCCCTGCTGGGCAATTTTGACAGGCATGGTTTCAACTGGGGCTTTATCAAGGAACACAACAGATACACCCTTGCTCCCGTGTTCGACAATGGCTCCTGTCTTTTCCCAAGAGTACATACTGATACAGATTGTTTGCATATTCTTTGTGATGAAACAGAGATCAATAAACGAGTTTTTTCATTTCCCACATCGCAAATAAAGCTTAATAATAAAAAGAGTTCATATTATGAGGTTATACAAAGCCTCAGATTTCCTGAGTGCAATGCCGCATTGAAGGACATGACAGAAAAGGTGGATATTCAGCAAATCGATGCATTCATTGATTCGATAGCACAAATAAGTGAAATCCAAAAGAAGTTCTATAAAACCATGATACAAGCACGGTTTGAAAAGATTCTCGTTGCCTCATACGAAAAACTATAAGAGGGCCTATATGCAAAGGAATAAGGAGATTACTACTGCTATATCGAATGATTTGAAAAAGATATACGCCCTATCGGGAGAAATTTGTTTTGCGTATACAAAGACAACGTTGTTCAAGGTTGCAAGAATTACTTATGAATTATTCGAGGAAGAGTCGTATCAATATATCTTCGAGCCCTATTATGATGTTGTAGAAGGATTGGAGGCGGTTGATTGGGGTGGCATTCCCGGCATCGACCTCACATTAAAAAAAGACCGTTATTATCGAGTTGGGGTAATCCCGACGTTCATCAGTGAACGCACTCCCGCCCCGAATCGAGTGAATTTGCAGCAAGAGTTGCAATCTTCCAATTTGGACTATCTCAACCGTCTGCAATGGCTGATCAACACCGAGACGATATATTCAGGCGATAATCTGGTGGTACGGCAGGAAGGCTTCAACAACTTTACCGGCATCTCAACGAAAAGTGCTCAATGGCATGCTCTCTCGATTCTCCAACTGCTGGGAATGAGACTTCCGATCGACATTCATGGTACACACTTCTCTGACCAAGAACGGAGCACGCTTATTAAAGCCTATCTGATCGAGTATGAATTTCTCGCCACAAAGCGAAGGGTCAATCAAAAGAAAGGTCAAACAGAGGCCAGGGAAAGAGGTGTATATACAGGAAGAAAGCCTATCGAGGTTTCATTGCCTTTGTTGGCCGAAGTAAGGGACAAGCTTGCAGCGGGAAACCTTTCGCTCAATGAAGCACTGCAAATAACAAAGCTGTCAAAAGCCACTCTCTACAGACGGCTCAAGAAGCTGGAGGAGACTCATCCTAGGTAAAGCACCGCTGAGTAAAAGGTGTTTTGATGACCAGACAACAATGGTTTAGAAGATTTCTGTCACATTGATTGTCTTCAATCCATAATCGCATCAACAAACACTTTATTTTCAAAAATGCAGAAGACCGCCTTGTACCATTTTGCGAAAACAACCCTTCTATATTTCCCCTTAGGTACTCCAATATCCTCTTCCTGTAGAAATTGAACGAGATTATCCTGCAACGTGACAAAAACAAAACTCATTTCCAAATATTTTGGTAGCAGGGATACTTACTTGAGCAAGGACCCTTACGTAACTGACAAGCATTGCATCTTTACTTCTGCAAATTCAATGCAACTGCTTATTTTAAAACAATATCCTCAGGTAAATACAAATCGTTAGCCAAAGCTCTCTGCCCATAATCTGAATCATTGTAATCCAAAATAGGCATAAAACCTTTCATTTAGTACTACGTGCTCCTATACTGAAAGAAAGTATATCTTCACAAGAAGGAAACCATCCTATATGAGTTCATCCATTTGCGTCACCTCAGAGGTGGGGAACCTCAAATCAGTATTGTTGCATCGACCGGGAAGAGAGTTGGAGTCTTTGACTCCGCAGTATCTTGATTCCATGCTGTTTGAAGACATCCCCTTTCTTACACAGATGCAAAGTGAGCATGACCTGTTCGCCGCCCTCTTAAGAGAACAGGGTTGTACCGTCTTCTATATTGAAACACTGTTGGAGGAGGTCTTCAAAGATAAAGAAGAACGCAAGCGTGCTGTGGCATATCTTGTTGACGCTTCCCAGATATTCTCACCTTCCTTAAAGCTGATCATAGAGGAACACCTGCTTCGTTCCAACGCAAAGCAGCTGGTGAGCTACTGTATCGCAGGATTGTTGAAAACCGAAATCGATGACAAAGTAAAACAAAAAAGCCTCTCCTACTATATCAGAGACACGTTTCCCTACTATATTCCTCCCCTTCCAAACCTGTACTTTACCCGTGATCCTGCTACTGTTGTCGGGGGAGGGGTGGCCATCAACGTGATGAAAACCGAATCAAGAAGAAGAGAGAACTGGTTGCTCTCCCTGATTGCCAGGCATCATCAGCTCTTCGCTTCTGCGAGAATTCATCAGGACTACACATCCAGAAACAGCATTGAGGGCGGGGACATTTTGATGCTCAATGACAGATGTGTAATCTGCGGCTGCAGCGCAAGAACCGACAGTTGGGCAATCGAGAGCTTCGCCAACAGGATGCTATCCCCCATCGAAAGAGGAGGAGAAGGACTTGAGACCGTTTTGGTCATCCAAATCCCCTATACCAGGGCATACATGCATCTTGATACTGTCTTTACCATGGTTGACCGGGATGCCTTCTGCATGTTTCCCGCCATCGGATCTGCTGTGAAAGTATTCAGCATGAAGCAAGGAAAGAACGACACTCTTGATATACATGCAGAACCCTCTCTGAAACAGGCTTTGAAAAAAGCCTTGCAAGTACCAGCTGTAAACATCATCAACAGCGGTGGCGATGACGCGATAGCCTCTGCAAGAGAGCAGTGGAACGACAGCACCAATACGCTGGCCATAGCACCGAAGAAAGTAATCACGTACTGCAGAAACGTAGTATCGAACGAGGTGTTGGCCAATAACGGCATTGAAGTGCTTCCCATCAAAGGCTCAGAACTCGTCAGAGGAAGAGGCGGTCCGAGGTGCATGAGCATGCCTTTATTGAGGGAGAAGTTATAAAATGAGGCCTTCCAAGTAAAAAAAACCACCACAATCGGGCTTGTATTCCATTTTCTTTTGTTGCAGACGAGTTAAGATTGCCATACTATAGAAAAAGAATTGCTTTAGGAGGTTTTTCTGTGAAAATAAAACTTGTTATCTTACTAATAGTTATAACTGTGGTATCGGGTCCGCTCTTTTCTACAGAGCAAATACTATTAACAGGGGCATGGGCTCAAGTAGAAAACCTGCTGGATTTCGATACTCCAAACGAGTTAAAATATGTGGTTACTCCATATGCTGAATACCATTTCGGAAGATCATCAACCAACAACCTGACAGGAGGAATGCGACTTAGTACCTATTCACCATATGAAATTGGATCTGATATTAAAATTATAAAGCCTTCTTTTCAGAGCATTTTAAATTATCGCTTCAATGAGAGACCAAACGAATTCATGCAGACCGGACTTACGCTCTTTACCAGCCAAACAGATTTCACGGGTACCTTTTTATTGATGTCCAGTTATTTCAAATGGTATCCCTACAACAAAGCAAATGAAGTCACAATACACAAACACTACTTGGATGCAATTGAAGGACTTCGCCTTGGCTTTGGAATTAATGGTAAAGCCTTCATGACCAACCTGTTTGAAGATGCTGATACGGAAACTACCGTAGATGTTGGGTTATCGGGATTTCTTGAATCAGGAGTGCAGCTGGGTGACCACCTTTGGGCTCACGGGTACATACTTTTGAATGTACCATCTATCAGAATGCCATCCACTCTACAAACCTATACAGTGTTTGCAAACAGCCAAATCATAGGCACACTGCTATACAGCACTGAAAAAATCAGAATAGGCACAAGCCTAATAGCAAGTATCGAAGTCAACGAGCTACTGACCAATGACAGCTTCTTTAATAATACCAGTATGGATTATAATTATCAGTTCCTAGGGGAAGCCGGCTACATATTCAATAATGATTTTTACCTGTACGCTGGAGCGGAGCTAAACGGCAATAAAGCATCATTGCTTGACAGCTTAAATGTGTATATCGGAGCACAATATTATTTGTTATAGAACTAGTTTTTAAACCACACAACGGAAAGCGATTCTGCTTTCCGTTTTTTTTAAGGCTCTATACAGATAAGTACGCGACGCATAGAAGACAAATTATAACACACCCCTTCATGTTAAGATTTTGGAGTTTAGCTTAACATCATGAGGAAAAGAATAGAAAGACAAGATAAAAAGAAAATGCTTAAGCCTACATGAAGCAAGGAAAGAACGACAGCACCAATACGCTGGCCATAGCACCGAAGAAAGTAATCACGTACTGCAGAAACGTAGTATCGAACGAGGTGTTGGCCAATAACGGCATTGAAGTGCTTCCCATCAAAGGCTCAGAACTCGTCAGAGGAAGAGGCGGTCCGAGGTGCATGAGCATGCCTTTATTAAGGGAGAAATTGTAAAATACCTGTATGTTCAGTACTCTATCTCTTATCATAACAGTTCGGAGACCCAATCATGGACCCTCAAGCTATCCAAGATAAAAATAAACCCACTGCAAAAGCGCTGGCAACCTATGCCGTAAAGCAACTTTTCTTTCTCTTCCTTACAGGACTCTTGCTCTTCATCTCTTTTGGGAGCCTGCAGTACCGCATGGCTTGGGTATATCTTGTTGCATTGATGTTCATTGTAATTGCGAACACCTTGGCAATGGACAAAACTCTTATTACTGAACGATCCAAGCTGCAGAAGGGAACCAAGAAATGGGATATAGCACTATCTGTGTATGTGGCAATTCTTGGACCTTTCTCTGTATTGCTGATTTCAGGCATGGACCAAAGATTTGGATGGTCGTCAGACATGCCTCTTTGGGTAAGTTTATGTGCCTTGGCAGTTTTCCTGCTCGGCTCATCAATAGCAACCTGGGCAATGGGTGCAAATAAATTCTTCGCATCTACGGTGCGCATTCAAGACGACAGGGCCCAGGATGTTGTCTGCACTGGACCTTATCGCTTCATCCGGCACCCCGGCTATCTCGGAGGGATTATTGCACATCTAGCAACACCTCTTATCCTTGGGTCCTACTATGCCTTGCTTGTTTCCATTTGTGTAGCACTTGCTTTTGTCCTAAGAACCAAGCTTGAGGACAAGGTCCTGCTAGACGAATTGCCAGGATATTGTTCATATGCGAAAAAAGTACGCTATCGTCTGTTTTACGCACTTTGGTAGCAATTGGGCTTCCAATTTTCTTAAACCATTGGAAAAATGCGAATAGTTGCAGAAAAGACCTTCTCCGTTACAGTTTCTATTGATGCATTGCTGCCCTGGTTGGAGATGTCTCTGGTTTTTTCTTCAACATTGCAACCACAACCATTGCAGAAAGAATGACTGCCAGTATGGTTAAAATACCGGTTTCTCCTACAAAGTAGGCTTTCAGAGGGCCTTGGGTCCTAGGGCCAAAGACGACCTGATCGAAAAAATTATGACTCGTATGAATGAAAATTGCAGGCCAAACACTTCCAGATTTAACTCTCAACAAAGAAATTATTACAGCAAAAGCAAGTATTTCCAACGTAAACATAGGAAGTTGATACCATACAGGGGTCCCCGCATTGTACAGACCGGCGATCATGATAGGCATGTGCCAGACTGCCCAGATCAATCCACTAACAATGACCGCTTTTTTGAAACTCCACATGCGTGTCATTTGAGGAAGCAGGAAACCTCTCCATCCTAGTTCCTCTCCTGCTGCAGCAAAAGCTGAGAATACAATGATCACAATCAAGGTAATCGCATAAGATATGAACGTACCAAGAGGTCCTTGGGAGGAGACAGCCTCGGCTCTTGTAGCAGGTATACTCAAATCACCCGAGAACGAAATACTTTGGGCAATCCAATACACACCATAAGACAATCCTAGATAGATAAGCGGTATGACAACGGCATATACAAGAAAAGAAACCTTACACTTGTTCAGCCCTAATACCTTTTCTCTCCTATAGTAACGATGTCGCACGATCAAAGCGGCGATCCCAGGACACCACATGAGCAGAAGTACTATAAAGTCAGCGGCTGCGTTTTCCCCTTTTAAGATATACAGGACATACATGATGATGCTAAGTCCAAACGTAATGATGAGGAATTCCACAACTGACTTTTTCTCTTTCATGATTCTCATACCGCCTTGTATTCTTAGGTTCAAAGAAGTGCAGAAAGCTCTTCCAAAGAAAAGACTATTTGACTGACTGCTTCTCTTGCTTTAGTGCCTCAATTTCTTTTTGAAGTTCTTCCAGTTTTTTCTTCAATGAGCCTACCTGCGCAAGCGCTGCGAGGGCAAAGACGAAAGCAACCGGTGCCAATAAAGCTACAAATTGCATAATTCTCCTCCTTTCTTAGTTAACCGTTATTTATTATATAATATAAGTATGCCAAATAAAAGATTTCTTTTTCCGAGCATGACAGTCAAGAGACTCTTACCTTCTGGTTACGTAGGTGGATAATAGTTGATATCTGCTTTTCTCGCTTGACTGCATAAATCTCTTACAGCAAGCAGATATTCCTTGCCGTCTTTTACAAAATGAGTACCACATTGTCTAAATTCGAAACGAACGCCCTTTGCTATACACTGCTCTCGAATCGAGAGCACCCAGTTGTAGTATAGTGGTCTTGCGCTTCTATCTGACTCCCCGCCAACGACTACCAGTTCCACATTGTCCAGATACTTTTCGATGTTGACTTCTTCAATAAGAGGCTGACAAATAATATTTCTATGCTTTATCGGGAGAGAACCAAATATTGCCAGTCTTGAATCTGCCCTCTCTTGGTTCTCGACAGTGCACCCAACAGTAACGTTGTCATATCCATCATTGTAGTCGTCAGGAATACACTGCAAGAACCTCTCGATTCTTTTTGTAAGAAAAATGAAATGCAAATCGGAGCGTTCTTTGATCATGTTCCAACACTCATCTCTCCATTCATCAGCTTCTTCAATGAGAAAATCAGTGGAAAAGCATAGGTAGACCGTTTGAGCAGATTTAATTTTATATTCACCACGTTTGTTCTTTGCAACAGGAGCATAAAAATCATCGGTTTTTACTATCTTGTTTGTATCTACGCCTCTTTTAGCATCACCCTTATGAATATAGCAGTACGTACAACCTTCACTATATCTATGGCAGCCACGCCAAGGACTCCACATTGCCATACCGACCTCCCCTACCTTTTAAATCCAAATTACAATGAGGCTCAAACTCAAAAGTCTCTGAACCAGTATTGGACTTGTTGCATTACTGTAAAGTGTTTTAGAAGCAGATTCAAACCAAAATCGAGTTTTCTATGCAATCATTTTCATCATTGCAAAGAACGCCCGTCCTTTTTGATTGGACGGGCTTTTTGCACTTATCGATTCAGCGTATCGGTGGCAGTACCCTCTGCAAGTTCCGCAGCAAGCGCGAACGTCTCACTGAGCGTCGGATGGGGATGAATGCTTAGGCCAATGTCTTGGGCTACAGCGCCCATCTCAAGGGCAACTACAGCCTCGGAGATAAGCTCCCCTGCATTCTTTCCACAAATGCCAGCACCAAGCAGGCGCCCGGTCTTCTCGTCAAAGAGAGCCTTGCTGACTCCTTCAGGAGCGACAGAACTCAACGCCCTACCACTGGCCATCCAAGGGAATGAGCCTTTCTTGAAAGTTATGCCCTTCTCCTTGGCTTCTTGTTCGGTCAGGCCGATCCAGGCAACCTCAGGACTTGTATACGCAACTGAAGGTATTGAGAGAGGAGTGAAGGCAGAAGCATGCCCTGAGGCAACCTCAGAGGCCACCTTGCCTTGATGACTGCTCTTATGGGCAAGCATGGGATCTCCCACAACATCGCCTATGGCAAACACGTGAGCAACGTTCGTCCTAAGCTTCTTGTCCACTTCGATCCATCCACGAGCGTTCGTCTTGATCGACGTGTTCTCAATCGCGATGCGATCAGAGTTGGCTTTCCTTCCTACTGCCACGAGAACGGCATCAGCTTCAATGGTCTGCGGAGCCTTCTCCCCCTTCAAATGAAGCGTGAGACCTTCCTCCTTTGCCTCCACCTTCTCGACTTTCGTGGATGTATAGATGGCTGCATACTGCTTCTTGAGTTTTTTTACCAACGGCTGCTTGAGATCCCTGTCCGCCGGTGGAATCAAGGAATCCAACATCTCTAAGATGGTAATCTCAGAACCCAGAGCGTGGTACATGGTAGCCACCTCAAGACCTATGATCCCTCCCCCTATGATCGCAAGCCGTTTTGGGATGTGGGTAAGCTCCAAAGCCTTTGTAGAGTCCCAGATGCGCTCATCATCATAAGGAACGCCCGGAATCTGCACTGACCTAGAGCCCACAGCGATGATCAGGTCTTCAAAAGTAAGCTTGAGCTCCTCCTTATCGGTAACGACCTTCAGCTCGGTATCAGAGAGAAACGTTCCGACTCCCTCAATGCGCTCAACCTTCCTTGCCTTGCACAGCGAGTCCAGTCCCGAGGTAAGAGTCCGTATAACCGAATCCTTATGTGCTCTGATCCTCTCCAAATCAAAGGAGGGCTTGCCGAACGACACCCCAAGAGGAGCAAGCTGCTCAGCTTCCTCGACCACCTGGGCAAGGTGCAACAACGTCTTGGAAGGAATGCATCCTACATTCAGGCAGACGCCTCCCAACACAGAGCTCTTCTCTACGAGGGTTACCCTCCTCCCTAAATCTGCAGCCCGAAAAGCTGCACTATACCCACCAGGCCCTCCACCGAGGACCAGGAGGTCTGTCTTCTTCTCTTGCATCTGTACACACCTCCTTAGAGTAGTACTCGTCGCAAATCACCTAACAAGGAGGCGAGATACGTAGTAAACCGGACTCCCGCAGCACCATCAATCACCCTGTGGTCATAGGCTACAGAGAAAGGCAGGATATCACGGGGGACAAACTCTGTCCCATTGAACACCGGCTTCTTGCTCAACCGCGAGACCCCAAGAATTGCGACCTGTGGTGGGTTGATCAGAGGCGTAAACGCCGTACCTCCGATACCTCCGAGACTCGAGATGCTGAATGATCCTCCAGCGAGGTCTTCCGGCTTCAATTTCCTGTCTCGGGCTCGCTGGCTTATGGACGCGAGCTCTTTAGCAATCTCTGTAATGCTCTTTGAATCGGCATCCTTGAGAACGGGCACAACCAAACCCTCGGGAGTGTCGACGGCAACACCGATATGATAGTAATGCTTGAGAATCAACTCACCACTATCCTCATCAAAAGAAGCATTCATCTCAGGGAACTTCTTTAATGCTGCCACGACAGCCTTGATGATGAAGGGAAGAATACTGATACTCACCGGTTCATTGCTTCTCTTCATCTCTTCCTTGACCGTTTTCCTCAAGATTTCCAGCTCTGTGACATCAGCCTCGTCATACTGGGTGACATGTGGAATGATCTGCCAGCTTTTTTGCAGATGGGGTCCGGAGATTTTCTGAATACGGGTCAGTTTCTTGCGCTCGATTGTCCCATACTTTGAAAAATCCTCCAGTTCGATTTTACCAAAGGAAGCTGCACCACCACCGCTGAGAGCCTTCTTGACCAATGCCTGAACATCTTCATGAAGAATGCGTCCGTTGGGCCCACTGCCTTTGACCAGTGCAAGGTCGACCCCAAGCTCCCGTGCATACTTTCGCAGCGAAGGAGTAGCATGGTATACAGCTCCAGGTGCTTGCTCATTGATAAGCTCTGGCACAGGTTCCTGTACTACCTGGTTTGGCTTTTCAACTTCGACGACCTCCTTTGGTTCCTTTTCTTCACCTTTGTCGGCTGGTTTTTCTTTTTCAATCTCTTTTTCAGAGCGTTGCGTCTCTTGCTCAACAGCTTCTGAGGCGACCTCGATCTCTGCCACCGGCGTGTCTTTGGAGACTCGGTCTCCCTCCTTGATCAGAACCTTGGTGATGGTCCCTGCATAGGGAGAAGGGACATCGATGACAGCCTTCGCGCTCTCAAGGGCCACCACCGAACCGTCAACAGCCATTTCATCGCCGACTTTGACATACACGTCGATGATCGGCACATCTTTGAAATCCCCAATATCTGGAATGAGTATCTGCTTTATTGCCATGTTCCCTCTCTCCTTAACTCAACAATGGGTTGGGCTTATCAACATCAAGGCCATAGTTCTTGATCGCTTCACTCACCGTCTTTGCAGCTATTGCACCCTCGTCGGCAAGGCCCTTGAGTGCTGCAACGGCTATGTAGTACCTGTCGACCTCAAAGAATCTCCTCAAAGCCTGCCTGAAATCAGACCTGCCAAATCCGTCAGTACCCAGGATGGTCACCTTCTGATTAGGAATGAGCCGTCTGATCTGCTCGGGGTAGGCCCTCAGATAGTCAGTGCTGATCACAACAGGCCCCTCATGACCTTCCATAATCTTGGTCAGATACGGAACCTTTGCTTGTGCCTCAGGGTGTGTAAGGTTGTAACGCTCAGCTTCAACACCGTCTCGATGCAGTTCATTGACTCCAAGGATGCTCCAGATGTCCGATTCTACACCAAAGTCCTTTGCAAGGAGATCGGCAGCTGCAATCACTTCTCGCAGGATTGCTCCGCTTCCCATCAGCTGCACTACTGGACGCTTGCTCTTCGTTGCTTTTCTATAGAGATAGGCGCCCTTCTTGATTCCTTCTTCAACGCCCTTCGGCATCTGTGGATGGACGTAGTTCTCGTTCAGCAGGGTAATGTAGTAGAAGATATCCTGTCCATCCTCATACATGCGTTTCAATCCATCTTGGATGATGATGGCTAGCTCATAAGAGAATGTCGGATCATAGGCGACACAGGTGGGATGGGTGGCGGCCAATAGCAGCCCATGCCCGTCCTCATGCTGCAACCCTTCTCCGTTGAGGGTGGTTCTTCCCGAGGTCGCTCCCAGCAAGAAGCCCTTTGCCCGACTGTCTCCTGCCGCCCAGATGAAGTCCCCTACCCGCTGGAAGCCGAATATTGAGTAGAAAATGAAGAAAGGAACCATGGCAACCTGGTTGTTCGCATAGCTGGTAGCTGCTGCTATCCAAGAGGACATCGCACCAGCTTCAGAAATGCCCTCTTCCAGAATCTGTCCATTTTTTTCTTCGCGGTACCAAAGAAAGGAGTCCTTGTCCACCGGTTCGTACAGCTGTCCTTCCGGCGCATAAATACCAATTTGCCTGAACAGGCCCTCCATGCCGAAGGTTCGAGCCTCATCAGAGACGATGGGCACAATCCTCTCTCCTATGTTCTTGTCCTTTACCAGCTTGGTCAGCAGACGAACAAAGGCCATGGTTGTGGAAAGCTCTCGGTCCCCGGAGGAAGAGAGCATATCTTCAAAACTTTCGGTTGTTGGGACTGTAAGCTTCTCGCCTTTTTGGGAGCGCCAAGGAACAGGCCCTCCCATCATCTCGCGTCGCCTGGCCAAGAATTTACCTTCTTTGCTCTGAGGATCGGGCTTGATGAAAACCAGGTTCTTTGCCTGTTCGTCATCAATCGGCACATGAAAATGGTCCCTGAAGGCGAGTATATCTTTCTCATCCATGTGCTTCAGGTTATGAGCGCCCATCGCACCCTCTCCACTGCCCATGCCGTACCCCTTGATGGTCTTGAAAAGGATGACTGTAGGAGCCCCCTTATGGTTTGAGGCCGCGCTGAAGGCCTGATAAATCTTTCTTGGGTCATGGCCGCCGCGACTGAGCTGCCAAAGGTCCTTGTCCGTCTTCCCTGCAATGAGCGACTGAAGGTATTCATCATCAGAGAAGAGCTTCTCGCGCAGATACGCAGGGCCTTTTGCTTGCAAAGTCTGAAAATCACCATCAACCATATTTGCAAGTTTTTGTAGAAGAATCCCCTTCGTGTCTTTTTCCAGGATAGAGTCCCACTCACTTCCCCAGATAACCTTTATGACATTCCATCCTGCACCCCTGAACTTTCCTTCAAGCTCCTGAATGATCTTTCCATTGCCCCGAACAGGACCATCAAGACGTTGCAGGTTGCAGTTCACCACGAAGATGAGGTTGTCCAGTTTCTCCCTGGCAGCAAGGGAGAGTGCGGCTAACGACTCCGGTTCATCAGATTCACCATCACCCATGAATACCCAGACCTTCCTATCCCCACTCTTTTTCAGCCCTCTGGCATCCATATATTTCATGAAACGTGCCTGATAGATTGCCATTGAAGGGCCAAGACCCATCGAGACAGTCGGGAACTGCCAGAATTCAGGCATCAGGTAAGGATGAGGGTAGGAAGAGAGCCCTTTGCCCTCCGTTTCCTGCCTGAAATGATCCAGCTGCTCTTCACTCAGCCGTCCTTCAATGAAGGCCCGGGCATACACACCTGGGGATGAGTGACCTTGAAAGTAAATCATATCAGCGCCATGTTCGGACTCCGGTCCCTTGAAGAACCAATTGAAGCCCACTTCATACATGGCTGAAGAGGACGAATAGCTGGCAATATGCCCTCCCAGTCCTTTTCCGTCGGCATTTGCCTTAGCTACCATCACCATGGCGTTCCAACGAACGAACGCGGATACATTTCTGGCAATTAGGGATTCATCAGGTGGGATGACTGCACTTGTGTCAGCAATAGTTGTATTGATATAGGGACTAATAACTCCAGGAGAGGTTGCAATTCCTTTCTTGCGGGCAGCTTGGGTAAGTTCTGAAAGCAAATAATCAGTTTTCTGTTCACCTTCATTCTGTATTACACCCTCAAGCGACTGCAGCCAATCTTTGGTCTCTGCAGGATCAGAATCATGAAAAATCTGTTTACTCATACATTACCTCCGATAGTGAGTGTGCGCTCTTACAATCCATAGCGTAAAACCTTCGATTGTATGCCTAATTAAATATACTACCGAAATACTGGTAATTCAACCTTTAAGGACGCATTTTAAATTCAAAAAGTATAGTTGCAACAAAGAATTGATAATATGTAGCGTAAAATAGAGTTTTTTAAAACAAAAATCACCAAACCAACCATACCAAGTACGTTCTCAACCTGTTCATAATAGGTAAAACCCCTGCCGACCAAATGATCTGCAGGGGTTTTTCACTGGGCATCGTCGCTGTTATGCCACCTTCGACGACCTTGATTTCGAGTACAAGTCGAAAGCAACGGCGGCAAGGAGGACAAATCCCTTGATTGCTTGCTGCCAGTCTGTACTGACACCCAAAATGGACATCCCGTTGTTCAGAACTCCGATGAAGAGCCCTCCAACTACAGCCCCAATTACGGTACCGACTCCCCCAGAAACTGCAGAACCTCCGACATAACAGGCTGCTATGGCATCCATCTCGAAGTTTTGTCCAGCCTTTGGAGTGGCGGAGTTGAGACGAGCTGTGAATACCATTGCAGCAATCGTTGCCAGAACAGCCATGTTGGTGTAAATCCAGAACATTACCCACTTCACCTTGACTCCCGATAATTCAGCAGCTTTCCTGTTTCCACCAAGGGCATAAATATGACGGCCTTGTACAGTCTTTGAAGCTACAAACTGGTATCCTACAACCAAGATACCCAGAAGAATTAAAATATTCGGAAATCCTCTATGGATGGCAAAGACTATGGTGAAAGCAATTAAAACTGCAGCTATAAAGACAACCTTTGCAAGCCATATTCCAGAAGGCAGCAGATCAAAAGCATATTGCTTCTGCTTCTTTCGTTTTTGTATTTCCCCATAGGTTATAAGAGCAACGATGATAAACCCGATGAACAATGTAAAAAGATGAAGATTCACCGTACCGATTGATGCTCCCCCAAACGGATCAGCAATATACCCAGATGCGATCACTTGAAATTCTCTTGGGAAAGGAGCCTTTGTCTGTCCTTTCATGATTACCTGACCCAAGCCACGGAACACCAACATACCTGCCAACGTGGCTATAAATGGAGGGACATTGACAAACGCTATCCAGAACCCTTGCCACATGCCAATCATAACGCCGCATACCAAGGCAAGAAGCATTGCTACATAGGGATTCCACTGAAGATCAACCATCATCACGCCACACAAGGCGCCGATAAAACAGACGACAGAGCCGACCGAAAGGTCGATGTTTCCCGTCAATGTACAGAGCAACATGCCAACAGCAAGAATAAGAACATAGCTGTTCTGAAGCACCAAATTTGTCAGATTCACTGGTCTGAAAAAGATTCCATCCGTCAAGAGACCGAAAGCAACCATCGCCACTGCCAAGGCGATGACCATCATATACTGTCTCACGTTCTTTTTCAAAATTGCAATCAAGCCACTCATCCCATACTCCTTCTCGTATGCACTCATTCAATGTATTTCGGATTCTATGTTACGACTTCCCCTGGTGGGAAACAGGTTTCAATTGTTTAGAATATTGCGCATGATCTCCTCCTGGGTTGCCGTCTTTCCCGAAAGCTCTGCCGTTATCTTTCCCTCGCTCATCACATAAATTCTATCACTCATCCCGATGATTTCCGGCATCTCACTGGAAATCAGAAGGCAGGCCATTCCTTGAGAAGCAAGAGAATTGATTATTGTATAGATTTCATGCTTCGTACCAACATCAATGCCACGAGTTGGTTCATCAAGAATGAGGACTCTTGGATCGGAGAACAACCACTTAGACAGAACGACCTTCTGTTGGTTGCCTCCTGAGAGATTTCCTGTCATCTGGAGAATTGTCGGTGTTTTCGTGTTCAGTTTCTTACAGTACTCTTCTGCCACGACATTTTCATCATGCTCGTTGATTACAGAAGCCTTTGCAATCTTCTTCAATTTGGCGATTGTAGTATTTTCCTTGATGTTCTGAATCAACACCAAGCCAAATTCCTTTCGATCCTCAGGGACATAGGCAACCCCCTGGTCAATTGCCTTGGGAATCGTACTGATATCGACATCCTTCCCCTCGATCAACGTTTTACCGGTGATGTTCTCTCCATATGCACGACCAAACACACTCATTGCAAGTTCAGTTCGCCCGGCCCCGACCAGACCGGCCAAGCCGACCACTTCACCGGCACGCACCTGCATGTTGACACCATCAAGCTTCTTCCGTTCCGGATTATCAGGATTTTGGACCGACCAATCCTTGATCTCAAACAAGATGTCGCCGATGGGATTATTTCGCTTCGGAAACATGTCAGTTATCTCTCGTCCAACCATTCCTTTTATGATTCGCTCTTCACTGATTGATGCAGGACGACCTTGTATCCGTTCAACCTCGAGCGTCTCGATGGTTTTTCCGTCACGCAATATCGTGATCGAATCTGCTACAGCAGCAACTTCGTTGAGCTTATGGGAAATCAAGACAGAGGAAATATTGCTCTTATCACGTAATTCCTTGAGAATTTCGAGCAGATGTTGGCTATCTCTCTCATTGAGCGCACTGGTAGGCTCATCAAGAATGAGCAACTTGGCGTTCTTAGCTAATGCTTTGGCAATTTCAACCATTTGTTGTTTGCCTACTCCCAGCCTGTTCACAGGAGTATTTGGATTCTCTTTAAGACCTATTCGTTTCATATATTTCATTGCATCTTCTCGGGTCTTATCCCAGTTGATGATATTCAACGTTGCCCGTTCGTCACCAATGAACATATTTTCAGCTATGGAAAGATAGGGACTTAATGCCAATTCCTGATGTATGATTACAATTCCTGTTTGTTCACTTTGTCTAATACTGGAAAACTTACAGCTCTTACCCTCGAAAATGATATCTCCATCGTAGGAGCCATAAGGGTATACACCTGAAAGAACTTTCATCAACGTAGACTTTCCAGCTCCATTCTCCCCAACCAAAGCATGGATTTCAGCAGTTTTTACATCAAAGCTTACATCGTCCAGCGCTTTTACCCCTGGGAAATTCTTGGTGATATGCTTCATAGACAGCAAGACAGAATTGTTTGGCATACAGGTCTCTCCACGATATAGACTGGAACCCGATTCCTAGTGCACCGAAGGCAGATGGTATCGGGTTCGCAGTCATGCGATACTATTTGGCCTCTATTCTGAAGGCCTGATCAATACACCTACAGACCAAGCTCTGCTCGAGAATGATAGCCGGTATCGACTACTTCAGCGATCAGATTATCCTTGGTGACAATGACTGATTCCAAAAGAACAGAAGGAACGATGTAAGGTTTGCCGTTCTTTATAGAATCGTTGTTGTAACTGGTGGTATCGAGTCCCTGAGGAACCTCGCCACGCATGATAGTATCGACGAGTTCTACAGTGGCTTGTCCGAGTACACGGGTATCCTTGAGGATGGTTGCATACTGTTCACCGGCAAGAATCGACTTGCAGGAAGCTACGATGCAGTCTTGCCCGCCGACAACCGGCAAGGGCTTGCCTGCCGTGCCATATCCGACAGCCTTACAAGCTTCAAGCGTAGAGAGACTGATCGGATCATATGGGGAGAGAATCCCGTCGAGAACTTGGTTGGTGTAGAATGCAGAAAGGAGATTTTCCATTCTGGACATTGCCAACTCATTGCTCCAGCGCAACGTACCTACCGTATCCATGCCCTGCTGGCCTGAACCAATTCTGAGAGTCCCATTGTCAAAATAGGGTTTAAGCCTATCCATGGCACCATTATAGAACATGTAAGCGTTGTTGTCGTCAGGAGATCCACCAAATAACTCAATCATCAACGGTCTCTTAGCGGGATTGTCAAGATTCATCCCTTTGATAAGGATGTCACCCATTTGCTGGCCGACTGCATAGTTGTCGAATGACAGATAATAGTCGACATTCGGGGACTTCATAATCAGACGATCATAAGCAATTATGGGAATCCCTGCTGCTGCGGCTTGAGCTAGAACATCACTTAAGGCTACACCATCAATTGAAGCGATGACAAGAACTTGGGCCCTCTTGGTGATCAGATCTTCAATCTGACGGACTTGTGTAGGAATGTCATCATCAGAGAACTGAAGGTCAACCCTGTATCCGAGTGCTTCCAAACCACTCTTCACCGCTGCGCCATCCTTATTCCAGCGTTCTTCTGATCTGGTGGGCATAACCACTCCAATCATCCCTTTACTTGCTGCAGTTTCGGCAGCGCCTCTTGCAAAAGCCATGTTCATAGCAATCAGCAGTATCATTGCCACTACAAGAACCTTTTTCATAATCAGCCTCCTTATTGCTTCTATGCGTTAACGTAAACGCATTACGATTATTATTGTTCAATCATTTTGTATATAAGTCAAGAAAAATTATTCGTAAAAATTATTAATAGAACATAATTTCTATTGATAAATATAAATATACATTTTTGTAAAAATATATATATTTTTATCCAAATCTAATATTAATTACCAGAATTTGCGTTAACGTACTCTCGAAGTACAGCAGTTGGGTATAAGTACAGGTCTAACAACAATACAAAGATGTCGGGATGTACCGATACTATTTGAATCAAATAGGAGGACTTCATTTTTGTGTAGGGGAATGAAGACACATTAATGGACACGACTTTTGAAACGCAAGGAACCAATAGAAACTATCACGAGAAGTTTAAAATTCTCAATACTTTGTAACAGATATTGAACCATTCACTCTTCAATTGTTGGCTTCACTCATGACCCTATAGACATCGAGAAGCGCCCATCTGATATCGTTGAGTGTCCCTCTGAGAATAGCTTGACGGAAAGCAGAATTATCAAGAAACGCTGTAGTTATGCCTGAGAGCATCAATCGTACAGCGTTGGGGCATGGATTGGGTGCCACTAAAAAAAGTGAGCGACAAACGTTATCATGGGAATACTCCACAACCCCTGCATAAGGTTTTGAAACAGCAGAGGATTTGCAGTGCAATACCCGAGTACCATACTCCTCGAAATAAAGCTCGCCAAGTTCTTCCCGCTTTTGAAAATCAGAAGCAAGCAATCTACGACTATGAGCATCCTCCAAAAGCTGTTCAGAAACAAACTCCATGACCTGAGAAATCGGCATCTCGGATTTCGAAGGCATTTTCAAGAAAGAAAAACGATTGACAAAATCCCAAAGATCAGGGAAAGGCTCCTCTTCGGTCTTCTCGATAGGTTCAGTGTGAAATGAATTGGTATGAGAAATGGCTGCAACCTGCCAAGCCACCTCTTTTTGAAGCTTTTCCTTGTTCAACGGTAAGCTGATATGAATTACCGGTGTTTTATCGGTAGAAACCTGGAATGTAGAGAGAATAAGGTCTAATTTCTTGGAAGCAAGATACTCTTCATTAATCTTGTAGACAGCAGTAGCCTCGACAATATCCAAATCAGGGAATTCTCTCTTTAATATAAATTGCAAATAGGACGCCAATCCCATACCCTCAAAACAACACACCAAACACCTGATACGTCTTTTCGTAGGTAGCGTGCGTGCACATACCTGAGCCTGGAAATTTATTAGTAAATTTGCAAGGTCAAGTTCATCGACCTCCAAACGAAACCATTGGTAGAATCGATTTGACAGCACTGCCAGCTTTTTATCATAATTATTGATTTCACTTGCTCCAGCCCCCCACTTTCCATGAAAAACAGGAATTGAAGACTGTATTCTTAAAACCAGAGAGCTAACAGACTTGCCTAGCTGCGTCTGAAGTTGGTCATCAAGATAGTAAACTTGCTGATCAATCGAACCAAAGTCATTGATGATGACATCCAGAAAACCCCTAATATCTTCAGAAATCTCTTCAAGGGCCGTAGAAACAGTAGTATTTTTGAATTCGCCAATCTCCTGAACTTCAAGGAGTCTGCCTAAAAGTAAAAATTCATCTTGGGGGATAGGCCCACTGACAACACGACCAACCAAAGAATCAAGAAGAGTCTTCCCCACCTGAGAAAACTTGTTGACGGGGTATCGTGTACTTAGTTTATGAATCAATGCACCACTCTTTATCCGATGCATGGCAAGTTGAAGATAAAAATAGATTAAGGCTTCACTGGCCATGATGAATTGATAGCCAAGCTCTTCCTCGGCAAATTTAACCAATTCCATCACAGCAGAAACGTCATCCGGGAAGTTGATCTTTTTCAACAACAATTTAAATTGGTTTACTTCCAACGTGGTGGATTCTGACTCTCTCAAAGGGTATAAATAGGGAATGATGGTTTCCGACTTAACCAATTCTGTCAGACAATTGAGAAATTGCAATCGTAAGACACTCTCCTCACCCACCAAACGGATACCAACCCCTCTACTCCGTATCAAAGAAACCTCGTGACTTGAGAAATAGAGGCATTCCAAATTATTCAAATCATTCCATGCAGTTGTATCGCTGATGAAAAAGGCTTGTGATAGTTCGGATATCTTGACCTCTCTGTTATGAAAAATAAGGAATAGATGAATGAGCAACCCTCTGGTGTAAGCGGGAAGTGATTCAAAAAACGTATTAGTGGAATTAAGCAACGTTAGAAGCTCAAGGTTGGTACGACCAAAGGAAAGAAGGCGGATTCCATTGCTTTGTTTTCTTTCCAACATGGAACCTCGCATGGAGAGCCAGCTCTCAATACTATCCAAATCACGGGAAATCGTCCTTTTTCCAACAAAAAAAGCAGAAGCGAGATCATCGATTCGAAGAAACCCCTCATTTGCCAAGAGCAGACGAAGGAGTTTTTTCTGCCTCTCTTTCATCTCAGCAACCTCCGTTCAAGTAAAAACGCCTGGAGTTTTGCACGAATTTCTTGAGAACTCGTCAACTTGAGAAGCTCTTTTGCCAAAGCTTGGGCGTCTTGAGTATCTATTTGCCGCATGGCATACTTCAACTCGGCCAGCGCAACAACATTGGTACTTAATTCATCAACCCCCAGCCCCATAAAGAAAGGAAGAGCCAAGACATTGCCTGCCAATTCACCACACACTCCGTTTCGTTTCAGTTTTCGTTTCGAAGAGCCAATCACCTTTGCGATGGAGCGAAAAACAGCTGGATGGAACTCATCGTAGTAGCAATCAACATCGGGATTACCCCTGTCGGCTGCCAAGGTATACTGGGTTAAATCATTGGTGCCGATACTTATAAAATCTACTTCTTCGAGCAACTCTTCTATCATCACCACAGCTGAGGGCGTCTCGACCATGATGCCAAGACTTAAATTCGGAGCACTGACCCAACCCAAACGAGCTATCTCTTCATCCAAGATTGTCCGAACCCGCCTGACCGTATCCAAAGAAGAGACCATCGGAATCATCACCCCGACAGGGCCACACTCACTTGCTAACAAAATTGCCTGTAATTGGGTACGCAGAATCTGTTCATACCTGAACAATAGACGAATTCCTCTAAGACCAAGATAAGGATTGTCCTCCTGTTGCAAAGGAAGATACGGTATCGGCTTATCGGCTCCTGTATCAAGCAATCGAATAATCACCTGTCTTCCTTCTAATGCAGTGATTGCCTTTGCATATATTGCTTTCTGGCTACTTCTTGAAGGGGCCTTATCGGTCTCCATAAAAAGAAATTCTGTTCGAAAGAGCCCAATTCCATCAGCACGGCGTGCTACTGCAGAAGCAATGTCGTCCAAGTTCCCAACATTTGCAAACAAGCCGAACGATTGATGATCCTTGGACTCTGAAGATAAATCAATGACGCTCTGCATGCGTTCCTGTTCCAGACGAAGATTTTGCACCTTTGCAGTCAGGATCTCAATGACCTTTTCATCAGGATTGATCCAAATATCTCCGGTATAGCCGTCAACCCAAAGGTCATCACCAGTTGTAATTACCCCTAGAGGATCAGGATCACGAAGGATCACAGCAGGAACGCCCTTTGAGCGAGCGATAATTGCAGCATGGGAATTCAAACCACCGGTATGTATGATAAAACCGGAAATTTTCTGCAAATCAAAAGATGCCGTCTGGGACGGAACCAGTCGATCACTGACGATGACTGCATTTTCGGGAATTCTAAGCCGATCTTTTCCAATATCTCGAATACCTTCGATAAGTTGATCGGCAATATCAATGAAATCCTGTCCTCGCTCCTTGAAGTAGTCATCCTCCAGATTCTGCATCTCTTGCTCGTTGGTTTTTCCAAAAATCCTTGATGCCTCTTCAGCATTCACCAATTGGGATTTTATATTCTCAATCACTTCCTCTTCCAAATCGTCGGAAAGCAGAATTTCCAGATGCCCTTCAAATATTTCGGCAGTACTCTGGTTCATTTCGCTTCGTACTTTCTCTATAAGTTTTTGTAGTTTGGCAACAGCACGTGTCCGTCCTGCAAAAAATCGTTCCACTTCCTGTTCGATTGCCTGACTACAAATACAACGAGTTGTTTGTTGTTCCTTCTCTTGGCCAATCAGAAACGCTATACCATGAGCAATTCCTTTTGATACAGGTTCTCCTTTCATAACGCTACTCCTCTAGGTTCAGGATAAAGGACTTAATTTTTTCCATAGCAAGGATCTCATCACTACCCTCACATTGTATCTCTATTTCATGGCCATAGGAGATACCAAGTTTTAGAATCTTCAGCAGACTTTTCAAGCTGGCCTCTTTTTCTCGATAGCGAACGATGATATCGCTTTCAAATTTCTTCGCTTCATCAACAACCCGCTTTGCAGGCCGGGTGTGTAATCCAGTTGTATTTCTTATGGTAATGGTTTCACAAATCATATATATCCTCTCCTTTCAGAGTATCCATCCAGGATGGACCGATTCCAAATTTTTACGTGCAAACTCTTGTCCATGCTCAATCGCTTGAAAATAATTCATGTCAGAGGCAATTCCATAAGCGAATCCAGCGGTCATTGCATCACCACAGCCTATAGGATTGCAAGGTTGAAAAACCTTCTGGGTTGGATGCTCTTTCAGTATACCATCTACCGCAGAAAGCGTAGCCTCCTTGCCCCTTGTAATGATAATGGTCGTGTTATACTGCAAGGTAATCTGCTTCAAAGCCTCTGTTGAAGAGTCATATTCGCTAAAAGTCTGCAAAAGTTCCGACTCATTAATCTTCACAAAATCAGGACAAATGGTTCTTGAGAAAAAAGACTTACTCAGATCATCATTCCTATAGTCAGCAATAACCACCGACTTATGTTTCTTCGCATGCTCCACCATTCTGGGAATGATTGCATCCGAAAATCCTGGAAGTTTGCTGCCTGAAATAACCACCAGCAGCCCCTCCTCTACAAAGAATGTAGCATAGGTATTCCAAAAAGCCTGTTCTTCCTCTGATTCAATCGATTCAGGTTCATTTACCACTAATTCTGTAGCACTCTGCTTATTCCTATCGAGACAGGTTATACAAGTCCGCACCCTCCCTGAGGTGAAAACAGGGACCATCCTAAGGCCGTCTTTTTCACACAAGGAAAGAAACTCTCTTTGGTTTTCCCTTCCAACAGGAGTAAGACAAGGATTGGAAATACCTGCCTGATTCAGCACCCTGCTCACATTCACACATTTACCGGCAGCATCCAGATAGTAATTACTCGCACGGTTTACCTCTCCTATGTTGAAATCATCAAACACAAGCGTACGCTGGATTGCAGGACTCAGGCCCACTGTCAATATTTTTTTCATATTGCCTTTCCATGTGTTAAGAGAAACTGCTCAGCCTCTTCATTCCAAACCCCATCGTACTTATCTACCAAGGTTGCCAAGCCTGCATAGAAGGAAGACTCGTTGGCTTTTTGGGAAAGATCATCGAGAGCTATCAAGGGCAGAGATATTGAAGTATATATCAGCTTTTTTCCACCTGAGAGCTCAGGAAGATGTAGCGTTGCATCAATTACCGCATCCAATCCCCCAATATGGGTTATAAGAGCCTCTGGATTCACCAAGTCCTTTTCCATAAGATCAAGAGCCTCTGCCATATCTGCAGCATTGCCTCCCGTTGTCCCGATAATATGTTTTTCTGCATAGTGTACATCATAATAATTGAGCGTTGCTGAGAACTCGGTATCAGTAGGACCTGCAAAAAAGTTCAGACACCCATTGAAAGCAAGTAACTTCTCCGAGAATTCCAAGACTTGAGCAGAAGCAACCATAACAAGAATATCTGAAAACCCTTCATTGTCGGTAAGATTCTTTAATACTTGAGAGGGGTTCTCGATCTCAGCAGTATTCATGCAAATGAGAGATATCCCTCGTTCTTCCGCCTTCTTGGCAAAAAGTCTGCTCGCACGTTCAAGCCTTCCTTTATCGATGTCAGTCACTACCAACTGCCGAGGACGAAACTCACCGGAAATGGCATAATCCAAAGCAGCCAAGCCCATAGGACCACACCCTCCAATGATAGCCATACGTCCATCTTCCTGTATTCCCATAAAGTGATTGTGAGAATTTTTGTCTGTCCTGTACAACGATCGACAGGCACCGATGACGCAGGAGTACGGTTCTGAAAGAGCAGCCTTGTAAAAGCCTTTTCCTTTGTAGGGTAAAAGACAATCGAGATACATTACCTCAAAAGGAAGAATCATATAGGTGGCATCCCCCCCACAGTACTGATACGAGTAACCAGGAGAATCCATTGAACCTTTATAATTCAAGGCAGGCTGTAGAGCAAAGCATTCTCCTACAAGATATGTATCTTTCCATCGTTTCCCAATTTCCACTATTTCTATGACCATCTCATGGCCCACGATGATAGGATGATCTTCAACATCGTCAGGAACGCGTTTATGATCAGGACCGAGAGAAGCTGCCTTATAGGTGCTCATACACAGACTATCGGCTATCACCTTTACCAATATCTCATCTTCCTTAATCGGAGGCAGTTCGAATTCTTCAAGGCGAAGGTCCATCTTTCCATACAATCTCACTGCTTTTGTCTTCATCTATTCAATCCTTTCGCTGATAATCGAGATAATCTCTTCCTCACTGCGGGCGTTCAATATTGCTGTGACGATTGCTTCGTCATCACATAAATCAGCTATCTGACATACAGCGACCTCATTATGTTCTTTTGCATTTGGAGCAGATAAGAAGATCATCAACCTTATGGGATCGTTATCCGGGTCGTTGAAGACCACAGGGTCCTTGAGTGTCACAATCCCATACCCCAGAGCTAGAGCTCCCTCTTCAGGTCTTGCATGCGGCATGGCAATTCCTGGAGCAACTACTATATAGGGACCATACTGTTTGCACTTCTTGATGATGGCTGACAGGTATTCCGGTCTTACCGAATTTGTATCGATCAAGACCTTCCCTCCCTTGAGAATTGCCTCTTCCCAGCTATCGACTTTCAAATTACAAATGACTGTCTTCTGTTCCTTGATAAATGTCAAAAAATTCATATATTTCCCTCTTGTAAAACCGGGCCCCTTGGTTTACAAGAGGCCTCATTGATTATTTCTGTGACCGTTCCACCAACTCGACCACATCGGCATACTCAGGAGCATTCACCAAATTCGAGACACTAAAACAAGTTGCTTTGGTTCCCGAAAGTTTTACCCGTTGCAAAAGATCCCGATGGCAGATAATAATCTGGGCACTGGCCGGGATATCGTCCACAGAACAGTGATTAACCTTGATATCTAGATTTTTTGCCTTCAACATCCTTGTCAACTTGTTAGCACCCATGGCACTTGAACCCATCCCTGCATCGCAAGCAAAAGTAATTTGAGTTATCTTCTCCCCACGCTTTATGTCTTTCATTTGCAATTTTGCATTTGAAAGCTTCTCTTCTGAATCATCAGTCTTGGCAAACTTCTTGACAAAAGGCATGGCGACAACAAAAGAGACTGCCGTGGCAACTGCAACGCCAAAGAGAATTGGCAATATGCCTCCTTTAGGAGCAACTGCCATCAAAGCGAAGATACTGCCTGGTGAAGGCGTAGCAACTTCTCCTGCTCCGGTAATCATGAAAGCCAGAATACCTGAAGCCCCTCCAGCGATGGCGGAAAGAATAAGAATCGGGTGCATAAGAATATACGGGAAATATATTTCATGAATGCCCCCAAAGAAATGAATGATGATTGCACCAGGGGCTGAAGCCTTGACGGTTCCTTTCGAAAACATCCAATAGGCAAGCAATATTCCCAAACCAGGGCCAGGATTGGTTTCAAGTAAAAAGAGAATTGATTTGCCGGTTTCCTGTACCTGCTGTATACCCAGAGGAGAAAGAATCCCATGGTTGATGGCATTGTTCAAGAACAAGACTTTTCCTGGTTCAATAAAAATTGAAGCCAAAGGAAGCAATTTTGCTTGAATGATGACATTCACCCCTGCTTGCAGTAAAGACACAAGAATGCCTATAACCGGACCGATAGCAACAAAGCCGAACAGCGATACAAGCATCCCAAGTATTCCTGCTGAGAAATTGTCCATCAACATTTCAAACCCGACAGGAACCTTTCCTTCCAATACCTTGTCTGATTTCTTGATGACCCAACCACCAAGAGGTCCCATGACCATGGCTCCGATGAACATGGGAATCTCAGCACCGACAATTACTCCCATCGTCGCGACGGCCCCTACAACCCCTCCACGGACTCCCCAGACAATCTTACCGCCGGTATAACCGATCAACAGCGGCAGCAAATAGGTAATCATAGGACCGACCAGAGAAGAGAGCGCTTCATTGGGTGTCCAACCGGTTGGAATAAACAGTGCTGTGATCAAGCCCCAAGCTATAAAGGCACCGATGTTTGGCATAACCATTCCACTTAAGAATTTCCCAACTTTCTGTATTCCGAGGCGCAATGTTCCTTTTGAATTTTCCACAATCATTCCTCCAATCTTTTTTTAGGATTTCAGTATAAGATTGGTTCTTGCATACTCCTAGCAATAGTAATTCTTTACTGGCATGAATGGATTGCAGGAAATTTGGCAACAATGATCTAGGGTTGTAAAATGCGTATACATTGCATCACAACACAAAAATGAGAAATAGAGGGTAAAAACAATCCTACTTTTTTGCAATAAACGAAAGAGAAATAGACCCCTTTCCTGCATGCAGAGCGATAACAGGAGAGGCTTGTTCTATAAACAGGGGCTTTATTCCTGTTTTTTGTTCCACTATCTGTGCTACAGAGGTTGCCAGTTCTGGCTTGCCGATGTAAGACAGACCATAGGCTTGGATACCTTTCTTTCGATATACTTTCATAAACCGTCCAACCAAAGCAGTGATGCTTCCTGCTCTGGACAGTCGAATACCCAGAAAAGCCCCGCCGCCCTCAGGGGAAAGCCCTACCAACGGCTTGAGGTTGAGCTTCAGCACCAAGGAACCAAGCTTCTTTGGGATTCTTCCTCCTCTGACCATCATCTGCAGCGATTGTACCGAAACCATGATGGTCGTTCGTTCAGCAGTCTCTTTGATGCTTTGCAAAAGACTCTGACCCTGCTCTGCTCGAGCAACTGCTCGTGAGGCATGCTGCACCACAAGACCTTGGGCAGAAGCATTGAGCTTCGTATCGATGACGGTAATGTCGACCCCTTGCTCCACCAACGCCTTCGCTGCCAACTGATACGTATTGAACGTCCCGCTGAGCTTGGAGGAAACCGACAGCACAACTATGTGCTTATAGTGTTGGGCAAGAAATTCAAGATGGCGCTGTATCTCTCCAATTGCAGGCATCGACGAAGATACCTTCTGTGTATTGCTATCAATAATGCTCAACAACGAAGGTGCGGTAATCGTAATACGGTCAAAATAGGAGGTCTCCCCGATTTGAATGATCTGAGGAATCCTGTAGATTCTCAGCTCATCGACAACCTCTTGGGGAATGTCTGCTGAAGAATCAGTGACTATTACCGTGTCTGAAAGACGTGCATTGACAGCTGCCTGCTGCATGTACATGTCATCGACCTTCTGTTCTTCAATGTAAGAACAAGAACCCAGGCGTTCAAACATCAAAGCAGGATCATCAGTATGCAGATGTACCCTCATCTGGTTTTCATATCTTCCAAGCACGAGAGAGTCCCCAAGTCCAACAACTGCAGCTCTCACCTCCTGTTCTTGTCCTTCATCAATGCGTAGGAGCGCTTCTGTACAATAGCGGTAACGGCTGTTTTCATGAGTATGAACACTTGGCATCGAATCATAAGCAGCGTGCACCAATAATTCGCTTTCAGAAAAGGTCCTTTCGGGATTGAGTATATACTGATCGACGCCCTCCAAGATGGACACAAACGCCTTAGCTCCTGCGTCCACCACTTGATATCGTTTTAACAGTTCCATCTGGTTGGTTGTTTCTTTCTCGGCCTTTCTGGCTGCGCGAAGAGCCCGACGCAATTGAATGGGGATGGGCACATTAGAGCCTTCTGCCAAAGACAGTTGGTTGGCCCAACTTCGCATGACAGTAAGCATGGTCCCTTCCATAGGATTCTCCACGGCTTTGTAGGCTGAGGCAACCGCAGCTTTTGCTGCATCAATGAGCGCTTTGATGGTAAGCTCATCAAACTCCTTGGCTATAAGGGAAAAGCCCTGAAAGAACTGGGCTATGATCATACCTGAATTACCCCTGGCCCCAAGGAGTGCTGCGCGCGCAAAATTGTTGGAAATATCTTTCACAGTACCCGAACCGTCAGTATGAGAGAGAATTGACTTGAGCGTATGAGTGATGTTTGACCCGGTATCACCATCGGCAACCGGAAAGACGTTGATGATGTTGATCTTCTGCATGTTTTCTCTCAGATGACAGTACCCAAAGGTTAGAGAAGCATAGAGATCCTTACCAGAAATATTCATACGTGCTCCTTGTCCGCTGTGAAGCTGAATTTTGGTTCTGTGCGATTCATAAGACGTTTGATATTCGTCCTATGAGTATAGAGAATCAAGAAAGTCAGAATAATCAGAAAAAGCAATTCGGAGAGCTCAATCGCCCCTCCTTGCAGAGAAGAGACCAGCAAATAGTAAGGGATAAGGACTATATAGGTCGTCATCGAAGCCAGTGAAATATAACGACTAGCGAGTGCTACAGAAAAGAAGACAACCAAACCGGCAGGAATTGCATAAGGAAAGAGGACGGCAATCACCCCCGCTGCAGTGGCAACTCCCTTGCCTCCCTTATGGGTAGGAAGGAAGGGGGTATAGATATGACCAAGAATGGCAGCCATTCCGATACATAAAAGAGAAACGGTTGACAAGCTAAAGAACAGGAGGCAAAGCAAGCAAGGAAGTACGCCCTTCAGCAGATCAAGCACCCCAACAATGACTCCAAAACGAAACCCAAGGGTTCTGCTTGTATTGGTAGCCCCCAGATTGCCACTGCCCTTCTCGCGCAAATCAATATGTTTCCTCTTAGCAAAAAGATACGAGGTAGGAATACCCCCTAGGGCATAAGCTAAAAGACATATGAACGACGTCAGTAACAACGTATTCATCAGGACCTATTTCTCTTCCAAGGAATAAAGAGAGAAACCTCCCTTACGTACTGTTGGTAATACTTCTCAGAACCATACTTCTCTTTCCATGATTTCTCCAATAAGTTGACTCCACTGACAAACAACAATAATAGGGTTATGAACACCGGTCCCAAGACAACCAAAAATTGAAGCCCTCTCATGTAGGGAAGAACCATCACAAAAATACCCCACCAAACCAACACCTCGCCAAAGTAGTTCGGATGACGGCTGTACGCCCAGAGGCCGGTGGTGATGAGCGTCTTGGGATGCTTCTTCTTAAAGGTTGTTTTCTGATAATCAGCAACGGTCTCATACACCAGACCAAATACAGAGAGAACCATACCGAATGCGAGAAAGGCATAATTTAAAGTCAAGCCACGAAGCCCCATCAAAAAGGTAACAGGCAGTAAAATTATCCAGACTGCCGTTGCTTGAAGAAACCAGAAAGAACCAAAACGTACAAACGAATCACGCTTATCGTCAAAACGATGATCAACTTTGGTAACAAGAATCCGACTGAGCAGATAAAAGCCCAAACGCAAGGCCCACAGGCACACAAGGCAAAGCACCAACGTCTGTAACAGAGCCTTTTCTGCATGCATCACATACAAGTAAAGAGAGGCAATCAAAAAACTCAAGCTATAGGAGAGATCTGTAACCACATCAGTCTTTCGAATGAAGGCGTAAATGAAGAACAACGTGTTAATGACAAAGGCGATGATAAGAATTTCGAGAAAGAGGTTCATGAGTTCTCCTTTTTAATACGGCAGTCGCTTATATAGGAGTTAATGATATTGTATATTAATAGGAAAAACAACCTGCTCTATAGGCCTTCACTAAAAACAGCATACGAAGGGATAGAGAGCCATTTTTTAACCAAGTAAGCCTAGTACCGGTTCCCCCACATTGCAATCTATTCATCCTTGCCCGAAAAATACAATCATGGTGTAACCCTTCACTGCTACACCATAATCAAGACAAAACTTTGAAACCTACACAAGAACTACTAGATATATGTGGGCTTTACGGACCCAGAGAAGGCTTCGGCATGTACATCAACAGATGCCTCTTTGTTGATACGCAACTCAGAAATCATGCTGCAATTGTTGAAAGCGTGATAGGAAATTTTGGATTCGTTTGTGACTGTCACGTTTCTTAGTTTGGATGGAACGTAGTACTGATGACCTCTCTTATCGTAGTTAAAGGAATAATTAGAATCATTAAAAGTTCCAAAATCAACCTTCGTTCCGCCAAAGTAGGGAGCGGCTCCGAAAATGACGCCGAACAAGCGCGATCCGTAGTCTCCGCCATTTCTTTGCTTGCCAATATGAGGGATGGTAAGGCTCTTGATATTGGCAACCCCGTTGAAAGCTTCATAGCCGATATAGGTAACATTCTTTGGAATGACAAACTCTCCATCGACCTCAGAATTCATTTTCATCAAGTTCTTGCATCCCTTGAAGGCATAGTCCCCGATCGATGTGACATACTCATTGATTGCAAACTCTGTCAGCGATGTACAACCCTCAAACGCAGCAGTAGGAATGGCCTCGACATACGGTAAATCGAGAGAGGCTAGATTGCTGCAGTTTGTAAAACACCACTCTCCAAGAATCATCACTTCTTGATTTAGGTTCAAATTCTGTATCATCGAACAGTTGCAGAATGCATGATAGCTCAAATTCGAGGCACTAGTGATGGTTACCCCTGAAAGTTGATTCGGGATATAGTACTGATGACCTCTCTTATCGTAGTTAAAGGAATAATTAGAATCATTAAATGTCCCAAAATCAACCTTCGTACCACCAAAGTAGGGATTTGAACCAAATACATATCCAAACAATCTCTCAGCGTAATTTCCTCCCGATCTATACTTTCCAACGAAGGGAAGAGAGATGGTTTTCAAGTCGCTGCAACCATTGAAGGCAGCAAAACCAATTGAGTTGACTGTATCGGGAACGACAAGCGATGTGATGTTTGTACAATCTTGGAAGGCGTTGTCCACAATCTGTACGACGTTCTGATTATTGTACGTTGCAGGTAAGACAAGGTCTCCGACAAGCATATCTGCTGATCCAGCTCTTGCTTTGACACTCAAACCGCCATTGACCGGTGTAAAATCCAAGAAGAAGTATTGGGCATACAGCTGCTGAAGGTCAAAATTGTACACCATCGCACGATGTTCCTCATCTAGTTTTGCATAATTAGCTTGAATTGCGGTTAACAAGGCATAATCATTGTTTGCCTTCGTAGCTAGTTCATCAATGTCTCGTATCGTATTCCATACAGTAACGAGAGCTTGAAGCTCAGCCGCTGTATTTTTAGGAAGTTTGGACCGTTGGACCATAGTCAGGCTTCTGTCCATATTTGCAATCCTACTGAGGATATTCGTGTTCTTAATTGATTCAGGTGTTAGTTGAGCAATCAATTGCTTGACCTGCTCCACCTTCAGTAAGTCTGCTTCTGTCTGGATATCCTGTAGTGTTTTTGTATCGCTCAAGTATCCATAGAAGTCTTGTTTGAGAGCAACATAGTCATCGTAGATGGTTTTTATTTCTTGTGCTTTCTGCTCTGAAGCATCTTCAATGGCATAGGCTGCAAGCACGTCGATGATACTTTCATAATAGGCGCTGGATAGTTTCAGCAACGTCTGGGCGTTTGTTTTGGAGATATCATGCAGACGATCATTGACCTCTTGCTCGATACGCTTGGGAATATGCTCATCGCACGAAGTAATGTGTTCATCAATTTTGCTCGTATACTCCTTTCTAAAGGCAGAAGCCTCATCAGAAGCTTTCATAACCAAAGCTTTATCTTCCTCTATTGTGGAAAGAGCTGATTCCAATAGTGTTTCAAGACTCCTGCTTTTTTGCTCATAATCATCTAAAAAGGTTATTATTGATGCTTGATAATCAGCATGCATCTGGTCGACTGCATTCATTACCAACCTTTCCAGATTTTCACTCTTTTGCTTGTAGTCTTGTTCTACGTCTTTCTTTTCTGTAGCAAAGGCCGCCTGCATCTCATTGTAGGCTTCTCTATTGAGCATTTCAAACCGTGAATCAATCGACGCTGTTAGTTCATCTTGTTTGACCCAACAAGAAGTAAGCGACAAAACCAATAACCCAAGGAGCATGACAAACAAAGCTCTTTTCATACCAAATCCCCCTATGCATTCTCATCTCATAAACAATGCAATTGCACGCTTGTATATCTGTTGGGCAAAGTGGTTTTAAGTAGTGTTGATCGGGTAGAAAAAAACATTCCTTTGTCGTACAAGTGGTAATTATAAATCCAAGAATACCACCAGAGGCTTTATTGTCAATGTTTTGAATCTCTCTAAATTACAACATTTTGTTTTTCTCATCAGCCGGAACTGCTGCTGTCCTGTCTAGTCCAAGACTTAGTCAAGGTCGCAGGTCCATATCTGAAGACTATGAATATTGCGAATAGAACCAGTATTGCAACAGAGAGGTACAGCGGCACAAGGCTGTCAGATGATTCTGAGGGAAGGATTGGCAAAAGGCCTATAGTTGTATTACTAGCGGCATGAAAAAGATGCACAAGCAAGAGACTTTTGCGGGTATTGTTGTAAAGCCAGGTAAGCAGGACCGAAAGCGCAACATCCTGAAGAACAAAGAGCAGGAAAGGAATTCTCACATGGAAATCACCTGGTATGAGAAACAACGGGAGATGCCAAAAGCCCCAGATTAAACCGATGATCAAGCTAGCAGTAAGGGCTGTGTATTTTTGTTGCAAACGAGGCAGGAGAAATCCCCGCCAGCCGATTTCCTCCCCGGCTACACTGAAAAACAAGACATATAAAAAAATCACCACTATGAGATACCACTGAGAAGGGTCGTTGGTGGCAACCACTTCATTACCAGCTAGCCGGTAGATGCCAAGCGATAGGAGAATAACGATCAGGGTACTGAAAAAACTGAACAAATACCAAAAAAGAGGAACCTTCCAAATCAGAATCCTTGCAAGCAATTCCTTCAGACCTTTTCGCCCTTTGGTCAGACCGACGATCATAAGGGCGGCAATTGTGGGACCGAAACTTCCCAAAGCCTTGATTGTTCCGGTACCGAACAACACAAAGGGAAGCCAAATCGTCCAAGAGACAAGATAGGTTCCAACGATAAATACCATTACAACATTTCTCTGTATTACTTTTTTTAATGTATCCATAAATCCTGCTTTTTTTTCCCTTCGCGCTCATACACGGGTATCTTCCTTCTCTTTTATCGACCTAGGTAGGCCTCTTCCATCTCATTCCAAGTGATTCCTGTTTTTGCATAAAAGTGCGAGGGGATTTCCTCCTTTGAGAGTGTGAATAATGCATTGACTACGGCAATCCCATACTCTTGAACCAGGTACTCGATAAACACACCACAATTCGGATAATACAGGCTTTCTCGAATCGATTCATAGTTGAGCATCTGTGTAGGGGAAAGTCTTTCTTCTGCGGAGAAGGCATCGTATAAATCATGGATATCCCGACGTCCATAACTTCCATCAAGATAGTTTGCATACCCTTCACTCATGAGCTTTGTCTTCGGATAACCAAGGACTCTATGACTTATCACATGGGCTGTCTCATGAGCTCCTACCAAAGGATTTACCCGCCCATAACGATCTGTAAAGGTCTGCTCTTCCCCATAGGGAAGATAGGTATAATACACGGTATTGAACTTCGGTACCGCATGGCCTCCACCTTGTGTACCGATAAGCTCTAAAGCTTCTTCTTTATTATATACATAGATGAGTATTGGATCTGAAAAAACAGGATTTCCCAGTTGGCTGACAATCTGGTCGTAATACACCTCTTGATTCGAGAGAATCTCTTGCGCCTCTTCACTCGTAGGAGCGGCTCCGATCGAGTAGTTTTCTGGACGGACATGAAGGATAATCGAGTCAGAACTATAGACATCCCATGCAGTCTGAGCCATTTCTTTTGCAATAAAATCGGTACAGGAGGAAAAAATACCGAGGCATATCATGCAAAGCAGTATGATACATCGTTTTTTCATAATCACCTCCACGAATGCATATACCCAATCGAGCAGGAGAAGGTTTTATCAAACTTAAAATGAATAATATCATCAGGATAAAACTTCCGCTCTGAATTGGCAAAGCCAACCAAATCTTCACGCTCGATGGCACAGGACAAAGAACTGTTTGTTCCAACGGGAAACCGTCCCTCTAGCTTGAGAACCGTTTGATAGAAAAAAGAGTAATAGGGTGAGCTGTATACAGATTCTCCCAACTCGTCAAAACTCGCTAATTCTCCATAATTGAGATACGGAAGATAGAATCTGGCATCAAACCCTGCCAACAGAACAACCTTGTTGCCAGTGTAATAAGAAACACAGAGAGAGGGCCCAATGAACAGATTCACATCCCAGGTTCTCTCATGGGCACCACTAGGATATACAAGATTGCGAAACTCATATCGAATACCCGAATGAAAAGCATGAGAAATAGTAAACGATTCTTTGGCAATGAGAGGAAATGACAGATGATACACGCCGTCAACACTCCAATGGGAAGCACCTTGCCCTACAAGAAAGTTCTCCCCTGTAGCACTGTCGGAATCCAAAGGTGAAGGAAGGACCGCCTGTACAGCTATCGAATGCTCAGTCTTTGCACGTTTAGTAAGATACCGACCGTCAAGCAAGAGCGACTGAGAGAACAGCATCGGATATCCACTACCCATCGGTATGGAATTATTCTGCTGACTATACGACCGATAGCCATGATATCCCCCACAGATGGACAGCGTATGATCGGCAGCAGAACTATAAACCGGAAGACACAAATATACAGTACACAACATTATGAAGATACTGGTTTTTCTCTGTACGTTCATCGCAATATTCCCTTCGCACAGTATTACATATAATCAGCACGACAAAAATAGTGAGAAGAAAAATTTCTTGACAAATGTGATACTTGGTCTAAAATATACGTACATACATACATTTAGATACATTTATCAGCAAGGAGTCTGTGATGCCTGTGTATATACCAGCAGAAAAACCAACCATGTACTTTATTGGAGTAACTACCACAAAGTCATCGATCATGAAGGTATTCCCAAAATGGATGGAGTATTTTGGAATTAATGCCGAGCTGAAAGGAATCGACTTCGCTCCCCACTCTGCACCTTCAGCATATCGAGAAGCGGTTTCCTTCATAAAGAATGACCCGAATTCCAAAGGAGCATTGGTAACCACCCATAAACTGGATTGCTACCAGGCAAGCAAAGATCTCTTTGAAGGAATCGGTCCCTATACCAAGCTTTTGCAGGAAGCCAGTTCCATCAGCAAGAGAGGAAAGGAACTCTGGGCACATGCAAAAGACCCCATCACAAGCGGCCTTGCACTAGAAACGTTCATGCCCGAAGGATATTTTGCTCAGTCTGAATCCTCAATGCTTTTACTTGGAGCAGGAGGGAGTTCCCTTGCACTGAGCCTGTACTTGATCAACAAAGCAAAAGAATCAAACGATGTTCCCAAACATATCATTGTCACTAACCGAAGCCAAAAACGTCTTGATGAGATGAAGGCCATTCATGCAACATTGGAAAATCCCCTCACCTTCAGTTACAAGCTGTGCCCCAGCAGTGAAGATAATGATGCGGTTATGAAGCTCTTACCTGAAGGTTCTCTTGTGATCAACGCAACAGGACTGGGTAAGGACGGTCCAGGCTCACCTCTTCCCGATGACGCGCACTTTCCCGACAATGGATACGTCTGGGAATTCAACTACCGAGGAGAATTACAATTTCTCAGCCAAGCAAAAGCAGCACAAGCAGAAAAAAATCTGACCATCGTTGATGGCTGGCAATATTTCATATTCGGTTGGACCCAGGTTATAGCACAAGTATTCTCCATAGAGATCCCCGTCAGCGGCACACAATTTGATACAATCTGTGAAATTGCTCGTAATGCAATACAATAAACAGGAGCTTATGATGAAATCATCGAAAACTAAATTCAATCTGCAAAACGGACTGGCACAACACAAAGACGTCGAGTCCCTCAAACGATACGCAATCGATCTTAAGGGAATCTTTGCAGATGAGACAAGCCTTACGAATTTGATTGCATCTTCCAATCCATTGCTGTATGAATTCTACGACCTCGGGGTCGAAGAAAAATCAGGAAACCTCGCCTATGGAACAAGCATTGTATATCCAGGATCTGTTGGGCGGGAATTTTTCATGACCAAAGGACACTTCCATACAGTTATGGACACTGCAGAGGTATACCTCTGCCTCTCAGGCCATGGCTTGATGGTGATGGAAAATCCAGAAGGTGAAACAGAAATACAGGAACTTACAGCAGGAGAAGCGGTTCTGGTTCCAGGTCGGTATGCACATCGTTCAGTCAACATAAGTGATACAGAACCCTTGGTCACCTTTTTTACGTTCGCCGCAGATGCAGGGCATGACTATGGCACCATCGAACAAAAAGGATTCAGAAAACTGATATTCAGGACGGCAAATGAATCATATGAGGTTGTGGATAATCCAAACTGGAAGGCAAACTTATGATGAAGGCTTACTCCGTCCCATCGCTTGAATCTTGGCTCTTACAAGAGATTCCCGCAAATTCCTTGGAGTTTGCCTGGGTAGGACAAGCGGGGTTTCTCTTCAAGACCAATAAGGTTCGTCTAGGAATCGACTTGTACCTCTCTGACTCTCTCGCAACAAAATACCAAGGGAGGGAATTTCCTCACAAACGTATGGTGGATGTCCCAATCCTGCCAGATGCACTTACAAATCTGGATATTGTGTTCTGCTCCCATGGTCATACCGACCACATGGATGAACAAACACTTGCACCTCTTTTCAACGAAACTGGAGGTCCTCTCATAGTTGCACCACGTTCTGAGGTGTCAAGACTGCTAAAGATGGGAATCCCAGCCCAGCGGATTGTTGGGATGAGTGATAAGGAAACCTTCGAAACACAAGAAGGTATTACAATCCATGCAATCGCCGCTGCGCATGATACCCTTGCCTATGACCGATGGGGACAAAGTATGGCTCTGGGCTATGTTGTTGATTTGGGTTTTGTATCTTGGTATCACAGCGGTGACACGGTGTTGTATCCTTCCCTCGCTGATGCAATACAGCAAAAGAAGCCTGCAATTTGCCTGCTGCCGGTAAATGGAAGAAAGCCTCATCTTACACAAAAGGGTATCATCGGGAATCTCACTATCGCTGAGGCTGGAAAACTTGCGCTAGCGGTAGGATCATCGCTCTTGGTTCCGCACCACTATGGGATGTTCGATTTTAATACCGTTGATGAAAAAGACATCATTCGGCAGTTGGAACTGCAAGGCCTGAAAAGAGATGACTCTTATATCCTTGCAAGCATCAACACCATCTATTCATATAGTCGAATAAGGAAGTAACAATGGATTATTTTTTTATCCAAAAGAACCTCAACAAGGACACCCCTATTCCTCTTTACTTTCAGTTGAAGGAGCTTTTGCTGCAGTTCATCAACACTCAAGAAGGACCAGTATCGCTCCCTACCGAGAAACAACTGTGTGACCATTTCGCCATCTCACGATCGACGGTCCGACAAGCACTGCAAGAGCTTGTAAATGAAGGAGTCATCGAGCGTCACAAGGCAAAAGGATCAGTCAGCACACCGATGAAACTCGAGCAACACTTTCTGTCGGTGCTGGAAAGCTTCAACGATGAAATGCAAGAAAAAGGACTTCAGCCAAAAACGCAAGTACTCGATCTCTCCCTGATTGAACCTTCCAAGACAATCCAACAGGCGTTGGAAATACCATCTGATCAGCAGGTCGTACAATTAATCCGCCTAAGAGGAACAGAAGAAGCACCCATCGTCCTTGTGTATACATATCTACCGGCTACCTTCAAGGGAATTAAAAATATAATCAATGATGATTTGGTACACAATTCTCTATACAAGATATTGCAAAGCAAGTATCACGTAGCCATCGATAGGACCCGAAGGATTATCGAGATCCGCAGTGCCAGTGAATTCGAGGCAAAACAGCTGCACATCAAGACCAATGACCCGGTGCAGTATATAGAAACGATTTCCAAAACAAAGGAAGGAGTGCCTTTTGAGTTCTCAAAAGCCTATTACCGCGGCGACTTAAATAAATTTGTCATTGAAATCAGAAACAAGAGGTTATGATATGAAGCAGACTCTATTGGCCTATGCTCCCTGCCTGACGACATCACAGATACTAGGCCTTTCACAGAAAGCCAAAGCTGAAGACATACAAACTCTCTATTTTCAGGAAATTGCCGTAAGCAGATTACCCAAGGAAGAAAGGTCTGGAATGCTAGCATCCCTTCCTTTTGCCGGATTGATGAGTGAACAACTTTCGTACATGCTAGGGCGAGCCATGGCTTTGGAGTGTTCACACTTCACCTTTGCACTGCCTGCAGGATACGTCAGAGACGGTCGTTTCGAGGAGCTTGAGCAGCTGCTTTTCTCCTTGAAAAAAAAAGCGAGGCTCATCTTGGTGCCTACCATTGTTTTAGCCGAACTTTCACATGATCGCTTGAAGCAGATAATTTCGTTGTGCCTCAAATTGGAGTTGCACAATCTTTGCCTCGGAACAGGAACTGTACTTGATGAGGTTACCCAAGCTCATGGAGAAACTGCTCTGAATCTGTATGATAAAGCAGGAATAGCAAGCACAACCTTGGAGATTGCCTGCAGCATCCCTGATTGTGCCCCATTTGCAACACATCGCATCTGTCTATCGCAGATAGATCAGTAAGGAGAAGGAATATCATGGATCGTACTACATTTTGTCATCTTATTGACCATACCTTGCTCAAACCTGAGGCAACCAGAGAAGAACTAGAACAACTATGCAATGAGGCCGTTGCCTATGAATTTGCAACTGTTGCCATTGAACCCATATATATTCCTTATGCAGCAAAGCTCCTGAAGGGAAGCAAAACAGGTATCACCAGTGCAATAGCATATCCTCATGGAGCATGGAGCATAGAAGCGAAGTGTCATGAAATTGGTCTTTGCCTGGATATGGGAGCCAGCGATTGTGACTATGTGCTCGACCTAGGATCAGTGAAAGAAGGAAACTGGAAACAAATCGAGAAAGAAGCCCATGCCTGTAGAAAAGCCGCAGGTTCTGCTATTTTGAAGATCATTCTTGAAGTGGCCTTGCTTACTGATGAAGAAATACGAACAGCGAGCCTCATCAGCGCAGAAGAAGGTGCAGACTTCATCAAGACAGCTACCGGCTATCTCCCTTACCCAACCATCGAGCAACTTGCCATCATGGCCGAGACGGTCAAGGGTACACAAACAAAAGTCAAAGCAGCAGGAGGGTTCTCCACAATGAAACGGGTTCAACAAGCCCTTGACTTGGGAGTACAACGAATCGGTACCAGTTCTGCTTTCAAGCTACTGCAGGAAATGGAATCATGACAATTTGAGCAAGGATTATGTATGACTGATCATGAAATTTTCAAACTATGGCAGGAATTTGCAATCTATAAAAAAACGATACAGCTCAGTGAGATTTCTGCAGAAATAGCAGCATCCTGGCATCGCTCAAAGAATTTTGGTCTCGATCCATTTTTTGCAGATATGCATGTTGTTTCCGATCAAGAACTGAATCAGCGAAGGCGAAAAATACCAGAGCTGATCACCTCAGCCCTACCCTATATGCATAAACTTTTCACCCTGATCAAGGAGGAGCAAGCCGTCATCACCCTCAGTGATGCAGACGCGGTAATTCTGGAAGTACTTGCCAATCCCTCAACATATCCTGAAATCAGTTATCCAAAAGAAGGGACCATCCATAGTGAACAGTTTGTTGGAACCAGTGCAATAGGGTTGGCATTGGCTATTGACAACCCGGTGGAAGTAATCGGCGCAGAGCATTGGAGAAAGGTCAATCATGCATGGGCTTGCTATGCCAGTCCATTACATGCCGGAAAAGCAATCGTGGGATGCATCAATATTGCTTGCCCCATTACTGAGTACAGCAATTCTCCCACCATCATACCGATGGTAAGCGCATCATCCAATGCAATAGAACGTGAATTGATGTTCAAACTAAAAATCAGTGAACAAGAAAAGATCATCCAGCAGCAGAAAACATTGCTAGAATATGTCGACACCGGAATCATCGCCATTGATAGCTTAGGGGTAATCAAACAGATCAACCAACAAGCACTTGATATATTCAAAGTTCAAGGAGCGTGGGAGGAACGTTCCCTTAAGGATCTGTTTCATAGCGATATACAGTTCACAGCACTCGCAGAACAAGGAAAGATGCTCGATGAGCAGGATATACCCATTAAAATTGGATCGTCCTATGCCCATATCACCTGCTCAACCTATAAAACAGAGCTTGACAAACTCGGTATCAATCTGGTCATCTTGGTAAGAACGCCAGCTACAGTGCGAAGAATCGTCAACAAAGCATCGGGAGCGAATGCCCGCTATAGTTTTTCGGATATCATCGGCACTTGTCCCGCTATGGAGCAACCCCTAAAAATTGCACAGCTTGCGAGTAAGAACAATACCAATGTATTGGTGATGGGTGAAACGGGAACAGGCAAGGAGTTGCTTGTACAAGCCATACACAATGCAAGTGAACGAAAAAACAAACCCTTTATCGCCATCAATTGCGGCGCCCTCTCCCGAGAGTTGATTAGAAGCGAATTGTTCGGCTATGAAGGAGGAGCCTTCACCAGTGCAAAAAGCAGTGGAAGTCTTGGCAAATTTGAGTTAGCGGAGGGAGGAACTCTCTTTCTCGATGAAATCGGTGAGATGCCGCTGGAAGTCCAGGCTGTACTGCTTCGTGTATTGCAGACACAAGAAATCGTAAGAGTAGGGGGAAAATACCCAATTGCCGTAAACGTTCGCGTAATCGCTGCTACGCATAGGGACCTAGCAATTGCAGTCCAAGAACAAACATTCAGAAATGACCTATACTATCGCTTGAACGTCCTTTCCATCAATCTACCCCCCTTGCGTGCTCGAAACGGTGACATTCTCAAACTCGTTGAGTTTTTTCTCAAGAAATTCCAACACCAATTCGGAAAGCCTCATCTCTCCATCGATGATAGTGTCTATGCACTTTTCGAGGCCTACGATTGGCCTGGCAACATCCGGGAATTGGAGAACATACTACAACGGGCAGCAGTAATTTGCGAACAGGAGCATATCACCCTCAATGATATCCCAAGTACTATAGTAGAACATCAAGCAACTACGTCTTCCCTGAATCCAGTGACGACACAAACATTCTCACTCGAAGAAGGAAAACGGGACAAGTTGATACAGATACTGAAAAAGACGAATGGGAACATACGGGAAGTCTCCACACTCTTACGAGTATCCCGATCAACGGTGTATAATATGCTCAACCGTTACAACCTAGATCTAGGCAACTTCAGAAATAGGAATATCAATTTTTAACACGACCGCTGATCAGATACAGTACTTGCATGCACGGCCTTCCAATATATCGATCAGGTTCTCGGCGGCCATCAGGCTCATGGCACTCGAGGCTTCATAGGTTGCCGCACCTGCATGCGGAGTAAGGATGCAGGAGGGTAGATTTGAAAGCGGACCCTTCTGTGGATGATCGGAAGAACTCACATCAAGGGCAGCTGCTCCAATGAGTCCATTCTCTAAAGCTGCAGCTAAAGCATCCTCATCAATGAGGCCACCCCGCGCAGTATTGACGAGCACCGAATGGGGTTTCATCATTGCAAAGACTTTTGCATCAAATAGATTTCTGGTTTCCTCAGTCAACGGAGTATGGATGGAAATAAAGTCACTCTGCTGCACCAAAGTAGCAAAGTCCACATACGTAGCTTTATAGTCTCTCTTCAATTCCTCATTCTCATATACATCATGACAGAGGATCTCCATCTCAAACCCCCTACACCGTTTGACCACCAGTGCCCCAATTCGCCCCGTCCCTACAACCCCTAAGGTTTTTCTGTACATCTGCACCCCCAAAGGTCGCTTTGGCTCACCGGTTTTCATCCTTTGATCCATGTAGGGAACATGGCGGGCAGAAGCAAGCAGCAAGGTTACGGCAAGCTCTGCTACAGAATCCCCATTGGCCCCTGGCGTGATGGTTACCTTGATATTCCTCTCTCTTGCATACTCAATATCTATCGCATCATACCCCACCCCATACCGTGAGATCACCTTCAACTTTTTTGCTTTGCTCAACAGCGCCTTGTCATATACTTCCAAGCCTGCAATTATTCCGTCTGCATCCGCTATCTGTTCATGCAACTGCATTAGAACACTTTTATCCTCTGTTGCTTGTATAGGACGAATCTCACATCCATGAGCATGCAACAACTTCCAAGCCTTATCATCAGAATTTCCAAATGAACGGGCAGTTACCAGTACAAGAAATGATTTCATTGTGTATGTTCCTCTCTCAAGATAGTTTTCTTTTTCCAATAGCTCGTTGGTACAGGACGTTCTTATAAAAAGATTGCAAGGCACCAAAACAGCATACGTAAACGACTGTTAAAACACAGCTAAGTTTCTATATAATAATAATTTGACATCTATCTAAATTGGTTTTACACTTACAATATAAACCTACCTTGTCTGAGGTAAGAGAAAAAGGAGTAGCCTTATGCTAATTGGAATTTCCCCTTACATTGGTCCAGAACTACTGGAAGCACTCGATAGAATGGGTCACGGTGACGAAATTGTCATAGTCGATGCCTTCTACCCCGGTGATACCCGTTCTTCTCGTTGTATCAGAGCGGACGGTATCAAAGTGGAAGACCTGCTAGACGGTATCTTTCGTCTGATGAATCCCGATGATTATGTCAAAGACCCAGTAGTGATGATGCAACCCTCAGAAGGAGATAGTGCAGATCCCATAGTAGAGCAGTCGTTCCAGGCAGTCTTGGATACATACTGGCCACAGACACCAAAAATCCAGAAAATTGCACGGCAAGACTTTTATGAACGAGCAAAGCGAGCCTACGCAGTAGTGGTCTCCGGTTCAATAGTAAAGTATGGATGCATCATCATCCGCAAAGGGGTTCTCCCCCATTGATGATCAAGCAGGCCCCTTTCGAGGTGGCCTGCCTTCTTTTCAGTCGATAAGCACCACCGGCTTGATTACCGCTTCCTCCTTGTCATTAAAAGTAGCGAAGGCTGATTCCAACTGATTGAAGGAAAATCTATGGGTCAACAAGAGCTCGCTAGGAATATGATGGCAGGCAAGCAACTGGAGAGCTTGGGGAAAGCCCCAATTCGGTATGGCATGAGACGCAATCAGGCGCTTCTTTGCAAAATGGAAATCGTTTGCTGAAATGGTAACCTGTTCATCCTTGAAATCGATGCCGTCATAGACTATCGAACCACAGAAACCTGCAAGCTCGATACCATCTGAAATGGTAACAGGAGGAGAGGTGACAATTACCCGGTTGAACAACTTTGGAAATTGTATCTTTAGCTCTTCCTTCCATCCTGCTTGTGCACTGTCAATAACATAATCAGCGCCAAGCTTTTTTGCCACCAGAGATCGATAGGCACCACGTGTAGTAGTAAGATGATGCCCCACCATGACTACATTCCTCGCTCCACGCATCTTTGCAAGCTTGATGCAACTAAGTCCGATGATGCCGGGTCCCATGATCAATACATCATCAAAAAGCTGAATATCTGCTTCACGAAGCAGATCCAGAGCGACGGTAATCGGTTCTGCAAGAGTAGCCGTAGCATAATCAAGACCCTCATAGGGGATTACCATCTCTTTAGGGACGACCAAGAACTGACCCATACCAGCCTGATCATCCATATAGCTGAGAATCTGCTGACAAGCTTGGGGCCTTTGATTTAGACATTGCGGACATCTTTGACAAGCAACATTGTTCATAACGACAACAGAAGAGCCGACTTTCAAGGCGGAGGAAGCAGAACCAAGGCTATGGATATATCCAGCAACCTCATGTCCGAGAGGAGTCAGCTTCCCTGTGGGAAAATCCTTGACAAAGTGCATATCGGTCCCACAAATACCGCACGCCTTGATACGGACCACCACCTCATCAACGTTGGGTTCAGGAAGTGTTTTCTTGAGCATTCTGATTTGCTCACCACTATCAACCCAGGCGCTTGTATACTCCATGGCACTCCTCACTTCAAAAAATCTTCGCTTCCCGATGGGATGACACAGAGAAAGACCAATTCATCCTGCTCTGAGTCATTCACCCATTGATGTTCTTCACACCCTGGAACGAAGACTGATTTGCCAGGAAACAACGGATGCTCTCCATCCAAACCTACTACTTTTCCTGTTCCCTGCAGCACATAGACGACATGCTCATGCTCGTGACTTCCTTTGCTGCTTTTCCCCTTGGCAGGAATCCTGATCTCCCGCATCTCGAAATGCTCCGATCCATCTTCCTTGCCGACCAACCAACGAACCTTGTTTTTCGACCCAGTGATACTGAGTACAGCTTCAGCTGCTGTTCTACTTACAATCATTTCACTTGCTCCCAATACGTACTTTCATCCAAGGATGAAAGGAATTCTTGTACTTCCTGTAGATTCGGCATCGCCGGGGCGGTCCCTACTTTGGTAACTGAAAGAGAGGCTACTGCAGTTGCAAAGAAAATTGCCTGTTTCAAATCTTCTCCCTTACTCAGTGCTGTTGCAAGACCGCCATTGAAAGCATCTCCGGCACCTGTTGTATCCACTACCTTCACATCCATAGTAGGGAACAGAAGCGCTTCCTGGTTTTCTGTAAGCAAAAAGCACCCCATCTTTCCTAGTGTGATGATTACATCCTTCACCCCTTTTTTCTGCAACTCTACAGCTGCCCTATGGGCACTTGTACGATCAACAACTTTGATGCCGGTCAAACAGGATGCCTCTGTTTCATTGGGGGTGATCAAGTCATACATACCTATGAATGAGTCATCAAGCATCTCAACCGGTGCAGGGGCTGGATTAAGCAGGGCAAGGCCTCCTGATGCATGCACGCGTTCTACTGCAAAAGGAAGAATATCAAGGTTGGTTTCAAGTTGAGTAACCAATATGCTAGTTTCATCCAACACCGAAGCTATGGCCTCTATCTCGTCTTTTCTGATCGCCCCGCAAGCACCGGGGACAACGGTTATACTGTTCTGTGAGGTATATTCATCCACCATGATCAAGGCAATGCCTGTTGCCAATTCAGGATCCTCGAATACATAGCGACTATCCATATGCTCATCGGCATAGAAATCTTTGGCAACCTTGCCGAAAACATCAGTGCCCACCTTGGTAACCAACAACACATCACCGCCGCATCGATGGGATGCCACAGCCTGATTTGATCCTTTTCCACCAGGGCCCATCTTGAAAATGCTCCCCTTCACCGTTTCTCCCTGTACCGGAATATGAGGTGATCGTGCCATCAGATCAACTACAAAACTACCAATAACCGTTACACGTCCTGTCATGTATTACTCCCTTGTATAGCGTTCGATGAAGCTGTATGGCGATGGGCTTTCGATACGACTGACATCGTTCAATCGTTGCATATGCTCGTCACTCAAAGACCAAGATACTGCGTCGAGATTTTCCTTAAGCTGAGAAACCGTGCGAGCTCCGATGAGGGGAATGATGCCCGCTGGATTCTGCCTGACCCAATTTATGCTCACCTGTGATACACTGCGACCAACTTCTCGGGCTATCTCATGCAAGACCTCAATGATATCATAGGCCTTTTCGGTACCACGCTGCTGTGCCTGGTCATCCCATCGATCCTGCCTGCCTGCACGGCTGTTGCTTGGAATATCATTTCCCCGTCGGTATTTACCACTAAGCCAACCACCTGCCAAGGGAGACCAGGCGAGCATGCCGACGCCTTCACGACGACAGAGGCCGATCAGCTCCCACTCGGGACTGCGCACCAACAAGCTGTACTCCAGCTGAAGACTTACAAAGCTTTCCTTCTGTGAGTAACGGGCAATCATGAGACTTTTCATCAAATCCGAGGGTGTATAGTTTGAAGCACCGAGATACCGTACCTTTCCCGCCGAAATGAGGTCATCCAGCGTTCGTATCGTCTCTTCGAAGGGAGTTCTTTTGTCAAAGCAATGAATCTGCAGGAGATCTATATAATCTGTATTGAGATGTCTCAGGCTGTTTTCCACACTGTGGAGGATGTGTTTACGGCTGGAACCGGCATCATTCACATTATTTGAAGTTGGAAAGAACACCTTTGTACCCAGAATCAAACCATCTCTTCTTGATTTACTATCTTTGATCCAAGAGCCCAGAATCCTTTCGGAATCCCCATTGTTGTAAGAGTCAGCAGTATCGAGGTAATTACCTCCTGCCTGGGTGTACTCTTCAAGCAAAACCTTCGACTCCTCCTTGCCGATATTCCAGCCAAAGGTTTGTGTTCCAAAGGCGATGGCGCTTACGCGCAACCCAGTATTCCCAAAATAACGATATTCCATCCTTACCTCCGAAGCAGCAACGAACGCATGTCATGATCTTCGACTACGTACCATACTTGTGAAAAACATTGTGCGGGGTGGATATCATCAGTCGCAGGGGCCTTGAAAATCTCATGATGGGTATGGGGTTTCCAAAGCGAGAGGATATGATGGTGTACCTCATCCTTATAAGAGTACCACTCCTCCCAGAACAGATAGTCCTGATCTTTTTGTTCAGGAATTGCATTGACAACCAGATACCCATGGTTCTCTTTCACAATCCAGGTATGATTTCGGTAGGGATTAGCCGTAAGGGCAGCGATACCAGGAAAGATATCTTCTTGTTCGAAGCCGAACCGCTTCATGGTTTTTAGTACTTCTGCTTGTTGTAATTGTGTTAGTAAATCACTCATATTCAACCCTCCTTGGTATTGGTAAATTGGTCAAGGTTTTGATAAAAATCAACCAAACTAGTATATGCTTGTTCATACAGGGGAAGAAACCGATCGTAAAACTCTACATTCTCCTCGTTTGGGAGAATTCTCCGTTCGTAGTGGAGCAAGGTCTTAACCACGTCGGCATTCTCATACATCCCGATTCCCAACCCCCCGATTACCGCCGCACCAAAATTTTTACTATCCTTTAGATGATTATGCGAAACAACAGGGATATTGAAAGCATCAGCGATGATATGCTTATTTGTATCACTATTGGCCTGCCCTCCGATCACCACCAATTCTGTAGCTTTATTGATGGGTTTCAGAGCTTCCCAAATAATCTTTAGATTCATTGCCACACCCTCATAACAAGAGCGGAACATATCACAACGACGGGTATTGCGCTTCAGACCTATGAACGCTCCTCGAGCCTGAGGATTCCAGTAGGGACTACGCTCGCCCATCAGATAGGGAAGAAACACTAAACCATTGGCCCCAGGAGGAGATTGGGTGACCAGCATCTCAATCAAATGTTGTGCATAGCTGTGTTGCAATTCAGCCTGGGTTACTTCTTCTCTGGCAATTTCATCCTTCAGCCAGTCCAACGAAGCACCTGCAGCTTGCATGGTACCGCAGGGAGCAATTTGATCGGGTTGGATGAATGACCAGTTGAAGGTGCGCATCTTCGGCTCCCAGTAGGGGCTCTGCTTTACCATCCCGATCCATGCTGAGGATCCAAAATAGAGATAGGCATCGTCCTCGGTTGTGCACCCACCCCCAAGCGAAGCGCAAATTCCATCACCAGCTCCAATCACTACAGGAGTCCCAACAAGAAGCCCGGTTGCTACAGAGGCTTCCATTGTCACGCATCCGGCAATTTGGGTTGAGGGAATAGCCTCAGGAAGTATCTTTGGATTTATTCCAATGATGCTTGTCAATGTCCGAGACCACTGACGCTTGGTAAGATTGAACAGATTTGTTCCGGATGCATCCGAATAATCTGTAACAATTTCTCCGGTAAGCTTGAACACAATGTAGTCCTTTGCCTGCACGACCTTAGCCGTCTTGGCAAATACCTCTGGGCGGTTTCTCATAATCCAAAGCAATTTGCTCAGGGTATAGGAAGCACTGATCTTGTGTCCGGTTATATGAAAGAACAACTCCTCATCTATCTGATTAAACAATTGCTTGGACTCTTTATCTGAACGCATATCAGCCCATATGATTGCATTACCGATTGGATCCCCCGCTTTATCAAGGCAAAGGCATCCCATCATCTGCCCACTGAAGGTAACAACAGCGATTGATTTCTCGTTTATCCCTCGCATGACCTTCTTTGTGGATTCACAGACAGCACGCCACCAGTCATGAGGGTCCTGTTCTACTTTGCCACCTTCCTTATAAATCACCCTATATAAAGAAAGCCAGGAACTGATGATAGTACCCTGTTCATCATACACCACCGCTTTATTTCCGGTTGTACCCAGATTATGCGATAGGATGAGTCTGTCATACATTATAGGCCCCTTCTTTTCTTGAATTACCGGTTGAACCAAGGCTCAAGACTGCGATACAACTGAGCAAATTGTTCTGTTAAATCCTCATAGAAACCCACATTATTCCTATTTGGATCTACAACTTGCTTAACGGGATTCATATGCTCAATCATGGAAAAATCTGTATATAAGCCACAGCCCACCCCACCGAGCAAGGCTGCACCCATACTTGTCGCCTCAGTGAGAAATTGCGGTACAACTATTTCACAATCAAGAACATCGGACAAAATCTGTCGAAGGAAGGTGTTTAGGGCGCCGCCTCCTATGAACATCACCCTGCGGTCGGGAATTTCAGAAAGCATTTGTGCAAAGTTCAGTTTCTGGTTCATTGCCACACCCTCAAGCAGGGCTCGACAATGGTCTTGGATTGTTGTTGAGAGATCCATTCCCACAAAAGCACCTTTGGCTTTGGTATTCCACCAAGGAGATCGCTCTCCCATCAGATACGGAAGGAAGAACAACCCATTTGCCCCAGCTTTGGAACTTTTGGCCAAGTCATTGATGCTGTCGAGTGTTTTACCCGTATCATCGGCCATATGTGTCTTCGCAAACCAGGAAAGAGAACTCCCCGCTGTTTGCATAGTTGCACACGGTTGATATAACCCTGCCACCGGATGAGCCCAGGTAAAACCAATTTTTTTTGGGTCCGGAAAATGTTGTTTGCTGGCAATTGAAACCCAAGAGGAAGATCCCATGTAGATATAGGGCTTACCGAAAGATACAGATCCAGCGCCAAGGCTGGCACAACCGCCATCGCCGGCTCCTACGATTACCGGTGTTCCTTCTGGAATGAGCGTTTCTTCACTGGCTTTTCGATGAACTTCACCAATCTTGGTGGAAGATGGATAGGCTTCGGGAAACAAGGAAACGGGAACATCCATTGCTTTGAGAATCAGCTCCGACCATTGAAGGGAATCAAGATCAAAGGCATTTGTTCCTGAAGCATCATTGTAGTCAGTTGCAAACACCCCAGTGAGCATAAAATTCATATAATCTTTCGCCTGGAGTACTTTATATGTTTTTTCATACACATCAGGACGATGTTTCTTAAACCACAGAAGCTTGGTAAGGGAGTAGGAAGAGCTTGGACGATGACCGGTGATTCGGTAAATCTGATCGAACCCGAGTTCTTGTATAAACTCTTGCTCTTCCTCCGTACTACGTTGATCGCAATATAGCAAGGCATTATGCAAGGGCTTCCCTTCACGATCAACAGGAAGACAACCCATCATCTGCCCACTGAAGGAAACTGCAGCTACCTCTTTAGGATCGATGGTAGAGAGCACTTCTTTTGAGGAAGAACATACAGCGTTCCACCAAACAGAAGGATTTTGTTCAGCCCAATTGGAATTGAATACTTCCATATGGTAAGGAGTCACCCGGCTTTCCACCAATGCACCTCGCTCATCAAACAGGGTTGCCTTATTTCCTGAAGTACCCAAATCATGTGCCAAGACATATCGCTTCATCACAATCCCCTTTTAGTTCTTAGCTGTTTTTCTTATCTGATCGTACCACACAGAGGCTACAATCAGCACTCCAACGATAATCTGCAAGATAAACGCATTGATACCCAGCAGGTTACCTCCGTTCTGAATAAGGGAGATCAACAAAGCACCCAATACTGTACCGATAATTGTGCCGGAACCACCACTGAGACTAGCTCCACCAACAACTGCGGAGGCGATTGCATCCATCTCATATCCTTGTCCTGCAGTAGGGATGCCATTGCCCAAACGACTGGTCATCAAGATACCGGCAATACCACTGAGCAAGCCACTCATTGCATACACACTGATTGTTACTTTTGCAGTATTGATACCTGAAAGTCTTGCTGCTTCAATATTGCTTCCATACGCAAAAATACTCCGTCCGAAAACTGTTTTCGTAGTCAAAACAAAGGTGATAACTATGACGAGGAACCAAACAAAGAAGAGAGAAGGGAACCCTAAGAACACCAATTGAGCAAAACCTGTAAAACTTTTTGGAAGACCGGCGATCATGCGTGCATTGGAGAGCAACATGACAATACCTCGCGCAGCCTGCATCATTCCCAAGGTTGCAATGAAGGGGGGGACCTTACCATAGTGAATGATCAGTCCATTGAGGGTACCGAGCAAGGCACAGACAAGCAAGGCAATAATGATTGCGGGAAATATCCCAGTTCCTGCCAACAAGAGCTTTGCCACTACAATGCTGGCAACACCAACTACAGATCCCACAGAAAGGTCGATGCCTCCAGAAATAATGACAAACGTCATACCCAAAGCGATGATGCCATTTACTGAAGTCTGTCGAACCAGATTCCTCATATTATTGACAGTGAAAAAGTTTTTCGTAGCGAACGAAAGAATCACCATCAATACGATTACAATTACCAACAGGTTGCCTTCAGCGATCCTGAATTTATTTTTCTTTGAAAACAATCTCATCTCTATCTCCTTGCTTTCCAATCACAAACCGGATGCATATCTCAGCAAGGTCTTCTCGCTGAATGCTTCTCGTTCAACAATGTGCGGCATCGCTCCCTCATGCAAAACACCAATCCTATCAGCGAGCCCCATGACCTCAGGAAGATACGAGGAGATCAAAATGACCGCATGTCCTTCCTTCGTCAGTTGCTCGATCAATTTGTAGATCTCTTGTTTTGCCCCGACGTCTATCCCAACCGTCGGTTCATCGAAAATGAACAACTTGCTCTCACAGCAAAGCCATTTTGCAATGATTACCTTCTGCTGGTTGCCTCCAGAAAGGTTTCCTACAAGCTGATGTATGGAAGGAGTTTTCACCTTCAATCGTTGCACAGAGTCGATAGATCGCTGACGTTCTTTTTTCCCCAATACAAAATTGAATCGGGAGATTGCTTTGTAGGATGCCAGATTGATATTGTGATTGATGGATTGGTTAAGGGCCAACCCTTGATGCTTCCTATCCTCGGGAAGCAACCCGATCCCTAAGGAAATAGCCTTGGAAGGATGCTTGATTACTTCTTGTTTTCCTTTGAGATATACAGATCCGCTATCGATGGGGTCTGCACCGTAGATGGCCCTGACAACCTCGGTTCGTCCCGATCCAACAAGACCGAACAGCCCGAAGATTTCTCCCTGTTTTACAGAAAATGAGATGTTCTTGATAGTTTTCCCGCGATTCAGAGCTTCAACACGCAACAACTCTTCGCCTTTGGGATAGTGTTCAATATTGTACATGTCCGTAAGGGAACGTCCCACCATGTAGGAGATCAGTTGATCTTCATTTGTATCCTTTACAAAAAGGGTCTTCACATGTTGACCATCCTTAAGTACAGTCACTCGATCAGAAATGGTAAAGATTTCTTCGAGTCGGTGAGATATATAAATTACCGAGATACCACCTGCCTTGAGCTTCTTGATAATCTCGAATAAAATTTCTACTTCTTCATTGCTCAACAAGGCAGTCGGCTCATCAAATATGACCAGCTTCGATTTTTTGTGAACGGTTTTTGCTATAGCAACCATTTCCTGCATTGCCGGCGAAAGTTCTGTAATGCGCAGTCGTGGATCGACATCGACATTCAAAGCCTTTAAAGTCTCTGCTGTCTTGGCATACACATGATTCCAGTCAATCAGTCCATTTTTCTTTCTTGGAAATTGTCCCATGAAGAAGTTCTCCCCGATTGAAAGATCCGCAGCAAGCGTCAGATCCTGATATACAGCAGCCAATCCTAATCGATTTGCTTCAATAACGTTCGATATGGTTACTTGCTCTCCATTTATGGTAATCGTTCCCTCATCCTCAAGATACACGCCCATGATGATTTTGATGATGGTGGACTTACCTGCACCATTTTCCCCTACCAAGGCATGCACTTCACCGGGATACACAGCTAAATCGACGTTATCCAGCGCCTTGACTCCAGGAAATTGTTTGGATATTCCCTTCAACTCCAAGAATGGCCTTGTCTCCATGCCGACCTCCTTCCTTTTTCAGCTAGACATGTCTCTAGCTCCTGGTATCAAGAGGAGCTAGAGACGTTAGTTCAAAGAGACAATCAATACTTTTTCAGCGTGAAGGGATCGAGAATGCCCTGTGCTGCAGGATCGTTGACATTATGCTTCTCGACAACCACTACACCGGTGTCGACATACTCAGGAAGCGTAGCACCTTCAATGGCCTTGACTGCAAAATCGACGCCCTTATAGCCCATACCATACGGATCTTGGACCATGATAGCCTTGATAGCACCACTCTTTATGGCTGCAACTTCTTCTGGATCGCTGTCATAGGCGGTAACGATGACCTTATCATGCAAACCCTGTTCAGTGATTGCACGAGAAACTCCATCTGCAGAGTGGTTGTTATCCGCAAAGATGCCGATCAAGTCTTTACCATAGGTGGTGATCAAGTCTTCAGTTATTGAGAGAGCCTTGATGATGTCATTGTCAACATATCTGGTGGGGATCAATTCAATGCCAGGAATCAACTGCTTGATGCGGGTAATGAATCCATTGTCACGGTCAGTCAATACCTGGACACCTGCCATAGCGCTCACAACAGCAACTTTCTTTCCAGCTGTGGAGATATTGTTTTTCTTCAGGTATTCAACCATCTTCTCTGCAGCAAGAGAACCACCGAGGGTGTTGTCAGTAGCCAAGAAGGTGTGGACCTTATCGGTATTCACTCTGTTGTCAACAGTAACAATCTTGATTCCCTTGTCATAGGCCTGCTCGAGAGCTGGAACAGATGCATCAGAACTGGTGGAAGCAATTACAATACCATCGGGATTGGTTGAAATTACATTCTCAAGAATTGCAATCTGTTGGTCGATATCTGATTCAGAGGGTGGCCCGTAGGTTGTTACCTTTACCAAATCGGGATTCTCAAACTGATAGTTGAGAGCCCCAACGAGCAAATACTGCCAGAAATCTGAGTCAGTAGCCTTGATGATTACAGCAATCTCATAGGGTTTAACGCCCTTTGGACCATCTGCTTCTTTTGCACCTTGTGCAAATAAACCGGACATTACGATTGTGACCAAAAGTATGGCACATAGCACTTTCTTCATTTTTTTCCTCCTAATGTTGAAAAAACTATGCTAGATAGTTTGCAATAACTGTGCCAAATGTAATAGTATTGTCTATTCTAATATTAGAAGTTTATACATTGCAGTATAATATCTCTTTATAAATTTAAATTAATTGCTTAGAGCAGAGGCATTCATACCGCAAAAAATGTAGTAAAGTGTCCAAATATTTGACATGTGTTAAACACTTTACACATAGACACCACATTTTTGGACACTCCAACCTATACAGGAATTTCTAACAAGGTGTCTGATCAATACCAATTTCCTGAAAGATTTGATGAGAGGTTTGCAGTATGTCTTCTGTTGCCTTGGATATTTTGGAATAGACCTCTTTGTTGATACGATTATACAGAGCAACATGCTTCTCATCAGGGATGAAGATGTCTCGGCATCTTACCATATGTTCAACAGCGGTAGCTTTGTCTGGATATACTCCCAAGGCAAGGGCTGTGCAGATTGCTGCTCCCATGCTCGCTGATTCGTTGACCTCATTGCGATATGCAGGCACCCCGAAGACATCGGCCATAATCTGCATGAACAAATCTCCATTGGAGCCTCCCCCACTGACGATCAGATGCTTGAGAGGCACATTGCGTTCTTGACACATGGCTTGTACATGACCTTGCATAGTCATGCAGATACCTTCCATGACAGAACGAAACATATGCTCTCCTTTATGATGGCCTTGAAAGCCGATCATGATACCTCGCTGCCAAGGTTGAGAAGGAAGGGCAAGCCAATGTAGTATGGTATAAAGACCGTCGCAGAGGGCAGGAACCTTGGAGGCAAGGACGTTCAGATACGCTTCAGGGGTAAGATTCTGAGCTTTAGCCTCCTCGATCAAGGCCGGGCCCATAAGATCCTTGATCCAGGTGATGGTGGCCATTCCTCTTCTGATACCGTTGCTCTCATAAAGGAATTCTCCTTTGACAGCGCCGGGATTACTCCAGTACTGCGTTGCGCTCGATTCATAGGTGGTTCCGACCATCATGCCCGTGATGTACGTCCCTAGAGAAACCAAAGCCGTACAAGGGTCCATCAAGCCTGCTCCCAGCCCTTCCACCGCCTTGTCGTTCGCTGTAGCGATGACCGGGGTACCTGCAAGAAAACCAGTTGCTTCGCTCGCTCTCTGGGTAAGAGTCCCCAGCACCGTTGCAGGATCGACCAACTCAAACAACTTGTCCCTCGGAGTGGTATAGGAGTCAAACAACGGCCCATCAGGATACCACTGTAGTGTCTCTGGATCGATCGGCCAAGGGCCGACGTAATTGGCACGAGTATCTTTCGCCATGCCTGTCAGTCGATGAGTCAGATAGCCTGTAGCTGTGGTCACATACCTCACCTCATCGTCTGTATGTTCATATGGATGAGAAAGACGAATATCCATCCAGCTCTGAATCGCTGAGGCCAGAGTCCCGTCTTCCTTGATCAAGGCACGACAACAGCGGATGGAGCCCAACCCAATACCTATGATATCCCTCCTGTCACCTGGGAATTTTTCGAGCATACCCCTGCAAGCCTGCTGCAACGAATCCCATACATCGTCATCCGGATGTTCCGCCCTTGACTGTCCATATAAATGAATCTCTCTAAGGGCAACTGAATGAGTGCATACGATATGCCCTTGCGTATCAAACAAAGAGACCTTTGTGCTTTGGGTACCACCATCAATGGCTGCTATGTACTGTTGTTTCATAATTGTTTTCGTCCATTACCTCATCAAATATCCACCATCGACGGTCAACACAGTTCCATTGACATAGGAGGAAGCTTCACTGGATAAAAAGATACAGGCTCCCATCAGGTCACTAGGAAGGCCCCAGCGGTTCGCCGGGATATGAGAGAGTATAGTCTCATTTCGCTTTTGGTCACTACGGGTCTTCTCTGTCAGTTTTGTTGCAAAATACCCCGGAGCGATTGCGTTGACCTGGATACCGAACGGTGCAAGCTCATCACACATGGCTTTGGTCAAGCCTACGATCCCATGCTTTGACGCTGCATAGGCAGGCGACCAACGACCTCCGAGAAAGGCGAACAAGGAAGCAATATTGATAATCTTTCCCTGCTTTTGCTCAATCATATAGGGACAAACCTGATGAATCATCTCAAACGCCGCAGAGAGGTTGACATCTATCATCTTGTCCCAGTCAGATCGTGAGAACTGAGTAACATCTTCCTTATTGATGCAGATACCGGCGCAGTTGATCAGAATGTCAATGCTCCCCCAGGCCTCATAACAGATGCCAGCCAACCTTTTACACTCGCCTTCCTCGGTTATATCGCTCTGTACATACCTATACTCAACACCGCAAGATTCTACCCAATGCTTGGTTTCACCCTCATCTTCGACGAGGGATGCTGCCATCACATTCGCCCCCGCCTTAGCCAAGGCAACCGATAGAGGTTGACCCAACCCACTGTTGCCTCCTGTAACAATGGCATTCTTTCCTCTCAAGGAAAAACAGTCCATAGTGAAATCAGGGATACTCATGTGTCTGCTCCTATTCGTTTCAATAGTTTCTCGATGCATATCTTCGCATCCCCGACTACCACGAAATCGGAAATACTGCATATGGGCGCATCTTCTCTTGTATTTATTGAGATTATCGTCTCGACATCACGCAAGCCCTCAACATGCTGGATAGCCCCATCGATCCCGACGGCAACATACAATTTCGGGTTGACCACCCTGCCCGACTGCCCTACCTGGATGTTTCTTTCTGCAAGTCCTTGATCAACGAGTTTTCGGCTAGCCGATACTTGCCCATGTAAAGCTTTTGCAAGCTCCTGTAGCAGCAAAACGACCTTTTTGGCACCGCCACCACCCGAAACCAAGACCTCACTGTCTCGAATATCATAGGACTGCTCAAGAGGTGAACGCTTCAGACATTTCATGGTAGGAGATGGCGTTGGTGCTGCGATATACTCAAGAGTCGGAGCCTTGGGTGCTCCCTCTGCTTTATAGGAAAAGATTCCTCCCTTGATGGTCAACAAAACAGGGCTCTTGCTTTGCATGGAGATTCCACAGAGCACATTTCCCGAATAGGCTGTCCGTATGAACTCAAGTGTTCCATCCTTTTTTTGGATGTCGTTGATCTCGGCTATCAAACCCACCTTCAGCTGTTTCGCAAGCCTCGGGGCAACCATACGACCGACCCATGTGCCGGGAATGAGAATACTGTCAAAACAATGCTCGTCGTACAACGAAAGAATGCTCGTACAGATACCACGAACATCATTGACAGCCTGATATCCGTCCTTTACCACAACTACATGATCGAACCCCTCAAGGATTGAATCATGAGCTTCGGTATAACAAAGAAGCCATGATTCACTATGCTGCTTTCCATACATGCCAAACGCTACTTCCAACAATGCATTGCTTCGGTGCGGGTGTTCGGTATCCTGTAAAACGAGGGTTTTCTTCATATCAGAGATACCCCCGTTTTTCCAGGAATTGAACCAACAAATCGATTCCTTCGTCGTTGACGCCGACCACAGTTTTCGCTCTTGACATGTTTTCCGCTTCATAGGTATGCACAACCTTGGTAAGGGAGCCCTCAAGCCCTACTGAGTCTCTCTTCAATCCAAGGTCTTGGTTACTGATCATAAAAAGTTTGCCTGAAACATCCTTTTGGAGAGCTTCAAAGGTAGGATAGGGCAGTTTTGCCCTGCTGTTTCTTGCAAAACTGAGCACAGCAGGCATCTGTATCGACCATGTCTGTATTTCAGTATCGGTTTCAACGGTGCATTGTGCCTCATTGCTGCTGAGATGGTTCATATCAACCTCAGTAATATCCAAAAGATGATCTAGACCAAGCATTTGGGCAATTTGTGCAGGAACCTGGGAGGTTGCACCGTCAAGCGACCTGCTGCCGGTGATGATGCAATCATAGTGTTGTCCCTTTAGATAGGTTCCCAACACCTCACTGGTTGCATAGGTGTCGCTACCGGCATACAGGGGGTCACTTAGCAAGGTACCTTTGTCCACAGACAACCGCAGCAGATCATGCATGTACACAGTCACCGAAGGAGAGGCCATCGAGACCACTTCTAAATAGGTCTCGGGCCATTTCCTCTTCACCTGCAAAGCAAAGGAGAGTGCGTGTACATCATCAGGGTTCAACACCATTTTAGTATGGGTATTCACCATACTACTGGTGTTGTAGTCATAATTGAAGGCTGATACGTCCGGAACAAATTTTACTAAACAAATAATGTGCATAGATACTATCCAAGACCGTTATTGGTACTTCGCCCCTGCTTCTTGATAGAAGATGGTTCCAAAGTTCATGATGCCGTTCGGGTCGAATGCCTCTTTGAGTTTTTCCAGCATATAGTATGCTGACCCGTGCTCCTGCTTTGTCCACTCATTACGGAATTTTCCAATACCGTGATGATGACACATCGAACCACCCAACTTCAGGGTTTCCTCTACAATGATGCGTTGCAGGGGATGATGGTATACTCTCATCTCATCCTCTGGAGCACAGCGGATATCATAATTATAGACGAAGTACATATTCGTTCCATTTATGTAACAGTACTAAACCGCTACGCGGTGGCCTTGGCTCAATCATTGTGTAGCTGACCTTACTTGTTTGAGAGATGTTCGGTCTCCTCTATCATGGTATCCGCATCCGTGGGATGCACATACCATTCAGAGGAG
>Ga0334898_1000283_pt1 | contig 89426 bp, 87 predicted proteins | sample GraSluR3_MG_10_FD_207228 | JGI IMG/M metagenome (GOLD analysis project Ga0334898, IMG submission 207228) | Sludge microbial communities from methane-producing bioreactor in Wageningen University, Netherlands - Granular Sludge_3_08-R3 | ecosystem: Engineered > Bioreactor > Anaerobic >... | reverse complement strand
AACGCTTATTAAAGTACGCTATTTTTTAGAATTTATCCACAAAAAAACAACCACAGAAGAAAAAAACAATGAAAAAAGGAGCTTTGCGCTAGCAAAAATTATTTGCTAACGCAACAGCCCCTTTTATAGAGTTGCTTTACCGTTTCATAAGCAAGTTTTGGTCGTCGATATTCATCCACGATTCCTTTATTATTCTGGGATCGTGGTCTTTTTATGCCCCAAACTTCATCTGTAACACGACAATCACAGTATTGCCAGATAAAGGTTCCGACGATTTCCGGGCGATTTAAGTAAAGCTCTAGACAATTTTTCAGAATATCAACTTGACGTTCTTCAGACCATTTTGGGCGATAGGGGGCACGATATCCATAAATTGCACCGCCACCAAATTCGCTAATGATGATGGGCTTACCTTTTCCGTCGGTGGTTTGTATCCACGCGTACTCTTTTAGGTAGGCCTTCTCTAGTTCTTCGACTGTTTTTCCCTCATGATACCATGCATGATAAATATTAATCGAAACAAGATCAACGAAGTCCAAACATATATCATTAAAATGTTTGCATGTAGCAAAGGTTAATGGTCGACTTTGGTCGAGTGTTTTAATTTGTTCAAATTGGGTTTGGTACATTCGTAGTCCTTCTTCAGTGTCGCTGGCACATTCATTCAAGATACCCCACAGAATAATAGAAGGATGATTATAGTGATTTGTTACCATTTCATCAATACATTCTTTGCATTGCCTTTCAAAGTTGGGATTTAACATTTGTTCCAGTTCAAGACCTCTAGCATGATTTTCTTCCCATACGAGAATTCCTTTCTCATCACACATATCAAGAAAGCGTTCATCATTTGGATAGTGACTTGTTCTTACAGCGTTTGAACCAAGGTCAGTCATTATGTCCATGTCGATAGCGGCTAATTGCATGGGGATTGCAGAACCAACAATATTAAAGTCTTCATGTCGGTTAAAGCCTTGCATAAAAATGCTTGAATTGTTTAATAAAATCTCTTGTCCTTTCACTTCAATTGTTCTAAATCCGACGCGTTCAATCAAGTCATCGACAGGAGATGCATTATCTTTTTCATATAAATAGGCATGCAGTAAATATAGATAAGGATTTTTAGGAGACCATGGATGAACATTGTTAAAGGCAATGCTAGTTGTAATGGTTTTTTCTGTATTGCCAGGAAGATCAAGCCCTTGTTTTGAGATATCGGATTCAAGTAGTGTGTCGTCAAGATCTAGTTGCAATCGAACGGATTTTGTTATAGAAGAACAGTTAGATATAATGATTTTAATATCAGCATGCCAGGTGGAATGAAGTAAATAAGGAGTGAATTGGATATGCTTAATATATACATCAGGAACAATTTCCATGACGACCGGTCGTGTGATACCTCCATATGCATAATAATCATTCGGAATATGGAGGGAAGAATCCTCTGTAAAGGTATTATCAACAACAAGAACTAAAGTATGATTTCCTTTAGAGACATTTGGAATCACGGTGCTAAATTCAGTGAATGCATTATAATGGTAATCAATAAGAGTGTCATCAAAATAAATATCAACGGTATGACTGATTCCTTTAAAATTAAGTCTCAAGTTGGCATCCTTGGGCATTTGAATGGTTTTCTTATATACACCATAGCCACGATAATCACAAAGTTCAATATTACTTTCCCAGCATCCGGGTACATATAATTTTTTGTCATAAGATGAGGGAAGCGTGTTTTTAGAACTTGCTTTTGAAAAGTCCCAATACCCTTCTAATTCTTTTTGAAATCGGATGTGGTGTTGTTCAAATAATCGAATCATATAAAACAGTCCTTTCAATATAATGTTTTTAAAGTATATAATGATTGTAGCTTAAATAAAAAGCTGATAAAATAGAAAATATAAAGAGAAAGATGGATGATATCGATATGAAAAAAATAAATGATCAAGAAACAAGATATTATAGAATTCCAGAAAAAATAGTTCAAAAACACCAAAAAAATACACTATTGAAAGATTTGATGGTTGTTTCTTGTGGATATAGAAGCGGGAAGCATCCAACGATAGGTTATGATGTGCATAAAAATCCTTGTGAAGAATATTTTCTTAAGTATTGTACAGAAGGAGAAGGATGGTATGAGGTGGAAGGAACTAAGTATCGGGTTCGACCTGGCGATTTAATTATATGTAAAAACTGGCAGTCGCATAAATATGGTGCAGTAAATAAAAATCCATGGACGGTTAGTTGGGTATATTTTGTAGGAAATCATGGGACGGATTATATGAATTTGCTTCAAGGAGAAAAAACGAGTCATATAATTCATCTTGGACTCGATGCAAAAATTGAATCCTACTTTTATGAAATGTTGAAAAAGATGGAAAAGGGTTATGCATTACAATATCATCTTCATAGTGCAAACGTTCTAAAATCCTTATTGTCATATATTCATATGAAATCAGAAACGAAATTATTGAACAAGATGAATAAATTTGAGGATGTACTCATTTATATGAAGCAAAATCTCTATATGAATATTTCGCTAGATGATATGGCAGATCACTTTAGTTTGTCAAAGGATCATTTTACCAAGCTTTTTAAAAAACAGTATGGATTCACACCAGTTGATTATTTTATTCACATGAAAATGCAAAGGGCCTGTAAACTTCTAACAACGACACAAGAGCCAATAAAGGCGATTGCTCAAGAGCTAGGATATCAAGATTACTATTATTTTTCAAGACTGTTCAAAAACAAAATTGGTATTTCTCCCAAAATATTTTACCAAAGAAACCATGTTTGATGCAGTTAAGGGCTAACTATGCTATAATGGAAGAAATATTTGAAATGAAAGAGTTGAGGTAAACATGAATAATAATGATATATTGATTCGCTTAAGATACGCATTGGATATTAAAAACACGGATATGATTGAAATCTTTCGACTAGGTGAAGTTGAAGTGTCAAAAGAAGACCTGGAAAAAATACTCACAAAATCGATGGACATTTACAATTTTGATACACATAGAGAAGACGGAAGTGTAATTGAAGAAGTGGAAGCGTCCAATAACGACGATGACGCATATGAGGATATTGAAAAAAATGAACAGCACATTGAATGCACAAATCATATGTTGGAGTCTTTTTTAAACGGATTTATCATTTTCAAACGCGGCAAAAAAGAGTCGAAACCGGGAGAGAAGCCAAGACAAATACTGACGTTAAAAGCAGGCAAGAGTAGCAATAATGTCATGTTAAAAAAACTTAAAATTGCCCTTAATCTAACCAGTGATGATATGTTAGATATTTTTGACAAGGCAGGCGTCAGTGTGTCAAAAAGTGAGTTAAGTGCATTCTTTAGAAAAGAAGGACATAAACATTATCGTTCCTGTCTGGACAAATATGCACGAAGCTTTTTAAACGGTCTAACCGTGGTCTATAGAAAAGAAAAAGAATAGATAAGGGGGAGACATACGCATGATTCATGAAAAAATTCTGATTAAGATTGAAAAGGAAAAAGTGATCTTGCCATCAGGCTATGCACCTATATATTGGCAAGAGAGTTTGACAAAAGATCCGCATCAAGCGTCAATAAAAACCTATGTTATTGAAAATGCAGAGGAAATTGATTCGACAAGACAACGCCCGGCAGTTTTGATTTGTCCAGGTGGCGGATATGGATTCAAATCTAAAAGAGAGGCTGAATCAGTAGCGATTGCCATGAATGCACGCGGATTTCAAGCCTTTATATTAGACTATAGTGTAGAACCGGCAGTCTTTCCGAAAGCTTTATTACAGGTGGCAAAGGCTGTTTCGATCATTCGTGAAAATGCAAAAGAGTGGTTCCTTGACCCAGATAAAATCATCGTTGGTGGCTTTTCGGCCGGTGGTCATTTGGCAGCAAGTCATGGCGTTTATTATCATGAACAGTGGCTATCAGATTCACTTGGATTAGCGACTGAAGACATGAAGCCAAATGGTTTAATGCTATCTTATCCGGTGATTTTGTCCAATGAATTTGCACATGAAGGATCCATGATTAATCTATTCGGCAATGAGGAGAAGATTAACTGGGAGTTTGGGGCTCTTGAAGCTCGCGTAAGCGAAAAAGTACCGCCAACATTTCTATGGCATACTTTTGAAGATGCCAGTGTACCGGTGGAAAACGCTCTTGAATTTGCCAGATCCCTTCGAAAATGTAAAGTGCCTTTTGACCTACATGTGTTTCAAAAAGGGTCTCATGGTTTATCCCTGGCGACAGAAGAAACAGCACATCCCGGAAATACAAACATAGAAAAGTCCTGCCAGCCATGGATTGATTTATTTGCTACATGGGTGGCAGAACAAAATTAGAATAATTAGTATGTAATTTCAAAAGACCGGTATTCAGGTGAATTGTCAAGGTCCTCAACTTTCATGTTTTCAACGTGTGAAAAGCGAGGGCCTTTTTTGACGGACTGAATAAATGATTCTACAGGCTCTTCGCCACCTTGGGCAATAATTTCGACGCGGCCGTCGTTTCTATTTTTAACCCAACCCTTAACACCGATAGACTGTGCTTGGGTTAATGTATAATAGCGAAAGCCCACGGCTTGGACTTGGCCTTCGACAAAAATATGTACAGTTCGCATAATTCGCCTCCTTTTTTAACGGAATTGATTGGTCTGTTTGTCGTAGTGATAATTTGCATTGGCTAAGGTTTCTTTGATTTTTGAAGGCTCATAGTTATGATGATTTATTGAGAAAACAATTATAACACGATATGATAATTTTGACCAATATCCATACTAGCAGAGAGTAGAGTATCTAAGCCTTTTTTGTTTTTGTGAGTTGTATATAATCTCTAGGCGACATCCGAATCAGTTTTTTGAAGGTTTTATAAAAATTTGAATAATCATTATACCCGCATTTTTGACTCACTTCCTCTAAAGTAAGTTTTTTAGAGACAATCAAATTCTTGGCATACATCATTCGGCGGGATTGAATATATTCCATAATGGTGAATCCGGTTTCGTTCTTAAAGAGATGAGACATATAATATTTATCCATGTAATGTTTCTTAGCAAGGACTTCAAGGTCAAACGCCGCGCAAAAATTTTCGTTTAAATCATCTAGAACCTTTTGGATACGTGTGTCAATGGTGCCTTCTTCGCTTTGAACCAAACTGTTTACATAACAATACTTATAGATGGTATCTATTTTTAAAAAGAGTTCCAAGGCATAGACATAAGAGGCAAGTTTTGACTTTGCATCTTTTTCCGGATGAATCAAATAGAGTTTATCAAGTAAGGCGTCAACTTCAATTTGATCTTTCTTAAGAGGGCGTAGGTGGTTTGCATGCCCTTTTTTTCTTCGGGTAAAAGCATCGAATAATGGATACTGATAATGAATATAGGACAAAAAGCTACTGGGATTAAATAGTATAAATTTTCGTCCATAAGAGGAGGTATCCGTAAGTGTTGGACGATGAATTTCTGAATTGTTTGTGATAATGATATCACCACGCTGCAAATCATAAGTACGTCCTTCTATGTGATAGCGTATATTATCCGTAGTTGCCATAAAAATTTCGTAAGCACTATGAAGGTGAATATCCACATTACATGTGTCCGTTAAATAGATGCCGACAAAGAAAGGCTCTGTGTTTTGGTATAGTGCTGCCTCATTTTTCATAATAACCTCCATTATCACAATATTTGCAAAGTAATTCACAAGATATACCATGGGAAAAGTATTTGAATCCTTATACCATAGTATATATGAATACGGCTTACAAGAAAAGGAGAAAATGATGGATAAATTACGTATAGGTATTGTTGGCGTCGGAAATATGGGTTCAAGCCATGCAAGACATCTAATGGAAGGGCATGTAGACCGCTGTGAACTTGTGGCTGTCTGCGATATAAATGAAACAAGACTAGACAAAATTCAAAAAGAATATGATGAAAAACTGACCTATTATACGGAATATATTGAGTTTTTAAATCACGATATGGAGGCTGTTTTAATAGCGACCCCCCATTATGACCATCCGGTGATGGGAATGGCAGCAATCGACAAAGGTCTTCATATTCTTGTGGAAAAACCCATTGGTGTTTATACAAAGGCGGTTGAAGAACTCAATCAAAAGGCACAAGCATCAAGCAAAGTGTTTGGTATCATGTATAATCAGCGCACCAATCCGATTTATCAAAAAGCGAGAGATTTGGTGCAATCTGGGGAACTTGGAGAACTTGTTCGCGTCAACTGGACTATTACAAATTGGTTCCGGTCTCAACGGTATTATGATTCCGGTGGATGGCGTGCAACTTGGGAAGGTGAAGGTGGCGGTGTCCTTCTTAACCAATGTCCTCATCAGCTTGATATGATTCAATGGATATGCGGGATGCCAAAACGCATTCGTGGATTTTGTGATTATGGCAAATTTCATAATATTGAAGTGGAAGATGATGTGACTGCATTCTTTGAATATGCAAATGGCGCGACTGGTCTTTTTATAACATCAACAGGTGAGGCCCCGGGAACCAACCGACTGGAAATATCCGGAGATATGGGAAAGCTCCTTATTGAGGATAATGCTATGACCTTTTATCGCAATAGAGTGGGCACTCGTGAACATAGTGATACAACGCCGGAAGGATTTAAGCCACCGGAAAATTGGACATGTCAGATACCGATTGAAGGATTGGCGACAGAACATGTAGGTATTATGCAGAATTTTACTGATGCGATCCTAGATGGAACGGAGTTATTGGCACCTGGAAGTGAAGGTATTTATGGATTAACGATTAGTAATGCCATTCATCTGTCAGACTGGATGGATGATTGGGTAGAGCTTCCCATAGATGGAAATCTATTTTATGACCGTCTTCAAGAAAAGATTAAGAAATCTACCTATACAAAAAAAGTGGAAGAAGTTGTTTTTGACCTAAAAGGTAGCCATTAGAAATGATAAAATCAAGGAGGAATGCGAATGAAAACACTAAAAATTTCGGGATTTGCCGATGAAATATCGAGTGATTTTTCTAAGCAAATTCAAGAACTCAATAAATTAGGTATTGGCTATATGTCCATCCGAGGAGTTGATGGTAAAAACATTGGCCACTATACACTTGAAGAGATTAGGCAAACCATTGTGCCTCGTCTTGAAGCAGGCAAAATTAAAATTTCTTCGATTGGTTCTCCCATTGGAAAGATTGATATTGAAGATGAGGATGCATTTGATAGCCAAAAAAAGATGCTAGAGACGCTTTGTCAAGCATGTAAGCTCTTTGGATGTGATTATATTCGCGTATTTAGTTTTTATATTCAGGAGGGAAAAGACCCGGATGCATACAAGGATGTAGTGATCGACAAGATGCAAGTTTTTGTAGACATAGCCAAAAAACATCAAGTGATTTTACTCCATGAAAATGAAAAGGACATTTATGGTGATATCGCAAGACGGTGTAAAACCTTAATCGACGCCATTGATTCACCCAATTTCAAAGGAATTTTCGACTTTGCAAACTTTGTTCAGTGCCAAGAAGATACAAGGGCTTGTTATGAATTATTAAAAGATGATACTGTCTATATTCATATCAAGGATGCGGTCTATACAAATGGAGATAACGTCTTATGCGGGACAGGTGACGGAAAGATTCAAGAACTGTTGGCAGATTTTATTGCAGAAGGTTATGAAGGTTTTTTGACCCTTGAACCCCACTTAGTGCTTTTTGATTCACTCAAGGACCTTGAGAATAAGGATTCTGCAGAGGTCATAAAAAATAACAAAGCTATGTCGGGCGAAGAAGGTTTTGCAATGCAATATAGAGCGCTTCAAGATATTCTAAAGACCATACAAGGAGATGTATGATGATGCGTGTTGGAGTGATTGGCTTAGGAGATATATCAAAAGTTCATATTCCCATTATCGAGACAAGTGAAAACATTCAGCTAGTAGCAGTCAGTGATAAAGACCTAAATCAGTGGTTCGAAAATCCGGATATTCATTTTTATGAAGATTATAAAGAGATGCTAGATCAGGAAGACCTTGACAGTGTCCATATATGTTTGCCACATCACTTGCATGCTCCGGTTACTGTGGAGTGTATTCAAAGAGGCATTCATGTTTTCTTAGAAAAGCCAATGGGAATTAATTTAAAAGAAGTCGAAGAATTGGTGGACCTAGAGAAGAAACACCCTCAGATTAAGATGAATCTATGTCTACAAAATCGGCTCAATAATACATCGATTCACATGAAAAAGCTTGTTGAGTCTGGTGATTATGGCCGAATTATAGGTGTGAAAGGTTTGGTAGCTTGGCACCGAACACGTGAATACTATGACCAAAAGCCTTGGAGAGGACGGATGGATTTATCCGGTGGTGGTGTAATGATTAATCAAAGCATTCATACGCTGGACCTCATGCAGTGGATTGGTGGAGAAATCAAAAGTATTCAAGGAAGCCTAAGCCAGCTTCTTGACTATGGCATTGAGGTTGAAGATACGGCAAGTGCCCGATTGGAATTTACGGATGGATTCAGCGGATTGTTTTATGCGACCAATGCCAATCCATATAATTCAAGTGTTGAATTGGAAGTGGTTCTTGAAAAAGCGCGTTTGGTGATTCGAGATAATATCCTTTATCGTTGGGATGAAGAAGGACAACACATACTCGTAGAAGATGAAAAAGTTGAAGGAACAAAGTTCTATTATGGGGCTAGTCATAAAAAATTAATACACACCTTTTATAAGGAATTAGAATCAGATGTAGGTGACTATATACCCGTGTCTCAGGGCCTTCAATCGATGCGAATGATTGATGCCATAAGGCGATCGTCAGAAACAAAAAAAATAATTAATATGGAGGAATATAATGGATAAAAAAGGATTAATTGGCGTACAAATGATGATGCTCAAGGATAAGGTAGCCGAAGTTGGTGTATATGAAGTTTTTAAAACATTGAATGCGATGGGCTATCACTGTGTTGAAGCTTCTCAAATTCCAATGACACAAGAAAATGTCAGTCAGATGAAACAAGGAGCCAAAGATTTTAATATAAAAATAGCGGCCATGTCGGCAGCAGTAGAACCTATGATGCCCGGATTACCCGGAGAATATTTAAGCAGCGATTTTGATAAAATTGTCCAGGACTGTAAAACCCTTGGCTGCAATTACCTTCGTATCGGCATGCTTCCCATGACGCGAATGGGAGACTATGAAAAATCCGTTGAATTTGCAAAACTTGCCGATCACTATGCTGAAAAACTCGCTGAACATGACATCAAACTTTACTATCATAATCATCATATTGAATTTACAAAATATAATGGTGAAACTTTGCTTGATATCATTAAAAACAATACAAAGCATATCGGCTTTGAACTGGATGTACACTGGATACAACGTGGAGGTATGAATCCTGTAGATGTGATTCATCGTTTTGCAGGACGGGTATCCTTGATTCATTTAAAGGATTATCGTATCGGTGAAATCGATCTTGATTTTTCAAAAGAATTTGATCCCGGTGAATTTAAAACAGCCTTTACATCGGTTGTCCAATTTGCAGAAGTCGGCGAAGGAACTCTAGATATGCCGGCCATCATTGAAGCCGGCCTTCAAAGCGGCGGTCAATACTTCTTCATTGAACAAGATGACCAATATGGCAAAGATCCTTATGAATGCTTGGAAATCTCAAGAGATAACCTCTATGCCATGGGATATAAGGCCTGGTTTGAGTAAAAGCAACTATTGCAAAACATTTGATGAAGTGATACAATGTAGATACATATAAGGAGGCGATATCATGTTGGTCACTTTAAATAAATGGGGAAATAGTGAAGCGATTAGAATACCTAAACAACTTGCTGAGACTTTAAAAATTCATCGTGGAGATAAGTTAGATATCCGTATTGAAAATGATGCTTTGGTCATAAAGAAAGCAGAACTAAAAGGAAGAGATTTAGTCGAGTTTTTGTTGAAAGATTTTGAAGCAACAGATTCACGATGGACAAATGAAGCAGAAGATTGGGATTTAGTTGGCGAGGAGTCTTGGGAGTATGGAGAAGATTAATGGAAGACAGGTGCGACAAGGAGATATCTACTGGGTTTCATTAAATCCAACAAAAGGCCATGAACAACAAGGAAGGCGTCCGGTTGTTGTAGTGAGTAACGACATAGTTAATAATAAACTAGTGTTAGCACTAGTCGTTCCAATTACAAATACGGATAAAGGTCATCCCTTACATGTATCAATCAGAGAGGGGCTCCCGGTAGTTGGTTATATAAAATGCGAAGAAGTAAGAGCCGTTGATTTAATGCAAAGAAAGGCTGAGTTTATTACAAATTGTTCCCAAGAAGAGTTCTTTCAAAGTTGTATGAAAATTGTCGAGGGTTTATTTTAATAATTGTTAGGTTACCGGAGAGCGTTTTTCGCTCTCCGGTTTTTATAATTTAATAAAAAACACGTCGTTCGTGTATTATATCACGTCGTTCAGGTAGAGTTGCCTTATTTTAATAATAAGTATGCTATAATCATCACATAGAAAAAACATGTTTTTTGAGAAGGGTAACTTTGTTGTTTAGCGTACGATAAACAACAATAGTTATAGAAATGCAATATGAAAGGGAAGCTTAGAGGAATAGAACTTTGTGAAAAAACTCAATGTAGAAAAAAACATTATTTTGAAAAGGAGAAAAACATGAAAAAAATCATTGCAATACTGTTATGTATGACTATAATATTAGGTTCATTTAACCATCAGATTAGTGCAAAAGACTATAGGGAAGATGACTTTACCTTATATGAAAATTATGATCAATATGCTGATGAAATGTCAAAAATCGAAAACTATGTTACAATAGAAAATGGAAAGTACGCTCTTAAACTGACGAAAGAAGCCGAGAAATTATTTAGTAGAGATAGCATTAATTATGCTCAAAATCATATAAATGCACTTAATTATGTAATAAAAAGAAATTCTGTTTCGGGCGTTTCATTTCCGCCAATGGTTTATAAATATAGAGGAGCATTGAGTGATCAAGTGGCATGCCAAACAGAAAACGGTGGGCATACACCTTTCATTAATTTGCTGTAAAGGAGAAGAGGAATGAAAATGCTTCATTTTTTATTTGACTGGATATTTATTGTAATAACAATTTTAGTTATGACCAATTTAGAAATCAATAAATGGATTTATTATATTATAACATCTGCTTTAATATATATTATTATTAGAGCTGGTGATAAGTTGTTTAAGGCGAAATAGTTATATGCCCCTATTACTCCGGAGAGCTTTTTTCGCTCTCCGGTTTTTGTGTTACAATATGTTTAATGGTGACATAATTAAAGATGGAGGCAAAGATGAAAAAATACTTTTGGATTTTTTGTGTAATTTTATTGGGCATATTGTTGAGTGGTTGTGAATCATCGTATATTAACACAAGCGATAGTATTAATGATAAGCATGAAAAAGTTATCAAAAACATGCTTTCAAAAAATGGATATACTGATGAATATCTTTCAACGATGTATCTAAAATACCTAGGAAGTATTAATGGTTACTCCTTGTATGAATATGAATCAAATAAAGAAGATGTATATAAGTATAAAGTAGAATTTGAAGGTGAACTATATCCTACTGACACAAATAAAGTTATTTGCACAATAAATGAACATGATAACAAATACTGGCCTCTTGAAGGGGCCTTAAATGCTGATTTATATGATTATTCGGATCAAATTTATCAATTAATAATTGAAAATGAAGAAGAATAATCGCACCATACTTGATGACATGTCATCAAGTATGGCTAAATGGTTCCTTTAAATCATAAGCAATCCCAATCGCACCGGGACCTACATGTGTTCCAATAACCGGGCCGATATCCACAACTAAAACGTCAACACCAAGAGCATCTTGAAGGTCTTGAGCCAAAGCTAGGCCTTCTTCATATGCCTCGATATGGTGGACGACAACGTGTTTTAATCCGTATTTTCTTATATCGTCCAAGGCAATTTGCAATAGGGTCGACACAGCCTTCTTCTTTGTTCGTACCTTTTGAAGTACCTCTGTTCGTCCATCTTTGACAGTGAGAATAGGCAGAAGTTTCATGATGTTACCTATAAGTGCTTGCGCACCACCGATACGTCCACCCATTTTTAAGTAGTCCAAAGTTTCGGGTAAAAAAATAAATCGACTTTGATGGACATAGTTACGCATGGCTTGAGCGACAAATTCTATGGGCTTGCCTTGATCAGCTAACTCAGCGCCATAAAGTACACAAAATCCTAATTGCATACAATTCGTTTTTGAGTCAACAAGCTCAATCTTTGCTTTCGGGTACTTCTCCAAAAGTTGTTCTTTAATCATGCATGCTGTTTGGTAAGTGCCACTCATTTCAGATGACAGAAATGTTCCGATAAGATCGTCTCCTTCAGACACGATGTCCTCAAAAATCTGCATCATTTCATCTAAGCTCGGCTGGGAAGACTTTGGGAAGTTATTGCTTTGTGCAAGATGAGCATAGAATTCCTTATTATTTGTTTCGGTTTCTATAAAAATATCTTCATCAATTAGAGCGCTCAAGGAAACGATTTGTATGGGATAATCTCCAATCAGTTCCTTTGGCAAGTAAGATGTACTATCTGTAACCAATTTTATCATATCAATGACTCCATTCTTTAATATTCTATATTCAACTAAGTTCGCGTATATCTAATACACTACCGTTTGGATATACATCAAATTCATCCTTCATAAATTGTATAATGCGTTTGGCAACGTCATCCGGCGATGTCAGCGCATTATTTGCTTTTAAATCCAAAAAGCGTTCAAGATTTGGGAATTCTTCTTTGGACGCCCCGCGAATGGTTTCCTGCATGGGTGTGTCGATGACTCCTGGTGCCATGGAGATGACTTGGATCCCTTCTTCTACAGAAGACTGTTCTTTTCCAAGGCATTGGGTAAACATATTTAAACCGGCCTTTGAAGTGCAGTAGCTACTCCAACCTTCAATGGGTTTTGTGGCGGCGCCGGAGGAAATATTTAGGATGCGTTTGGCACCGGTATAGAGTCGTAGATGTTTTGCAAATTCGGCGGCTAGAATCATCGGAGCGAGTAGATTTATCGTGATGTTTTCAAAAAAATCATTGGCTTCACAGTTATCAACGCTATTAATGGGTTCAATAATACCGGCATTATTAATGAGTGTTATTGAAGCGTATTCGGTTTGCTCCAAGGAAAAAAAGATATCAACAACAAGGCCGGGAAGACTTCCGTAATCCACTAAATCAAAGTACTTCTGCTCGACGCGCTCTGAGAATATTGGATTTGTTGTCCGTGAAATTCCAATGATATGATTGGAGGCTGAATCTAAATTCTTCGCAAGCGCCTCTCCGATTCCTTTTGATGTTCCGGTGATAATATATAAATGTTTGTCTGCCATAAGTAGACTCCTTTCGATTGTGTTATCAAATATAAATTAGTAATCTTGTTTAGATATATTATAGCATATTTGTGAGCGCGTATACATGTTATCGTAGGGCATGAATTTCGATGAATCGAACTTCGTGTGGTTGTAATTCTCGAGAGATGGTCAAATAATCTTTTTCAACATTGAGGCGTTGCTTAGTGATTCTGGGAATAGAGATGGATTTAAGGTAATTGCTTTCGTCTTGAGTTTCGAGATTTAATGCACCGAGTTCAACCCATTTGTCAAAGGAGCTGCCATGATCTTTGTTTAAAATAGTATCGGTGAGTATATACTCTTCATCGGTTAAATCAGAGAGAGGGATAACAAATTTTTTGACCGTTGGATTGGGGAAAGGGGTATATCGACTGGTAAAGGTCATGTCAAAAAGTTCGCCGGCAGCATAAAGGGGAGAAAAATGTTGGTAGTTATAAAGAATGATTTGATATTTTGATTTATGCTTCGTGATAAAATAGCCCTCGCCGCGTCCGATAAGAGTATCTCCAAGTTTGTTAAGCAAAACGAAGGCGTAATAGGAAGATTTTTTGATTCCATTATAGGTATACAAGCCCATACCGCCATGAAAGAGTTCTTCGGACATTTTTACTTCTTCAATAAAATCACTAATCATCCAATAGCCAAAGCTATCAAGTGCATCATAATTTTCCAAAATATTTTTAATAATATAGGTTGCTTTAAAAGCAGTGTCATTTAATAAATCGCGCTGTGAAATCGTTGAGTTCCACTCTGTGACATAAAGCGCTTTATTATCTAAAGCTAGATTTTTCAGCGTTTTCTTAACGGAATATATATTGTTCTTAAAGGCATCGGGGTCAGAGTCAATAACAATATTACTGTGTATGATAAGGTCAGAAGTAAGGTCGTTTTCATGACCAACGGGGTAAAAATGATAGTGAATAAAGTCGGGTAGACATTCCTGGTTTCGCCCATAAGTGATGAAGGCTTTAAACCAATCTTTTTCAACAATGGTATCCGTCATCATCGATGGAGAACCAAAAGAAATGTTTGGGTGGATGGCTTTAATCGTATCGTAGGTTATTTTATAAAAATGAAAAAAAGCAGCGGAATCATCAAAGCCAAACATACTCTCAGGACTCTCAGGCTCATTCCACAAGAAAAAATGCCAAGAAAGTATTTCTTCTAAACCATAGCGGTTGATTAGGTGGAGGAGGAATTGGTGGATCAGTAATGTCCATTTTTCATCATCTTTTGGCAAACTAAGTATTGACTCTAAATAAAAAATCTTGCGATCGTGATTTTGTGCTAAGTCTTTTGGCATAAAAGAAAGTTCTAAAAATGGTTTTAGATGAATGGAAAGTAAAAAATCGAAAACCATATCAACATAAGTAAAATCAATTTGTGGTTGACCCATGGCATTTTCGGAATAGACCATCATATCATCATCAAAAATTCCATGAAACTTAATATAGTCAAAGCCGATATCGTCTTGAAGCTGATCAAGCATGCCTTGATTTTGAGCATAGAGAATCTGCTTGGCTTTACCAATCGCTGTGGTTTTCTTAAAAGAATGTTGGAGAGGAAACCCTTTTTGAATGACGGAAATTGGTGAAATTTCTTGTATTTGTAAAGAGGTTTGTCTCTTTTCTGGATTAAACTCCGAACGATGTAAATATTTTGCAAGGCTATCTAAATCGTTGTGATGCTGAAACCCTAAATTTAAATCATGATTTATTGTAGCTCGTGTTGTGTTTTTATTTGTTGGATTTGACTGTTGATTTCTATAGTCGCTGGGCAAACAATGGTTTTTTTCTTTGAAAATGTGGCTGAAAGACCGAGCGCTTGTGAATCCGTTTTTGTCGGCAATAAAATCTAAGGACCAATTTGGATTCGATAAATCAGCCGTCGCATGATTAAGACGGATTGTGTTGAGGTAATCTTTAAATCCGGTGCCCATATATTTTTTGAAAACATTTGAAAGATAGGGTGGTGTAATATAGAATTTTTCAGCTAAGTCTTTGAGTGTAATTGATTCGGTATAATGGCTATTTAGATAATGAATAATTTTTTCTAGACGTTGAAGATGGGATAAATAGTTTTTATCCTGTGTGTCAACGCGTTTTACATGGAATCGATTTAACAGAATATGTAGAAGTTGGTAAGCGTGGGCATAATTTAAAAAGCGCATCTCTTTTGATTGGGTTGAGGTGTGCTTTACAATTTGAGCTAAAATTTCTTTGATGGGTGTCAAGTCGTCTTCGCTAATGGCAGTCATTGAATTACAGTCAAAGTGTAATAATTCTTCTTGGGCCATGAGGTTATTAAATCTTGAGGGATAGATGTGAAAGGAAGCGATTTTGCATTGGCTAGCAGAAAGCTCGTAAGGACTAAAATGATTAATGAGGATGAGCTGGTCATCGCTTAAGTCGTAGCGTTGGTCGTTAATCATTACGGTCAATTGCCCGGATAAGACATAAATGATCTCGATATAATCATGCCATTGCTTGGGCTCGGAGTCAATAAGCTTAAATTGATAAGTGATTGGAAAATCCATAACAAACATCCTTTCGAAAACAAAGTTATATAAATAGTATACCACAAAAAAAGTATGTGTAAAAAATTAATATAGACATGTAAAAAATTAATTTGTTAAAAAAATAGTTTTTCTAGGAAACGTTTTTTTAAAAGAAATAGCAGACAAGGTCATAAGTAATGGTCTTATTAAGAAAGGAAGCCAATAGTATACTAAGGATAGAAAAAATAAAGTAGGAGGATGTATACGTTGGAAAAACATCAGATACTCTTTGAGGCAAAAAAAATTAGAAAAGTATTTGGCCCTACCGTTGCAGTTGATGACGTAGACTTGACTATTTATGCCGGCGAAGTACGAGGCCTTATTGGAGAGAATGGATCCGGAAAGTCAACAATCTCGTCAATTATTGCCGGAATGCAAAAACCGAATTCAGGTAGCATGCAATTTAAAGGAAAGACTTATAATCCGGTTAATATGATTGAAGGTGGACAGCTAGGAATCGGGATGATTGTTCAAGAAAAAGGAACAGTGCCGGGAATAACAATTGCTCAGAACATCTTTTTAGGGTCAGAAAATCAATTTAAAAAATACGGACTCATTAATAAAAAAGCTATGAATCAAGCAGCAAAACAAGTACTTGAAAATATTGGCATCAACGATGTCGATCCGAATCAAGTGATTGATATCTTAGATATGCAAGATCAAAAACTTGTTGAAGTGGCAAAAGTGATGAATCAGAATCCGGATATTTTGATTGTTGATGAAACAACAACAGCATTATCCCATCGAGGGCGTGATATTATCTATGGAATTTTAGAACGCATGCGCAAGGAAGGAAAGTCGGTCGTGTTTATATCCCATGACTTGCAAGAAACCATGGAACACTGTGATGCACTTACAGTGTTAAGAGATGGAAAACTTATTGCAACGGTGGAAAAAGAAGATATGGAAGAAAATCAGATAAAGCAATATATGGTGGGACGAGAAGTAAGTGGTCACTATTATCGTGCTGATAATAAAGCGTCCTATGAGGACCAGGTTATATTAGATATTGACAAACTTACAACAGGAAAAGGCCTACTTCTAAACTTTTCGGCACAGTTACATAAAGGTGAAATACTAGGGATTGGCGGATTATCCCACTGTGGAATGCATGAATTAGGACGAGCTGTGTTTGGTGAAGAACATATAGTCACCGGAAGTGTTACCCATGTACCTTCGGGAGAAAAAATTGAAAATGCACAAGTGGCCGTCAAGCATCAGATGGGATATGTATCAAAGAATCGTGATTCAGAAGCCTTAGTTTTAACAGCAAATATTCGCGACAATATAGTCGGCGCCGGATATGATCAGGTGTCACAAAAGTTTGGTTACATATCACCAAAGGATGAAGCCGAATATGTCAATCGGATGGTGGAGGCATTAGATATTAAATGTGCGTCCATTGATCAAGACGTTAAATATCTCTCGGGCGGAAACAAACAAAAAGTTGTCTTTGGAAAATGGCTAGGTCGAGATTCTAAAATACTTATTCTGGACTGTCCAACGCGTGGTGTTGATATTGGTGTCAAAGCTGCAATGTATCAATTGATGGAAGAGATGAAAGCAAAAGGGGCGTCCATATTACTCATTTCCGAGGAATTGACTGAATTAATCGGTATGAGTGATCGCTTAATCATTATTAAGGATGGAAAAATCTCGGGAGAAATCACACGTGGGGAAGAAATGACAGAAAATAATGTCATTGACTTGTTAATCTAATGGAGGCGAATATGAAGAAAAAGAAATCAATCAACATAACAAGCTATGTGCCATACATAGGTCTTGCATTAACCGTAATCGTCTTTGCCATCATAACAGAAGGAAAGACAATTAGTGGAATCAACTTGAAAATACTTACAAATCAAATTATTGTAACGGCATTAGTTGCTATTGGGGCCGTATATGCATTTGCAAGTGGAGCGTTGGATTTATCCTTAAGTGGTTCAGTGGCTTTATCGGCAATAGCAGGGGTGGTAATCGGATTACGTTATGAATCTTTTATGGTGATGATTGTGACAACCATCATTGTATCCTTTTTAATTGCTTTATTTAAAGGCGTCGTAGCAGCTTATTTGAAACTACCCATCTTTATCGTGACCATTGTCTTTGGAGGTATTTTATCAGCAATCGGTCTTGTATTACTAGGTAAAGAAACAACCTTATCCGTTCGAAGTTTAGTCAATGTAAGTAATATGACATGGATTAACATTACTTTTGTCGCTGTATTTTATTTATTTGCCCTTTACATCTTTAATTATACAAAAATTGGAAAAAGCTGTAAATTGCAAGGAGGAAACCTACTTGCAGCCAGTCAATTAGGAATTAATGCAAAGAAAAACATTATTATTGCCTTTCTCGTTGGAGGTATTGGCGTTGCCTTAGCTGCCATTATTATCCTGCTTCAAACAAAAACAGCGACAGCAACAACCGGAGGTAGTGTCGGAATCAATATTATGATCGCTATCGTATTAGGTGGAATGCCCCTATCCGGTGGACCAAGGTCAAAAATGAGCGCAGCTATTATTGGAGCGGTTACAATTTCAGTATTAAATAACGGATTGGCAGTAATCGGTGTTGGAACTGGTGTTGTTCAAATTGTACGTAGTGTTGTGTTTTTGGTGGTTGTGTTCATAACGAGTCTCTCGTATCGAACGAAATTACTGCCAAGATAAAAATAAAAATCAACAATAAAAACAAACAATAAGGAGGATTATGTTATGAAACGTGTATTAAGTTTATTATTCGTCATGGTATTTGTAGTAGTCGGTTGTCAAAGTGAGGGAAATGATTCGGCAGAAAACTCGAACACTTCAGCTCAAACAGAGGTTCAAGAAGAAACATCGGAGGACTCAACATCAGATTCAGGAGAAGAAAATCCATCAACAGAAGTGTCACTACCTTATCCAGAAGAGACCATTAAGATTGCGGTTGAAATCTATGACCCAACAGATGGAGAGTTCTTAGCGATGAAAGATTATTTTGACTACTTAACGGAGACATTTAATGTTGAGTTTACCTATTCTGAAGCAATTACATCAGCAGAGCATGAATTAGAATTTATTGAAAATAGTGCTATTGCAGGTGCTGATGCGCTTCTTGCCTATTACAATGTGTCTGGTGTTGAACAAGTTGCAAAAACGCTTGAATATGACATGTATTATTGGGGAATGGGCGATGATCCGGAAATTTCTGAAGAGTTTAAAAATGACCCAATGTATCTAGGATCTATTAATTATGGTGATGGAGAATTCATTGGTGGATATGAACTGGGTAAATACGTTATTGAAGAAGGTGCAAGAAGCATTGTATATTCCAGTGGTGGTGCAGATTTTGGTGCAGAAATGTTTGTTAAGCGTCGTGATGGATTTATGACAGCGGTCGAAGAAGCCAGAGAAGAAGGTATAGAACTTGAAATTATCGATGTTAGCGGATTTCCTGGGGATGCTTTCTTCGCTGATCAAGCCAGTGCCCTAACGCAAGATATTGATGCAGTATGTGCAAGCTTTAACGGATTAGATTTCTGGGCACAACCCATTAATGCAGCGGGCAAGCAAGACAGTGTTTTATTGGCAACCATAGGTAGTGTTAATGAGAATTATGTGGAAGCTTTTAAAAATGGATCGGTTGACTTTTTAGCCGCTAAAAATATTCAAATGTTTGGTTTTGCAGTTCCCATGATTGTTAATGCCGTTGAAGGAAATGCGGAGGCATTGAAAGAAAATAATACAGCAACAAATTTGCAACAAAGCTTTTGGTTACTTTCTAACGTCGAGGACATTGAAAGAATTCACGAAATTTCTCAAAACGAGAAAACCTATACAGGTGCAGAATTGTTAACGCTTGTAAAAAGTGTGAATCCAGATGCAAATGCAAGTACATTAAAAGCTCTTGTAAGTTCAGATTCAACGGAAGAAATAATTATGAGGAGATCAATGGATGAATAGTCAAATTTTAAAAAGAGGCATAAATTTACTTAAAATGATTATATTACCCGTCGCTGTTTATATCTTTTTCTTTTTGCTAACCAAGGCTTTTGGCGTAGAAAATTTCGGCGTGGGTTCAGATTTAGTTGTTATTTTTCGTAATGCAATATATACAGGCTTTATTGCCTTGGCAGTCTCTTATAATTTGACTTCAGGACGTATTGATTTTAGCGTTGGTTCAACACTTATTTTATCTACCATATTAGGAGCGTCATTGGCGCTCCGATATGGACTTGGACCGATTGAATTGTTGCTGCTATCAATACTTTTTGGAGTGATTCTAGGTAGCATAGGCGGTCTAGTATATATTATTCTTCGTATCCCTCCAATGGTTGTATCTCTTGGGGTGGCCATGACATATGAAGCCTTAGGATATATTGTTAGTGGTGGAGCCGGTGTTAAACTTATCGGAAATCAGAGACTTCTTGTTTGGGCAACGAACCCCCACATTTATATCATGTGTGCGGTGATTGTATTTATTTTATATATCATCCTTAATTTCACAACATTTGGTTATAATACGAACGCATTACGCTCAGGTCAAGAATTAGCAGTAAACGTAGGTATCAATGAGAAGGTGAATACAGTATTATGTTATGCCATCGCAGGTGGATTGTTGGCAGCGGCCGGAGTGGTTAATATGTCTGTATTAGGGACCATTTCTCCTGACCTTGGATTGACAAGTATGGCCTATATCCAAAGCGCGTTCCTTCCTATGTTTATTGGAGTGACGTTGTCGAAATATGGGGATCGAAATGTTGGTGTTATTATTGGCGCTCTAACCCAAGCCATTATTACAGCGGCATTTGGAAAGCTAGGTGTATCAACATCATGGCAAACCATACTAAATGGAATGATTGTTTTAGCTTTTTTCGCATATTCATTTAATCATTATAAAATTGTAGAATGGCAAATGTTCAAAGAGAAAAAACAAGAAGCCGAATTAGAACAACTTGAGCAGAGCTAGAAGAGGAGTAGATCATGGAGATATTAAAACAAAAGCCCTTTGATTTAACGGAAGAGCAAATTAAGTGGGTAACAGAGACAATGAATCAAATGTCGATAGAAGATCGGATTCGTCAGCTATTTTGTCCCATAGTATTTACAAAAGACGAAAAAGAATTACGGGAACTTGTTGAAAACAAAAAACCAGGAGGTATTCTTTTTCGCGAAGGCCAAGCAGCAGACATTCGGCGAGCCCATGAAGTGCTACAATCCTTCTCAGATATACCGCTACTAACGGCGTCAAATCTTGAACGAGGTGGTATCGGGTCGGCAGTTGAAGGTACATATTATGGTAGTCCCATGTTAGTTGCAGCAACGAATAATAATGTCCACGGTTATCAATTAGGAAAAGTTGCTTGCAGTGAAGGAAAAGCGGTAGGTGCAAACTGGGCATTTGCTCCCATAGTAGATATAGATATGAATTTTCGCAACCCTATTACCAATGTACGAACATTTGGCTCAGATCCCAAGCGGATTATTGAATTCGCCCGCGGATACAATCAGGCGGCAAAAGAGGAAGGCGTCGCGACAGCCATTAAACATTTCCCCGGCGACGGCGTCGATGAGCGAGACCAACATTTATTAACGAGTGTGAACACACTTTCAAAAAAAGCCTGGGACGATAGTTACGGAAAGATATATCAAGAATTGATTGATGACGGAGCATTAACAGTTATGGTAGGACATATTGCGCTACCGGCATATGAAGCAAAAGAAAAGAAAAACACCCCGGCCACATTATCAAAAACCTTATTGCAAGGGCTCCTTCGAGAACAACTTGGATTTAATGGCTTGATTGTAACCGATGCAACACCTATGGTAGGATTCACCAGCGCCATGGCTCGTCATCAAGCAGTTCCATGGTCGATTGAAGCAGGATGTGATATGTTTTTATTTAACAAAAATTATGATGAAGATTATGAGTATATGTTGCAAGGCTATCAAAAGGGAATACTTTCTGAAGCGCGATTAGAAGAAGCGGTACTTCGCATTCTTGGAACAAAAGCAGCATTAAATTTACATATAAAGCAACAAGAAAAAACCTTAGTGCCTTCGGAAGACGCCTTATCAACACTTAATAATAGTCAAAATGCAAAGTGGGCAAAAGAATGTGCCGATGAAGGAGTAACCTTAGTCAAAGATTCCCAACAATTATTGCCGATTAGCCCTAAAGCAACACCAAAAGTGTTATTACAGATTTTAGGTGATTTTACATCGAATACCCAGGTTGAAGGGTTTTTCAAAGGTGCATTAGAAGGTGAAGGATTTCAAGTAACCTGTTATGAAAAAGAAGATTTTAGTTCCTTAGTGAGTGAAGTAGAGGGTTTTAAAGCGACGTATGATCTGGTCATATATATTGGAAATGTCGAAACAGCAAGCAATAAAACAGTATCTCGATTAAATTGGTATACCTTCTTTGGGCAAGGGAACAATATTCCCTGGTTTGTTCATGAAGTGCCGACCATGTTTATTAGTGTGGGAAACCCATATCATCTCTTTGATGCACCCATGATCGAGACCTATATCAACGGATATTGCCATTCAGAGTATGTCATGCAAGCCATAATTGAAAAAATCATGGGACGTAGCACCTTTAAAGGAGTCAATCCTTTTAATCATGAAATAATAAATGACATCATTAAGGAGAAGCATTATGCAAACGATTAAATGGAATGATGGTTGGAAATACTGGGAAGATAAGAATGCCTTTGCCTTGGTTTGGAATATTCCGGATCATGCACAAGCCATTGAATTACCACATGATGCTATGGTCCAAAATCAGCCGAATCCTAAAAGCCTAAACGGAGGCAACACAGGATATCGTGACGGAGGAAACTATCATTATGTTAAGCATATGAAGGTGGCTGAAGCAGAACGTGACCAACGCTTGATTTTAAAATTTGAAGGGGTTTACATGAATGCATTTGTTTATGTAAACGAACAGCTGGCAGGAAAAAGTCCCTTCGGTTATTCGACCTTTCACGTTCCCTTAAACGACTATTTGCGTTATGGAGACACCAATGAAATTCGGGTCATTGTTCGTAACGGAGCCATGACCAATAGCCGTTGGTATACAGGAAGTGGAATTTATCGAGACGTATATTTGTTGAAATCCGACTTGTGCCATATAAAACCTGAAGGTGTTCAGGTTTCAACAGAATCCATTGATTCGGAGTATGCAGTGGTTCAAATTGCTTCGGAGGTCGTCAATGAAAATTCAAGGTCTACCGCTATGCAACTAGAAACCTGTATATATGATGAAGATGGAAAATGTGTTTCCGAGACATACACACCGATTACATTATTTGCAGGGGAAGAACGAAAAATTTCTGAACGTCTTATTATTGAGAATCCCAAGTTATGGTCCGATGAAAGTCCAAGTATGTATTCGTGTACATCCAAACTTATTAAGAAAAAGGTACCAGATGAAAGAGTGCTGGATGAAAGTAGAACAAGCTTTGGTATTCGCACCCTTCACTTAGATGCAAGACAAGGCTTAAGAGTCAATGGTTGCTCAGTTAAACTACGAGGAGCTTGTATTCATCACGATAGCGGATTGTTAGGTGCTGCAACCTATGAAGAAGATCAATATCGACAAATAAAAAAGCTCAAAGAAGCCGGATTTAATGCAATTCGAATGGCCCACCATCCTATGGCACCGGCAATGCTTCGCGCATGCGATGCCCTAGGTATGTATGTTATGGATGAAACCTTTGATATGTGGATTCGAGGAAAATCTGATTTTGATTACAGTATGTTTTTTGATGAATGGTGGGAACGTGATGTGGAGGCTATGGTTAGAAAAGATTATAACCATCCATCGGTAATCATGTACTCTATTGGAAACGAAATACCAGAGATAGCAACAGATCAAGGCATAGCCATCGGTCAAAAAATCGTAAATAAAATTAAAACATTAGATGCATCACGCTATACATTGGCATCCATTAATGGTGTCTTTGCGGCAGGTGACGTTGTTAATCAAATAACACGTGATGTTGTGGAAGGCTTAGCGGAAGATGAAAAGCCGGAAGGCAATGTCAATGATTTTATGGCGCTGATGGAAAAACATATGGATAAGATTGTCGTACACGATGAAATCGGAAAGCGTTTAGATAAAGCATGCGCAACAACCGATATTGCCGGTTATAACTATATGACAGCAAGATATGAAATGGATCATGACTCGCATCCGAATCGCATCATTGTTGGCAGTGAAACCTACCCACCAGAGATTGGTCGAAACTGGGACATTGTTAAAAATAGCTCTCATGTCATTGGCGATTTTACCTGGACGGGTTGGGATTATATTGGTGAGGCAGGGGTTGGTATACCTGCATACAATTTTGGTGAAGGCGGTTTTGGAGCGCAATTTCCGTGTCATCTTGCCTATGCAGGGGACTTTGACCTTATCGGAAACCGTCGTCCATTGTCTTATTATCGTGAGATTGTCTTTGGCTTAAGAAAAGATCCCTACATTGCCGTTCAAGATCCGAATCATTTTGGACAAACGCTTATAAAAACACCATGGATTATGAGTGACTCCTTATCGACTTGGACTTGGCACGACTGCCTTGATCAACCGGTTATTGTTGAAGTCTATAGCCATTGTGAAGAAGTGGAATTAATCCAAGACGGGAAGTCCCTTGGTAAAAACCAAGCAGGTTCAGCCGTCGGATATGTGACGTATTTTGAAACGACCTATAGGCCGGGGCAAGTAGTTGCAATAAATTATATGAATGATCAAGAAGTTGGTCGCATGGAACTTAAGTCAGCCAAAACGTCGGGGCATATAGTAGTCCATCAAGAAGAATATAATAAACTTATGTATATGGCCATTCGTTATGTTGATGATGAAGGCCAGTTAATCACAGACCAAGATATCACATTTGAAGTTGAAGTCGATGGAGCTGCGAACTTAATTGGATTAGGAAGCGGACGGCCTAAATATGATTATCCATATGACGGAAATATCGGGCAAACCTATCATGGCTGCGCACTAGCTATTTTGAAGAAAGAAAAGCAAGAAAAGCAACAGTAAACGTGTCAAAAAACCTGAGCTCGAATGAACGGAATAGCTCAGGTTTTTGATGCATATTATTGCAATTTTGAAAGGATGATGATATGCTTAGTTAAATACTTTAACAAAGACGAGGTAATTATAATGCGTAAGGCGAATAATTCGGAAGTAAAAAAAATTAATAAAAATAATGTGTTTAGATATATAAATTGTCGAGAACATGCTAGTAAGCCAGATATTGCAAATGCACTAGACTTAAGCACACCTACAATTTTACAAATTGTAAATGAACTCATTGCAGAAGGATATGTTATTGAGGTGGGTGAATATGCATCAACTGGTGGGAGAAAAGCAACTGCTATAGCTACAGTGAAAGAAATATCAAAAGCTTTAGGTATAGATATTACTCAAAATCATATTAGTTTAGTATTAACTGATTTATCAGGAGAAGTCCTTAATCATAAACGAATATATTATCCTTTTTATGATGAAGAAGATTATTATAAAGAATTAGGAATGTTTGTTAATGAATATCTTCATAAGAATAAAGCTGAAGATAAAATTTGTGGGATAGGAATCTCTTTGCCAGGTATAATTGATAAAAACGCAAATAAAATTGTCTATTCTCATGCATTAAAATTATATAATTCCGACTTGTCAAAATTTACAATGGCCCTCAATCATAATTGTGAATTTATTAACGACGCAAATGCCGCAGGAATTTCGGAAGTATATAACATGATTAATAAAAAAAAGATGGTATATCTATCATTAAGTAATAGTGTTGGAGGAACAATCATTAATATGGATGTGAAAAATTATGGTTTTCAGAATATTGATGATGTTATATACAATGGAATAAATGGAAGAGCCGGAGAATTTGGGCATATGACATTAGTTCCGGAAGGAGAAAAGTGTTATTGTGGAAAGCAAGGTTGTTCGGATGCATATATAAATGCAAAAGTATTAGCTAAAAATACGGATAATCGATTAGAGACTTTTTTTGAAGAGTTGAAATCAGGAAATAAAGCAATGATTCAACGATTTGATTTTTATCTGGAATACTTGTCAATTGTTATTAATAATATTCGCATGTGTTTTGACTGTGAGGTTATCGTAGGTGGATACGTAGGGAGTCACATTGAACCTTATATCAATAAACTTCGGTTCAAAGCTGAAATGAGGAACACATTTGATTTTGATGCCAGCTATATTATACCGTGTAAATATAAAATTGAAGCATCTGCATTAGGTGCGGCAATATTACAAATTGATCGAGTTATTAGCAAGATATAAAATATTTAATCACGACAAATAAATTTCTTTGTTGAATGTGCCTATAATATTTAATAAAAATACTTGACATTTAGTAAAGATGGTGATAACATCTGTATATACTTTATTAAACACAATAATAAAGTATATACAATACTATTTAATAGCTAAATAAAAGGAGGATTTTTATGAAAAAGTTTTTAGGTGTAGCGCTAATGGTAGTAATGATGGTTTCTTTACTAGGGGGATGTACAAAGGAAGACCCGATATCAAGTGACACAACCACCCCTGCAACGTCAAATGAAGATAAGGTCACAGACGTGAGTTCGGAAAGTACTGACGATGACATGGAAGAGACAATGACATCGGGGCTTAAAGTAGGTATGGCTGTTCAAGATTTAAGTAATCCTATATGGTCAGGTTCCGCACAAGCTCTTAAAAAAATTGTCGAAGAAAATGGCGGAGAGATGAGTTATGTATCCTGTGATAGTAATGTGTCTCAACAAATTGAGCAAGTAGAAAACTATATTGCTAGTGGAATTGATGCATTGGTTATTCATCCAGCAGATCCGGCAGGTATTGAAGCGGTTTTAGCAGATGCACAAGAGGCAGGAATTAAAGTATATTCATGGGATGATAATTTAGAGAATGCGGATCTAGCTTGGTTAATTGATAACTATGAATTAGGTTATATGATTGGTGAACAGGCAGCTAAGTGGATTAATGAAAAACATGATGGATCTGCGCAAGTTGCAGTGTTAGATTATCCGCAATTACCAATATTATTAGAAAGAGGTAATGGAATCGTGGACGCAATCACAGAATTAGCACCGGACGCAGAAATTGTTGCCCAAACAAGTGCGATTAATGTTGCTGAAGGTATTACAAAAATGGAAACGATTTTCCAAGGGTATCCAGATGTCAAAGTTGTAGCCGCTATTGGTGGAGGTGGCGCAGTTGGCGCTAATGAAGCAGCAAATGCAGCAGGTAAGATTACAGATGATTTTGGAATTTTTGCAGCAGACGCAACAGATCCTGAATTAGAAGCAATTAAAAATGATGAAGGAAATAGAATGTCAGTTTTAATTACAGGTGGACCTAATGAAATAGCTGAAACAATTTATGGATTATTAGAGAAGTTAGTTGCAGGTGAAGAAATGGATAAAGAAGTCTTTAGAACGTTGATTCCGGTTACTAAAGATAATATTGATCAATATTACCAATAAAATTTCAATCAAATGAATAGATTATTATAATCTATTCATTTGATTTTCAAGAAAAAATGAGAGGTGAATCATGAATAGTTCACAAATATTATTAGAGTTGAAAAATATTGTAAAAACATATCCAGGTGTAAAAGCTTTAGATGACGTGACTTTGAAGGTTCAAAAAGGTGAAGTTCATGGCTTAGTCGGAGAAAATGGAGCAGGAAAATCGACATTAATAAAAACATGTACAGGTGCAGTGATTCCTGATTCTGGTAAAATTATTATTGATGGCGAAGCGTTTTCTTCTATGACCCCTAAATTAGCTGAAGATAAAGGTCTTGCCGTAATTTATCAAGAATTTAATTTGGTTGGAGAATTATCAGTTGCAGAAAACATTTTTTTAGGAAGAGCAATACGTAAAGGAACGTCCATTGACAATAAGGCGATGGAAGCTGAATCCAGAAAAATATTTGAACAGTTTAATATCGATATTGATCCTAGAAAGTTAGTTAGTGAATTAACCGTTGGATATCAACAACTTGTAGAAATTGCAAAGGCGATATCTCAAAATGCCAATCTTCTTATAATGGATGAACCTTCTGCGCCTTTGACAAAAAAAGAAGCGGATCGATTATATTCACTTGTCAAGAAATTACAAGAATCAGGAGTTACAATAATTTATATTTCACACCGCATGGAAGAAATATTTAAATTGTCAGATCGAGTGACCGTTATGAGAGATGGAATGAAAGTAGATACATTAAAAACTTCGGAAACGAACATGAATGCATTAGTTAAATTAATGGTAGGACGAGAATTAAAAGAGACATATCCTAAAAGAGAAAAATGTATAAGAGATGATATAGTGCTTGAATTAGAAAATGTCAGTGGTAATGGTGTCAAGAATATAAGCTTATCAATAAAAAAAGGTGAAGTTTTAGGTCTAGCTGGTTTAATTGGTGCAGGGAGAACAGAATTAGCGGAAGTTATTTTTGGTGCAAAACCTATTGTAAAAGGTACAATGAAGTTAAATGGTAAAGTGATTGTACCTAAAACACCACGCGATGCTATTGATGCAGGAGTAGCTTTAGTACCAGAAGATAGAAAAAAACAAGGACTACTTTTAGAAGTTGACATAAAAGGAAATATTAGCATTTCTATTCTAAATAGAATATCAAAATGGTTTACGGTGAATAAATCAAAAGAAAAAGAGATCGCTAATCATTATAAAGAAGCAATTAGGATAAAAACACCAAATTTAGAGCAAAAAATCAAGAACTTAAGTGGTGGAAATCAACAAAAAGCTATAATTGCAAAGTGGCTGGCATCTGAACCGGATCTCATTATTTTAGATGAGCCGACAAGGGGTATTGATGTTGGAGCAAAATATGAAATTTATAAGCTTATTAATACTCTTGTCGAAGAAGGAAAGGCGATATTGATGATTTCATCTGAAATGGAGGAAGTTATGGGAATGTCAGACCGAATTATTGTTCTATCAGAAGGAAAAATACGCGGTGAATTACCTAGAGAACAATTTGATCAAGAAGCTATAATGAGCTATGCATCAATTATACAAATGGAGGAATAAAATGAATAAATATATAGAAGGTTTTAAAAGATACGGTATATATGCAGTGTTAGCCTTGCTGGTTGTGTTTTTTTCAATAATGTCGGATACATTTTTAGTTCCTAATAATCTATTTAACGTAGCTCGACAAGTATCGATGTTAGGTATTGCAGCTGTCGGAATGGCATTTGTTCTTTTACTAGGTGGAATTGATTTATCGATAGGTTCGCAAATTACATTAGTAAATATTGTTGCAGCATATTTGATGGTTAATTCAGGATGGAATCCAATAATAGCGAGTATTGTTGCCATACTTATGAGCACCACTATTGGACTTTTTAATGGTTGGATTATCGCAAATTTAAAAATGCCTCCAATTATTGTTACGCTCAGTATGCTGATTATGATTGAAGGAGTGGCCTATGTGATTTCTAAAGGACTCCCAATATTTGGTTTTCCGGAAAGTTTTTCATATTTAGGACAAGGATATATTGGTGTGATACCAATTCCAGTAATTATTATGATTATTATATTACTTATAGGTATGTACATTTTGAATTATTCCTATTTCGGACGTTATTTTTACGCAGTTGGAGGTAATGAAGAAGCTTCGAATTTATCAGGAATAAATGTAAAGCGGGTTAAATATTTGGTGTATTCATTTTCCGGTTTATTTGCAGGAATAGCAGGGATTGTAATGTTATCAAGAACAAATTCAGGACAGGTACTTTCGGGTAAAGGTTTTGAATTAGATGTATTGACAGCCTGTGTCCTTGGAGGGGTCAGTGTAACAGGTGGATATGGGCGTATATCTAATGTTGTTGCAGGTGTTCTGATTTTAGGTGTCTTAAGCAATGGGCTAGTTCTGATGAATGTTAGCCAATTTACACAAATGATTATAAAAGGAGCAGTTCTTATGTTAGCTGTTGCTTTTGATAGCATACAAAAAAACAAGAAAGCAGTAACGACGTTATAAATAGGAGGAACAAATTATGGATGGAAAAATGAAAGTGGCAGTAATGACAGACATTGAAAAAATAGGTTATGAAGAGAGAGAAATTCCGGCATGCTCTTCTGATGAAGTGCTAGTAAAAGTTGAATATGTAGGTATATGTGGATCGGACATGCATTATTATGAAACAGGAGCAATTGGTCCTTATGTTGTAGAGCCGCCCTTTGTTTTGGGACATGAGACAGGTGGTACAGTTGTTGAAATTGGCGAAGAAGTGACACACCTCAAAGTAGGAGATCGCGTTGCCTTAGAACCGGGAGTTACCTGTGGTCAATGTGAATTTTGTAGAACGGGCAGATACAATTTATGCTCTGATGTTGAGTTTTTTGCCACGCCACCATTTGACGGAACATTTCAAGAATATGTAGCACATAAAGCAAATATGAGCTTTAAATTACCGGAAAATGTTTCTACATTAGCCGGGGCCATGATTGAACCGCTAGCCGTTGGACTGCACGCAGCGAATCTAGGTGAAGCAGAGTTAGGTAAAACAGCTGTAGTTTTAGGAGCCGGAGCCATTGGTTTAGTTTCTATGATGGCATTAAAAGCAAAAGGTGTAAATACTGTTTATGTGGTCGATATTATGCCAAAGCGATTAGAAAAAGCTATGGAATTGGGTGCAACTGGTGTCATCAATGGGAAAGAAGTTGATGCAGTTGAAGAACTATTCAAATTAACGGATGGCAAAGGTGTGGATATTGCGATAGAAACAGCAGGAACAGAAATAACAACCAATCAGGCAATCTATATGGTGAAAAGAGGGTCAAATATTGTTTTAGTAGGATATTCAAGTACCGGGAAAATGAATCTTGAAATGAATTTTGCACTAGATAAAGAGGTGACATTCAAAACAGTATTTAGATATCGACATATTTACCCAATGGCAATTGAAGCGGCAGCTACAGGGAAAGTAGATTTAGAAAATCTTGTTACCAATATTTTTGATTTTAATGATGTGCAATATGCAATGGATACAAGTGTTCATAATAAAGCTGATATTGTCAAAGCCGCAGTGAAAATTGGTTAAGAAAGAAGGTGGATTTTTGATTGGAGGAATTGAAGCAGGCGGAACAAAATATGTATGTGCGGTTGCAGATGATCATTATAATATTATTGAGCGTATAACGATATCATCAGCAGATCCAGAAAAAGCCTTGAAACATAGCATTGAGTTTTTTCAAGAATATAAGATTGATAAATTAGGAATTGGAACGTTTGGTCCGGTAGATATTAATCCAAAGAGTAAGTCATATGGTACAATTCAAAACACACCCAAGATAAAGTGGCAAAATGTAAATTTGTCTCAAATATATAAAGAAGCACTTGAAGTTCCCGTAACAATAGACACAGACGTCAATGCTGCGGCATTGGGAGAATATCATAGTGGATTTGGGATTGGGAAAAAAAGCGTATTGTATATAACCATTGGTACAGGAGTTGGTGCAGGATTGGTTGTTAATGGCAAAACATTCAATGGACTAACACATCCTGAAATGGGACATATTAGTATTCGACAAAGACAAGATGATAATTTTGAAGGGGTTTGTCCTTTTCATCAATCGTGTTTTGAAGGACTGGTATCCGGACCGGCAATAGAAAAAAGAATGGGAATACAAGGTCAATTGATTGAAGAAGATGCATATGTATGGGACCTTAATGCTGAGTATATAGGCCAAGCATTAGCGAATTACAACTTGATTCTTTCACCTGAGATTATTTTAATCGGTGGAGGAGTATCTAAGCAAGAGCATATGTTTCCAAAGATAAGAGCAGCATTCAAAAAGTATTTGAATGGATATATTGTTCATGAGAGATTGGAAAACTTAGATGAGTATATTAAGTACCCTAAGTTAGGCCAAGATGCCGGCCTTATCGGATCATTATATTTGCACAAATGAAACAAAATATGATAAAATTTATAGGGGGAAAGAAAGTATAATGGAGGTAAATTGATATGAAAAAAACAATATCCGTTGATATTCAACGGACAGGTCTATGGCTTGATGCCGAGGTGACTTTTGCACAGGTTGGTAATTGGTTTGGACACACGTCGAGAGATTTGAAAATGGATGTTATTGCGCCATTTGAAAATCAAGATAAGAAGTGGCCATGTATCGTTTGGATATGTGGCGGAGCTTGGATACAGATGGATTACCATGCGCATTTGCCAAACTTCATTGAGCTTGCTAGATCAGGTTTTGTTATTGCGAGTGTCGAATACCGTGATAGTAATGCTGTGACATTCCCGGGCCAACTCGAAGACGTTAAGGCTGCCATTCGGTATTTGCGCGCCAATGCAGATCGGTATAACATTGATCCCAATCGCATAGGGGTTATGGGAGAATCGGCAGGTGGTCATTTAGCGGCTATGGTTGGAGTCACCGGAGAGACAGAAGAGTTTGATAAAGGTGCATATTTAGAATATAGTAGCTCAGTTCAGGCAGCGTGTCCATGGTATGTTCCCTCAAGCTTTGATAAAATGATGCATGTAGACGTAGATACTGGGTTATTACCAGAATCTCGATTAATAGGTAAAGATGCATCGAAAAATCCAGATTTAGTACGTTTTGCAAGTCCAATAAGTTATATTTCGAAAAATACGCCTCCATTTTTACTCTTGCATGGAACAAAAGATGACCTTGTTCCCTTTAGTCAAAGTGAATATTTATATGACGCACTTGAAAAGCAGGATGTGCCGGTTGACTTAATTGCAATTGAAGGCGCAAATCACGCAGACATTCATTTTTTTCAAGCAAAAATCATAGAAATCATAAAAGATTTTTTTAAAAAAAACTTATAAGCAGAAAAACCTTAAACAAATCGAACAGAAGTTAAAAATCTGTTACGATTTGTTTTTTTAGTTTATTTTTTATCAATAAAATGCTATAATCTAGCAGTTGAACAAAATATTATAACCTTGAGGGAGGTATAACAATGAAAAGTATTAAAACGAAACTTATCGTCTTTTTTTCCGCTATTTTATTAATTACATCAAGTGTTATTGGCCTAGTGGCTTTTGTGGTGGCGGAAAGATCCCTAACCAAGGAAGCAGAAGAAGGTCTTCAGGCAATTGCTCATGAAGGTGCGCGATTAACTGAAAGTCGTATTCAAACCCAATTACAGGCATTACATATTATTGCAGGAATGGAAGATATTGAAAGCATGACGTGGTCAAGGCAAGAAGAGGTCCTAAAACGCCAAGTAGACAATACCGGATTTGAGGCATTAGCTATTATTGATTTAAACGGGACGGCTCAATTTGATGATGGAACAAGAGCAGATTTGGGCGACCAAGAACACATACAGAAAGCACTTCAAGGTGAAGACAGTGTGTCTGATGTTATCGTCAGTGAATTATCCGGTGAGCTGGTTTTGATTTATTCAGCTCCCATAAAAGTGAATGATCAAGTGGTTGGAGCGATTATGGGACGCCGAGACGGAACTGCACTTAGCAATATCACCAATACAATGGGTTTTGGAAAAGATGGATATGCCTATATGATTAATGACCAAGGAACTGTAGTTGCTCATCCGACGATTGACCGAGTGATGAACCGATTTAATCCGATTAATGAAGTTGCAGAAGATGCATCGTTAGAGTCAGTTGCCAATCTATTCCAACGTATTTTAGAAGAAGAACATGGTGTTTCAGAATACCTTTTCGGAGGACAAAATATGTATGCCGGTTATTCACCGGTAGCAGGAAGTCAGTGGATGATTGTGATTACAGCTAGTACCGATGAAGTATTAGCAGCTTTGCCGATTATGCAAGGAATTATTCTTACAGTGACAGTAGGGATCTTAGCGTTGGCAATCGTATTGACATTTTTTGTAGCATCAAGCATCGCTAATCCGATAAAAAAATTAGAAGCAAAGGCTCAAGTGATTGCAACACTTGACATTACAGAAAACATCGATCAAAAATTATTGAAAAACCGCGATGAAGTGGGACGATTAGCAAAATCATTTCAACAGATTATTGATAGTTTGCGGGATACAATCAATGAAGTCATGAAAGCGTCAGAACAAGTGGCATCGTCATCAGAAGAACTAACATCATCAGCAGAGCAATCAGCAACGGCGATTGAGAGTGTTGCTAGAACGGCCGAGCAAATTGCCGAAGGCTCAACAGCACAGGCAGAAAACACAACCACTGGCTCAAAGCAAGTGGCAGAATTAGGAAATGCCATTGAAGCGAATGAAGCAAAAATGGTAACCATGAATAAGGCGACAAAACATGTGACAGAGACCGTTGCAGAAGGCCTTGTGACTATAGATGCCTTAATGGTAATATCTGAAACAAGTTCAGTTGAAACGCAACGTATTCAACAAGGAATTATCAAAACAAATAACAGTGCGGAAAAAATTAGTGAAGCAAGTAATGTTATTGCTTCAATTGCAGATCAGACAAATTTGCTGGCCCTTAATGCAGCCATTGAAGCGGCAAGAGCAGGAGAAGCCGGTAAAGGATTTTCCGTTGTCGCTGAAGAAATTCGTAAGTTAGCCGAGCAATCAACAGAATCCACTAAGAAGATCGATTCCATTGTAGCGGAGTTACAGTTGAATTCTCAAGATGTTGTTAAGATTATGGAAAATGTTGCTACGATTATGCAAGAACAAACAGAGAAAATTCATGAAAGTAAAGACAAATATATGACCATTGAATCCTCAATGAAAGATACAGCCGGTTGCGTCGAGGTATTAAATCAAACAAGTGATCAAATGAAAAATATGCGTGAAGGCATGTTAGCAATGATTCAAAATCTCTCGGCTATTGCAGAAGAAAACTCTGCATCAACGCAAGATGTTTCAGCATCCATGGAAGAACAATCAGCATCTATGGAAGAGATTACGGCAGCAAGTGAGAGTCTAGCCTCTTTGGCGGAAGATTTGCAAACAATCATTATGCGATTTAAAGTATAATTCTTAAAGGTCGAATCAAGAAGTAGTATATATTGATTCGACTTTTTTTGTTTTTTTTCTTGACATAATGAGAATGGGTGTTATAATTAATGTCAACGGATAATAATTATCCGAAAAAGAGTGTTAACAACAATATATTTTGGATTAATAGGAGGAAATAGTATGTCATTAGTAGGAAAAGAAGTACAGCCATTTAAAGCCCAAGCATTTCAAAACGGTAAGTTTTTGACAGTAACAGACGAAGATTTAAAAGGAAAATGGAGTGTCGTAGCCTTTTATCCAGCAGATTTTACGTTTGTATGCCCAACAGAACTTGAAGATTTACAAAACAATTATGCAGCCCTAAAAGATTTAGGTGTTGAAATATATTCGGTCTCAACAGATACACATTTTGTGCATAAGGCATGGCATGATACATCAGAAGCGATTAAGAAAATAGAGTATGTTATGATAGGAGACCCATCACATCTCATTTCAAGAAATTTTGATGTATTGATTGAAGAAGATGGCGTAGCAGATCGTGGAACCTTTATTATTGACCCGGATGGAATCATCCAAGCTGTAGAGATTAATGCAGGAAATATCGGACGTGATGCATCAGCATTATTTGATAAGATTAAAGCGGCTCAATATGTAAGAAAGCATCCAAATGAAGTGTGCCCAGCAAAATGGAAAGAAGGTACGGATACGCTTAAACCCGGACTTGACCTTGTAGGAAAGATTTAAAGAGGTGTAATATGCTACTAGATGCAGATATAAAACAACAACTTGAACAATACCTGGGAATGCTGGAAAGCGATATTGTTATTCAACAAAGCATAGGTGAAGATCAAGTGTCAAAAGATATGGCTGCACTTGTAGATGAGCTAGCGCATATGTCACCTCGAATTCATATTGAAGAAGGAGTCCTTGAACGAACACCTAGTTTTAGTGTAAATCGTCAAGGCCAAGATACCGGCATTGTTTTTGCCGGTATTCCTTTAGGTCATGAATTCACATCTCTAGTGTTAGCCCTACTGCAAGTGAGTGGAAGAGCACCAAAGATTGATCAAGACTTAGTTGATCAAATTCAAGCAATTAAGGGCAAGTATGTTTTTGAAACCTATGTCAGCTTAAGTTGTCATAATTGCCCGGATGTTGTACAAGCCTTGAATATTATGAGTGTACTTAACCCTGGTATTCGTCACACCATGATTGATGGCGCCGCCTTTAAAAAAGAAGTTGAAGAGAAAGAGATTATGGCAGTGCCTGCTGTATACTTAAACGGCGAATTTCTTGAAAGTGGACGTATGGAAATCGAAGATTTACTCAAACTTATTGGAGAATCAACGGAACAAAGACCGGAGATTAGTGATGAACCTTATGATATTTTTGTCATTGGCGGAGGCCCGGCGGGCGTCAGTTCAGCCATTTATGCGGCGAGAAAAGGAATCCGTGTCGGATTACTAGCTGAACGTATCGGAGGTCAAGTATTAGATACGATGGGTATTGAAAACTTAATCTCTGTTCCTTACACAGAAGGACCAAAGCTTGCCAATAAATTATACGAACATCTCAAGCATTATGATATGGATTTGATTTTAAAACACCGCGTCAAAGATGTTCGACGCAGTGAACTTATAGAAATTGAACTAGACAATGGTTCTGTTGTAAAGAGTAAAACAGCGATTATTGCAACCGGTGCACGCTGGAGAAATGTCAATGTTCCTGGTGAACAAGAATTCAAGAACAAAGGCGTAGCCTACTGTCCCCATTGTGACGGACCATTTTTTGAAGGAAAAGATGTTGCAGTGATTGGTGGTGGAAACTCAGGTATCGAAGCTGCAATTGATTTAGCTGGACTTGCTAAACATGTCACTGTTTTAGAGTTTTTGCCGGAACTCAAAGCTGATTTGGTACTTCAAAAACGACTCTATAGTTTGCCCAATGTTACCGTCTTAAAAAACGTTGAAATAAAAGCCATTACTGGTGATACAAAAGTTAAGGGTATTGACTACATGCACAGAGATACAAAGGAATCTGAACATGTGGAGCTAGACGGTGTTTTTGTTCAAATCGGCTTGATTCCGAATACAGAATGGCTAGGAGAGGCCATCAATCAAAATCCTTTTGGAGAAATTATAACCGATGCCCGTGGGGCAACATCCCTAGACGGTGTTTATGCAGCAGGTGATTGCACCGACATTCCTTATAAACAGATTGTCATATCTATGGGTTCAGGAGCGACAGCAGCATTAGGAGCATTTGATTATCTCATGCGTCATTAATTAATTATCTTAATGGCAAGGGTGAAGGCTGGCGACAGGTGCTCTTTAGTTCATAGTGTTTACCTTCCATTGATGCGTCTTGAAAACCGTGCATTATATCTAGAACATGATAGGTCATTTCTGAATGAGCTCGATGCTCTTGTCCTGAACGAATAGCATAAGCCATATCTGAGACACCTAATCCTCGGCTGTTTTCAGTATAACCATGGCTAAGGGGAACCTCTTGCCACTCATTTTGGCCTAATCGGTTGATTTTGACGGGACCGCCAAAAGTATTGGGGTCAGGTACACTAATACTACCCTGAGTCCCGTAAATCTCAATCCTAGGTAGGCTGGATTGCCATACATCAAAGCTTGTAATAATGGATCCTATAGCACCGCTTTCAAAATCTAAGACACCAACAATATGGGTCGGTACGTCAACCTTGATTTTTGTTCCATACTTTGGTTCACTTGTAATAAGGCGTTCTTCAAACGTTTTCCCGACAGACCCGGTGACTCTTTTTACAGGTCCCATCAATGCTATAAGTGCGGTAAGATAATAAGGTCCCATATCTAACATTGGACCGCCACCTTCCTTATAGTAAAATTCCGGATCAGGATGCCAGTTTTCATGACCGTGACAAGTCATAAAAGCCGTTGCAGCAATGGGCTTACCAATCCAACCATCATCGATTAATTTACGGCAGGTTTGAATGCCGCCACCTAAGAAGGTATCAGGAGCTCCGCCGACGAGTAAGCCTTTTTCTTTAGCAGAAGCTAATACTTTTTGAGCATCTTCACGACGAATGGATAATGGTTTTTCAATATAAACATGCTTACCGGCTTCTAAGGCCAATAAGGAAACATCTGCGTGTGCCTTTGGAATGGTTAGATTAACCACGATTTCGATTTCTGAGTCAGCCAATAGTTCATCAACAGAGCAAGCCTTTGCGATACCATATTTTTCTGCTTGTAATTGTGCTCTTTCTAATATCGTATCAGAACAAGCCGTTACTTCTATATTATCAAACTTTGTGGATAGATTTTCGAGATAAATACTACTGATATTTCCACATCCTATAATACCTACTTTAACTTTTTCCATATATATCTCCTTTTAAAACATTTTCGCGTCATTTTCATAGATGGATCGATCTAGTTTTTCTTCTCGTGCAATAGATTTACTTTCTGCGGCCCATAGGAATCCTCTTCGCATTAATTCCTTAACTTGGTCGATCTCCATAATATCTGCGTGATGACCCAATGAATTATAAAACACTCTCCCAAGTCCCCAACGTTTTGTCCAAACGACAGGCATATCAACAGAACCATTAGCTGCATGATACCAATTTACAGTTGGAAAACGCGTTGAAGCGAGTACTTCAATGGCTGGGTCAACGTGTAAGTAATATTGTTCAGTGCTCACTGTGAAATCTTCGATGCCCTCTGTTATGGGACTTGAACTTTGCTTAATGTTAATTGTGTGTTCAACGTTATCACCACCAGGATGAGACACCCAGTTGCCGCCAGTCATAAATTGCCACCCGACACTGTTTCTAAAAGCATCACACATACCGCCATGACAACCGGCAATACCGACACCACTCGCAACAGCTTCAATAACGTTTTTTTCCTGTTCGGCAGTAATTTGACCCATGGTCCAAATAGGGATGATTAAATCCAGTGCATTCATTTTTTCAGGATCTAAGAAAGCATCTAGAGTATCTGATATTTCTACATTAAAATGTTCTGTTTCAAGAATTTCTTTGAAGATGAGTGCCAGTTGACTCGGTTCATGACCATCCCAACCACCCCATACAATTAACGCATTTTTTTTCATATGACCTCCTGCTTGATTTCAATATATTGCTTGATTGTTTTGTTATATACAAATATTATGCTATAATTTAAAGGAATTCAATAAAAGAAATTATTATATACTTCACAATATTATCTGATTTAGATAAAATGTAAGTATATTGAAGAGGGAGAAAGCAATGGAACTTACGCAATTAAATAAGATTAATCCGCATATTATCTCAAATATCTATATTAATGAATTAAATGCTATATCTGAAGGAAAAAGTTATGGCCAACGCCTTGTGGATAAGTATGAGTTGGAATTCATGTTATGGGGAAATGGTTATATTCTTGTCGATGGTATTAAGCACAAAGTATCCCAAGGGGATATTTTTTTTAAACAGCCGGGAATGATTAACGAAGGAATTGGGACATACCATTGTTATTATTTAATCTTTGATATGTTTCATAATGAAGAACCTTATAGATTAAAAGAATTTCCTGTCGTCATGAATATGAGACAATGGAGTCGATGTGAAATGTTATTTTCAAATATATATAAAGAATACATTTTAAACGGTAATACAAACCAGTTTATCTTAAAATCATATCTTATGGAAATATTAAGGATGGTTTATGAAGAATGGAAGGTAGAAAATTGGATGATGAATACCAGTCAATCGATTCGAAACAACTATCCAAGGATCAAAAAAATACAAACCCATATTCTAGAACATATTACACAGACGTTTACATTAGAAGAACTTGCCCAACTCGGAGGGCTAAGTCGTAACTTTTTTTGCAGGATTTTTAAAGAAATAAGTGGTGAATCACCGATTAACTACATTAATAGGAATAAAATTAATAGGGCCAAAAAAATGTTAATTGAAACAAATATGAATGTTAATGAAATTGCCTATAATTGTGGTTTTGAGAACATTACGTATTTTTATACGCTCTTTAAAAAACATGAAGAAACGACTCCCTTAGAATTTCGAAGCAGACATATGTTTCATGTAAATTCATAATGTAATATGTTATAATAATAAGGTGAATTATTGGAATATATTGGCATAGAAAAGGAGAAAAATGTGGATAAAGTTAAGATAGCAATCGTTGGATGTGGATGGTTTGCAAATTTTCACCTAGATAATCTACTAAAAATGGAAAATGTGGATGTCGTGGCATTTGCCAGTGGTAACAGAGAAAAATTAGAAGCGATTGGGAAACGAGTGCCAAGAGCACGACTTTATGAAAACCATCAGTTGATGTATGAGAATGAGGAAAAGATTGATGGTGTATTCGTATGTATTACTCCAAATCGTCATGAAAGCGTTGAACGATTAGCGGCTTCTTATGGAATACATGTCTACGTTGAAAAACCCATTGAAGTATCTCTAGAAAGAGCTCGCGAGACAGCACGTATTATTCAAGAAGCAGGCATAATTACCAGTGTCGGTTATCAAGAACGATATAATGCAGAAGTGGAGTTCTTAAAAAATCATCTTCAAACAAAAAAAATTGGATTAGTACATGGGAAGTGGATTGGCGGCATGCCGGGTGTTTATTGGTGGCGTCAAAAGGAAATGTCTGGAGGACAAATCGTTGAACAAGCGACACACATATTTGATATGCTACGGTATTTGTTTGGTGAAATTGATAGTGTATATAGTGTTGCCGTCAAAGGCTTAATTGAAGACGTTGAAAACTATGATATTGAAGATGGATCAGCAACAACACTAACCTTCGCATCAGGAATTGTTGCGACGATTTCCACGGCGTGCTACGTTGATGAAATTATGGATTATGATGGTGTTGGGTTTCAGATTATCTGTTCGGATGAAGTCATTGATTATCGATGGAATCAAGATATTTCTTATAAAAAATCAAAGTTAAGTGCTTGCAGGGTTTTTGATCAAGATGCACATGAACAATCGGCAAAAGCCTTTATTCAAGCGATTCAAAGCAAGGACGTTTCCCTTATTAAGTCGGATTACAGTGATGGATTAAAAACCCTCGAAGTGACATTAGCTGCAAATGAATCGTTAGCAAGCCATAAACCAATAAAATTATCGAAAAAATAGGATGGTGTGGCAATGAATATAGGAAAAGTAATGAAAGCAATGATTCGCTATTATTCCGGTGATGTTCAACGAATCAATCATTTTGTGAAAGTCTATGGTTATGCGAAAACCATCGGTGAATTAGAAGGAATCGATGAAGGGACTCAAGAGATACTTGAAATTGCAGCTATCACCCATGATATAGGAATAAAAGTGAGTGAAGAAAAGTATCAAAGCGCATCGGGCCATTATCAACAGATTGAAGGTCCTTTTGAGGCGCAAAAACTCCTTCGAACATTGGATGTGAATGAAGCGACTATTGATCGATGTTGTTGGCTCATAGCCCATCATCACACCTATAATGATATTCGAGAAATAGATCATCAGATTTTAGTCGAGGCAGATTTTCTTGTGAACATTCATGAAAGTGAAATGGGAGAAGACGCCATAAGAAACATTAAGGATACTATTTTTAAAACAGATGCAGGTAAATATTTTTTGGAGAATCTATTTTAGTGTTAAAGAAAGATTCTTGAAAAAGGAAGATGATGAAGATGCAGAATGATAATCTGAATATGACGTATCAGACCATGTATAATCAAGCTGTTTTGGAAATACAAGAGGGCAGAGTCCAGATTGATCATCGAATCGACGACTCTAGAGACAAGCGGTTCGGCATAACGCTTTTGATTCGGCCTTCTTTAGAAGTTCGGCAAAAAATAAGTGGTTTTTTGTCAAAAATAAAAGCAATCGAACCTGAACAATATTACTATCCTCCATCAGATATTCATATTACAGTATTATCCATTGTCTCGTGTTTTGAGGACTTTGATCTGGACCAATTAGATGTAGGTGCGGTCAAAGAAACTCTTAGGATATGTCTTAGGAATATTCCAAGTTTTGATATACATTTTCAGGGTATAACCGCCTCGCCTTCATGCATTTTAGTACAAGGATATCCTAAACAAGAAACTTTAGAACTTATTCGCCATCGTTTAAGAACCGGGTTTTCACAATCAAAGATTAGACTGTCCATAGATCAAAGATACAGATTGACAACGGCTCATGCAACGGTTATACGATTTAAAAATCCATTGCGTGATGGTGAAGAGTTCTTGAAAATGATGGAACATTACAAAAATTTTGATTTTGGACACTCTCATATTCAGGAAATGGAACTTGTATTTAATGATTGGTACCAACGAAAGGACCGTTGTCAAAGTCTAGAATTATATACCTTGCCGTGAACGGACAAACTGGGCAATCTGCTTAAGCTTATCTGAACTATGATGAAAAAAGATTTTATAAGATTCACAAAAATAATTGTCGTGTAAGTCTTGGTCGGATTTTGCATGCGTATCAGCAAACATTTCTTTGTGGCGCCTGCAACCGCTTCGACATAGTTGATAATAGGTACAAGAGTCACATTCCTCAGCACGCTTGCTGCCGCAATATTTGCATCCAAGATTACAATTGGATGAAGAAGGTTTTATGAGTAAAGAGATGTTTTTTCGCATATAAGTTTGCTTCCTTTCATATGGAAATAGCTTCAGAAATGCTTTACAGTTCGTTCGTAAAAAATCCGAATCCGCCTTTTCCCTTTCGTTTTACGGCATACATAGAAGCGTCTGCGTTTTTTAACAAGCTTTCACTATCTTCACCATTTTCCGGATAAATAGCAACACCAATGGAAGCATTGACATTACAATTAATTGAATCGATATGCATTAATTCATTTAAGGATTGATGAATTTTATTCACCAGAAAATCGAGATTTTTTTTGTCGTCCATGTTACGAAGAATAACGGTGAATTCATCGCCACCCATTCGCGCCACAGTATCGGATTTTCGGACACTGTGCAATAATCGACTTCCTGCGATAATCAAGACTTCATCGCCAACATCATGACCATATTGATCATTAATATCCTTAAAACCATCTAAATCAATAAAAAGAAGGGCAAACGATTTTTTGTCGCGTTTATTTTCTGCAATGATTTGCTCTAACCGTTCAAAAAACAATCGTCGATTCGGCAGTTCAGTTAATTTATCATAGTTCGCAGATCTTTCTAATTTAAGTTCTAGTTTTTTACGCTCCGTAATATCCATAGCTGAACCAACGATATATGACACAAGATTTTCTTCTATAATAGGTGTTAAGGTTGTAGACCATATGTAATTGCCCCCAGGTAAATCCAAAGATTCTTCGTAGGTAATACTTTTTCGGGCATCGACACATGCTTGGTAATTTTTCGATACGATATCACCCATCTCTTTTCCGAGCAATTCCTGAGGCGTCTTATTCATTATATAATCAAGAAGAATACCTGTTTTATTTTGATGCGCTAGATTATTTCGAATATACATAAAATTTCCGTTGTCCAAAACTTTCATTAGAAACATAGAATCTTGTGTACCATTGAAGACTTTTTCATATTCTTTCGTTAATCGTGACATCTCTTTTTCTGTTTCTTTTAAATCAGTGATATCCACGTGAGCTCCTAGCATACGAATCGCTTTTCCGTTTTCATCTCGGATAGCCAGACCTCTACATCGAATCCATACCGTAGAACCATTTTTGTGTTTGTATCGTACAATTTGATTGTAGGGATAACTTGGATCACTACAGTGTTTATCAAAATTCTCTGTGGCTAGCTTCAAATCTTCTTGAAAAATAATATCTTGCCATTCATTTGCTTGATGTTTTTTTTCGTCCGGATTATATCCAAGTGTTTCCCAAAACTTTGGACTCATCCATTCGTTTTGAGGATTTTCTAGATCCCAATACCAAATCCCATCCAGAGAGCCGGATTGAATAAATTCAAAAATACGTGTGTCGCTATTCATTAAATCGTACAATTCACTTTTTAGATAGTTTTCTTCCACAATGACTAATTCCTCTTTTCACAAAAATCGTATTACAACAAAGGGTATCCATTACTGTAAAGTATATGATATTTTCAATTGTATTTCAATGCAAAAGAAAATAAATGTTCCTTTGGTCATGTTTTGTTTAATTGTAGAAGGGTCAAAAAGGTGCTAAAATATGGATACGATGATTTGCCTATTAAGAAGGAGGAAAACGGATGTACAAGTTAATAGTTGTAGATGATGAAGCGGTTATTCGAAAAGGACTCGTTAATGGCAACCCATGGAACGCTTGGGGATTTGAGATTGTTGGTCAAGCAGCCGATGGTATAGAAGCAATTGAAGAGATTCAAAATAAGAAGCCGGAAGTTGTGTTAACGGATATACGAATGCCCAAATATGATGGCGTTCAGCTAATGGAATATTTGAACACAAATTATCCGGAAATAAAAATCATTATATTAAGTGGCTATAGTGATTTTGAATATTTAAATAAATCCATCAAAAATAATGTGTTTGATTATCTCTTGAAACCAACATTAGAGGAAGATTTCATTGATTTGTTTTCTAGATTAAAGACCAAGCTAGATGAAGAAAAATCAGAAAAAGAATATATAAAAGAATTAGAATGGGCACAGCAACTGATGAAGTTAAATTCCTATCTAATGGGAATCTCAACATTTACGCACGAAGAAATGACATGGATTCCCAAAGAAGGTATAGTCACGCTTTGGACCATGGAGAAGGAGAATAGGGAAGAAGCCTTTGATCAATTAAAAGCGAATAACCTAAAATCTCAAACTGTATTCTATCAAATACTACCTGAAACAGTTATAGGTATTTCAGCTGAAAAACCGCGCCAATTATTTCGGCATATGCAAAAAAAATATCCATCCTTAAGTGTTGGAGCAAGTACAAAATTTGGAGATAAAAATTATTACAGCGCTTATCAGGAGGCGAAAGAAGCCTTGGAACAAACTCGATATACGGGTTCAGGAAAATGGATTGATGCGGAGTCATTATCCAATAGAAATATATCACCACTCGTACAAGAGATCTTACATATTCTATCGGAAGAATATAAAAGTAATGTGGTTTCCCTAGATTATATTGGAGAGCGCGTTGGAAAGAGTCCGTCATATATTTCAAAACTTTTTAAAAAAGAAATGGGCTATAATTTCACAGCCTATATTACAAAAAAACGCATGGAAAAAGCAAAAGAAATGCTGCAAGATATATCGTATAAGGTATATGAAGTAGGTGAAGAACTTGGGTATGCAGACCCGTCTACCTTCATTAAAGTTTTTAGAAAAACATATGGTATGAGTCCAAATGAATACAGAGAAGGCTGAGAAAGAGAGAATGTTGTATGAAAAACCCCCAAAACTCGTTGATGAAAAAAATACTCGGATTGCTCTTTATCGCATTGATTCCGATTATTATATTGGTAACAGTACTTTTTATTAATACAAATAGAACGTTACAAGAAAAAGCCATCGATAATATGGTTTTTGCTGCTAAAGAGGTTCGGTCAAAAGTTGACGATAAAATATTGAATGTTTATGGAGTAAGTGATACGTTTGCCTCTGAACAAAGGTTATTAGAATATTTAGACCAATCCTATGACGATAAACTTCAAAAGCGACAATCAACGTTACTTATCATGCGTCGAATTTTTGATGGATATAATTTATTGAAACAGAATGAACAAATAGCAGCAATTTATACATATAAAGATGAAGTGTTTAATTTTTTGGACCCAAATAATGATGGGGATGAAATCAAAACAAAATTAGTTGAAATGGATATAAATAATAATGAACGACTAGGTAAATTCTATTGGTATCCTCTAATGAAAAATTTTCTGACATTAAGCGAGTATGAAGATCTACGGAAAGAGTCTGTGATTGTTGGAACACGTCGGGTATTTTCTTCATTGAAATCTCAATATGCATATATACATATATTTGCAATTCAGGAATTAGATTTGTACGAAACATATGCCAATATGAGCCAACAGCTTGACGCAGACATCTATATTGTTAATGATCGTGGACAACTCTTGTCAACATCAGACGAAATCATCTTACAAGATGTCTTGAATTCTTCTCAAAATCAAATGGAATGGTACAATAAAATTATTGATCAAGAGGCAGAGGATGGATATATTAAAGTGACATTAAATAAACAGCCCTATTATTTAGCGTACTCATCTTCGCAAGTGAATGGATGGAAAAGCATAGTTCTTCTTCCAGAAAATTCGGTATTAGCGGAAAATCAAAAATTATATATACAGGTTATTTGGATCTTATTAGCAATAGCGACCATTTATATTGCGATCATTATTTTTATGTACCAAGGCTTTATGAATCCAATTAACCGCCTGATTTATTCTATGGAAAAAGTATATGAGGGTGATTTAGACCAAGAGATTGAGGAAAAAGGAAGAGAAGAAGTAAAGAAAATGTTAAGGAATTACAATTCCATGCTTAAAAGTATTAAGTACAATATAAAAGAGCGCTTAGAAAGTGAACAAAGGAAGACAGAATTAGAATACGAAGTCCTTATGAGTCAGGTGAATCCACATTTTCTTTACAATACACTGGAAAGTATTGTTTGGATGGCAACAGAAGCTAAACGACCTGACATACGTAGATTAGCGGCTTCATTGGGGCGACTGTATCGTTTATCGGTGGGTAATGGTGAAGAAGTCGTGTCGATTAGCAAAGAAATAGAGCATGTAACAGCTTACTGTCATATTCAGAAGAATAGATACCAAGAAAAAGTACATTTTTGTATTGACGCAGACCCTGAGATAACAGGAAAATATTATATGATTAAGATGATTCTTCAGCCTCTTGTTGAAAACAGTTTTTTATATGCAGTTGACCCAAGTGAAAAACCTGTAAATATCAGTATTCGTTTAAAAGTGTTTAAAGATAAATTACGCTTTTTCATAGCGGATGATGGTGTGGGCATAGAGAGAGACAATTTTTTGGCCTTATCGAGAGATTTGAAAAAAGATATTCGCATAGAAAAAAAGGATAGAAGAAGTACTGGTATTGGCCTGGGAAGCGTCTATAAACGTCTTGAGTTACATTATGCCAGTCAAGCGAATATAAAATTATATAGTCGTGAAGGGAAAGGAACCCTGGTTATTGTAGAAATCCCCAAAATTGACCATAAAGATAAAATCTAGACTATTTATGTATATGCGCTATGAATATATAATTTATTTATAACATATAAATTATATTTTGGGAGGAAATTATGAAGAAAAAACGTGTACTATCTATTATTCTTATTGCAGCGATGATGATGACCATGTTCGTTGGATGTCAAAATACGGATACGAATGGGAGTGGAAATTCTGCTGGGTCTCAAGGGGAAGCTCAAGTCGATTCTCAAGAGGAGTCAGAAACAAGAGAAGAAAATTCAGGAAAAGAGTTTGAAGGAATTACGCTGAAATGGGCGGTGACAGAAACAGGTGCCTCAAGTGGTGAAAATGTAGAACTCATTGAGAACATAAAAGAAGACTTAGGTATTGATATTGAGTTTACGATTGTGCCGACGCCAAAGGATGGCGAGATTGATCGAACACTAGTAAGCCTTATGGCGGGAGATGAATTAGACATTGTTTATTCAGCAACACCATCTTTAAAAATCTATCAATCTGCAGGCGTTCTAACACCTTTAGATGAAATTGCAGAGAATAATAATTATAATTTACAGGAAGTTTACGGTAAAAACCTGCCTGTTTTTGATGATGCAGTGTATGGATTACCGGCTTATAGTGATATCTGGTTGACATTTTATAATAAAAAAGTTTTCGATGACGCCGGAGTAGCTTATCCGGAAGCAGAAGGATGGACCTGGGAAAAATACATCGAAACAGCAGAACAGCTAACAGATACGGATAAAGGAATCTGGGGATCCTATATGTTAGACTATAACAATTATTACTACATGTATGCAACGCAAAAGGGCGCAGATGCCTACAAGGCAGATGGAACAGCAAATTTCGATGATCCTTTGTATGCAGAGGCATTAACTTTTTTTGCAGCTCTTGGAAATGAAGCAGAAATTCAACCGAATATGGGTATGATAGCTGCCGGTGAATATCCATGGAATGCCTTTGCCGCTAGCGATAATCTTGGAATGTTTGTCTGTGGAGGTTGGGTAACCTCCTTGTTAAAAAATGATGAAAAATATCCAAGAGAATGGAAAGCAGGAATTCTTCCAATGCCTTACCCGGAAGGAAGTCAACCATCAACATTAGTGGTTAATGGAAATTATGCAATACCGACCACAAGCGAAAATAAAGAGGCTGCATTTGAAGTAATTAAGTATATGGCAGAAAATCAATATAAACTCGGTTATGGGCGTGTACCTGCACGAGTTAATTTATCCGATGAAGAAATCACTCGATATATCGAGGAAGAATTAGGTAAAGAATTTGTGGAAGACGGTATTACAGTTGAAGACTTTAGAGCTGGTTGGTTTGATGCGGAGCGTACACCATTCCCTGAAAAAATAATTGGTACTGGGGATACGAGTATTAATCAAATCTGGTTTGAAGAAGCCCAGGAATATGGCTTAGGCGTTAAATCAATTGAAGAGACGATGGAATCTATTCAAGAACGATCGAATCGAGCAATTGAAGAAGCTAGAGAATAAGATATGACACTATACGCCGCTACAATCGTAGCGGCGTTTTCATAGAAAGAGGTGTTATTGTGAAAAAAAGGCAATTAATGGAAACATTAACAGGATATATGTTTATCCTACCCTATATATTCGTGTTTACTTTATTTACAGGAATTCCCTTTATTATTGCAATGGGATTATCCTTTGTAAATTTAAAGTACATAACAAAACTTGATAATATTCAATTTGTAGGACTTGCAAATTTCATCCGATTTTTTAATGATCCGGATGCTCTAGCGGCCTTACAGAGAACGGCAATTTATTCGTTAATCTATGTACCCATGATTATGCTTATTGGATTTACCTTAGCGATTATATTAAATAAAGGTGTTTATTTTAAGAAAACACTAAGATCCATGGTTTTCATGCCATATGTTTCCAATATGGTGGCAGTTGCCGTTGTTTTCCGATTATTACTTGGTGCACGAGGACCCATTGTTGGGATGCTATTAAAAGCAGGCATTGAAAACCCGCCGATCATGTTAACGGATTCTACGCTAGTGCTTCCAACGGTTGTGGCAATCGCAGTTTGGAAAAGTGTAGGACTTAATATGATTGTTTATTTAGCGGCTTTACAAGGTGTACCCAAAGAATTGACCGAAGCTGCAAGAATCGATGGGGCGAACAAATTTCAACAAATCATACATGTTATATTACCCGTTGTGTCGCCAACAACATTTTTCTTGTCAATTAGTTCATTGATTACATCGCTTCAAAACTTTACGGTCATTCAATCTTTGACACAAGGTGGTCCCGGACAAGCGACAACAGTTATGTCGATTAATATTGTTCGAACAGCATTCACGCGATTTGATACAAGTTATGCGAGTGCGCAAGCTATGATTATGTTTGGAATTGTAATGATAATTACCCTAGTTCAATGGCGTGGGCAAAAAAAATGGGTCACCTACTAGAAAGGAGGAAATCGCAATGGAAATGAAATCCAAAAAATTGCCTAAAATCATATTTACGATGCTTATGATCATTATCGGACTAGGTTCGGTATTTCCCTTTATATTTATGATTCTATCGACCTTTAAAATTGAAAGTGAAGTTCTTCAGGCCTCCTTTAAACTCTGGCCAAGTCAATGGATTCTTGACAATATACAAGCACTATTTGTGAGTGACTACTATGACTTTATGCAATGGTATCGCAATACAATCATTATGACCGGAACCAGTCTCTTACTTAAATTCTTTTTTGTCAGCTATACGGCATACGGATTTTCAAAGATACAATTTAAAGGGCGTGATGTAATCTTCATGGTTTTATTAGCCGCACTGATGATTCCAAGTGATATCATGATTCTACCACGCTATATTATATTCAAAAGAATAGGAATTCTGAATACAATGTGGTCAATCATTTTACCAAGCTTAGTGGACGTTTATTTTGTGTTTTTATTAAGACAGGCTTTTATTAGCATTCCGGAATCACTTTCAGAAGCAGCACGTATAGACGGATGCGGTCATTTTCAAATATATTTCAAAATCATTATGCCATTGGCAAAACCGGCAGTTGCAACCATGATGCTTTTTTCATTTGTTTGGATTTGGAATGATTATATGAGCCCTTACTTATATATATCAGATGTTAAAAAACAAATGCTTTCAGTAGGTATTCAACTGTTTGCAACCGGTCAAGTATTAAACTATGGCGTGTTAATGGCGGGAGCAACTTTGGTTCTATTACCGGTCATCCTTATTTTCATCTTCGCCCAAAATTATTTTGTTGAAGGTGTCGCTACAAGTGGGGTGAAAGGATAATGGATATAAATAAAAACCAGCAGATGTATAAACTCGCATTGGACAAAGCAAGAGACCATGCCTTACATTACTTGAACACAGACGCCCACTTGGATGAAGGACTTTTTCCATCTGCGTCATGTGAAAAGGGAAGATATAGTAAGCATGAGAATAAAGAGTGTTGGACAGAAGGTTTTTATACAGGAATATTATCATTGTGTTATGAAGTCAAGAGTGAGGAAGTGCTTAAAAAGTTAATAACTCGACATGTCGATAGCTTCGAAACAAGGCTTCGCAATAAATGGGTTCTAGACCATCATGATATAGGCTTTTTATATTCGTTATCCTGTGTGGCAGCATATAAAATACTGGGATTACAAAAAGCAAAAGACATTGCTATTGAAGCAGCACGATGGCTTCTTCACCGATATACGGATGAAGGAAAGTTCTTACAAGCCTGGGGGCCTATGAAACAAGCCGAAAGCTATCGTTTGATTATTGATGCATATATGAACATCCCTCTTTTGTTTTGGGCATATGAACAGACAGGTGAACAAAAGTTTTATGAAGTGGCATCTAATCATGCCTATACAGCTCTTGAAGTGGTCTTGCGTGACGATTACAGTACTCACCACACATTCTACTTCGACATAAAAACCCATAAACCCTTGCGCGGGGAAACAGCCCAAGGACATCGGGATGATTCGGCGTGGGCGAGGGGACAAGCGTGGGGAATCTATGGTTTTATCTTAGCCTATGCATATACCAAAGATAAAGTATTCCTTGAGGCGTTTATGAATGTTACGGATTATTATATTGAACATTTGCCTAAAGATGATATACCTTATTGGGATTTAGCATTTGGAGAACAAGATCAAGAACCGAGAGATTCATCTGCAGCAACTATTGCGGTGTGCGGGATTTTGGAAGGGATAAAACATCTAAGCTCCATCCGGAAAAAAGAAGAATACATGGAAGTGGTCCATGCAATCATGACAGAACTCATAGAAAATTATATATCGAAAGATTTTGAAGAGTCTGAAGGACTTTTGTTGCATGGTGTATATTCCATCCCTCATCAACAGGGCGTGGATGAAAGTAATCTTTGGGGTGACTATTTTTATATGGAAGCATTAATACGATTGTCGAGGGATTGGAATAGATATTGGTAAAGGTCTGAAGATTTTGCGTAAAATTGTTTGTAAAGCAAGATATATAAAAAAAGTAACAATAATCATGTATTCGTAAGAAAATACAATGCTTATAATAATGATATCTTATAATGAAAAGGAGAAGAGATATTATGAAAAAAGTACTAAGTATTTTATTAGTCATGGTATTAATTGCAGGACTTTCTGCAGGATGCCAAAATGGTGAAACATCGAATTCAGGGGAGACATCAGCAGCTAATGGAGGTGAGACTTCTAATGAAGCGGCTACAGATGAAGCAACAGATTCAACAACAGGGGATACAGAAGAAGAAACATTAACAGTTGCAGCGATTGAAACTGCTTATGGTGCACAAATGTGGACAGATGTTGCCGCAGCATTTGAAGCAGTACATCCGGGTGTAAGTATCGAGCTTATTGTGGACAAAAATCTAGAAGATGTTATTAGCCCAAGTATGAAGGCAGGAGATTATCCGGATGTGGTTCATTTAGGTGTTGGTCGTCCGGCAGCTTTAACAGAAACTTTGATTAAAGAACAAGCCCTCTTAGATATTACAGATGTCTTAAGCATGACAATTCCTGGAGAAGATATTACTGTATCTGATAAGTTGATTCCGGGATTCACATCAACACGAATTACCAATCCATATGGCGAAGGAAAGACATATTTGGCACCAATGTTTTATAGTCCTTGCGGATTATTCTACAATGCAGCATTATTTGAAGAAAAAGGTTGGAGCGTTCCAATAACATGGGATGAAATGTGGACACTTGGGGATATGGCACAAGAAGAAGGCATCGCATTATTTACCTATCCGACAACCGGCTACTTTGATGCACTTTTTTATGGACTTTTAAATGTAACAGGAGGACCGGCTCTATTTAACGCTGCTATGACGTATGAAGATGGTATCTGGACAACAGATGAAGCTCAAAAAGCCTTTGATATTGTTGAAAAATTGGCGGCATATACAGAAGCAACAACACCTGCAAATGCCAATAATGAAAACTATTTAAAAAATCAGCAACTCATTTTAGATAATGAAGCTTTATTTATGCCAAACGGTACATGGGTTACCGGAGAAATGGCCGATGCACCAAGAGTAGAAGGGTTCGAGTGGGGCTTTACAGCTTTGCCGGCACTTGATGCAAATTCAGATCAATATTCCTATACATTTTTTGAACAAGCATGGGTTCCTGCAGCAGCAAAAAATCCTGACCTTGCTAAAGAATTTATTAGCTTCTTATATTCGGACCAAGCGGCAGCGATATTTGCGAGTAGTAACGCAGTACAACCTATTTTTGATATGACAGAATATCTTTCTGGTGAAAACCAACTTTTCTATAGTGTTTATAATGACGGAGCAAAAGCTGCTATGGGTAACTTTGCTGCAACAGAACCTGTAGAAGGGGTTAATATGGCTGACACTTTATTTGGAACAGTTGACAGTTTAGTAACTGGTGACAAGACCCGGGATGAATGGGTTGCAAGTGTTATAGAAGCAAGTGAACGACTTCGAGAAGCCTTGAAATAATTGGAATTGATGGAATGAAAAATGTAAGGAGATCTTTAGACAAATGAAAAACGGAAAAAGCAGTCGGTTATTTATTACATGTTGTCTTTCTCCTGCAGTGATTTTATTTATCGTTTTTATGGTTATACCAACAATAAACGTATTCAAAATGTCGCTGTTTAAATGGGGAGGCTTTTCGCCAAACAAGGAATTTGTTGGTTTGAATAATTTTAAAATTTTATTTGAGGATCAACGATTCTATCAATCGTTTCAAAACACCGTGTTGCTATTAATTTTAGTGACAATAATCACATTTGTATTTGCGATAATGTTTGCGGCAATCCTCACCCAGGAGAAAATTAAAGGGGCGAATATCTTTAGAATTGTATTTTACATCCCGAATATTTTATCTGTTGTAGTCATTGCAGCTATTTTTAGTGCAATATATGACCCTAAAAACGGTATACTCAACAGTTTCATTCGTTTGTTTCGACCTGACCAGCCCGATATATTATGGCTAGGCGATCAAAAGATTGTTATCTATAGTCTGGTTGCTGCGATGGTGTGGCAAGCAGTAGGATATTATATGGTTATGTATATCGCAAGTATGTCAAGTATTCCAAAAAGTTTATATGAATCTGCCGGCATGGAAGGTGCCGGCAAGATTACTCAGTTTTTCCAGATCACTTTACCGCTTATCTGGACGAATATTCGAACGACACTCACATTCTTTATTATTAGTTCGATTAACATGAGTTTTCTTTTCGTGCAAGCCATGACATCAGGTGGACCGGATGGAAGTACAGAAGTCTTCTTAAGTTATATGTATAAACAAGCCTATACGAATTCAAGTTATGGCTATGGTATGGCGATCGGTGTGGTTATCTTTATCTTTTCTTTTGCACTATCAGCTGTTATCAGCACAATTACAAAACGTGAACCGCTTGAATTCTAGGAGGATACTATGAAAAAACAAAAGACAAATACCTTGTATAAAATTTTTATATATGTTGCACTCATTTCGCTAACGATCACCATTATTGTTCCGGTTGCTTGGGTATTTTTAGCTTCCATCAAGGAAAATGCAGAGTTCTATGGAAACCCTTGGGCCATGCCGGCAGGATTTTATGTACAAAACTTTGCCGATGCCTGGAATAAGGCCAACATGGGAAGTTATATGTTGACATCGGTTATTGTTACTTCAGTGGCGATTCTTATTTTGCTGGTAGTAGCCTTACCTGCATCGTATGTGTTAACACGGTTTAACTTTGTGGGCAAGAAATTTTTCAAGGGAATGTTCATGGCAGGCTTATTTATCAATGTGAACTACATTGTTATTCCGATTTTTCTCATGTTTGTTGATGGGGACAAGTGGCTTAATATGACCTTTGGAAATGGGTTTTTACTGAACAATATATTTGTATTAGCCCTTGTATATGCGTCAACAGCCTTGCCCTTTACCATTTATTTATTATCGGGCTACTTAATTACACTTCCAAAAGACTTTGAAGAAGCAGCCTATGTTGACGGTGCGGGACATTTTCGAACCATGTGTCAGGTCATCTTGCCTATGGCAAAGCCAAGCATTGTCACTGTCATTTTATTTAACTTTTTATCCTTCTGGAACGAGTACATTATCTCAATGACCATGTTGACAAAATCGGGAGGTCCTAGAACACTCCCGGTCGGGCTAATGAACTTGATGAAAGCCCAAAATGCTGCGGCTCAATATGGACAAATGTATGCAGGATTGGTTATGGTCATGCTGCCGACGCTTATCCTTTATATTTTTGTACAGAAGCGATTAACGCAAGGAATGACGTTAGGAGGCTTAAAAGGTTAGGATGATAAAAGACGAATATGGAAAAGATGTAGTCAAACGAGTTCTAGCATCCCTATGGGTTGTTGTTGCAACAATCTTTGTCATTAACGGACATAAGGATATTGGAGTTCAAGGATTAATGATACAAATGCTTGGTTTGAGTATGCTCTTACTTGCATTATATGTGTATAACAAGCCACATTCTAAATAACGAGGAGTACAAACAATGAAAGATAACTTAAGAGGAAGACTGACAATACCCACGGATACGGATATTGTCGATGAAACACTTCAAATTGTAAATTTTTTAGGGGCAGATGCGGTGAGAGACTGTGATGGGACAAAGTTTCCGGAGGAGTTAAACGCCTTAGATGCGAAACGTTATGCGACCTATTATACAACGCGTAAGGATAATGCATGGGCAAAAGAACATCCGGAAGAAGTGCAACAATGTTACATCATGACAGGATTTTTCCTGGCAGAGCAAGAGCGCTTAGAAATACCTCTTATGAAAGGCATTAGCCAAGAACTCATGGAAATCAATGAGAATGACAAGCCAAAACGATGGTGGGAAGTCATTGATCGTACTACAGGCCAAGTGGTTAGTGTGGATGATTGGGAATACCAAAGGGATAATCAAAGTGTTATCATTAAAGCATGTAGACCCTTTCATGAGTATACGGTTAGTTTTTTAGCATACCTTATTTGGGACCCTGTGCATATGTATAATAGTGTGGTCAATGATTGGCAAGATGTAGAGCATCAGATGACCTTTGATGTACGTCAGCCTAAGACTCATGAATACAGTATAAAGCGCCTCAAAGCCTTTATAGAAGAAAATCCGGATGTTGATGTCATTCGTTTCACAACTTTTTTTCACCAGTTCACACTGATATTTGATGAATTAAAGCGTGAAAAATATGTAGATTGGTATGGGTATTCAGCATCGGTAAGCCCTTATATATTAGAACGCTTTGAGGAGGAAGTCGGTTATTCTTTTAGAGCAGAATATATTATTGATCAAGGATATTACAATAATCAATATCGCATGCCCTCAAAGGAATTTATGGATTTTGTACATTTTCAAGTCAAAGAAGTATCTGCGCTAGCCAAAGAATTTGTCGATATTGTTCATAGCTATGGCAAAGAAGCCATGATGTTTCTTGGAGACCACTGGATAGGGACAGAGCCTTTTTTAGAAGCCTTTAAAGAGATTGGATTGGATTCTGTAGTCGGAAGTGTCGGTAACGGAAGTACCCTTCGACTCATTAGTGATATTGAAGGGGTTAAATATACAGAAGGTCGCTTTTTACCTTACTTTTTCCCAGATACCTTCCATGAAAATGGGGACCCAATAAAAGAAGCGAAAGAAAATTGGGTTACAGCTCGACGGGCCATTCTTCGAAAGCCCATTGACCGTATTGGTTATGGCGGATACCTAAAACTTGCCTTAGAATTCCCGGATTTTATTGAGTATATTAAGAGTGTAGCTGATGAATTTAGAGTCTTATATGACAATGTCAAAGGAACAACGCCATACTGTGTAAAAACGGTAGCGGTTTTAAATGCGTGGGGACATATGCGTGCATGGGGAAACCACATGGTTCATCATGCCTTATACCAAAAGCAAAATTATAGCTATGCGGGTATTGTTGAAGCGCTAGCAGGTGGACCTTATGATGTACGCTTTATAAGCTTTGATGATGTTAAGCAAGATGCTAACCTTCTAGATGACATTGATGTTATTATCAACGTGGGTGGAGCCGATACAGCCCATAGTGGTGGTGATTACTGGATCGACGAGACAATTATCACACGTATACGACATTTTATTTATCAGGGTGGCGGATTTATTGGTGTTGGAGAGCCAACGGCCCATCAGCATCAAGGACGGTTTTTCCAATTAGCCGATGCCCTGGGTGTGGAAAAAGAAACCGGATTTACACTTAACTATGATAAGTATAATTGGCAAGAACAGATCCATTTTATTACAAGGGATTGCCAAGGGGAGATTGATTTGGGTCAGGGACAAGCTGATATTTATGCATTGGAAGATACGACAGTTATTGTTCAAAGAGATTTAGGCGTACAATTGGCAACAAGGGACTTTGGACAAGGACGAGGGGTCTATTTTAGTGGTTTGCCCTACAGCCATCAAAATACCAGTATACTCCATCGGGCAATTCTTTATGCTAGCCATGCAGAAGCTTCTTTAGAACAATGGTATAGCTCGAATTACCATGTTGACGTTCATGCCTACATAAAGAATAATAAATTCTGTGTCGTAAATAATACCTATGAGGCCCAAGAAACCAAAGTTTATAGAGGGGATGGCGCTTCGTTTGACTTGAGCATGGAAGCCAATGAAATTATTTGGTATAATATCAAAGAATAGGCAGATTTGTCGACAAGAATTTCAAGGGTTATGAGGGATAGACATGAGTAATCGTACCTACTATTTATCAGATAAAATTGAAGACATAAATTATGGTGAGCTTGTATATGTTGCCCATTCTTCCTATGAAGGAGAATGGGCAAGTATAGCTCATACCCACGTTCTGTGTGAGATGTTCTTAGTTATCGGAGGTCAAGGGAAAGTATATATTGAAGACCAGGAGATAGCGATAGGTCCCTATGATTTTGTTGCAGTAAATCCCAACGTAAAGCATAGAGAGGTCTCAAGCGAGGAGAATCCCCTTGAATACATTGTCTTTGGTGTAGGGAATATATCCATTGAAATGAATAATAATCTTTATTCAAAGGTTTCGTTCCTATCCTTAACCAAAAAAGTAAATTTTTATACAGAAGAGATTTTAAATATTAATGATCGTAAAAATAAACATCACTTACTAATGATTCAAAATATATATGAGCTCGTATTTTTAGAGTTTTTAAAAATATCCGGGAATAAAGCTGTGGCTTCGATCACCCAACAAGTCATGCGTGAATGTAGTCAGGCAAAGAGGTACATGGAAGCCCATTATGCAGAAAATATTACGTTAGATCATCTGGCAGAGGAGCTCCATTTGAATAAATACTATTTATCCCATTGTTTTACAAAAACCTATGGATTGTCTTTAATGAATTATTTGATTGATGTGCGGATTCAAGTGAGTAAAAAGCTATTAATTGAGACAGATTATAATATTGCAAGCATTGCTAACTCATGTGGTTTTGCTTCTCAAAGCTATTTTTCCCAAAGTTTCAAAAAAATAATGGGTATAACGCCCTATGAATATCGTAAAAAAAACAAGCACTGTAAGTAAAATATACTTACAGTGCTTGTTTTTTGTTTTATTTATTATCTAATAAAGCTTTTACAGATGAAGCATATTCAGATAATGTCATGCCTGTATTTGCTTTAAATGTTCGTGATAAATAGTGGATCGAGCTGTAGCCCAATATTTCTGCTATTTCAGTGAAATTATGATTTTCTTCACGAATAAGGTGTTTGATTTCCTGTATTTTCATCTCTTTAAAGTAATCCATCACACTGTGGCCGGTACCTTCTTTGAATAACTTTTGCAAGGAAGAGCGGCTGAGTAGAGTGTTTTGACATATATCGTCTAGTGTTAAGTTTTGATGTAGATTTTCTTGTAAAAAGTTAATGACAATGGCCAGTTTTTCTTCTTTCATGTATTCATGAATTGAAGTCGAGATTTTCACATCTCTCTCGTAGCGTTCGTGATTCTCCAGTATTTCAACTAAAAACAATTCCAGATAGCTTGTAATATAATGCTCGGATGGTGTGGGTTCGTTAAAACGCTTATCGAGCTTTTTTAACAAGGGATCATTGAGGTTATTCGTGAATAAAGTATGGGCAGCATTGATGATTTTGCCAAGGTAAGTATATAAATGGTGGTCAATTGAAAGAATACGTTTTTTGAAATAATGCATGGCAGGAGAATCGCACGTAAAAGCAATGACCACAAGATTCGGAGCGGTCTGTCCATTGGCAACGACAGTGTGCCATTCATTGGGTTCATGAAAGATGATTTGTCCTTTTGAAAGACTGTACATCGTATCATTTGCTTTTACATTGATGCATCCTTTGTCCACATATAAAAATTCCCAAAAATTATGTTTTTCACCTTCGAAAATATAATTTTTAGAGTACTCAAAGTAGTGCACGGTCACAATGTGGTCTATGGAAATAAGAGGGTGAATGGGGGTTAATTCATAACCATCAATACGTGGCATTATCAAAACTCCGATCTTTACATATAAGTAGTTCCTTATCTACCATTATACAATCAATTGTACAAAAAGAGTAGAAGAAAGTACAAATACAGGGCAGGAAAAACTTGTTAGGATAGTAAGAGAATACAAAACAAGAAAAAATGAAAAATATGGAGGTTCTTATGAATAAACCAGTATTAGTTGTCTTAGCTGCAGGTATTGGAAGCAGATATGGAGGGCTCAAGCAAATGGATCCCCTAGGACGCCATGGAGAAGCGATTATTGAATATTCTGTCTTTGACGCGATTGAAGCCGGATTTGAAGATGTGATTTTTATTATAAATCATAAAATTGAAAAGGATTTTAAAGAAGTTATTGGACAAAGGGTCGAACCTTATATTCGTGTACAATATGCATTTCAAGAATTAGAAGATATTCCCGAGAGTATCAAGATTACAAAAGATCGGGTCAAACCTTTTGGAACAGCTCATGCACTCTATGCAGCAAGGCATTTAATTAAAGGTCCCTTTGCTATTATCAATGCCGATGATTATTACGGTAAAGAGGCCTATATGAAACTTTTTGATTTTTTAAGCGACACAACAAATGATGAGACTGATTATGCCATGGTTGGATATCAGCTAAAAAATACGGTGACGGAAAACGGCTATGTCTCTCGGGGAATATGCAACCTAGATACAGATGAGAATCTAAAAAATGTTGTCGAACGTATACATATTGAAAAACGTGCCAAGGATATCGCTTATCTAAAAGATGAAGTGTGGACCACATTGCCGGAAGAGACCATTGTCTCCATGAATATGTGGGGACTTAAGCCATCCTTAATTGAAGAAATCGAGGGGTCAATCGTTGATTTTTTAAAGGAGGCCATAAAAGTGAATCCTTTGAAAGGTGAATTTTATCTTCCTTATGTCGTCGACCAAATGGTGCAAAAAAATAAAGCCAATGTCAAGGTTCTAAAGACAAATGAAAAATGGTATGGGGTGACCTATCAAGAAGATAAGGCTATGGTTGTTGAGGCAATCAATCAAATGATTGATGAAGGAAAATATCCAGAGAAATTATGGAGGACAAAATAATGACACACGATTTTGAAATAATTTGCAAGCAATTTCAATGGAAGGGTGATTTTAAATCAGTTCGTCCGTATGGAGATGGGCATATTAATGATACCTATCTTGTCACTGTGGAGTATTCGAGAGAGTCCCTGCCCTATATTTTGCAACGCGTGAATCACCAGATTTTTAAGGCGACAGAACAACTGATGGAAAATATTGAACGGGTGACCGGTTATTTGGTGGATTATATTATGGAACATCCTATAGATCATTACCAGGTTTTAACGCTGGTTCCAACCCAAACAGGGGAGAGTTTTTATAAAGATGCAGATGGGAATTATTGGCGGTCATATGTCTTTGTTCAAAAGGCGACAGGGCACCTATTTGCTGAAAAATCATCCATGCTCTATGAAGCAGGACGAGCCTTTGGTCTTTTTCAGTATATGCTAAAAGATTATCCGGTAGCCAGTCTACATGAGACGATTCAAGGTTTCCATAATACAAAACAAAGATATAAGAATTTCATTGATTCCCTTGAAAAAGATGTGAACCAGCGTGCAAAGTTATGCCAAGAAGAGATTGCTTTTACCATGGAACACCAAGATATAAGCACGTTAATCTTATCCGAAATGGAAAAGGGAAGTATTCCTGTGCGAGTGACCCATAATGACACAAAAATTAACAATGTACTTTTAGATGATGTTACGGGCAAAGGACGCTGTGTTATTGACTTGGATACTGTCATGCCAGGAAGTGCACTGTACGATTTTGGAGATGCTATTCGTTCATGCGGAAGTACCCTAGAAGAAGATGCTGAGAATCTTGAAGATATGGATATAGACTTAAAGCGATTTGAAGCATATACCAGAGGCTATCTTGAGATTATGAAAGATGAGCTTACCCCCAGAGAACTTGAATTATTACCAATGAGTGCCATTATTATGACCTTTGAATGTGGGATGCGCTTTTTAACTGACTACTTGGATGGAGATACTTACTTTAAGGTACATAAAGAAAAGCACAATTTAATTCGTGCCAAGAATCAATATGCCTTCGTGAAAAAAATGGAAGAAAAACTTTCGCATATGGAAGCGATTGTACAAAAATATAGCACGACATAGGAGGGATGCAAGTAATGAAAATATTAGTAACCGGAGGAACAGGATTTATCGGAAGTCATACATGTGTAAAATTATTAGAAGCAGACCATCAAGTGGTGATTATTGATAATCTTGTCAACTCGAAAAAAGAAAATGTCGCAAAAATTGAGGCGCTTGGACATAAGAGTCTTGAGTTTTATGAAGGCGATATCCGTGATGCAAAAAAAATGAATGAAGTCTTTGAAAGTTGTGCTATTGATGCGGTTATTCATTTTGCGGGATTAAAAGCGGTCGGGGAATCGGTAAGCATGCCTTTAGAATATTATGATAACAATGTTAATGGGACCATTCAGCTTTTGAAGGTTATGAAAAAATTTAACTGTAAAAAAATAGTATTCTCATCATCAGCAACAGTATATGGTATGAATGAAAATGTTCCCTTTAAAGAAGATTATCCATTATCTACGACAAACCCCTATGGTGCGACAAAAAAAATAATTGAAGAAATTCTACACGACCTATATGTTGGAGATCCTGAATTTTCAATAGCCTTATTGCGATATTTTAATCCAATTGGTGCACATCCAAGTGGACTTATCGGAGAAAACCCCAATGGAATTCCTAATAACCTTTTGCCCTATGTTGCCAAGGTAGCCAGTGGTGAACTCGAACAACTGAGTGTCTTTGGAGATGGTTATGACTCCATCGATGGAACCGGCGTTCGCGACTATATCCATGTGCAAGATTTAGCAGAAGGCCATATCGCTGCGCTTAATTATGTGCAGGTACAATCGGGGATTGAAGCTTTTAATCTAGGTACAGGAAAAGGCTACAGCGTCCTTCAAGTGGTCAAAGCATTTGAAAAAGCGAGTGGAAAAACGGTTAAGTATCATATTGTCGATCGACGTCCCGGAGACATCGCCACTTGCTATGCATCGATTCAAAAGAGTAAAAACTTACTTCACTGGGAAGCAAAATTGGATTTAGATACCATGTGTAAGGATACATGGAACTACGTTCAAACAGAGATGACTGGCTTATGGCTAAATGATGAAAAACAATAAAACAAAGCAAGTAATGAAAAATATTGCAAAAATATGAAAAGAATGGTATTATAAGAAAAAAACACAAGGAGGAATCTTATGATACCTTATGTTCGGCGGAGTAAAGTGTTGGAATTTATGCATACAAAAGACATTGTATTCTTTGAGGAAATTGCAGAACGTGTTGGCGTCTCTCTTGCAACAGTGCGCAGAGACTTAAAAACCCTTGAAGAAGAAGGGCAAATTGAAATATTAACTGGTGGAGCAGCAAAAATTATTGTTAATATACCGGAAAAATCACTAGCAGAGAAAATGACTTTAAATAAAGAAGAAAAAATGCAGATTGGTAGTTATGCTGCAACGAAAGTTGGTGACGGACAGTTTATTTTCATCGGACCGGGAACGACGGAAGATATGATGATTAAACATCTTGTCGGTAAGAATGTAACCGTTGTAACTAATGGAGCTTTTCACATTCAGGAATTGCTTAAACATCAGATTAATACAATTATTTTAGGTGGCGAAGTCATGTTGGATATCGGCGTTGTTATCGGTCCTTCGGTTATTAATCAGATTGCAACGATGAATTTTGACAAATGTTTTATTGGTGCATCAGGAGTGATTCCCGGAGGTAGCATATCTACCTCTAGTGCTGAAGTGGCTGAAGTGAACAAAATTGCTTTGAAAAATTCGACAGAAGCCTATATTATTGCGGATTCTACAAAAATTGGCAAACGTTCCAGATATACATTTGGAGAATTGAATAATGAACAAAAGCTTATTACAACGACGAAAATAGATAAGACATATCACCACGATCCGAGATTTATTTTTGCAGATATTTAAAAATAAAAAAAAGAGCTGACTTTTTCAAAGTCAGCTCTTTTTTTGTCGTTTTTGATAAAAAAATAGGTGAAAACACAATAAAAATGAAAAACATTGAAAAAATATATTTATTTTTTGTTTTTTAGATGAAAAATATTGACAAAATATGAAACGAGGTGTAATATGTAATCAAATCCAAGAATAAATTGAAAAGGATTTGTGCAATGTGTTTAATTCAGAAAGATTAGAAAAGGAGAATGTACAATGAAAAAAGGGATTGCAATTTTACTAACACTAATCATGAGTTTAACGTTGGTGGGGTGCCAAGGAAATGATGATGTGGCTTCTGACAACACTGCGGATTCAACACCGGTGGTAAACGAAGATGCAACAAATGATGAGACATCAGATGAAGGAACAAGTGAAACAGTTAATGCAGACGTACCTTCAGCAATTGAAGGAAAAACATTAAAAATGGCTCTTATTAAAGAGTGGGGTACAGGAACACATATGATTACACATATTAATGGTGTAAAAGATGAAGCTGCAAGGTACGGAATTGAACTCAGTGTTATCGATGCAAACAATGACCTGGCAAAAATGGCCGAAGGAATTGATAATGCAGTCACAAATAAAATGGATGCAATTTTGATTTCGCATGGAAAAGCAGATGCATTAACAGGTTCAGTTCAAAAAGCCTTGGAAGCGGGAATTCCGGTTATCGTTTTTGACAACGACTTTGATGTTCCGGAAGAGATTCATCAAGGAAAACTTGTTTCACTTGATCAATATGACCTAATGATGGGACTGTTATCACAAATGGCTTTAGTACAAGAGCTTGATGGAAAAGGAAAGGTTGTTTATAACCGAGTTGCTAATGTGCCACCAACAGATAAACGACACCGTATTTGGGAAGGTGGGATATTACCAACTTATACAGGGCTTGAAGTGATTAATACAATAGACTTGGGAACAGACAACCCAATGCCGAAGGCGCAAACAGCATTAGAGACATTATTAACAACAGGCAGTGACATTGATGCGGTATATGCAGTGTGGGATGAATATGCAAAAGGTTTTTATAATGCTCTTGTGGTTGAGCAACAAGCGTCAGGACGAACAATTCCATTATATTCAGTCGATATTTCAGACCAAGATTTGGCAATGATGCAAGATCATCCGGAAATCTGGAGAGCTTCAGCTGCAGTTGACCCAACAGTTGTTGGTCAAGTACAAATTCGATTAGCACTTAAAGCATTAGCAGGTGAAAAAATTCCACGTTATTATTCTCTTAAACCGGTACTTATCCATGTGGATGATTTGCCGTCAAAAGACGAACGACGTGTAACAATGGCTGAGTTAGCTGAGTTTTATGATGGATGGGGATATACAACAGACTTTTTAGAAGATTGGATGCTTGCTTTAGAACAAGCACAATAAAGTGTAACTGCAAACCGATTGAGATTTATCAATCGGTTTGCTAATAAAAACGACAAAGTTGCAGTGAGTGAGGTTGTGAATATGAGTCGATTAGAGATGAAAGGAATAACAAAATCGTTTCCGGGTGTTAAGGCTCTTGACCAAGTTAATTTTGCAGTGGGAAGTCAAGAAATTCATGCCCTTATTGGAGCGAATGGTGCAGGGAAAAGTACATTGATGAAAATTCTTGCCGGAGCTTATCAAGGCTATGAAGGTGAGATTGCTATTGATGATGAAGCTAAGAATATTGAGAGCCCGATGGATGCAAAAGCCCATGGGATTGTCATTGTATATCAAGAAGTTGATACAGCGTTAGTACCTCATTTGACCGTAGCTGAGAATATTATGATGGATGAAATCATTAGCCCGAAACAAAAAATAGTGATTAATTGGAAGAAAATAAAAAAACAGGCACGAAAAGAATTAGAAGCATTAGGGTTAGATATTGATGTCAATAAACTGATAAGTGAGTTAACCTTATCTCAAAAACAAATGGTACTTATAGGAAGAGCCGTTTATCAAAAAGCTAAATTTTTGATTTTAGACGAACCGACGGCACCTTTAAGTTTAGAAGAGACAGAAAAGCTATTTAAAATAGTGAATAAATTAAGAGACGATGGAATGAGCATAATATTTATAAGTCATAGATTAGATGAGGTCTTCCAAATTAGCGAAAAAATTACTGTATTAAGAGATGGACAATATGTCGGTACATATAATGTCGAAGAGACAACCATTGACAATATAGTTGAGAAGATGTTGGGACGTAAGTTGGAAAATACGTATCCAAAGCATATAGGAGAAATAGGAGAAGAAATACTTACAATTAATCATTTAACCGGAACCGGTGGTATACATCATGTTGATTTGAAATTACATAAAGGTGAAATCATCGGATTAGCAGGACTTGTTGGTGGTGGTAAAACAGAATTATGCAAATTAATCTTTGGAGAAGGGACAATAGTTCAAGGAACAATAGATTTAAATGGAGAAAAAGTTATTAATAAAAACCCTGCATATGCTGTAAAAAATGGTTTTGCGCTTGTTCCGGAAGAACGACGAAAAGAAGGAATTTTAGTGCATGAATCAATCGAGACGAACTTAACCTTACCGACATTAAGTAATTATTGTAAATATTCGTTTATGAATCGAATAAAAATGAAAAAGATTTCTAAAGAAAACATTCAAAAAGTTGGTATAAAAACGCCAAACGAAAAACAAATTGTAGCCAATCTTAGTGGTGGAAATCAGCAAAAAGTTGCAATTGGAAAATGGCTGCTATCGGATGCACAAGTCTACATTTTTGATGAGCCGACAAAAGGTGTTGATGTAGGTAGTAAAGCTGAAATATATCGGCTAATAGGAGAACTTGTAAAAGCGGGTAAGAGTGTGATATATGCCACATGTGAGTTCTCGGAAATTTTAGGGCTAACCGATCGTACATATGTCATGTATAACGGAACAATAGCTAAAGAACTAATTACAAAAGATACAGATGAAGAAGAGTTATTATTATACTCTACCGGAGGTGGTCAAAATGTTCAAAAACGAGCCTAAACAAAAAATAGATTTATTTCAATTCTTTTATAAATACGGAACGATTTTAGTAACCGTCTTAGCAGTCCTATTTTTTTCAATTCGATTAGAAAACTTTATGAACTTTAATAATATAACAAATATTTTTAGATCCGTATCGATAGTTGGACTGATTGCATTAGCCATAACAATGGCATTAACCGTTGATGGATTTGATTTATCAGTAGGAGCTGTTGCAGGATTCGCATCCGTAATCGCTGCAAAAATAATGGTTATATGGGAGATGAGTCCCTTCTGGGCAATTACAATTCCATTGCTTGTCGGAGTAATAGTAGGGATGGTCAATGCATTTTTAATTATCAAAGTTGGTATTTCGGATATGCTAACAACATTATCGATGATGTTCTTATTAACAGGAATATCGATTACATTCCAAAATGGAACAGCGATTTATAATTATATGCCACTACCTGACAATGCCGGCATAGCTCCTGGAATGATGGACCCGATATATCTTTTTATTGGTCAAGGAAAAGTATTTGGGATTCCATTCCCGGTTATATTAATGTTAACGGTTGTAATTATTGTCCATGTATTTCTTAATTACACGAAATACGGCCGTTACTTATATATGGTTGGAGGAAATGAAGAAGCTGCAAAGTTGTCCGGTATTCCAACAAATAAATATCGATTATTGGCGTATATCTTTTCGGGCTTTATCGCAGCACTTGGCGGTCTGGTTTTGGGTGCTCGTCTAGGATCGGGTGAAGTTGATGCAGGTGGTTCCTATTTAATGGACGCTGTTGCAGCAGCCTTTATTGGATTTTCAGTTTTGGGCATAGGAAAGGCGAATGCATTTGGAACGCTCCTAGGTGCGCTGCTCATGGGAATCTTATTAAATGGACTGATTATGATGGATTTTCCATACTATTCTCAAGACATTGTAAAAGGAATTGTGTTAATCGTCGCCTTAGGATTAACGTATTATAGGAAAAAAGATTAATTTTGAGAGGAGATTGTCATGAGTAAATATGTAGAATTAAACGAAAAAACGGTGGTTGAATATGTGAATAATAAAATGGATTTCTTTGCTTCGGATGCGGAATATGTCTGCAATGAAATTGGTGACGGAAACCTAAATCTGGTTTTTAGGGTAAAAGATACAAAAAATAATAAAAGTCTTATTGTTAAACAAGCATTACCTTATGTTCGAGCAGCAGGAGAAGACTGGCCACTTGATATTGGTCGTGGTGAGATTGAAACACATATTCTGAATATAGAATATGAACTCACCGGTGGATTAGTTCCTGAAGTTTATTTTTATGATACAGATATGTATTGTATGGCCATGGAGGATTTGGATAACTATATTATTATGCGATATGGATTACTCGAATATAATCAATATCCATATTTTGCAGATCAGATTAGTGACTTTTTAGTAAAAACTTTATTGCTTACATCAGATGTTGTGATGGAGCATAAGGAGAAGAAAGAAAATGTTAAGTCATTTATTAATCCGGAGCTATGTGAAATAACTGAAGATTTAGTATACACAGAGCCTTTTCATGTTGGAGCAAGAAATGATATGGAAGAAGAACTTGTAAAATTCCATCAAGAAGAAATTGTTGATGATGAAGAATTGGCACGTGAAGTTGCAAAATTAAAATTTGATTTCATGAACAATGCACAGGCCTTGCTCCATGGTGATTTACATACGGGAAGTATTTTTGTGAATCCAGAATCGACTAAAGTTATAGATCCGGAATTTGCATTTTATGGGCCCATGGCTTATGACATAGGCGCTTTAATTGCTAACCTGATTATGAACTATATTTCGACAAAAGCTTCCTTAGAAGAAGGTCAACTTCGCTCAAAACATGAGAAGTTTTTGTTAGATGCGATAAAAGATGTTGTCAATATGTTCAAATCAAAAGCGCTCGAACTTTGGGACGATGTTGTAACTGATAAGATGGCCAAGTCGAAGGGATTCAAAGAGTATTATATCAATGATGTACTAGTAAATACAGCAGGTGTGGCCGGCTGCGAAATGGTTCGTCGAACGGTTGGATTTGCCCATGTGAAAGATTTGGATGGAATTACAGAGGATGCAAAACGTATCAAAGCTAAAAAAGAAAACTTACACTTAGCTAAACTACTTATCAAAAATAGAGACGAAATTGTTACCGGCGAAGAATATCTTCGTTTGATTGAAAAATATTTATAGGAGATGATGAAATGATTACAACAGTTATTCCGGCAAAGTTAAACGAAGATAAAACAAAGTTAGTGCTTATTGATCAAACCTTATTACCAAATGAAGAAGTGTTTTTATACTTAGATGAACGAAAAAAAATATTTGAAGCAATTAAGATGTTACGTGTTCGTGGCGCTCCAGCAATTGGAGTAGCCGCAGCATTTGGCCTATATGTCTGTATGAATAAAATGGACACAAAGGACTTTGAAGCATTCAAGAAAGAATTTATGGAAACAAAAGAATATTTAGCAACAAGTCGGCCAACAGCAGTGAATTTATTCTGGGCGCTAGATCGTATGCAAGAGCGTTTTGAAAAAGAAGAAGCAAATGGTGTGACTATTGAGCAAATGAAAAAAGCCTTATTGGATGAAAGTGAAAAAGTATTTGAAGAAGATCAGGCAATGGGAAAAGCCATTGGAGAATATGGTTTAGAATTATTAAAACCAAATATGGGACTATTAACGCATTGTAATGCAGGCGGTATTGCAACTTCAGGTATTGGAACGGCTTTAGCACCAATGTATCTAGGACATGAAAAAGACTATAACTTTAAAGTATATGCTGATGAGACTAGACCTTTACTCCAAGGTTCAAGATTAACAGCTTATGAATTATATAAAGCCGGTATTGATGTTACAGTTATATGTGACAATATGGCATCCCTTGTAATGAAAGAAGGAAAAATTGATGCAGTACTCGTCGGTTGTGATCGTATTGCAGCCAATGGAGATGCAGCGAATAAAATAGGTACATCAGGAGTTGCAATCCTCGCCAAAGAATATGGAATTCCGATGTATATCCTTGGACCGACATCAACCATTGACATGAATACGGAAACAGGAAATGATATAGAAATTGAACTTCGTGATGAAGAAGAAATCGGTAATGGTTTTGGCCGAAGAACAGCTCCAAAAGAAGTTAAAGCCTACAATCCTGCATTTGATGTAACTGATGCAAAGTACATCACAGCTATTATAACAGAGAAGGGAATTGTTCGTCCACCTTACAAGGAGAACTTAAAGAAATTGTTTGAATAGGAGATGCCTATGAGTACGTATATGAATGAGATTAAGATCCGAAATGCTATTTGTGATGTGGGTCAAAAAATATATGATAAAGGTTTTGTTGCAGCAAATGATGGGAACATATCGGTTAAGCTGGATGAAAATACAATTCTTGTGACACCGACGGCTGTTTCAAAAGGTGGCATGAAAGCAGATGAAATTGTAAAAATGACATTAGATGGAGAAGTACTAAGTGCGAATGGAAAACCATCATCTGAAGTGAAGATGCACATTCAGGTTTATAAAACAAATCCAAGTATCCAAGCGGTTGTTCATGCTCATCCACCAATAGCGACAGCATTTGCAGTAGCAAGAGTTCCCATGGAGACACCGATACTTGCAGAAGCAGTTGTTAATTTAGGGGTTGTACCGGTTTCGGATTTTGCCTTACCGGGAACGAATGAAGTACCTGAATCTATTAAGCCATACGTACAAGATTACAATGCAGTTTTATTGGCTAATCATGGCTTGCTTACATGGGGACGCGATTTACGAGAAGCTTTTTTTCGAATGGAATCGGTAGAACATTATGGAAAAATCTTGCTTTATGTTAAACAAATTGGTGACCCAAGAGAGTTTAACTGTACTGAGATAGATGCATTACTCGACATTCGTAAAAAGATTGGCGTCGAATCGGGCGGAGTCCCGGCATGTAAACCTGCTTATGTAGAAAAATCAGATAAAAGTAGTAAAGAATATAGCGAAGTTGAGTTAATCGGAGCAATCACCAAAGAAGTGATAAAACAACTTAATGGGAGGTGAAAAAATGCAAATCAGTGAAAAAGAAATACAGCAACTAGTGAGTCAAATTGTCCAACAAACAATCAGGCAAGACAATCAATCCGGGGTTTTGGATAAACGGGCAGTAAAATCTGAATTGACAACCTTGTCGGAAGAACATCTAGGTGTTTTTGATAAAATGGAAGATGCCATTAATGCGGCAGAAAAAGCAAAACAGCAATATAGTCAATATACGATAAAAGACCGAGAACGCTTTATTGAGAGTATAAAAAAATGGACATTAAAAGAGAAATATGATCTTTCAAAACGAGTAGTTGAAGAAACGGGATTAGGAAACTATGAAGACAAAATAAAAAAACATGAATTAGCAGCGAGAACACCAGGGACAGAACGGTTAGAAACCAAAGCACAAAGCGGTGACACAGGATTAGCGATTATTGAAGAAGCCCCGTTTGGTGTGATCGGTGCAACAACACCGGTTACAAACCCTTCGGAGACCGTTATTAGTAATGCTATTGGAATGTTAGCAGCAGGAAATACCGTTGTCTTTAATGTACATCCAAGTTCAAAAAATGTATGTGCATATACGGTTACACAAATCAATCGTTTAATTGTCAACTTAGGTGGACCGGAAAATCTGGTCACTATGGTTAAAAATCCATCCATGGAATCATTAAATGTGATGGCATCATGTCCAAAGGTGAATATGCTAGTAGGAACAGGTGGTCCGGGACTCGTAAAAGCATTGTTGAAATCAGGAAAAAAAGCAATCGGTGCAGGAGCAGGAAATCCGCCGGTTGTTGTGGATGAAACTGCAAATATTCAAAAAGCAGCAAGGGATATTATCACCGGTCATTCGTTTGATAACAATATCGTATGTATTTTAGAAAAAGAAGTATTCGTTGTTGATCAGGTAGCCAATGAACTTATCGAATCAATGGTTCAAGAAGGTGGGCTTTTAATCAAAGGCGACACGATTGAATCCATGAAACAGTTAATAACAGTCGAAGACCAAGACGGAATACATGTTCGTAAGGAATGGGTTGGAAAAGATCCATATAAGTATTTGGATGCATTAAACATATCTTACACTCAAAAACCAAAATGCATTATTTGTGAGACCGAATTTGAACATCCCTTTGTACAATTGGAATTACTCATGCCGATTTTACCAATAGTACGTGTTGAAAACTTTCATCAAGGCGTTGACTATGCAGTCAAAGCCGAACATGGCAATCGCCATACGGCTATCTGTCATTCGCAAAATATCGATAATATAACATATTATGCAAAAGCAATTAATACAACGATTTTTGTGAAGAATGCGCCTTCCTTAGCCGGAATTGGTGTTGAGAGTGAATCGGTCGTTAGTTTTACGATTGCCGGGCCAACAGGTGAAGGGATTACAACATCAAAAGATTATACAAGGGCGCGACATTGTGTGCTTGTAGATGGATTTAGGATTATATGAGTTATTCTTCACGTAGTGGAAATGCATTGGGAATGTTAGAGGTCTGTGGATATGCGACCGCATTAATTGTCATTAGTGAAATGTATCAGCACATGGATATACAGGTTGTTGCAATTAACATTAATAAACCGGCTGTTGCTATTCTTGAAAAGATTCCTCTTCAAGCGCAAATAAAGTTTCGAGGGACTATTGACCAAGTTAAAGCAGCAATTGAGTTAGGCTATAATATCGCATTACGATACAATGAAAAAGAAGATATTATTCAGTCAGTTATTGCAAACCCGCATCCGGGAATTCAAAAATTAATTGAAAGTTCAAAATAGTTGAATGGAGGAAGTACTATGGGAAGTGCTATAGGATTTATAGAAACACGAGGACTCACAGCAGCCTTAGAGGCAGCAGACAATATGTTGAAAACAGCTCAAGTTGAATTAGTAGGAACGGAAAAAATCGGATCCGGATTAATCACGGTTATTGTGAAAGGAGAAGTAGGCGCGGTAAAAGCAGCTACGGAAGCGGGCGCTGATACGGCAAGCAGACTGGGTGAATTAGTAGCGGTTCATGTCATACCGAGACCTCACGACGATTTGATTAAAATTTTGCCTGTGCTGAAATAATTTATGGCGATTGGAATTATAGAGATTCAAAATCTTGTTAATGGGTATTTAGCAAGTGATCAAATAATGAAAATGGTTAATTGTAAGATTATTCATTGTAAAAAAGCATTGGGAGGTCGATTAATAACCGTTGTTTTTGAAGGAACTGTATCAGATTTAAATATTGCAATTGACGAAATTAAAAATATGTATCAGGAAACAACGTTATTGAAAGTTGCTGAAGTCATAGCGAATCCACCAAGGGAATTAATGATGTATTTTGAAAAAGGAGTCTTTCAATGAGTGATAACGTAGCGAAGAAATCAAATTCAGTAAAAAAATCAACGCAGGAGGTAAAAAAGATTATGGGAAATGCGATAGGTTTTATAGAGACACGAGGCCTCACGGCGGCATTAGAAGCGGCAGATAATATGTTGAAATCAGCAGAAGTTGAACTAGTAGGAATGGAAAAAATTGGGTCCGGATTAATTACCGTAACAATACAAGGTGATGTCGGTGCTGTTAAAGCAGCAACAGAATCAGGTTCGGAAGCGGCGTCTCGATTGGGAGAATTGATTGCTGTTCATGTGATTCCACGTCCACATAACAACATGGCATCAATTTTACCGAAAATGTAAATAGTGATGAAACTCAACGAAAAGTATATAGCCTTAGTGACAACGCAAGTTCTTCGACAAATCACCGAAGAACAAGGATATCAATATGCCGTGCCAATTGGAATATCCAATCGGCACGTGCACTTAAAAAAGCAAGACGTGGAAATTTTGTTCGGTCAAGGCTATACACTAAATAAGTTAAAAGATCTCAAACAAACAGGTGAATATGCGTGCCGAGAAACAGTGACACTCATGACGGAGTATCAAGGAAAAACCTTTCAAATCAATAATGTTCGTATTCTTGGACCTGAGCGTGGGGCTACACAAGTCGAAATATCAGCAACGGATGCACGCCAGTTAAAATTAAATCCACCTGTTCGTAATTCCGGAAATCTAGACAATTCTGAAGCAATTACCCTAATAGGACCAAAAGGTCGTGTGACAATTGAAAAAGGATGTATTATTGCAACGCGACATTTGCATCTTTCTATTGATGATGCGAAGCGGATGAATGTAAAATCCGGTGACGAAGTCTCCGTCGTATTAGATGGTGAAAAAGCAGGACGGATGGATCATGTCAGTTGTAAAGTACATGAAAACTATGTACTAGAGTTGCATATTGATACAGATGATGGAAATGCATTTCGCGTTCAAAATGGAGATTTAGCAACGGTGTTACTGTCGTAAAATGTCAGAGAAAGAAGTGATATAATGCGCATTGGAAAAGTGATTGGAAATATTGTGTCAACGAAAAAACATCAAACCCTTGTTGGCTCTAAATTCATGCGAGTAGAATTAGAATCGAAAGAAACAATTATTGCAGTGGATCAAATCGGAGCAGGGATTGGAGATAAGGTTATAATTACCGAAGGGCACAATACGGTTTATGCCATGAATAACAATATTAAGCAGCCTATTGATGCCATTATTATAGGTATTGTTGATGAGTGATTATGAGAATGTAAGGTGGTGAATGCATTTGTTCAAGCAAGAAGGAGCTATTGGCATTTTAGAATATTCGACGATACCTCAAGGAATGAAAGTTCTCAATGATATTGTAAAGCGCGTCAAACTTACGCATATACAGGCGAAGATTTTTCCGGGAGCAAAATATATGATTATGATGCAGGGAGAACACGGAAGTATTGAATATGCTATGGAGATAGGCATAGAGCAAGAAGGCCTCTTTGACATTGGATGGATGGGAAAAATACATTCCCTTATGGTGCCTGTATTTAATGAGGATTTATATTCGCAAGACAGGGTGGAAAATGTTCTGATATTTCAACAAACAAGCCATGCAAAGGCCTTTGAGTTATGCAATGTGTTACTGCATAGTTTTGATTTAAGGGTTGTACAAATGAAGTATACAGAGGCGCTAGAAGGACAAGCAGTCGTTGTTATGTCTGGTGGTGTTGCGGATATTCGTGGAGCTAAAGAATTTATTAAATGCGGAGAAATATTAACAAATGTTGAACCCTGGTTATTTGAAGAAGTTATGAGGTGATCAAATGGAAACAATTCGTATATTAGGCGTAGGTGATCCTGCAGTTTATACCTATCAAGAAAAAAAAGATACTCTTATTCGACCGATAGAAAAAGAGCTTGGTATTCATATTGATATAGATATATATTCTTTCGCTGATTATTATGGCAAACTTATGGATGCTTTTAAAGAAGAGGAATATGATATTGTCATGGTAGCTGGGCATTTATGGTTACCTTTTTTTGTAGAAGAAGGTTATCTATCGCCAGTACACCAAGAAGAAAAGAATAATAATTTAGAGGATGTTTTGCTGGCAATACAGAGAGAAATGTATTATCAAGGAAGACAATATTTGTACCCATCTTTTTGTGACGGCCACATTCTTGTATATCGTAAGAATCGAGTCCAAAAAGAATTTAAAGAAAGCATCAGTATTTTAGAGATTATTGATTATTTAGAGAGACAAGAAGCAAACAATCAATTTGCCTTAAAAGCACATCCATCTGAACTTTTTTTAGATACATTGCCTTATTTTCGGGCCTTAAATATTCAGCCCATTAATGAATTGGGCATGGTGATAGAAGATGAAGAAAAGATAGGTCAGCTTGTTGACCTTTATCAAAAGGCCATGAAATATAGTGAACCTAAGGTTAGAACGTTTGGCAATGATGAGATTTGCGAAAAACTTCAGTCAGATAAGGTTGATATGGCAGTTACTTGGGGAGGTCAACTTGGTGCTGTTATGAATGGGTCATGTATAAATCCTCATCAGATGGGCTTTGCTGCTTTAAAAGAATCTTGGAATGTTACTTGGTCATTTGGATTGAATGCAAAGAGCCAGCAGAAGGAAATTGCTATAGAAGTCATGAAAAAGATCACACAAAAAGAAATCGATAAGCAAGTAGGACGAAAATGTGGAAATCCTACAAGAAAAAGCAATTTTATAGAAGACCAAGAAAGCTACCCTTGGTATCCAATTGTAGAAAAGATGATTGAAGAAGCCAAGCCTTTACCTAGTACAAAATATTTACTACAAGCCATTAGCACCCTAACCAGTGTTCTTCAAAATCGACTTCATTCTGAAGGAGTGTGAGAGGATGCAGTTTAATTTGCCGACAATCAATCTATTTGGAGAACAAGCAATTGAACAACTTTTAGGTGAAATACGAAAGAAAGGCTGGAAAAGTGCCTTTATCATCACAGATAAATATATGCGGAAAAGTCAAACATATGAAAGAATTATAGAAGTTTTTTCATTGGCAAAAATAAAATTCAAGGTTTTTGACAAAACAAAACCGGATCCAACCATAGACTTAGTTGAAGAGGCCTGTCAATATATTTCAGGGGTTTCATGTGATTTTATATTAACATTAGGTGGTGGTTCTGCCCATGATCTAGGGAAAGGTGTTGCTCTCATGAGTCAGACACAAGAACCAATCAAGACCTTTGTAGGTGTTCATAAAATACACCATCAGGTGCTTCCGATTGTTGCAGTGAATACAACATCAGGTACAGGTTCAGAGGTGACTCGTTTTGCAATTATTTCGGATACACAAGAAAAAGTCAAGTTAGCCATAATCGACGATGCTTTAATTCCGGCTATATCAGTCAATGACACACAGACCTTGCTGTCTATGCCTCCATCTTTAACAGGTGCAACAGGTATGGATGCCCTAACACATGCAATTGAAGCCTATTTTTCCACAGATGCAAATGCCTTAACAGACGCATATGCCATAAAAGCAATGGAGCTTATAGGGCAGTATTTGCTAGAGGCATATAATGATGGAACAAATAAAAAAGCGAGAGAAGCTATGGCGCAAGCTCAATTTATGGCAGGTGTTGCTTTTTCAAATGCATCCTTAGGATATGTTCATGCTATAGCACATCAATTGGGGGGGCGATATCACCTTCCACACGGATTGTGTAATGCTGTTTTGCTGCCAATAGTCATTGATGGCTTGCTTAAAAAGGATAGAACAGTACGAATTCATTCAATTGGAAAAGCATTAAGAGCACCGGGGTCGAGCTATGGTCTAATCGGTAAAATTAAACAAATGAATGTAAAATTAAATATACCGGATGCATTATCAAAAATTGGTGTTCAAAAGGAAGATTTAAGTGATATTGCAACAAAAGCATTGGAAGATCCATGTCGAATAACGAGTCCGGTTCAATTTACCCATAATGAATTAGTAGAATTATTAGTGAAAGGGCTATAGGAGGTGTGGACATGAAGACAATAATTATTGGAGGCGTTGCGGCAGGCATGAGTGCTGCCAGTAAAATTCGTCGAATGCGTTATGATTCAGAAGTTGTTGTATATGAAAAAGGAGGCACACTTTCTTATGGAGCGTGTGGCTTGCCCTATTATGTTGGCGATGAAATTGTTGATGAAAACAAAATGATCATACGTACAAAAGCTCAGTTTGAAAAAATGGGAATGGCAATTCATCTCTTTCATGAAGTATTAAGTGTAGATGAAAGAGAAAAACAAATTACAGTGAAGGATTTGACTACAGGTGCCATTTTTAGTGATACATATGATAAGTTGCTCATTGCTTCCGGAGCGAGTCCCATTCTCCCGGACTGGGAAGGGATTCATCATCCGGTAGTCAAGACCTTATCGACAATCGAGGATGGAAAAGCCATTAAAGCCATTATAAAAAATGATGATGTGCAAAATGTCATCATAATTGGTGCCGGATTTATAGGCGTTGAACTCGTAGAAGCTGCCTTGGGATTGGATAAAAAAGTCACCTTAATAGAATTTAAAAATCAAATCTTACCACATTTAGATAAAGAAATGGCCTTTGAATTAGAAGCAGAGCTTAAAAAGCAAGGGGCAAATATCAGGTGTAATGAACGTGTAGAGAGTCTAGAAGCTATTAATGCACGACAGACTTATGTCCATACGGATAAAAACCAATATGTAGCAGATTTAGTTCTTGTATGTATCGGTGTGCGTCCCAATACAGGATTCTTGAAAAATACGGAGATTAAATGTGCTCGCAATGGTGCAGTAATCATTAATCCAGAGATGAAGACAAATGTTGAAGATGTATATGCTGCAGGCGATTGTGCAACGGTCTATCATCAGGTAAAAGATCATGGAGAAAACTATATTCCTCTTGGAACCAATGCCAACAAGCAAGGTAAAATGGCAGGTGCCATCATATGTGGTGAAAAAGCAGGATTTACCCAGGCACTAGGAACATCAATGATTAAAGTATGTGAGATGGAAGGAGCCAAAACAGGACTTTCCGAAACGGAAGCCATCATGGAAAATTTTGATTATAAGACGGTAACGGTTCAGGCCTTAAATCATGCTCCTTATTATCCTAATCCTCAACCGATTAAAATAAAGCTTGTCATTGATTCCAAGACGCGAAGGATTCTTGGTGCTCAAGCGGTGGGATACTCAGGAACAGCACTTAGAATCAATACATTTGCATTGGCAATACATACTAGAATTCCAGTGGATGAAATGGGTTGGGTTGACTTTGGCTATGCCCCTCCATTTGCGGAAGTTTGGGATGCCATGCATATTGCATGTAATGCAATGAAATAGGAGGTATTATGAAAAAAATAATCTCGTGTTCAAAGGCGATTGAAACAATAAAAGATGGTAGCTGGATAGCCATTGGAGGGAATGTTCTCCACCGTTCTCCCATGGGACTTGTACGTGAGCTGGTGCGACAACAAAAGACATCCCTTAAAGTAGTTAAAACGGCAGGTGCCCATGATGTTGACGTATTGGTGCGTGGTGGCTGTGTTGAAAGCGTTGATGCAGGCTTTATTAGTTATGAAACAGAGTACGGATTGGCGACTTATTATCGTAAAGCGGTTGAAAACGGGTCAGTTCAAGCTAATGAACATGCCTGCTATACGGTTATTAGTGCTCTAAATGCTGCGAAAATCGGAGTACCCTTTATGCCGGTTCGGGGATTACAGATTAGTGATCTCATTGAAGCGAATCCATATTTTGATAAAGTGATAGATCCCTTTTGCGGTGAAGAGATTACGGTGGTTAAAGCGATTCGACCGGATGTTGCTATTATTCATGTCAATGCATGCGATGAAGAGGGAAACGCAATCATAGACGGTCCAAAGTTTGATGACCTATTAATGTCAAGAGCAGCTAAACGCGTCATTTTATCGACGGAAAAGATTATATCAAATGCACAAGTGCGTCTAAATCAAGATAAAGTTGTTATCCCGGGTTTTTTAGTGGAAGCCATTGTCCTCATGCCACGGGGAAGTGCTCCTGGATCTTTGCCGGGACATTATGATGTTCAAGATAAAGTGCTACGGGAATTTTTAGAGAGAAAAGACGAAGATAGTTTTGGAGGATATTTAGATATGTACAGTGTACAAGATCAAGAAAAAGGAGGAGGATTTTCATGGTAGTAAAGACTCAGCAATCAATTCATCCGGCAGATATTATGGTCGTTACTATTGCACATTTGTTGCGTGATAAAGAACGTGTTTTTCATGGGGTTTCTTCTCAACTTCCTATGGTCGCTATTTTATTAGCTAAGGCAATGCATGCCAAAGATTTGACTTACCTTAATATCCCGGGTGGTGTGAATCCCCAAAGCCAACATTTATCCCCATATTCTTCCGCGGGATATGAACAATATACCCGATCTGAAGCCGTTTTTCCGTTAGAAGAAATATTTGATTTATCCATGCGCGGTCAACTTGACGTCGCTTTTTTATCTGGTGTCCAGTTTGATATGCATGGCAATGTCAATGCGTCGGTCATTGGAGATTATCATAAACCTAAGGTTCGCTTACCGGGTGGAGCCGGGAGTGCGGTCCTAATCCCGACAGTCAAGCGTGCCCTTATATGGCGAAGTAAGCATGATCCGAGAACCTTTGTTGAACAGGTTGACTTTGTTACGACTAAAGGAAATATCGACCGTATAATTACGCCCCTTGCCGTGTTTAAATATCAGGATGGACGGCTTCATTTAGATGCGATTAGCCCATTGACGACAATGGAAGAAGTGGTGAAGCAAACAGGATTTAGAGTGAATACTGCGAATGTATCAATTCTTCCGTTGCCGACAGCAGAAGAACTGCGGATAATTCAGAAGATTGATAAACACGGAGTGAGGTATAAGGAGTTTTAGTTATTAGTTCATATTTATTTCTAATCCAACCTTAATGTGCGAAGTATTGACAAAAGATGCTTCGCATATATATAATTATTATACCGACAGGCTGTCGGTCAGTGAATGTTTTGGAGGATGTTAACATGCGAATTGTAAAAGAAGCGGATGAACGTAAAAATGAAATTCTAGATGTAGCAAAAGAACTTTTTATGAAGCAAGGATATAATAAAACCAATACGAATGAAATCGTTAAAGCAGTGGGGATTGCACGAGGGACTCTCTACTATCATTTTAAAACGAAAGAAGACATTATGAATGCCATTATTGAGAGGCAAAGCGACGAGATAATCGCAAAAGCAACAAATATTGCCGAGGATAAATCTCTGTCTGTTTTTGAACGGATTATTAAGGTAATCATGTCACTAAAAATTGTTGATGAAGAGCAAGAGATTGTTGAGCATATTCATAAACCTGAGAATGCACTCATGCATCAACGTATAGAGAAGATGATTGTTAATAAGGTGACCCCAATTCTTGCGGATATTAGTGTTGAGGGTATTGAAGAAGGATTGTTTAGTACCCCACATCCGTATGAAAGCATTGAAATGATTTTAATCTATGCAAACACGGTATTTGACAGCGATAATTTTGAAAATCCAATGATGGATTTGGAGAAAAAAATCAATGCATTTATTTACAATATGGAACGATTATTAGGGGCTAGAAGCGGTAGCCTTGATTTTATCAAAGAAACATTTTAATGAATTAACTAAAGAAGGAGTATCCGTATGTATAGAAGAATCATAACTCGGGATTTTATGAAAAGTAAATTTATTTCCCTAACAACATTTTTATTTATTATGGTATCAGCCATGCTTTTTTCTCTTGTCATCATCCTTTTTATTAATTTAAAAGGATCGATTGAGTTATTGATGACAAATGGTGCAACTCCCCATTTTATGCAAATGCATTCAGGTGATATTGATATTGAAAGATTAAATCAATTTGCCAAGGAAACGGCCGCTGTAGATGCCTTTCAGGTTATGGAGTTTGTTAACTTTGAGGCCGGGGATGCACTTATTAATGGAGAATTATTTGAAGGTGGGTTACAAGATAACGGTCTTGTTAAGCAAGGAGAATTTTTTGACTTTTTAACAGACCTTGAAGGTCAGGTAATCAGCCCACAAGAGGGAGAAATCTATGCACCCATAAATTATATGAAAGATCAATCGATACAGGTCGGAGATTCATTTGATTTATATGGAGAAAAATTTATCGTGAAGGGTTTCTTACGAGATTCCCAAATGAATTCACCCTTATCTTCATCCAAAAGGTTTTTGATAAGTGGGCAAGATTTTGAAAAAATTCAATCAAAAGGTAAAATGGAATATTTAATTGAATTTCGATTACATAACATGGACGAGATCGGAACATTTGAATCTCTTTATACTCGAAATGAACTTGAATCGAATGGACCGACGCTGACATATCCTTTATTCCAAATGATTAATGGTCTTTCAGATGGATTGATGATTGCCGTCATTTTATTGATGAGTATACTTGTGGTATTTATTTCCTTCCTATGTATTCGCTTTACACTATTAGCGCGGATGGAAGATGAATATCGAGAAATTGGTGTTTTAAAAGCCGTTGGATTGCACAATGCGGACATAATCAAGCTGTATTTAGCAAAATATGCGCTGATTTCTTTTGGAGGAGCAGCTATTGGCTATGTGCTTTCTTTGTTTATAAAAGGACTATTGCTTGAAGATATTCGCTTATATATGGGTATTCAAGAACAAAATAACATAGAGATCTTATTAGGAATCTTAGGAGCATTAGCAATTTGCTTCATCATCATGGCATATGTTTACCACATACTTAATCGAATAAAGTCGGTTTCTGTTATGGAAGCAATACGTTATGGGGAGATTCAAGAACATTCGTCTATATATCGGAAATTCCTCTTAAGTAAATCACGATATCTAGGAAGTAATGGGTTTTTATCAATAAAAGATATATTGGGACGCAAGAGAATATATCTGACCTTAGTGATGGTTCTCTTCTTATCCATATTTATAATGACGCTTCCCATAAACTTATATAACACAATCGCATCGGAACATTTTATTTCTTATATGGGTGTTGGAGAATATGATATTCGTGTAGATATACAACAAACCGAGAATATCCTTGAAAAGGTTGAGACTGTTCAAGAAACGTTAGAAAAAGATCCCTATATTCAAAATTACGTAATTCTCACAACAAGGTCCTACTCCGTGATTTCAACAGAAGGAGAGGAACAAAAACTAAAAATAGAAACAGGAGACCATTCAGTGTTTCCCCTGACATATGCGTCTGGAAGAATGCCGATTCAACCCAATGAAATTGCTCTTTCCAATATAAATGCAGAGGAGTTGGATAAACAAGTCGGCGATCAAGTCCTAATTCTTAAAGATGGAAAACCGGTGGAACTAAAAATATGTGGAATATATTCGGATATAACTAATGGTGGAAAAACAGCAAAGGCAGCGTTTTTAGATCATAATGAAGCTGTAATGTGGAGTGTTATCGGAGTTGAACTTCGGGATGAAAAAATGCTCGGAACATATATCCAGCAATATTCAGAACTCTTTTCCTTTGCAAAGATTTCAGATATTAATAGTTATGTTCAGATGACATTTGGAACCACCGTACAATCATTAAAAAAAGTATCAATAGTTGGAATATTTGTATCGGTTTTCATTATGTTGTTTGTCACATCCCTGTTTGTCCGAATGTTAGTTACCAAAGATCGAATGTCGATAGGGATTATGAAATCTATTGGGTTTTCCTCACAAGACATCCGGCAACAATACGTATTAAAAACTTTATTTCTTTCATTGATTAGTTGTTTTATAGGAGTTACATTATCAGTCTTGGTTGGAGAACAAGTAGCTGGTATTATGATTGCATCCTTTGGAGTGACGTCATTTTCTTTTGACATTCATTTACTGTTTACTTACATAATATCTCCACTAATCATTTTATCAACCATCTGTTTGGCAACACTATATAATACACAAAGTATAAAAAATATTAATATAGCCCAAAGTATAAAGGAGTAAGTCATGAAAATAGTACATGGAGAAAAAATAAGAAAGCATTTTGGTGACAAAGAAGACAAAAGAACAATACTAAATGATATATCCATAAAAATTCAAAAGGGAGAGTTTGTAACGATTATGGGACCCTCCGGATCAGGAAAATCAACATTAATGTATGTTTTAAGTGGGATGGACCAAGCTGATTCAGGAAACATCTTTTTTGAAGAACATGCGTTAACGACCCTTAAAGAAAAATCCCTTGCCGATTTAAGAAGAAATCGGATGGGATTTGTATTCCAACAACCTACATTTTTAAAAAACCTGAGCATCTTGGATAATATCATTTTACCGGCAATGCGAGAAAATAAGCATGAAAAGCACGCAATCCTTCAGCGTGCAGATGCATTGATGACATCAATGGGGATTTCGGAGTTAGGTATGCGCGATGTTACCCAAGTATCGGGTGGGCAGTTGCAGCGCGCCGGTATTTGCCGAGCGCTTATCAATAATCCCAGTGTTATTTTTGGGGATGAACCGACAGGTGCACTGAATTCATTATCATCTCAGGAGATTATGAAGATTTTGTTGGAAATCAACGCATTAGGAACAACAATCATTTTGGTAACGCATGATGTTAAGGTTGCCGCTATGTCCGAAAAAATTTTTTTCTTAGAGGATGGAAAAATTATTAATGAAATGCTCCTGTCTAAGTATCAAGAAAAAAACGTCGACGATAGAATTCATAAAGTCTCAGAAGAAATGCTTCGAATAGGTATTTAAGGCAATCCGCTTATGACGGTGGCATTACAGTAAAACCTGTAGCCTCTGTCGTACTATCGACAATTATTGTTCGTGTCTTTATATGTTATTTATGCTTACCACTGCTGATATTCATTGGAAAATATCAAATCAAATTTCAAATTATACTTGACTAGTATTAGGGTGTAGTCTTATACTATATTATATAACTTAAGTAATATAACTTAGTGTAAGGAGATGTTAATATGCCACCAAAAACAAAATTTGATAAAAACGCTATTGTGAATGCTGCTTTAGAAATCGCTAAAGAAAAGGGCTTTTCTGGAATTACTGCTCGAAGTGTGGCGAATCAGCTTAACTGTTCGGTCGCTCCAATTTATGTTAATTTTGATACTATTGATGATTTGGTAAAAGCTGTCGTACAACAGGTATTTATTATATCGGATGAATTGTTTGCAAAGCAAAAAGGACAAAGTATGTTTGAAAAGATTGGAAAAGCCAGTTTGGAATTTGCTCATGAGTATCCGGTATTGTTTCGGGAGTTAGCAATACAGCCTAATCCATATATGAGTTCTTATGAAACAATAGAGAGTACCCTGCTTGAGGCAATGGCTGAAGATGAAGCTATGCGAGGCTGGACGATTAAGGAACGGAAACGCTTGTTACTGAAATTACGAATCTTTCAGATGGGACTTTCAGTTATGGTGGCCAACGGCCATATCCCTTCATGGTTCGACCATCAAGAGTTTGACAAGTTGCTTATGGAAGTGGGAGAAGACGTATTGCTAGCAGAACAAATAAAAAGAAAGGAGAATTTGTAATGAAGAAAATTGTCATTATTGGTGGAGGAGTCGCGGGGTTAAGCGCAGGTATATTTGCTCAAAAAAATGGTTTTGATAGCGTTATTTTGGAAAAGAACCATACTTTAGGTGGAGAATGTACTGGCTGGGACCGACAGGGTTATCATATTGATGGTTGCATCCATTGGCTAGTAGGGACAAAAGAAGGAACCCCCATCCGAGAATTATGGAACACTGTAGGTGCCCTTGAAGAAGTGGAAATTTATGAGCCTGAAAGCTTCATGGCTTTTGAGTATGAAGGCGTGACAGTTCATTTTTACCGAGATCTTGATAGATTAAAAGTAAGCTGGCTGGAAATATCACCAAAAGATAAAGAGATGATTGAAGAATTCTGCAATGATATCAGCAAATTGCATGCATTTAATTTTCCTATCGAGAAACCAATGGATATGATGAATTTAATTGAAAAGATTAAGTATATGCTTTCGATGAAAGATGTTGGCCCAGTCTTGCAGAAATACAGTAGATTAAGTGTCCAGGATCTGGCGGGTAAATTTGAACATCCGGCGCTTAAAAAAGCATTGTCCGCCTTCATGCCTGAAGGTGATTACAGTGCTGTATCGATAATTTTTCCGCTCGGAACTTTTACCGGAGGCCAATCTTCTATTCCTTTAGGGGGTTCAAGGGCTCTTGCAAGGCGGATGGAAGAAAAGTATCTTGCCCTCGGTGGAAATATTGAGACTTCCTGTGAGGCAATGGAGTTAGAAATCAAAGGAGATTTAGTGAAGAAAGTGACCTGTAGTAATAGTAAAACTTTTGTAGCCGACTATTTTATTGCAGCCTGCGATGCAAAGGTGTTGTATGATAAATTGCTTAAGGGAGAGTACCTCGATCCAAAATTTCAGAAGAGATTCAGAAATCCGGATAAATACCCATTAGCTTCTAATATTTATGTGGGGATTGGTTACGAGGGTACTATGCAGGAAATGCCAAGGACACTTAAATTTCCTGTTGACGCATTGGCGATAGAACAGAACCGAAAACCGACAGAATATTTACAAATGACTCATTACGGTTACGAGTCTGAGTTTGCTCCTGTGGGCTATACAGCGATTACTGTTGCCATCAACCAGTTTGAGCCAGAACTAGAAAATTGGGAAAGGATGGCACAAGATAAGGAAGCTTACAATAAAGAAAAGAAGCGAATAGGGCAGGAGGTAATCAGATCCATGGAAGTGCGTTTTCCAGAGATGGTTGGCAGGCTTAAGTTACTTGATGTGGCCAGTCCGCAAACCTATAAACAATATTGTAATGCTTATCGCGGTGCTTTTATGGCTTTTTGGCCCACACTAAAAGGCAAGTCACTGGCCCACACAGGACAAATCAGAGGCATTAATAATTTGGTTTTGAGTGGTCAATGGTTACAGCCTCCTGGTGGTCTGCCTGTTGCACTTATTACAGGAAAAGATACAATCATGCGACTGTGTAAGAAAGAAAAACAAGAATTTTCTATGTAAAGGAGAATTGAAAATGAAAATAAATAATTTGACAGCATCAATAGAAAATTCATTTAGAAAACAAGTGCAAAAAGATAGTAAAATTAAAAATGCTTATTTATTAGTTCATTCGGAAAGAAACGGTGTTCATATAAATATTGCAGAAGGATTAACGAATAATATGCCCGCCAACCCCCAGCAACCAATCTATATGGCTAGCGTAGGCAAGTTGTTTACTTCAGTAATTATTGGTATATTAGTAGACAAGAAAAAGCTGTCATATGATGATAAAATTACTGAATACTTGGAGTATGGATTGCTGAATAATTTACATATATACAAAGGGAAGGACTATACTGATGAGATTAGAATTAAACATCTGCTAAATCAAACATCGGGATTGACTGACAATTTTTGGGCTCTATTGGATGAACTTATTAAGGATAAAAATCTAATTATAACACCTAGAGAAGCAATAGAATGGGTGAAAGAAAATGGAAGACCTCATTTTCCTCCAGGTAAAGGATTTGAATATACAGATACAAATTACCATTTACTTGGTTTAATAATCGAAAACATTACAGATGAACCATTTCATGTAACATTAACGAAATATATTTTTGAACCACTTGACATGAGACACTCATATATGAATCAATATTCAGATCCGGCAGAAAAGTCTCAGTTTCCTACTGCCGACTTTTTTATTCGTGAAACCAGATTAAATGATATTAAGGGGTATGCTAGTCTTGACTACGCCGGGGGAGGTGTAGTGGCTACTAGTGAAGACTTGCTTAAATTCATGAAAGCTTTAGTACACTATAAAATAGTAACAAAAAATACTCTTGAAGAAATGAAGAATGCTTGTGTTAGACTTGGGGTAGGAATTGATTATGGATACGGGATTTGGAAGATTAAAACTGTGCCTTTGTTAATGCCTAAAAAATTTAATTCCTGGGGGGTTTTAGGGGTAACAGGTTCGTTTATGTTTTATCATCAAGAAAAAGATGCATATATCATTGGATGCTTTAATGATTTTTCATTTGAAAAAAAAGGAATTCGATTTATGTTGCTTAATGTTGTTAATCAATTGTATAAGTACAAGAATAAAAATAATTGACAGAGTTTAAATGACAGACTATAATATGACTATAAGTCACATGACTAATAGTCATATTATAAAGGAGATGTTATCAATGGATTTTAATTATTTTAGTTATTTATGTTTCGCTTGGGCTGCGTTAGGTATAATCACTCGTGTCCTCATGGTTGGATTTGGCGACAAATGGAATCGATGGGAAATGAATCATGCATATTCAAAGAAAAAACCAAAATGGATTTATGGGGTTGCAATAATTGGAGTTTTACTTGTGCTTCTAACATGGTATAAAGTCTTTACGTTAAATGTAAAGGGAAGCTGGATTATTGCGACGATCTTGTCGCTGACCCTTGTGAAAATATCCGCCTTATTGTTTAACTATGAAAAATTCAGAACATTTGCTTCAAATACGCTAAACAATCCAAAAAAGAAAATGCGACTCACGATTTCTGTGCTAATGATGTCGATCGTATTTATTTTACTAGGATTGTTTTTCTATTAAAAATAACCGCGAAAAAGAATTTGGAGGAAAATATATATGCCTAAACAAACTTTTTTTAATTTGTCAGAAGAAAAGCGGCAACGAATTCTTGAAGGAGCTAAAGACGTTTTTTCCCAGAACCATTATAAGGATGTGACCATTGATCGTATAGTTGCGCTTGCAAAAATACCTAAAGGCAGTTTTTATCAATATTTTTCCAATAAAGATGATTTATTCAAATATATGTTTAGCGATTTGGGTATTGACAAGAAGAAAGAGCTGATGAATGAAATAAAAAAGAAAAAAAATCTGTCTTTTTTGCAATTACTTTCTCAAATGGTCATAAAAGCTGAACAGTTTGAAAAGAAAGATGAAACAATGCTTGCCCTTAAAGAACGATTTCTGAAAGAAACATCCCAAGAAGTAAAAGATGAAATTCTTTCACAGATGATACCGGATACAATGGAAATTTTTCAGGAACTTATTAACGCCTATATTCAAGATCATGTGTTTCGAGAAGAAATTGATGTAAAAGCAGCTGCATTTATCCTTACCACTGTAACAATGAATGTTGAAAAATATCCATTGGAAAACGAAGAAAATTATGGAGAGGCTCTGTTAGGTGTATGTAGACTATTAGAGACAGGACTTGCTAGATAGTGCATTGCTTGTTTATACCTCTGAGCAGGTACTTGGAATATGAGCATACTAATGGCTAGGATAAAACGATACATTTCAGTGTTGACAAAAAAAAGCATCTAGTGTATTGTTTAATAGAACGGTGTTTAGAACAATGTACTATAGGAGGTGTCAATGAAAACAAATGTAAAAGAAAGAATTATTGAGGTCACGATTGAATTCTTGAAAAAAGAGAAAAAGGTAAGTGATGTTTCAATGCGAATGATTGCAAAAAATGCAGATATAGCAGTTAGTGTCATTAATTATCATTTTCAAACAAAGCAAAATTTAATTAACATAGCGATCAATAGATATATAAGTCAAGTCATACATGGTTCAACGACAATTGATGAATTCGATAATTTATCAACTGAAGAACGTATTAGAGTAAGTATAAAAAATGCGGCTGAATTTATAGTTAATAATCCAGGTATATCAAGAGTTTCAGTGTTGAATGATTTGGAAAATCCGGATCCTAAAGATAATAGTAGCCAACTTTTTGGAACAATCTATCATCAATTAGAAACTTATTACAAAGAAGAATTGTCTGAAACTCAATTAAAAATTTTAGTTCAACAACAAATTGCAACGGTTCAAAGTATTTTTTTGAGAAGTACATTTTTTAAAGAGCAATCAGGGTTAGACTTTTATTGTAAAAACGACAGAGAAAAAATATTAGATATTCTTATTGACCAGATATTAAGGAAGGAATTTAAATGAAAATAACTACAATTATTGGCAGTCCTAAGGGAAAAGGTAAAGGATATGAAGTTGCTAAAAAAGTAGAGAGCTTGCTATCAAAATATGAAGAGCTAACGTTTGAGTATATATTTTTGAAAAATATTGATTTAAAACCATGTATTGGCTGTTTCATGTGTGTAAAAAAAGGAATAGAAACATGTCCAATTAAGGATGAATTTACTATATTGAAAAAGAAAATTGATAACTCTGATGGTATTATACTTGTATCACCTAGTTATGTTCACAATGTAAGCTGGATAATGAAAAATTTGATTGATCGTTTTGCTTATATTAATCATAGACCTCAGTTCTTTGATAAAAAGCTAATGCTGATATCTAATGCGAGTTCGGGAATGGAGTCAACTATAAAAGCTATGAGATTTACATTTGGTCCAGGCCCTGAGATTGTTTCTGAAATACCCTATTTAACACCAGAATGGGAAGTTAGCGATAAAGTTGCAGACAAATTAAAGAGGATGCTTCAAGGAGAAACAGAAAAATTTTACAAATCAATAAAATCAAAAAATAAACCTACGCCAGATATTCAGAATTATGTAAGATTTAAATTGTTCAAAAAGGTATCAGTAGATGTGAAGGAATATTTTCCGGCAGATTACGATTATTATAAACTCAACTTTCCCAGCAGAAATCAGTGAATAAAGCCTTGATAAATGAGGCTTGCTGATTAATCCATTGTTGAAGTTGACATTTTATAGTATCTGTTGTAGCTGTGGCGATGCCATTGGCAACCTCA
>Ga0334898_1000277_pt1 | contig 90294 bp, 77 predicted proteins | sample GraSluR3_MG_10_FD_207228 | JGI IMG/M metagenome (GOLD analysis project Ga0334898, IMG submission 207228) | Sludge microbial communities from methane-producing bioreactor in Wageningen University, Netherlands - Granular Sludge_3_08-R3 | ecosystem: Engineered > Bioreactor > Anaerobic >... | reverse complement strand
GATTCGCATCGCTGGTATAGGTTTCTTGCGATGTCATATACAGCTCGCCAACAAAACTATATGCACCGAAAATGCTGTGCGTAAAATCGGTAAAATCGCCGTAAGTGGTGTATAAATCCTTGTATGAAATCAAGTACCTGTAGCCAGGCACCATTTTCTCGGCATGCTTACCTAGAACATCGTAAACCTCAACATCCATAGGGTTGTAGGGTGGCTGAGCCTTGTTGCCAGGCCCACGCAAAAACATACCACCGTAGTTATGAAAAGCATACACCACAATAATATTTGGCCTTTGCTGAATGTAGTTAGCTATGGCCTTTAGGCCAACCCCTTCGAACGGGAAATTGCCCGAACCCCGCTGAACGTAATCGGGTTGCCAGCTTGCACCCCAATTTCTGTTCGGATCGACATAACCCTCAGCATCCTCGTTTAGCTTGCCATCGCCATCGTTATCAATGCCCTCGGTTCCGAGTAAAGTCCATTCGCCCTGCTCGCCCTCTTTTACCCTAATCATCAACCTAGGTTCGGTTGGATCGGTTTTAAAATCGCCGTTCGGATCGCGAATACGCATTTGGCAGATGTAACCATCGCCATCTAAGTCGTCGTGAGCATCCTCATCAAAAAGACCATCCTTATCGTCGTCGCGAGCAATGCGCAAGCTACGGTTGTTATTCATTCCGCTGCTTTGGTTCATAAAATGGTAACGACCATCAACATTAACTGATGGAATTATGAAGAAAGCGTTCCTATCGAGCGTTTTTGTAATGGATGGGATTTTTTCATAATTCTTAAGCATATAATCGGCAAAGTACAGGGCTACCTCAGTTGCTTGAATTTCGTTACCATGAATATTCCCGTCAACATAAACACCTGGTTTACTATGCGCTTCGCCAGTTTTTGGGTTGTTAATCTCCAACGCCCAAATCTCTCTTCCCTCGTCGCTTTTGCCCACTAAAACAGCTTTAGCTAGGGTAGGATAAGTTTTGCTAAGGGCTTTCACGGCTTCAACCGTTTCGGCATAGGTGTAGTATTTATCGAATCGTAATGGCACATCAATTTGCCCTAGGCCAACATTTGCCATGAGCATAAGTATGGTTATATATAGTATCCGTTTCATTGCAATTTGGATTTATGATTAACTGTTTACTATAGCTTAATCAGCCTAGCATCGTTACCTGCTGATTTTGATTGAAGCTTTGCCCTAATAGAATTCTCTTTGCCTACCCTAACCACATACGATAGCTTAACCGATTTTAACCCATCGACAGCTGTGATTGGAGTGCGCATTAACCCATCGAGAATTTCTAGCCCATCGGCTTCTAGAATAAGCACGGCTGGTGCAGGCTGATTGTTCCGTTTGCCCATTGCCGTTGGAAACGGCAAGTAATTTTTGTTCTCAACCCAAATATCAATTGAATAAACTCCGCTACCAAGGCTCTTTACCTTGTGCTCAGCAATTTGCAAGTTTGGAAGTTTTTGGGCTAAAGTAAAAATCCAAGGAAGCTGCAAGCTAATAAGCGAATCGGCATGTTCTGCTGGAGGTGTTGAATGCGCAAAAGGAGCTGCGCCTCCAATTTCAACCCGTCCAAGGGTTGGATGCTCATAGGGTTGCCAATTAACGTAACCCTTTCCGCTTAAAACACCATCACTATATGCAACAAGTGCCTTTAGTTTGGGGTCAACCTCTCCTGCAGGTTTTGGCTTGGGGGTATTTCTCATCATCCCTGCCATTTGCTTAGTGGTAAACTGACCGCTATTTAGCATTCCGATAAGCCTTTTTGCATCGAACTGCTCAGGGGCATTGTTCTCAGCCAAAAAAGCGCTTATCTTCTCTTCGCCAAGTGCAATAAATTCTTCTTTGCTCATTTTCTCCAGCTGGTCGAGTGAAATGCCACTTCCCTCCTCTTTATCGGCTTTTACCTTTGGCAGAGTAAAAAAGTTAAGGCTAAAAGTTGGCACGCCAAGATGGTAGTACGACCAAAGTTCGAAAGAACCATCCTTTGCCCTTTCGGCATCGAGCCGATCAGAGCTAAACCCAATACCTTTAAGGTATTCCGAATACTGCTCGGCCAGTTCGGTGTACCAAGCTAAATCGTCGGGCAACGGGTTTACTACAGCCCCAAGTCCCAAGAAACTTGCAACCATTGCAGGCGTTAGCTCAACTCCGCTTGGAACCATGGGCTGCGCCATTTCAATAATCTCATCCATTGAGTATTTTCGACCCTTTTCGGCTCCAAACATCTCAGCAAAATTATCGGGGATGGATATGTTATCCAGATCAACGCTTCCCTTACGCCCACCCTGAGGTGGAGTTAAGCAAAAGTTTGTGCTTCCGAATGTAAAGGTGGCTGCAATTTCGGGGTGCGAAAAAATATATTTCATAACACCATAAACCTCGGGCGTACTTCCGGGCCATGCTCCTCCGGTTGGCGTATACGGTATAAATAAATGAGGAAAATTTATGCCTGTATTTACTCCACCCAAAGGATCCTCGTTATACTTGCCATCGCCATCAGCATCAAACCCTTCGGTGTATAATGAGTAAACTCCTTTCTCGCCTTTGGCAGCATTGGCTTTACGCATTAACCTAGGATCGGTTTCGTCGGCCACCCATTCTCCTTGCGGATCAGCAACCCGCATTGAGGTTATTAAACCATCTCCATTTAGATCGTTTGGGCCATCCTCGTCGATTGCCTCATCCATATCATCGTTAACCGCAAGCGCATTACGTGGGTTTTCCCACTTCACCTTATCGAAGTATCGACTGTGAGCATCGGGGTTGAGACTAGGTAAGATATACCATGAATGGGCTAAATGCTTATCGTTACTAACAAGCTGCTTTGCCAATAGCAACGAAGCACGACTCGACAATGGATTTATCCCTTCGGGATTTGCGATTACAAGAATGGCAGGCTTTACTTTGTTCGGCTGCTTTACTTCTGTACCAATCTCAACTACAACCACGGTATGACCTCCAGGCGATTCTGCAATTTCGTGAAGGCTAACCCTCTCAGGATGCTGCTTGCTCAGCTCTTGAAACTCCTTTAAAAGCTCGTTGGGAGTTGAATACTGAGCAAAACTGCTGAAACCATGCATAAGCAATAAACCAGCAATTGGAATGATGCACTTGCCAAGGATTTTAAGCATAATAACGAGTTTAGGTTGATAATAGGGGTTTACTTGTAACTGAAGCCTATTTGTTTCTAACAAATTAACATACATTTGACATGCAAGCATATGAATAGTTTAGCTATTTTTATTCGCATAAAAAATTGGTGAAAAATTATCCTCAAAATTTTGAGTTATCAAACTGAATTATCCTAAAACTTGTCGCAAGCATGTCAAACTCTATCCAAAACGAATATATAGCGAGAATAAATAAAGCCTTTGATTACATTGAATTAAACATTGGCAACCAATTTACCCTGCAAGAACTTGCACAAGTTGCAAACTTCTCAAAGTATCATTTCAACCGAATTTTCTATGGAGTTGTGGGCGAAACGCCTTTCCAGTTTATTACCCGAGTTCGAATTGAACGTGCGGCTACACTCCTGCTTTCTCCAGCAAAAGAGCCAATTACAGAAGTTGCTTTTAAAGTTGGCTTTAAAGACATATCAATTTTTTCGCGCAACTTTAAAAACTACTTTGGCGTTTCGGCAAGCCAATATCGAAAGGCTAAAAACGATAATAGCAATTTAAGTCAAATCGATAGCAAAAATCAGCAAAGGTTTAAAAAGCCCTCCACGTACTTTTGTTTCGAATCCAAAACAATTAAATGGAAAGCTAATATGGAACTAAACAAAAGCGTGGAGATTAAGGATCTCCCAAAAATGACAGTGGCTTACATTCGCCACATTGGCCCCTACAAAGGCGACGAGAAACTTTTTGAAAGGCTATGGAACAAGCTTTTCACTTGGGCTGGGCCGCGGAACCTCATTGGTAGCCCCGATTTTAAATCGCTTATCATCTATCACGATGATCCTAACGTTACCGTTGAGGATAAGCTTAGGATGAGCGTTTGCATTACCGTTCCACCAGCCACCAAGGTTGATGGCGAGGTAGGCAAAATGGAGGTTGATGCTGCAAAGTACGTTGTTGCCAGGTTTGTTGTTGATGCAACCCAGTTTGGCCAAGCTTGGCAGTGGGTTTACGGAGAGTGGTTCCCCAGCAGTGGTTATCAGCCTGACGATAAGCCATGCTTTGAAATGTACCCCGAAGAGCCCAAAGATGGAAAGTTTACAGTGGATATTTGCGTACCTGTAAAACCATTGTAAATAAATTATCTTAAAGTTGCAAAGGCATAATTGTACTAAACTACCGTGCCTTTGCATCTTTATAAAAACAAAAAAATATACTATGCAAACACCCAAAATAATAACCTTAACCAATGACAATATAACCACAGAGCATATTTGCTGTGGCTTTGCCGATAAGAATTGTACTGATGGCTACGAAGCAAAAAAGCAATGGCTTAGCCAACAGTTTAACGATGGCTATACCTTTAAAAAATTCGATATTCGCGGAAAGGTATTTATCTCCTACACCAGAGCCGAAAAGGCTTGGTCTCCAATTGAGGCACAGGGCTATATGTTTATCGACTGTTTTTGGGTATCGGGACAGTATAAGGGAAAAGGATTTGGCAAAAAACTCCTTGAAGAATGCCTAGCCGATGCGAAAGGAATGAACGGTATTGTGGCCATTTCATCATCAAAAAAGCAGCCTTTCTTATCGGATATAAAATTCTTTACAATGCAGGGTTTTCAGGTTTGCGATACAGCAGAACCCTATTTTGAGCTGCTATACCTTCCGCTAAAAAAAGATGCACCAAAACCTAAGTTTAAGGAATGCTGCAAACAGGGCGAATGCGATAATGCCGATGGACTTACCCTATACTACACCAACGGATGTCCCTTTACCGAATATTACACGGCCGAGCTGCAAGTAATTGCCGAAGAAAGGGGACATAAAATAAAACGAATTAAAATAGAGAACAGGCAACAGGCTCAAAACCATTTTTGCCCATTCACCATATATAGCCTATTTAGCAATGGGAAATTTGTTACACAGCAAATACTCTCCGAAAAAAGTTTTATAAAAATTGTTGAGGGAAATTAAGCCCTAATGTGAATGAACCAGCTAACGGCATGGCAATAAACTTAACAAAACATAATCAATATAAGGAATAAATGCTAAGTTTGTAATCGTACCCAAAATAATACAAAACATGAAGCAGACTATAATCATACTTCTTGCATTTACTACTCTACTGCTAACCTCATGCGCAGTAAAAACCACACACGTTGGGAACTATAACGAAGTTGATTGTAAACCAAAGGTTATTATTGACGAAAAGGAGATACACCTGTTTTGGAATATGCTGCCAGTTCGGACAATTGACGAAAAAATTAAAGCTGAAAGCTATGAAAAAACTTCAAAGCGCTCATTCTTCGACACTGTAGTTTACTATGGAACTTTAGGCATCTTCTCGTTTAACACGGTTAAAGTTAAGGTTAAGGATTGTGAACCCAGCGAAGAACCTAAAAGTTTAAGAAACGGAGAAAAACAACGGTAATAGGCTCCATGTAAAATTTATCGTAATGAGCTATTCTGTTACAGCTGCACTGTTTCTTTTTGCTGTCGGCATTCTAATTAAGTTTGGGAAAGCATACTTTCTTATCGCAGGAATCAATACCATGTCGCACAAGCAAAGAGCAGAGTATAACCTTAAAAAAATTGGTTCGCTTTACTTTACTGTATTCACTGCAATGGCCGTACTAATTGTTATGGGGCATTTTGTTGGGAAATGGCTGAAACTAGATTTTCTAGAGTATGCAGTTATTACTATTACGATTGTAATTGGTCTTTTTGTTATAATTACAAGGATGAATTCGGAAAGCTATAAAAATTTCCGAAGCAGCGAGGATGAATTACTCCCAAATGAATAGCAAAATGGAAATCATCTACAGAAAAGTTAGGCAAACCGATAATTTTCTGCTTGCTAAAATGATAAAAACAGTGTTTGAAGAGCACAATGCTCCTAAGGAAGGCACAGTTTATACCGATCCTACAACTGATAAATTGTACAACTTATTTCAAACGCCCAACTCGGTACTTTGGGTTGCCGAAATTGACAACGAACCTCACGGCTGCTGTGGTATATACCCTACTCCCGGACTTGCCAACAACTGTGTTGAACTTGTTAAATTTTATCTTGCCAAACAAGCACGAGGCAAAGGAATTGGGCGTATGCTTATGCAAAAAAGTATCGATTCGGCCAGAGAAATGGGCTTTCGCAAAATTTACATCGAGAGCATGCCCGAATTTGTGCAAGCAGTTAGCATTTACGAAAAATACGGATTTAAGCGGCTTGTAACTCCACTTGGCAACTCAGGCCATTCGGGCTGCAATATATGGATGCTAAAAAATTTAGAAGGCTAATTCAAACATTATCTCAAAAATTCCGAGATCGGGATTTGGATGCTCCTCATTGTTATCCAAAAAGTTATAATCCATAACCACCTTTGTTTTACCTTGAATATGGTAGGCTACCCCCAGTATATAGCGCGATGAGTATAAATTATCCTGATTCTTAACCTCAGTATAATCCCAACGGCCAAAGAGGCTTGCTTTGCTTTTAAAAAACTTTATTTCGGAAAAAACGCTATAACCACTATTTTCCAATGCCTTGCCATTTGTATCGGTGAGCCTCCCTAAATGATCGCCCGTTGCTTGATAAAGCTGGCCGGTAAGCACAAACAGCTCATGGTCGTACGAGAGGAAACCTGCGTAAAGATTCCAATCGGGAGATAGTTCGGTATTACCCTTGCCCAAAACTCCAGTAAAACTTCCCTGCAAGCCGGGTAGCCTATTTGGGAATGGCCTTAAAGTTAGTCGCCATTGTAAAGTTTTATTATTATTCTTCTCTAGCGAATGGTAACCTCCTCCGTTATACAAACCAAATGCAAACGAACCATACTTGCCTGCATGGTTCTTATTTACCCGTTTTTGGTAGTCTTCATCAATTTTCCCTCCAATTAAACCAGAGATTGTAAACCCAAAATCGGCCGAGCTCACCTGCTTAATCCTATCGAGAAAATGAGCACCCTCTACCCTATACAAATTTATCTTCTCCTCGTACTCAATAAAAGGAGTATAAACCTGACCAATTACAACTTTGGGCTCGGTAATAAACCCTTGCATATGCGGATTTTGCAGCTGCGCAAAGCAGTATTTAAGGCGCATTTCAACATCGCCCTCGCCGTCACCCTCCCTATCAACGGTAATGTCGGGAGTTATTCGTCCGCTTAAGTATGGCGTAATCTTCTGGCTAAAGGTTATGTAACCACGCTTAACGCCAAAATCATTATGATCCTCAACCTCAGCATGGTAGTACTGATAGCCCAAAAAAAGCTGGGCAGAAACGCTACTGCCGTTTAAAATCTGCTCAATTCTACTGTTTATATGGTTTAACGTATCGCTATTACTTTCAGAAAAGCCACTAATTGAAATTAATACAAGAAAGGTGGTTAGGATACTTTTGTTGAATTTTTTCATAGGTTAGATTTTGGCTCGCCAAAAATAGAGAATTTGGCTATACTGAGAAAGAAAAAAATCGTTCAAATTTATGAGGATACTTAAACCTAAAAATAAAGGTGCTCAATTAAAATTTTCACACCAAGGGCTATTAGCACTATACCTCCGATAATTTCTAATCGTTTGCCACAGCGTGAACCAATGCCCTTACCAAAACGAATTCCCATCATTGATGCAATAAATGTGATTGCGCCAATAGCTAAAATCGAAACTACAATATCAACATTGATAAATGCAAAGGTAACTCCCACTGCAAGAGCATCGATGCTGGTTGAAATAGCCATACCTAAAAGCACAGTTGCCTTAAAAGGATTAAAATCCTTACGTTGCTCCTCAGGCTTAAGGCTTTCAACAACCATTCGGCCTCCAATAAAAACGAGTAAAACAAAAGCTATCCAGTGGTCAAAATCTTTCAGCAGTTCATCTACATGATTTCCCATGTACCAGCCTATCAAAGGCATTAGCCCTTGAAATAGAGCAAGAACTACTGCAATACGTACAGCCTGCCAAAACCGAATGTGATTAACAACTAAACCCGTAGTAACTGAAACAGCTAAAGTATCGAAGCTTAGTCCAATTGCTATCAGAAGTATTTCAGCAATGCTCATTGAATTGTTTTCAGATTTTATGGCGACGAAAATACATAAATATTGAGAATACAATGCTTTAAGCAACCTGTTTCAAAACAATTAAATGCTCATAAAAAAACACAAAATCGATATATTTGTAAAACCATGCTAAAAACATTTTATTTAAACAACAATAAATCAAAAGGCTATAAAATTGTTTCACTAGCATATCCAACTATCAATAGCTACACACGAAATAATAAAATAGAATAAACATGAACAGCTATAAACAAGATATTTTAGCCCATATTTGTTATACCGACCTTGTTTACGAGAGAATTAATAAGAAGTTAAGTTTAAATCTGTCAAGAGATAAAATTGAAAAACTTATTTTTGAAATTATTAAGCAGACTGACGAAGCAAAATTTCAGAAAACAGGTAAAAATATATACGTTACTAACAACATAAGAAATACAAGACTGACAATTAATTCATACACATACAGGATAATTACAGCAGATAAGCTAACAAAAAGCGATGTACAACCTAACGGTGACGAGTATGTTTTGGATTGAATCAAATTGAAAAGCAATAAACCTAGAAAAAACGCCTTGAAATGGCATAAAGCGTCTGCTCCAAACGGATGGTTTAATCTCCCCCCCTAATTTTGGGCATAATACAAAGTAAGGAGTAAAGCTATTAACAAGGCCAGTTAAATTCCCTTCTATTTAAACAAGTACCTTTCTCTCGGACCGTCTACAAGCTCAAATTTTGAAGTCTTATCTCCTTCAGACGATTCTATACACCGATATTCTGCCTCAAGATAAGAGCGCGATAAGTCTTCGTTATATGTTTCAAAACCAACTACATATGGATTGAATTTATTAAGGGGATGGGGTTGAGCCTCAGGAAACTTCTGCTGAAGTACAGGAATAAGTGCTTCATAAACTATTCGCCTAAATAGTTCTTCGGTAGCAGCCATTTCACCCTGTTCGTGATAGATATTATACAAATCTGGATCATCAGTTTCGGGGTCATAGGTTAAACCTTCCCATGTATATGTCCTAAGATGATAGAACGTAAGTCGCATATCGAAGTTTTTGTAATATGCAGTTGCTCCAAAATAGTATCCTTGGTCATCAAATTTAGGATGTGGAATGGGATCGATTGATGAAACATACAAATAGTCGCTTTCGCTCATATCAAAGTTTGATAGGGTGTAGAATTGAACCTCTTCACTGTACGATATACCAGCACTATTAATTGCATATGCTCGAACAAAATATGGCGTTTCGGGCGACAAATCGGAAAGTTCACCAGTAAGATACATGCCTTCAACAATGGCCTCGGTGTTTACCAAATAATCGTTTAACGTAGGATTGGCTGTTGTACTACAGACAAATCCTCTGGATACATTAGCTGTTGTGTCATTATCAATAATCCGCATTGTGCAAAATGCACTTGTTGTATCGTTCGATGTTACACCAATCTCCATAATTTTTGGTTTTTCTCCCTGAAAATCTAATTCCTTTTGACAAGAAATAGAGATTAAAACTAGAATAGCAAAAGAAATAAAATACTGTACTGTTTTCATCTTTATAAATTACAACATTTTTAAATACAATCCAGTCAACCAATCGGTTATATATACAACCCCCTCGCCACTTTCAATATCACCTCATTCGAAGCGGGTAACTCGTAATCAAAATCAACGTTATGTTCAGCAATTGCTGCCAAAGCATCCTTTATGGCCAGCCAAACAGAGAAGGCTAGCATGAACGGAGGCTCACCAACCGCTTTGCTTTGCTTAATGGTATTCGGATTTGGAGCATCTTTTAGCAACTCAACCCTAAAATCTTTTGGAATATCTTGTACCGAAGGGATTTTGTATGTATCCGGACTATGATTTAGCATGTGTCCCTTATCGTTCCACTTAATTACCTCGGTTGTGCACCAGCCAACTCCCTGAATAAATGCGCCTTCAACCTGACCTAAATCAATATTTTCGTTTATAGATTTTCCTGCGTCGTGCAAAATATCGGTTCGAATATTCTCGTAGTGTCCGGTTAGCATATCTACTTCAACCTCAGATACTGCCATACCAAACGCGAAGTAGTGAAAGGGTTTTCCTCTGCCTTTCGATTTATCAAAATGAATATCAGGTGTTTTGTAGAATCCTGTTGCACTTAGGCTGATTTGGTTGAGGTATGCAGCAGAAATCAGTTCGGTAAATTTGATACTATTTGAAGGGCTGTTCTTGTCAAAAACCTTATCACTTTCGAAAGTAATACTGCTCTCAGAAATAGTGATATTGAATTTTTGGGAAAGTAGTTTTGCAGCTAAAGGCGTAAGCCTGGCTCTCAATTTATCAACCGCATTTTTAACGGCCATGCCGTTTAGGTCGCTACCCGACGAGGCCGCAGTTGCCGATGTGTTAGGGACTTTTGAAGTGTTGGTGGCATTCACCTTGATAAACTTTGGTGATACACCCAACTCTGTGGCTGCAACCTGAAGCATTTTTGTGTGAAGGCCTTGTCCCATCTCAGTTCCACCATGGTTTACCAGCACAGTTCCATCCTGATAGATATTTACCAAAGCCCCTGCCTGATTCAAAAAACTAGTGGTGAACGAAATCCCAAACTTTACAGGAGTTAAAGCTAGGCCACGTTTTACGTACTTGCTCTTGGCGTTAAAATCGGTAATGGCTTTTCGGCGTTGAAAATATTCCGACGAGTCGATTAGCTTATCGTAAATACTGAAAAGTCTATTGTTCTCAACTATCTGCTCGTAATGCGTAGTATTCCTGTCTGTTAACCCATAAAAGTTAGTATACCTGATTTCAGCAGGATCTTTCTTTAAGAATCGGGCAACTCTATCGATGGCGTTTTCAATTACGGCCATTCCTTGTGGGCCACCAAAACCGCGAAACGCGGTGTTCGATGCCAGGTTGGTTTTCCAAGCCTTCCCAACTACAGAAATATTGGGAATGAAGTAAGCATTATCAGCATGGAAAACAGCCCTTTCGAGTATTGCCATCGAAAGATCAGTGGATGATCCCCCATTGGCATTCAGCTCAATTTGGTAGGCATTTATTCTTCCATCGTCATCAAAGCCAATCTCATAGGTCGATTTAAACGGATGGCGCTTGCCAGTCATAATTTGATCATCATCCCTAAAAAGATGAATCTTAACAGGTTTTTTTGTATGATAGGCCAGCAGAGCCGACCAAGCCGCAACGTGATTGGCCTGAGTTTCCTTTCCACCAAATGCACCACCCATGCGGCGAGTTTCAACAACAACCTCGTTTCTTGAAATGCCTAGTACTTCGGCTACAATTGCCTGAGTTTCCGATGGGTGTTGGGTTGAACTGAATACATTCATCTCCTTGTGCTCTCCTGGAACACAAAGACAGCTTTGAGTCTCAAGGTACCAATGCTCCTGAGCACCAGTAACAAGTGTACCTTTAAGCTTGTGCTTCGATTTTGCTAATCCTTCTTTAATATCGCCTCTTTCAATAATCCTTGGGGTACCAAACATCTCACCCTTGGCAATGGCTTCGTCGAGTGTTAATATGGATGGCAACTCTTTGAATTCTATTTCGATAAGATTGGCTGCCTGCCTTGCTATTTCCGAACTTTCAGCGGCAATGAGAGCAATGGCTTGTCCAACAAAAATCACCTCATCTTTGGCCAAACAAACCTCATCGTGCACTACGGGTCCCATTTGGTTCTGCCCTGGAATATCATTGGCAGTAAGCACAGCATGAACGCCTTTCAAGGCCTCAGCTTTGGATTTGTCAATTGAGATGATTTTTGCGTGAGCATGTTTGCTGTAAAGAACATGGCCATGCAGCATATTGCTGCCTCCGTCCAAATCGTTTATGTAAACAGATTCACCAGAAACGTGCTTCTCTGCGCTATCGTGATATAGTTCCTGGGTGCTCATGCTGATTGGGTTTCGTTAAAAAATTTAAGTAACAGATTCGATGCGGCGATTTTACGGGATAAAGCATCAGAACGTGCATCGGAAAGAGGCGAAAATTCATCCTCAACAATGCTCATAGCCTGCTCAATGTTTTTCAATTCCCATGTTTTACCCTTGAGGAATTCACTTGCCATAACCGCTCTTTGGGTTTTAGCTGCCATTCCACCGTAAACAATCATTATATCTGTAACTATGCCTTCGGCATTTTTTTGTAGGGCGAATGCTGCGCTAACTGTTGAAATATCTAGATCTTTTCGGCGCGATACTTTATACGATTGAAATATCTTGTCATTGCTTGGCTTGGGTATTGATATGCTTTCGATCAACTCATCGGGTTGCAAAAGTGTTTGCCTGTAACCAGTGATAAACTCATCAATTGGAATATTTCTCCTAATACCTTTTGCATTTACCAAATTTACAATTGATTTGTATGCGAAAAGGAGTGGGAGGGTATCACCAATGGGCGATGCCGAACCAATATTTCCTCCAATGGTGGCCATGTTGCGTATTTGTAACGATCCGAAAACCGAAAGCATTTTGTTAAGCGCTGGCAATGAATTCTTTGTGAGATTTTTAACCCTCTCCATGCTCATGCTTGCCCCAAAAGTGAAATGGTCTTCGTCTTCACTAAATCTCTTAAGTTCATCTATGGACGATATGTCAATAATAACAGTGAAATGCTCTCTCCTTTTAGTTTGACGAAGTGCAATATCTGTTGCCCCCGAAACAATTAGTGCTTCTGGATATTTTTGTTTGTATTTTAATGCTGATTCAATGCTTTGTGGTAAAAAATATTTCTGACCTTCACCTTCAAGTTCAATGTCAGTTTGGTTTTCTTTGATACTTTGAAGTGCTTCGTATACTTGCTTCTCCGTTAGGCTGAACTGGTCTTTCCCTCCGTTTTCGCAAGCCTCTAGCGCGGCTTTTATAATCGAATTGTATCCCGTGCATCGACATAGGTTTCCAGTTAGCGAATCGAGCACAATATCGCGTGAGGGTTTACTATGATTTTTGTAAAGCGCAAAGGTTGACATAACAATACCGGGGGTGCAGTAACCGCACTGACTGCTATTATTTGTTACCATCGATTTTTGTACCGGATGAAGCTGCTTTTGCCCTTTCTCATTAACGCTAAGGTTTTCAACTGTTATAAGCTGCTTACCGTGTATCATTGGCAAAAAAACTAGGCATGAGTCTATGGCTTCGTATGTAAGTTTTCCATTCTCACCCAGACTAGCAACAACAACGGTACATGCACCGCAATCGCCTTCGGCACAACCTTCCTTAACTCCTTTGTGGTTGTCGAATGTTCTTAGGTAGCTTAGCACCGTTGTGCTAGGCTTCAGATTCCCAAAGTCTATGCGATGCTTTTTGCCATCTAATAAAAATTCTATGTATCGGTTAACTGTCATGAATTAATCTTTTTATTACGCACGTCAATCATCTTTGCCAAAATGCTTATGGCAATTTCCTCGGGTGTTTCAGCTGCCATTTCTATACCCATTGGGGTGTCAAAAGCGCTGAACTCCTCCTCTGTGTAATGTCCTTCTCCAACCAAAATCTCTTTAACTTTAGCAACTTTCTTCTTGCTACCAATCATTCCAAGATATGCAAACGGTTTTTTGCCTAATCTTTTGAGCAATTCAAAATCGTGATCATGGGTTGGAGTCATTATTACCGAGTAGGTATTATCATCGTACTCCAATGTTTCTAAACTTTCAAAGTAATCGCCATGGATAAAGTGGTAAGCATTCTTCTCTTCGTCGGTAAATGAAATTGGACGGAAATCGAGTAGCGTGATATCAAAATCTACCTTTTTTGCAAAATCGGCTAATGCCTTACCAACGTGTCCCGCACCAAAAATGTATAGCTTTGTTGGATTTCCCAACGGCTCAATGTAAACCTCAACATTCCCTCCACATTGCATTCGCAAATCGGTTTCAAGTTGATAGTTTTTTTTAAGTGGTTTATTTGTTTTGATACATTCCTTGGCTTCGTCAATCACTTGCTGTTCAATGGCTCCACCGCCAATTGTTCCCAATGTTGTGCCATTGGGAGCCACAAGCATTTTTGATCCAATCTTTCGTGGTGTCGAGCCAAAGGTGCCCGTAACAATACAAAGTGCAGCTGATTTATGCTTTGCAAGAAAATCGTCGATATGTTGGTAGATATTCATTGATAACAAGTTTTATTAAAAATAGGAGAAAGATTGTGTCAATAAAAGTCAATTATGGAGCGATTTTATGCTCTGTGATACACTTAATTTCCTCAGTGAAACACTGTGGAACAGTATATTGATCACAATTACCCTTTTATACACCCTCTTTATATTTATAAAAATGAAATACTATAAAATTACTCTACTTTTATTCTTAGCTAAAAGCTTCTCTAGAACCTTTGCAGGATCGTTGAATCGATTTGTAAACATCATGGCTGCGATGATATAAGGTTTATACCCAGCCTCAACGTATGTTGGAATGCGATATTGCTCAAAAACTTCCTCACTAACCTCGCCCTGCTTACACGAAACACCACTAATATCAGCAGGTAAGCAATGCATGTAAAGCGCCTTTTTGTCTTTTGTAAGATTCATCTTTTCGCGTGTGCACTCCCAGTTTGTGTGTTGAGCATTGTTGGCTAAACACTCCTTTTCAAGATCTTTTAAACCAGCAGAATCTTGAGCCCGAAGCAGATCGGTACGGCGTTCCATAACGTGATATGGTGCCCAGCTCTTGGGGTAAACAATATCAGCATTGGCAAAGGCTTCCTCCATGCTACTTACATGTTCAAACTTACCACCCGATTCTGCAGCGTTTTTTCTGGCAACATCCATAACCTCGGGAATAAGTCCGTAACCCTCTGGGTGAGCAAGTGAAACTTCCATGCCAAAGCGAGTCATTAGGTTGATAATACCCTGAGGAACAGAAAGTGGTTTGCCATAGCTAGGCGAGTATGCCCATGTCATGGCTATCTTTTTACCTTTTAATGCTTCAACAGATCCATAGTGATTGATAAGATGTAATAAATCGGCCATCGATTGTGTTGGGTGATCAACATCGCATTGTAGATTAACAATACCGGGGCGAACGGGTAGTACCTTTTGCTTAAATCCATCTTCTAGAGCTTCGCCAACCTCTTTCATGTAGGTATGACCTGCACCGAGGTACATATCGTCGCGAATACCAATAATTTCAGTAAGGAAAGATATCATGTTGGCGGTTTCTCTAACCGTTTCGCCATGTGCAATCTGCGATTTTCCCTCGTCTAAATCCTGAACGGTTAATCCCAAAAGATTTGCTGCCGAGGCGTATGAAAAACGGGTACGAGTAGAATTATCCCTAAAAAGTGATACAGCCAAACCTGAATCGAAAACGCGGGTTGAGATATTGTTTGCTCGCATTTCCTTAAGTGCTTCGGCCACAAGAAGAACAAGGTCTAACTCCTCACGAGTTTTTTGCCAGGTAAGTAAAAAATCTTTTCCATAAAGATTTGCGCCGGTTTTGCGAACCTGATCGATAATGGTTTTTATGTGTTCCATTTTGATTAAAAGATTTTATCTGGTTATTATTTACAACTATTTCAAAAATTTTCTGAATTCAACTTCCTGTAAAATTTTCATTTGCTGAATAGCAATTTGATTCAATTTAATAAGTCTTTCGTTTTGGGGAATAGATTCATTTATAAAAACTGCATTAAGGTTTTCTAAGTTTGATAGACAAATTAGTTCATTAATTGATGCATAATCTCTAATATTTCCCTTTAAGTGAGGGTTTTCATTTCTCCATTGCTTAGCGGTTATTCCAAATAATGCCATATTTAAAACATCTGCTTCATTGGCATAAATAATTGATGTTTGAATAGGTGTTAACTCGGGAGGTAAAAGGTTTTGCTTGATAGCATCGGTATGTATGTGGTAGTTTAATTTTGCTAACTCGCGTTTAGCAGACCAGCCCAATTGATCCTGTTCTTGCTCCTTTAAACGTTGAAACTCTTTTACTATATATAATTCAAATTCTACGGAGATCCAACTTGCAAACTTAAAGGCAATGTCTTTATGTGCAAATGTTCCTCCATAACGCCCTGATTTAACAATAATTCCAATAGCATTAGTGCTATTAATCCATTTTAGAGGTGATAATGTAAATGCATTTAATCCTGCCTCTTTTTTAAACCCCTCGAATTCGAGGGGTTTAAAGTTAGGATTGTATAATATCTCCCAAATACCAAGAAATTCAATGGTATTTCGATTTCTCATCCAATTCCCTATTACTGCACTAGTGTCAGCTGTTTTGAATTTTGCAATATCGGTTAATGATATGAAATCAACATCATTTATTGATAAAATAACTACATCTGTATCCTTAACCTTAATTTTTGCCATATAAAATTCAATAACCTTAATAAAAAAAACGTCTGAAAAGAATCTAAATGAAAAAAATACAACTAAATCTTAAGCGCAAACACAGCATAGAATGCCGATGCAGCAACAAGATGATCGATGGGGGTTTTCTCGTTCGGTGCATGAGCCATAACCTCGTTGCCCGGTCCAAATCCAATAATTGGAATGCCATGGATTCCGTTAATGGCTATGCCATTGGTTGAGAAGGTCCATTTATCAACCAGTGGATCTTTGCCAAAAAGCTCTTTGAACGATTGAACGCCAACCTGAACAATTGGTGCATTCTCCTCAATCTTCCATGTGGGGTAGTACTTCTCCATGCCGTATTCTAGTCCGGTGAATGCTTTTCCATCGTAGTGCAAAACCTCTACTTTTGCATCAGGATTGTTAACGGCTTTTTTAACCTCTTCAACAGCACTCTCCTTGGTTTCGCCCCAAGTTAATCGACGATCGAGGTGAAGGCGGGCAAAATCGGATACAGCGCAGAGCGAAGGGCTACCCGATACAAATTCGGAAATGGTAACGCTTCCTTTGCCCAAGAAATCATCGGTATGCAATCGATCATGCAATTTTTCAATCTCTAATGCACCACGTGATGCCATGTAAATGGCATTCTTGCCCCTTTCGGGTGCCGATCCGTGTGATGAGATGCCTCTGAACGATACGTGCATCTCCATACGTCCACGGTGACCGCGATAAATATTTAGGTTGGTTGGCTCGGTGCTTATGGCAAAATGTGGCCTTAATCCGCTCTCCTCAATAATATACTTCCAACAAAGGCCATCGCAATCCTCCTCCATAACGCTGGCCACAGCGTAATAGGTGATGTTTGAGGGAACACCGATTTCTTTAAGTATTCTGCCAGCAGTAATTGCCGATGCAACACCACCTTTTTGGTCAACAGTACCACGACCGTAAACAAAATCTTTATCAATATCTCCGCAGAAAGGATCGAAGTCCCAGTTATCGATATTGCCCACGTCAACCGTATCAATATGGCCATCAACGGCAAGAATGGTAGGTCCGTTCCCAATTCTACCAAGAACATTTCCCAGTGGATCAATGGTTACCTCATCGAAGCCAGCCTCGCGCATTTGGCGCATAACTTCTTGCTGAACATCTTGCTCCTCGCTGCTAAGCGATTTGATTTTTACAATTTTCGAAAGGTTTTGTGCAGTGTAATCTCTGTATTTTTTCGATAGCTCATCGATTTTTTTAACAAGTTCTGTGTTGGTCATGTAAGTGGTGTGTTAATAGTTTAATAATGCGTTTTAAAAAGGGTTTAACGCGCAATTTAGGAAAAAATTGAGAAAAACTAATACTATGAGGCTTTATGAGAGTTGTTACTGGGAGCGATAGAAATTTCCCAAATTAAAACGATGAAACATTGATTAACAGTTCTGAGTTGTTAAATTATTCATCTTTATCTTCTTAGAACTTCGTCTTAAAATAATCAGAAGGAAATTTCAAATGAAGCCACAAAATGGTTGTAAAGCTTATCAATGGGAACGAGAGGGCTATAGTCGTATATGTTTTGATACTGAAAAATAAACCCAAGGTGTTCGGTAAAGTTTATTGTAACACTAGAACTGCTTGCTAAACGCGGTTGATAAAAGATTTTTTTGAACTCACTCTGATGATATAAACTTAGGTCGAAATCAACGTTAAAATTTGTTTCCCATTTAAAACTTAAGTAGCTCCCTAGCTTTACTTTTTCGTTGGTTATATTAACTGCATTGGCCGGAACCAGATGATAAGGAACTCCATCGTAATTCCATTCCTCAAACTCGTAGAATGGTCCTGTTCCAACATACAAACCAAGTTTTTCTAGTAAAAGAATACGATATCGCAAATTAATTCCACCTGCATACTTAAATTCTAATCCTCTTGCCTCCGACCAGTGTAATTGTGAGTATGGTTCGACAACAAATTTATTTTCAAATAATTTTCGGTATTCTAAATAAAAAAAGCCGCCGCTGAGCAGAACTTCTTCGCCATATTTTGAGAGCTCAATTTTATTAGCAATGGTAATGGCGCTTTCCTTAAGCTTAATTGAAAGATCAGATGTATTCTCAAATTCTAAAAGATCTTTTTTTAGGTTCTGATATTTCAGGCTGGGAACAATGCTCCCCTTGAGCATTTTTGTGCTATCGAGAACTACAGCAAAACTCTCGGTATGGAGAATTTGCCCAATGGCATTAAATCCTGCAATGGTAAGGCAGATTAGTGTAAGGAAGGTTTTAAGTTTCATGACAGATAATTTACTTGAAGTTCAACATAGTGCATCATGTTTATAAAAGCCACAAGCAATTTTAAATGATAATACGACTTACGAGATACTTAAGTAATATTAATAAATTTTTCGTAATCCTCAGGCGTGTTGATATTCAAAAGAATCTCGGGTTGATTAAAGGGCACTCTAATTCCGTTGAACTCGGCAAGAATCTCTCTAAAACTAGAAATGTAAAATTTTGAACCAAAGTGAAATAAAAAAACATTCAATATATTATGTATAAGAGAAATTTAGTATATATTTGATTAAAGTTTCATTTATACATTATAAAAATGAAGATACCTGAATATAAAGAACGTCCTTTGTATGCTAATAAAATAAGCCCTTTTATTGGTAAACAAATAATTAAAGTTTTAACAGGTCAGCGACGTGTTGGGAAGAGTTATATACTTTTTCAACTAATGGATTTTATTAAGGCTAATGATCCACAAGCAAACTTAATTTATATCAATTGCGAGTTAGAGCAGTTCTTCCAGATAAAAAACCACGAAGATCTGCTTAAATATATTAAAGAAAATATTGATCCAAGTGCAAACAACTACTTGCTAATTGATGAGATCCAAGAAATATCATCATTTGAACTAGCACTTCGAAGCTTATTTGCCGAAAATATTTGTGATATTACCTGTACGGGGAGCAATGCTAATATGTTATCAGGCGAACTTGCAACCTACCTATCGGGTCGTTACATCGAGTTTAACATACACAGTCTCAGTTACAAAGAGTTTTTATCTTTTCATAGCTTCAATTCATCACACGAATCGGTTTTAAAGTATTTAAAGTATGGGGGTATGCCCTATTTAATGCAGATTGGATTAAACGAGAATATGCCCTTTGAGTACTTGCGAAATGTATACGCTACAATTCTTTTAAGAGATGTTGTTGCTAGGGAGAACATTCGTAATGTTGCCTTTTTAGAGAACCTGATTCAGTACCTGGCCGGCAATATTGGCAACCTTTTTTCGGCAAATAATATTAGTCGATACTTAAAATCCCAGAGAATTAGTATGAGCCCCCAGCTGGTTATCAACTACCTAAAAGCATTAACCAATGCATTCTTTATACATAAAGCGGTTCGAGCAAACGTTGAAGGATTGAAAATATTTGAGATTGGCGAAAAGTATTATTTTGAGGATCTAGGTTTACGAAATGCATTATGGGGCCAAAGCCAGCGAATGGATTTACACCAGCTAATCGAGAATGCTGTATATCTTCATCTTAAGCAGTTAGGTTTTAATGTTTTTGTGGGGCAATTAGGTAGTCAAGAGATCGACTTTGTGGCTGAAAAACAAGGTAATAAAGTATATGTTCAGGTTTGCCTTCAGCTGAGTTCTGAAAAAACTATTAGCAGGGAGTTTGGTAACCTACTTCAGATAAAAGATAACTACCCAAAATATGTGGTTAGTTTAAACGATCCAATAATTGGTGATAATTATAAGGGTATTATACATTTAAACATTCACGATTTTTTAATGATAAATTTTTCGTAATCCTCAGGCGTTTATGATTAATTTTTTTTCGGGGATAATTTGCTTAAATATTTTTCAAACGGGTGCAAAGTTGTTATGATCTAGTTCATTCAGAACTAATGTGTAAGCAACTATCAATTAAAAATGTAAGCACAAAATTGTATTTTATTTAAAAAAAATTATCTTTGATAAAAGACACTATAAAACCTTAAATTCAAAGCTATTTCGACTATGAGTTATTACTTTATACAATCAACTCAAGAAAAGGAAGAGGTTATTAATGTGGATCTTTACTATGATAACAAGGAGAATTTTATTGGTAAATACAATGGCAAAGTTTTAAATGGTTTACCTCATGGTTCGGGTAATATTAATTATAACAATGGCGATGAGTTCTTTGGAACCTTTGAAAATGGAGTAATAGAGGGTGAAGGTGTACTTATCTTAAAAAAAGGGGAGAAATACAATGGTTTTTTTAGTAAAGGCAAAAAGAATGGATACGGTACTCTAAAATCTGCCGATGGGGAAACATACGAAGGGGAATGGAAAGATGATGTTAAATGTGGTGGTGGGGTTTACACATACAATAATGGAGATGTTTATAAAGGTTTTTGGGAAAATGACAAATATTCTGGAGAAGGATATTTTAATTATTCCAATGGCGATCAGTATGTTGGTTATTGGAAAGAGGGGAAAAGAGAGGGAAAAGGAAAACTAACAAAAGACAATGGTGAGATTGTTGAAGGGGAATGGATTGCAGATGTATTTCAACTCCCAAACCAAATAGATCCTCTTTTTAATGATGCCGCAAGAATTGTTGTGGAACAACAGCAGGGTAGCACCTCTCTTATTCAACGTAAATTATCATTAGGATACAATAGAGCCTCTAAGATTATAGAACAGCTTGAAGCTGCTGGAATTGTTGGACTGTATCAACCCGACAAGGCTAGAAATGTTCTCGTTGCTAATTTGGATGATCTTGAGAAAATATTGGCTGGTAATGAAAAAGGTTCTTCCTACGCCCAAAAAGAAACACCACAAGCAGCTAATGATGAAGGTATTTCTCCAACAATTGAAGATAAAAACACTAAATCAGTTACTGAAGGTAGCAATGGCAAACCACGAATTAGGTTAACTTGGCTTTTTATTATTCTCGCAGTTGTTCTGCTATTGTTTGCTGGCTGGTATTTCTTTTATCCATTTCAGGCAAATGAAAACACACAACAACTTAACAAAACAATTATGCCCCTTGAGTCTGGTGGTTATAGGATTACGCTTAACCAAAACAATCAGATAAGCAAGGGTACTTTTGATATTACCAATATTAACAACGAAAGCGAAGGTAAAGCTATTATAAATGTTTACGGTGGGCCATTGAATAGTACCTTTTTCAGACAAGAACTGAAATTCACCATCAAAAATAGCATTGTTGATATTGAGCAACTTGGAAGAGCAACCATCCTTGAAAGCAAATCACATATTGTTTTAAAATCGGTTGAAGATAATCCGTATGATTTTGAAATTGTTCAACTTAAGTTTGACTAAAATGAGGTACTTGACTCTCTTCTTTGCAATAACTTTTACTGCATGTTCGCTGTTTGAGTCCGATGAAAAAGTAATTCAAACCCCAATCAGCGTTCCCGCTGGCAATGAGGAAGAGATTAAGGAGATTCTTCGCCTAACCAGGCTTATTACCGATGTGGAGGTGAATATCTCCAAAATACAGCGCGAGTATGGTGTTGTTCAAACAAAAACATTGACTACCAATGAAATGGGACAAAGCAACGACCAAAAGTTGCTCTCAGATATCGATGCCATTTTCGATAGAATTAAGAGCGACCAGAAAACCATCGACAATCTTAAACATCAGCTAAAAACTTACAAAAGCCCCAACGCTGATGTAAATAGGATAAAACAGCAATTCGAAAAAATCCTTGCCGAGAAGGATCAGCAAATTGACGATTTATCATCGAGGCTAACCACGATTCAAAATACACTGCAAGAAAAAGAAAGACAAATACAAGTACAGGCCGAAACCATTGTTAAGCAGATTAACCACATTGAAAATCAAAGGCAAGAAATTGATAAACTATCTCAAAAGCATCTGATTCTTTACGCACGCAAGGAAACAAGTCAAACGATTATTGAAGGAAATATTGTAAGAATACCCCAAAGACTTAGAAGAATTGAAATCGTTTCATTCCACGACGAAGAAAGCTACATATTAAATGAAAAGAATAACGAGGCAATAATCCAAATACTAAACGAAGAAAAGTTTTGGGATTACAACAACTACCTTATTGTTAGGGTTAAATCAAGATCGTTGTAAAACTAAAACCTCAATATCTAGCAGTGCTAATCATTATAGTTTGATGAGTTAAAGAAATCAGCAATGCAATAATGAATAAAAAAGGAAGTACCTACTACTTTAACCACCAAGAGAAAAAAACTCTTAAATACCTTATTGACAAGCGGTATGGAAAGATTACTTCGCCCGCCGATTTTGACTCGACTGGCGATTACGATACAGGGATTGAAGGTCATGTGAAAATATTTACAGGCAAACAGCTTAGCGGTTCAACTCTTGAGCGGCTTGTTGGATTGCGCGAGAACGAAAACAAGGGTGTTTTAAAAGCAACATTACAGATTGTTGCCGAATACCTTAACTTCGATAGCTACGAAAGGATGCTAGCATTTATTCAGCAGCAATCCGCTTTAAGACCAAAACCAAAAATACAGTTTAATATCTCACAAATAATTAAAGAGCACCTTATACGGGTTCATATGTCTTTGGATAAACTACTTGATATTAAACACCTTAACGAGAATCAATTCGAGGTGATTTTCTCAAAAAACCTTAAACTGCTGAAAGGCGACATAATTGAAATTGCTCAACTTAGCATTAACTATGAGCTAATTTGCGATAAAGTGAAAAGAAATCACGGTAAAAAAATCGCCTCGCTGGGACAGTACCGTTCGGGAAGCCAAAACCATATCTTATCACTGGAACTAATAAAAAAAGCTCCGTGAACATTATGAACTTTTATTAGGTCATCTTTTGCGTTTATTTTGACATCAAGTTTTAACAAAACCCCGAAGTCAAAAGCGTTATTGAGGTTTTGTTGAAACCTAAAAGTTGATGCGTATGAAAACACACGAATTCATAGCTAACGAGATAAAGACTGCTGCAATTAGCGAAATAACAAAGACATTTGACCCTATTGAACAACCCATGCTAATTGATGGCTTAAACCAGTTCTTTCACAGTAATATTTACGTTTTATCCGATCTGGAGAAATTGGAGGAATTGGCTAACAGCAACAAAAGCATTGGCTCACTCAAAATTATTAACTTTATTTTACAACTCATTCAGCAATCTACAATTAATCCACAAGCAACTTTGCAAGCGATTGAGCAAAGCATGAAAAATGCCCCAAGTAATAGGCTATATCCTTTACTATGGGTTCTTCAAAAAGTTGAGATGTTCAATACCGATGAGTATTTGGATAGCGAGTATGCAGCCTTTCTTGAAGCTACTGCTACCTCATACGGCTACCTTTTTGAACTTGATGATTTTATTACAAGCACGAGAATACTACTTTACGAACAATTAGCCGATACACAGGAATACGAATTGTTTCAAAAAGTTTTTTTTACAACATCTGCTTTATACCCCCAGAAACACCCCTTAAAAAAGATGCTGGCTCGTTTCTACTATAAGAACAACGATTACTCCCTTGCACTTGAATGCTTAGAGCAACTAGTTCACGAAAAGCACACCCTTAGGTGCGAATGCGACTTCGATGAACACCTAGATGCCATACAGCTTGCCGGAATTATTAACTATAAGCTGGGAAATATCGAAAGAGCGATGATCCAAATTAACTATGTTATTGACAATATTCCTAAGTGGGAAGAAAACAATTCAATGATTTATAATACACTGAGCTTTATAGATGCCTTTTTATACAGAATGCGCTACAACATAAGCAAGGGCAATGCCTCAGAAATTGAGAAGGACTATAAAGTAGTAAAGTTGGATTTACATTATAGCGACTGGGAGCAAACCCACCCCGATGTTTATGTCTTTATAAACAAAAAAATTGCATAGCAATATTTTATCAGATATGGATAATACAAAACATAAAATCCTGACGTTCTATCTATTACCCCCCCCTATTTAGATTCATTCTAAAATTGAGTAATAGGTATTTCTCTCTTGCAGGAATTAAAAATTTAATTATTATTTTTAAATACGAACACATTAAAAGACTAACATAATGGGCAAGGAAAAAATTAAATGGAAGCATATAGCATACGTGGCAGGAGGATTGGCAATTGTTATTGCATTTATAGTTTTAGTTATTGCCCAACCCGAAAGAAAAGCCATTGATGCAGAGAAGCAAAGGCTTGAGAGAGCCGAGGAGCGCGTTATTGAAGTCATTACAGCAGGGAATAATGACCTAGCCAAGGCAATGATAATTCAGCTGCGTTGGCAATACGAGGCTAGCACCTCGGGAGGTATTGCCGAATGCAACAAGCTAAGGCAAACCTGGCGCAATAAGCGTATTGAGTACCTAAAGCTTATTGGCGAAAACCCCGACGATTTTATGGTTGACGATGACGAAGGCAAAACCAAAAGCCTTAAGGAGCAGTGGAAAGAAGTTGTGGGTGAATAGAAATTAATTAATAAAAAAATTACAAAACAATGAAATTTCAAGATGTACCAGGGGTAGAAGACTTAATTAACTCTGAAGGCCCAATCCTTAAGCTCGTTGAGAGCGTTGACTACCAGGAGATGGAAAACGAAAGGCTGTACCTGCGTGGTACTTGCCTTGAAGGTAAATATTACATATACACCAAGGTAAACGATTTTGTACTGGAGCTTTTCTTTCAGGGACGCATCTCTGTAAAGGAGCTTTTTCTCCTGCGAAAGGACGAGGGTTTTATTATGGAGAAACGAGATGGCAAGCAAGAACTGGTTTTCTCCGATGAGGCGTTTGAGAACAAAGTTTTAAACACCATTGAGTGCGGCAATAGCCACTACTACTCTTTACCTCAGGGCATGCGCTTGGAGAATCCCTTTAGAGAGGTGCTTAAAGTTATTAAGAAGGATTATTTGAATGGCATTGGGGCTATAAGCGTTGAACAGAATACAGGTTCAGTATGGTTGAAAACAACACGATAATTTAATGTTGTCATAAAATTACAGAACTAACGTTGATAGTTTAATAATTCAATAAAATTAAATTTCATTTTACAAATATTTAGAAATACAATAATAATTATGTCATATTTATTAGAAATATTTAATAAATGTAAAACTGATGGTCATTTCAATAAATTTGACACCATTGAGGCGTTTGAAAGTTATTTTAAGGATGATGATTCCTATAAAAAGCTTTGGGATTTTTTAAAGTTAAAGCAATACCAAGTTGAAGGGTACGATGAATTTATTAGGAGAATAAAAGAGCCCTTAGTTTCGGTAAACAAATTTAGTACTTACCTAGAAAAAATTTATAATAAATGTAGGGAAGATGGTCACTTTAACAAGTTCGAATCTTTAGAATCTTTTTTTGATTATTTTAAAGATGAGACTACTTATAAAAAACTTTGGGACTTTTTAAACTCTAAAGGATATCAAGTTGTCCCTTTTGATGAGTTTCTAATTAATATAACAGGTGAAAGGCCACAAGAAGAAATAAAGCAAAGAAGAACAGGGTTGTTTGATGGATTACCAATGCCTGCCTATGGCGATATTGATATAATTGAAGATACAAACAGAATGTTTCCTGATGTTTTAAGGATTGGGAAAATCACCTTTGGTGCAATTGAACTCCCACTGATGATACCTCTTTATGAGCAGCGTGGTTTTACTTATATCATTAACAATGATAATCATAAAGAAACAGCTGCCAAAGCAATTGAGCTTATGGCAATAAGAATACTATGTTCAACTCCAGCAGGTAAATCAAAATTATATATTATTGATCCTGAAAAGAATGGTCAAAGTTTTTCTCATTTATTCGGACTTGATCCAAGGATTCTTGAAAGTGAAGTTTGGGATGATACCCATGAGATTGAAGATGGCTTGCAAAACTTAAAAAACCAAATACCAAAAATTCAAGCTGAAATCCTTACAACAAAGTACAAAGACTTACGCGATTATAACGAGAAAGTAAAGCATTCTCGAGCACCATTTCAATTTATTCTTATAGCAAATTTCCCTGCAAATTTTAGTAGTACTTCACTAGAACATCTTAAAGGCATTATTAAAAATGGATCAAAATCTGGTATTTATGTTATTATGAGTTACGATACCAATATTAAACTCTCCTCAAATGAGCATTTTAATCCCAATGATTTTCGAAATTTAACAGTTGAGTACGATTTTTATAACAATAAAATAACCAATATTGATGGCAATGAGGTGCTTAATGAGATGTTTTTCATTTCATCCATTGATACCGTTCTACCAAACAATATTGAAAGGATAAAGGAAGAGTTAAATAGAACTCTTGACCAGGTTCAGCAACTCAAAATTGATGTAATTGACAAAAGTGATTTCTGGCTAAAGAGTGCATCCAAGGGTATTTCAATTCCAATAGGCCTTTCTGTAGATAATAAGTTAATCAATTTACAGTTCGGCGACGGTAAAGATGTTTACCATGCTTTAGTAGGGGGTGCAACAGGTAAAGGGAAAACAGTATTGTTACACGATATTATTCTCAATGGTGCAAAACTTTATTCACCCGATGAACTCCAATTTATACTAATGGATTACAAGGAGGGTACAGAATTTAAAGTATATACCGATTTGCCTCATCTTAAGGTTTTAACCATCTCGGGAGAAGTAGAGTTTGGGTTAAGTGTTTTTGAATATTTGAACGAGGAAATTACTCGACGGGGAGAACTATTTAAAAATGGAGGTGCAAGTGATTTTACTGCATATAAATTATCTGCTAAAGAACCATTGCCAAGATTAATGGTGATTATGGATGAGTTTCAGGTTCTTTTAGATCCCAAAAAAAGAGTCTCCTCTACAGTTAGTGCAATGCTAGAAGATATTACCAGGCGAGGACGGAGTTTTGGTATCAACTTAATCCTAAGTACACAATCACTTGGCGAGGTTGATATTTCATCGTCAACACTAGGTCAATTGGGCACGCGTGTTGCTTTTTCAATGCCAGAATACGATTGTTTAAAGATACTTCATATTGATAACGCTTTGCCCTCCGAGTTCACAAAAGCAGGGCAAGCTGTTTATAATACCAATCAGGGCAAGAAAGAAGGCAATATAACATTTCAGGCTGCTTTTATCGAAAAAGCGACTATACCAAAAGAGGTTAACGAAATTTGTACTCAAAGCAAATTTACTAGGAAAGGCGCATTTGTTTTTGACGGAACTCGTGATGCAAGAATTGAAGACAACAAAAGCCTTACTGAAAAGATAAATAGCAAAGCATTATCAAAAAACGACTTATATGCTGATGCATTCATAGGCGAGCCATTTTATCTTTCAAATGAGCATAACTTCATTCGTATTCGCAAACAGCAAGAGTCTAATATACTGATTATAGGTGATGATCCTGGAGGGGCAATTTCTATTGCTTGGAACACACTTCATCAAATTATGCTACAAAGTCATCCCAACTCAAAAGTAATCCTTTTCGACCTATTCCCTGTAGATAGTGGTTGGATTGGTAAGTTTAACAATATTGAGGCAGAGATTGTCCAAAATGTTACGTTTTACTCTAAAGCCAAACTATTGGAGAAAATTTTAGTTGAAATCAGAGAAGAGTTGGAACAACGATTTGAAGAAGAAGGCAGACCCGAAAGGATTATTTTATGTATAATGAACGCAAATTCTGTTCGCGACATACGAAAATCAGGTTATGACCTTTCTCCAATTGCAACAAACTTGGAGTCAATCATTAAGGATGGTCCAGAATATGGCATTCATACAATTCTGCATTTTCTGAATCGCAAATCATTTGATGAGGTTTTTGAGCGCAATACATATGATGAATTCGAAAACAAGATATTACTTAAGGGGCAAAATCCATCAGATTATGGCGCTAGCACTGATGAGACTACCTCTAAAGAATACATGGGGTTTGCAATTCACCCAAAGGCAAAGTATGAGGCCGATAAGTTTAAAATTTATAAACAATAAAAATTCACTATGACTAATATTGCTTATAAACAATACATTAGCGAGTTACAAAGAATATATTCAGAGCTTCAAAGTCAGGAAGATTTTGCCAATTTGCCCTATATAGGCGCAAAGAACGCCCAGAGTCAGCCCCACGGAAAAGGTAAAATGCGTTTTGAAGATGGATCTATATATGAAGGCTCCTTTTTTAATGGCCAAAAACATGGGAAAGGCTTTTTCTTAGCCCCAGATGGAAAAAAAATTGAGGAAGATTGGAAGCATGGGAGGTTAGTGTCAGGTAAAGGGAAAGTTGACCTTTCGGGGCAAGGTGAATATACTGGCGATTTGATAAATGGTAAAAGGAACGGTGATGGTACTATGGTTTATCCTGAAGGCCATGAATTTAAAAAGTATGATGGCAGTTGGGAAAATGATCTTTATAGTGGCGAAGGTTCTTTAACTTGGTCAAATGGTGATAAATATATAGGTAAATGGAAAGACGGGAAACGCCATGGTAAAGGATCTATGACGTTTTCGAAAAATAATAGTGAAGGGTACTTAAAATACGAAGGGAACTGGAAAGATAATCTGTTTAGTGATAAAGGTAAATTAACATGGCGAAATGGAGATGTTTATGATGGCGAATGGAAGAATGGCATTAGATTAAAGGGAAAAATGGTTTTTGGGAATAGTGATTACTATGAGGGCGAATTCAAAGATGATAAATTCGATGGAAAAGGAATATTTTTTTGGGCAGACGGGCAAAAATATGAAGGAGAATTTAAAGATAATATGAGGCATGGAAAGGGAGTATTATACAACGAAGAAGGTGGAAAGCGCTATGTTGGAGAGTGGTGCAATAACAAAAGAGAGGGAGAGGGTGTCCAATTTTATATAAATGGAGAGATATGGAAGAAGGGTGAATTTAAAAATGATAAACTATATAATGGTAAGTTATATGAAAGTGATTATAACGTTGAACTAGAAGGAGAATTTGATGAAGAGGAGTATCTTAAGAATGGAACATTTATTTGTGAGCGAGATTTTGTAGAAGTACATAATTACAGTTATACTAAAGGAGTATTATACGGTAACGGTGGTAATATTGTTTTTGAAGGAGAATTTAGGGGAAGTACAAAAGTTGATTTTGATCCTTTAGCTCACAATGGACAAGCTTATGGATTAGGGTTTCTTAATAAAACGGGAGAAATTAGAAATGGGGAATTAAATGGCTATGGTGAACAAAATTCGTCTCGATTTCTAGGTTCTATATCCTTTAGATATGGTGGTTACAAAAGAAATGAAGTCCCTGAAAAAATAGCAGGATACTATTCGAATGGTGAGGTTGATGGATCCTGTAAGCTTTATTTCCCCTGCGGTTTTGTACTTGAAGCAACTGGGGATGGTACTGGAAGTTTTTCTTACCGACTTCCACCTGAAAATCAACCGTAAGTTATAATTTGTAAACCTAAATTATTTTTCTACATATTACTTTAACATTAAAACTTTTAAGCAATGGGAACATATAATGGCAATAGGAACGAAAAAGGTTTAGCTCATGGCAAGGGAACAATTACTTATGACGATGGAGAAAAGTACGAAGGCGAATGGAAAGAGGGTAATCGCCATGGCAAGGGAACATATACCTTTGAAACTGGATACGATGGACTTATTAGGTTTGAGGGTGAGTGGCAAGAAAACAAACCATTTGCAGGTGTTTTTACCTTTTCTAACAATGGAACTATTAGCGGAGAATTTACTGGATATCATTACAACGAAGGAAATGGCAAAATTGACTTGAAAGATGGACGAATTTTCGAAGGGAAATGGAGTGGGCTAGATTTAATTCTTACAGATAATGATAATGATTGTTTCTTAACTCCAAGACTTAACAGTTGTTTTATTGCTCAAGCATTCGAAAGCGAAAAATCGATTGGCGAACACCTTTTTGTTGCCGAGAGCAACAAATATCCCTACCGGGTGATACAGGCTGACAAACAGATACATGAACTTATCGCCGCTACCAAGTTTGACGAAGCTTTGCTTAAAGTTGAAGAAGTGAAAAACTTATACCTGAAAGACCTTTGCGCAGACGACCCGTGCATACTTTTTATTGCCAATCTCGTTGAAACCATAAAGGAGTGTAAAAGGGTTAAACTGCAGGAGGATATTCTATCAACTTTTGGCCAAGGGCAACCATCGCCCAAAACCGAACCAAAACCTAAAACAGATGACGATTTTGACGACTTCGCTTAGTTACAGTTTTCTGAGGCAATCTGAGCCTATTCGTTGACTGATTTGCGATAAAAATATTTAACAATAATAAAAGCAAACAATAATGGCAAATACAATACATGTAGATCCGATAAGAATTGATGAGATTATTCGTCGGATGAACCAGATGGCTAACGATATTCGCGAAAAAGAAAAAAGTATGAAGGGGTACCTTAACAATACAGTTCCCCAATTCTGGAAGGATGCTCATTACAAGGCATTAATGGAGATATACGATGATTTTAGTAAGAAAATTCAGCGTACCCTTATCGATGCCGATCAGGTTATAATTCCCCACCTGCGCAACGTAAAAAAGGCTGCAGAAGAGTATAATAAATCAGTTCGTAGATAAATTCAATTAAATTCCTGTAATTATGAGCAACTACAAACAAATTGGCGTCCTTACATTAGAAGGAAAAGTAACTGTTAGTGACAATATGGTTTTTCACTTAAAAGGCAATGGTTACCAGTCATTATATTTGAACGAGCAAAATCTCAGATTAGAAGGTAGTGATATAATTAACCTTTCTAAAACAAATTTCTTTTTTGATGATCATCATATTGATTTGAATTTACTTAAAGAATTTTTAAACGGCGGGAAAAACCGTATAGATTGCATGATATCATTAGGTTACGATTTTCAAATCATCAAAAAAGTATCTTCATGGTATATGTACGATAAAACTAGATTAGCTTCTAATATACGTGCGTTAAAGCAAATATTAGTAGATAATCCAGATCTTACTAATGAAATAGAGTTTAATATAATAATGAGGCTTGCTAAGGATTATTGCGTATTAAATAATTGTTATGAACCCCAGGTATCTGATAGTCCGTTTCCCTTATATATTTATTATGATAATCATTTTTCAGGACCTATTGAGGAAGTTAAAATTTTATTGGAAGACAATCCTGATACATACCAAGAAATAAAAGAAAAAATTGTTAAAGCAAGGTGTATCATAGACGATATTAAAACGGCATTGTGCAGTGATAATGCTACTGATCAACTAATTAACTCTTTAAAAAACGATAAGGAAGAGGTTCGAAAATATGTTGCAATAGAACTAGGAAGAATTGGAGACAATAAGGCTGTTGGGCCATTAATTGATGCTCTAACAAACCTTGAATATTCTAGTGTGATAAAATGGGCAGCATGGGCACTAGGAGAAATTGGAAATGAGCAAGCGGTAGAACCCTTAATTTGGATTCTAGAGAAAGATTATGATGATTTTTCAGTTAGGTCTCAAGCAGCAAGGGCATTGGGGAAGATTAAAGACAAGAGGGCTGTCGAACCTCTAATTGCTACAATTGATCCCGAATTAATTCATGATTATATGGATGAATTAGAAATAGAATATTTCAATTCTGCTATTATAGCTTTAGGTGAATTGAGGGACAAGAGAGCTTTAGAGCTATTTAAAGCAATATTAGATATAAGTGAAAATGTTGATGTTATTGCTGATGTAACTCAAGATGTTTTGGATAATTCTTTTAAAATTGAATATTAAAACAAATCTTATGGAATTATCAAAACACCTTAATCTTAATAATGCAGGTACAATCTATTTAAACGACTTAGGCAAAGCAATTACTAAAGTTGAGAGCCGATATTGCACTTGGGAATATACTAGCAAAAAGTATCTTCAAAAAATTGAACGTGTGTTTGCCTACGAGTTGTACCACCAGTATCGTATTATAATTGAAAAGAATAAGAATCGTTATGCAAATCTAAGGCTCGATGGTGAAATACAGAAGCAGTTTTCAAATAATATCAATAGCTGTGGTACAAATTACAATTTTGAACAAGCTAGGTTTGCCCCGGATATGGTTGTTCATTTGGGACAAATAGATAGAAATTCACAAAACCAAAAACTAATTGTAGAGATTAAGATTAGGACTATTGAGAAAAAAGAGTTAGCAAAAACAATACTAAAGTTTAACCATTATATACGCGAATTAAATTTCCAGTATGCTGTTTTCCTTTCGGTAAACACAACATTAATAAGTGTTGCAAAGAAACTTAAAGAAATATTTGACACTAACAAGGCTGGAGAGTGTAGTGCAAACTTCAAAAGGATAATTATTGTTTGTTACAAAGATCAGAAAATTGATGCCAAATCATTATATCAGATTTTGAATTAACACTTATCCTAAATATTATTTTTTTTCGTTAAAGAGTTATGCCAGAAAACAAAGAACCCGATTCGTTTAAGGATATAGTTTCGCAGCTCTACGCTTGTCTTAAGGTGGCCAAAAAGGACGAAAGCATAGCAATGCTAGGCCGATTAAAGAATTCGAGTTCAAAAATCTATGACCGAATTGACCAACTTAAAAAGTATTTTAGTTCGAGCCTTGAGTCTAAACACATAGATGAGATAATGGAGCTAACCAAAAACATAAGCTACCTGGTTAAGTTGGAAAAGGATATTAACCGTAAACTTCAGGAGTTTAGTCAAACAGAGTAATGTAAAATTATTGACATTATGAAAGAGGCTTACGAAGATAAGGTGGTATATCCTTCAGTTAAAATTAACAATCAGGTTTGGATGGCTGAAAACCTTAATCTTGCCCATTTCCGCAATGGCGAGCCAATTCCCGAGGTAAGAAGTGAGGAGGAGTGGTTACAGGCCGGAGAGCAGGGCAAACCCGCTTGGTGCTACTACGATAACGACCCTGAAAACGGTAAGAAATACGGTAAACTCTACAATTACTTTGCAGTTACCGACCCTCGAGGCCTTGCTCCTGATGGCTGGCATGTTGGTTCCTACAAAGAGTGGATGGAATTGGTTGAATCCGTTGAATTACACAAGGGGGCTGGCGGTGGGCTCAAAAGCAAAACTGGGTGGGAAGAGAATGGTAATGGGGCTGATAAATTTGGCTTCTCGGCTCTTCCAGCGGGCAAACGTACTCCAGGGGGAGGCTTTGCCTACATTGGTTTCGAGGGTCGCTGGTGGTCGTCTACGTGGCGCCGTCTATTGATTTTAGACGAAGTAGATGAAATGGTATGCGGGGACCACAATAGTGAAGCTTATGGCTTTTCTGTCCGTTGCGTTAAGGATATTGAATGATAATTTTGTGCCATTAATGGTTGCGCCATTTAGCGCACTGTTGTTTACTATATAATAGTAAAGGGAGATTCAAATGAAATAAACATTCATTGCTTTGTTATATATCAAAATATCAAAACAATAGATTTATGAAAACAAAAATAGATTTAAGTTTTCTTCACAACCTCAAAGGGAGAAGGGTTCTGCTTTACGTTTCCTCATCCAAAACTCAAAGCCATTACATGGATTTGCCATTCGATTATGTTATCCTTAACAGTAAAAATTTCCCAAGAAGAGATGGAATCCAACTAATTAAGAATAAAATTATTGAAATGCCATTCGACAATAACATGGCGTTAAGGGTACTTAAGAATGCCGGGGTGAAAATTCAGTGTTTTGTTGCATTGCAGGACGGTTGTAACGAAGGTGGTAACTACGAGTGTGTTAATACTCCCCAATTCTTCGGAAGGCTTAGCCCTATTCTCGATGATAAAGTACTGTACATTACAAACCATTGGGATTTTAATCGCACTGGCATAGGGATTAATAATGTGGTTAGTAGCATAGGCTTTCTTAGCACACACTATAAAAAGGTGGAGCTAACGGATGATTTTCCAAAAATTGAAAACACAGTTCGCCTCTGCGAACATATTAAGGACGAAGAGCATAGAGTTGATGTACCCATTGAACGGGTTGATCCCAAAACTGCGGAAGGAAAGGTTGGTACTATTACCATAAAGGTTAGCCACAGCTCAGTTTGGGATTACGAGGATGATTTCGACTGCCTAATACACCCGCCACTTGCTAGTGAGAACCAGTACCTAATAGATATAAAAGATAGGCAATACAGGCTTTTAAATGAATATGAAAATAATCCTGAGAAAATCCTGCATGATGCAAATGAGAATAAATGGAGCAGCATTGGTCTGGTTCCTTTTTTTGGTTCGAGGTATAATCAGTTTTTAGATTTATGCGAGCAATGGAATAAACCATACCCCAAAAAACTTCATTTTTGCCATATGGAAGAGAGGGATTTAAGTGAGGTAAGAAAAAGAATATCTGGTTGATGCACAATTTTTTTTTAAAAAAATACAATATGAATACACCCAAAGAAATCAACAACATCAATGATATATTAAAGAAGATCATTGATGAAAACATAACCGAATTCAAAAAATCTGGTGAGTTTAAAGTGCGCACTGCTTATGGGTCCGATAAGTTCTATCTCGACAGGGTTGAGGGTAGTTACCATATGTCGTTGCAAAGTTTAATACATTACATAATGTACTTTGAGGGCATATACAAGGAGATTCTTAATAAGAAGCAATACGCTGAACTTGAAATAATGATTAAAGAGTCGCCCGAAGGGATATACTTTCCTAATATAGATTTTGAAAGCGATGACTATGCTGAAGCAGAAGAAATGCATGAAAGACTTGATATGGTGTATTACAGTTGTATTAAATATGTGGGCGAATACCTTCTTAATAATGGATTTGAAGTTCAACATATTTTCCAAGATTTTATAGATATTGAAGATATTGCAGGTGAACCAGAAGAAAATGCATACAATAGAGTTGAAGTAATTAATGAAATAAAAATGTGGGCAGGAGCCTTAGAGCAATTTTCTGATGTTATAAAGGATGACAAGGAAGTTGTGTTAACCGCAGTAAAGAAAATTAGTTGGACGTTGGAGTTTGCATCAGATAGGTTAAAGGACGATAAAGATGTTGTACTAGCATCAATAAAAGAATACGAACATGGATTAAAGTTCGCATCTGAAAGGCTAAGGGATGACGACAAGATTATAATGAAAGCAATAAAAAAACATTGCGGAATGAAATTCGCTTCCGAGCGATTAAAGGATAATGACGAGTTTGTTTTCAATGCAACTCGAATAAACGATTATTGTTTTAAGGATGCCTCTGAAAGACTAAAAAATAATAAAAATTATATTTTAAAAGTATTAAAAGAAGTCCCAGATGTATGGCGGCATGTCTCAGACGAAATAAAAAGTGATAACGAATTTACTTTTATAGCATTTAAAGTAAATAATAATATTGTAAAAAGTTTTTTAAAAAAGCAGCGTAATAATTTACGATTTATGCTCCGAATATTCAATGAAAATGGCTTAACTCTTGAATATGCATCTGATAAAATAAAGGATAAGGCTGAGGCAGTATTTGTTGCAATAAAAAACTGTGGCTTAGCTTTACAATTCGCCTCCGAAAGGCTTTGTGACGATTATGATATTGTTATGGAAGCTGTAAAGCAGCATGGATGGGCATTACGGTGTGCCTCGGATAGGTTAACAAAAGATGCTGAAATAGTTAAAACTGCTGTTAAAAATCATGGAATTGCCATACTTTATGCATCAGAAGAACTGATTAATGATAATAATTTTACTAAATATTTAAAAGACGATAGGGATTTGCTAAAGTTTGCTGTAAGAAAGTGGCCTAATGCCCTGAATTTTGCATCGGATAAACTTAGAGCTGATCGTGAGATAGTTTTGGCTGCTGTAAAAGTATTTGGTGAAGCATTGAGGTATGTTTCAGATGAACTAAGAAGTGATAAGGAAATAGTGTATTTAGCATTAAGGCAGAACATTAAAGCACTGGACTATATAGCTGAAGAACTTCGTTACGATTTAGATATAATTAGACTTGTAAATTATCGTTTAGAATATATAAAAACAGCATTAGATTCGTTACAGTGCAATAGTAAGATTCTTAAAAAATCTTTATCGAACAATACTTTAAAGATAATTAATGATAGCCACATAACTTCTTCTTTTAAATTATCTGATGAAAAAATAATTAAATACCTTTCGCTTGAAACGAGTGCTGAATATCAAAAAATTTGGAAATTTAATATTCGTGGCAACGGTTTCTTTGAAATCCATCATAATGAGCCACTAAAGGAACAATTGTTAAGTTTTCGAGGAATGGATATTGACCCTGAACATCTTAAGAAAGTGAATTTCAAGCAAATTATACTTGGTATTAATGAAAAATACAAAACAAATTTTAAGCCCAATTATAACGATTGTTTTGGTGATTACACTCCTATGGTTTTAAAAGAAATTTTAGTTGTAATTGCTGATATTATTAATAAGGAATACGATTGTTGTAAAAATGGTATTTATTGTACTGAAAACTCTCATGTTTATGATGTTTTTAGCACTGCGCAATATGGCAATTTTGAACAGTTAAAACTCATTAGCAATTATCTAGACTATTTGTACGAATATTTTGGTGAGCGTGATATGTCCGACGATTTAAATTATTATGAAATTATTTATTCATTCATAAACAAATCTAATAAAAATGTTTCGTTTGCTATCGAATATAATTTATACAGAGAACCTTATATAGTAGTGGAAAATAGACAAGCATTAGTGAATAAATTAAAAGCACATTTTGATACTGAAACCAGATTGGAAAAAGCAATTTATGATTTCCGACAATATATTATAAATAACACAGATAAAAAATCTATTCAATCAGTATGGGAGGATATTTTACAAAAATTTAACATTCCTAAAGGGGCGGTTGAATTGGGTAATGAAATCATGTTGTCGCATGGTGTATTTTATCCCAACTCCATAATACCAATAAACGAACTTACTAGTAGCCTTGTCCCTGTAAAGGGGGGTACTTTTTTAATGGGTGCAGATAAAATAAAACGTGACTACAATGAAAAGAAAATACGTGAAGTAACAATCAGTGATTTTTTCGTTGCAAGGGACTTAGTAACTAGGGCTCAATGGGAAGCCGTTATGGGATATAGTCATGGAAATGAACTTGGCTTATCTGCTGATATGCCAGAGATAAATGTCACTTGGAAAGACACAGAGATATTTTTAAAAAGGTTAAATTATTTGACCGGTAAAAATTATCGGATTTTATCTGAAGCTGAATGGGAGTTCATAGTCCGAAGAGATAATGAAAAAAAGTCAGGGAAAAACATCTTTTCGAAAGCAATTAGGTTTAAGAATAGAGATTTTTTAGACTGGTGTACTGATTTTTATTATAATCTTAAGAAAGATTCCAAAATAAAAATAGTGAAAGGTGTTCTTAGAGCTAGGAGCAATTACTTCCCAATAACTAGGAGATATTGTGGTTTTGATTCAGATACAATATTATTTAGTAAACCTTACTGTTTTCGTATAGCTGCAGATAAAAAGTAAATCTTCGGGTTTAAATACCTATTACACTATTGTCCCATTAAAATTGGGACGTAATTAAGAATTATACAAATTTGGCTCATTAAGCCTTAAATGTTCTTTATCATTTTGAAATTTAGTTCTCTCAGGTAGGTCTCGAAGATGAGTTTTATCTGTTAGAGAAATATTCAATATCTGCAAAACCTCATATGTAATTCTGTCAAGTTGCATGTTTTTCTGGACAATTACCACTATGCAGTGATGCATATGCATCAGATTAATCTGATGCAAAACTAAAAATTTAAGTCCGTTTGCTCAGGGAGTACGCGTAATTAACTAAATTTCAAATACATCAAAGAGTTTTTTTTAATTTTAATGGGACAGTAATGATTTTAAACAACAATTTAAAAACCATAGCAACATATGATAAAATCAGAAAAACCTGCCGAACTCAAAGAAATGGTTGATCAAATCATTTCAAATATAAACACCTATAGCAATCAAGATATTTGTAATATGTTAGAGGCAGTTGATAAGAGTCTTATTTTAGTTGCTGGTGATACTAAAAAGTTCAAGAAGGAATTTAGTTCTACGTTAGATGCAAAGTATATTGATCAATTAATTGATATAACATTAACAAAAAGCCACCTATTAAAGCTTAAGAACGCAGCAAGCAAAAGAAACACTAATACGTAGGTTTTAAGGTGCTCATTAGTTTTCTTTTGTATTTCGCAAATAGTATAGCAAAATATATATAATATTATTAACGCTCTTTATAATTAAGCCTGGTAGTAGTTACAGTTAAAATCATTTCGAGTAATGAGAATATCCAACCCATCACAAGAGGCTGTTCACGAGAAGGTAATCGATATCTTTTGCAAAACCCTTGGTGATATTCATAATATCAAGTTTTTTAGCTGGCTTTACAGCTGCACCTACATTATGAGCCCCGAGATTTCGGTTTATCGTCGTTTAACCGATGTGCCTTTTGATCTATGGAAGGATGTTCGCTACCTTTTTTTCGACGATGAATCGATGCAGCTGGTTGACGAGGAGGAGTTGGCTAGTTACCCCAGTTTCTTTTACTCCGATCATCCATTGAAAGATCTTTACAAAGATTTTTTTGGCAAGGAGTTTATTATGAATATGATAGATAGTGGCAGAGATCCATACGAAACATACATTGGTGTAATTGACTTAAAAAATGAGGTTTATCTTAGGGTAAACGGTAAGGGCGATACTTATATATACAACCCCAATAATCTGGAGGATGTCGATCCGGTTTGGAATAGAAGATGGTATGTTAATAGCACTAAATGAATCAAAATGAAAATAATAGTTGAAATTGCTAATTCTGAGGGGCCACATTTGGCAATTGCTGAACAAAATGGTAGGTTTTACTTAATGATAAAGCAAAATGATAATAACGATTGCTCCTACTTTCCTATTACAACGGAGGTGCTAGAACAGTTTCTAGATGGAAAGATTACAGTAAGGGAAATGTTGCCCACACACAATTCGTTTATTCACATCGATAATTATTACGAAGAGGTAAGGCGGAGTGCTTGGATTGAACCAAAGGAGAAAATTTTAAATAGCATAGAACACATTAACTTTAAAAAGTAATATACAATGAACATCAGAGAACTATTAAAAGCAAAGCCGAAAGCGGAAATATTAAAAGTGCTAGAAGAGAACTCGCTTAATTCGCAACTACTCCAGCTTATCAAGGAGAATGATAAAGCTTACGATAAGTTTTTGTTGGTTTTAGGTGAAATACAAAAACCATCTGAAGAGGTTGTAGTTGACTTAAATGATATGTTTTTAAAAGATTCAAATTTCTTAGAGAAGCAGTAAGGTTTATTTCTATTAAATTCATTATTCCCCTGCTGGGAGGTTGATTGCTGATAATTTTTTAAAAAAAGGTAAACATAGTTTTATCCATTTCCATAAATTGCCTCAATTATTGCATAAGCAACAATAGAGATTGTGATGCCAATGCCATTAGCCCATTTTAACTTTTTCTTAAAAACATCCCATTGCGGGTTAAAGAAATAATCGGAAACAGAAATTACCATACCTTCGCTAATGCCATATGCAATTAGAAAGCCCATAAAACCAAATAATGGTATAGTCCCCAACAGAAAGTTGCTATTAGCAATGAAAAATATAGCCGCTGCAATCCAAATACCAATATTTACAATAAATGCAATACCTGTTATTAATCTCATAATTAATTGGTTGTTTACAAAGAATAAATTTACGATTTTTCAAGTTTAAATTCCATTTTGTATGAAACCTATATATTATTTGGACTTAATTAACATTTAGTCAATGCGCTGTAAATAGTTTGAAATACTTTTCATTTTAATTGCTTAATCCATTTTCTAGTATTTAAGCAAGTCTTACAATGTTTCTATGTATCCTTCGGGATGCATTATGTCATCTTAAATTTTACTACCCTCAAATAAAACCCTGTAACCCCAGGTGTGATTTCTAAGCCGTTTATGTTACAACCAAATCGAATCTGCAGTGGTGCTTGCGTTTTTTTCTCCTGTCTAGCGGCGCACAAGCACTTTTTGGCCTTTAATGAATTTGGGCAATGTTGTCAAGAGTAAGGATAGTTAAAATGGTAAGTCTCTATTATCATTATACTCAAAACCTAGTTGTTCTAAATATTCAAGAAATTCTCGATCATTTTGTAGATTGGGCGAAGCATAGTCAATAGCGTACTTTCTGTTTTTAACCGCTTCAATAACAACACCTTTATCATTCTTTAATTCATCCGAAACATACTGGAGTGCAAATCCGTTTTCTTTTACAGCTTCAATAGCAATTGATTTGTCATTCTTGAGTTTTTCCGAGGCTAATCTTATGGCTTCACCATTAACACGAACGACACTATGTATAAAATCTTTATCATTCAAAAGTTTGGGTTCTGCATATTTAAGAACCCCTCCATCTTTTTGTATTGCCAAGAGTAAAAGTTCTTTATCGGTTACAGGCTTTCCAATATTCTTAATTATTCTTGGTTTAACAGATACGCATAGTTTAATAATTTCCATATCTTTCTTAAAACTATCGTTCAAATAATCGTATAAACTTTTATTCCTACTCTTACGGTTAATTAATTCTATTACAAACTCCTTATTGCTTTGCAACCTGTGAGAAAGTAATGTAAAAGCAAGAACATTTGAGTCAACTGCATATATGGCAAGCTCTTCGTCATCCGAGTAATGCTCTGCAAGATATCTATAGTAATATTCATTTTTTGCAAGTTCCTTAATTACATCATTGCGGGTAAGGTTTTGCGGAGGATAGTTCTCAGGTATGGGAAATTCGCCAAGTGAAAACATTTCAGGTATTAAATCCCTATTTCTGATTGATGGGAAATCGGAGGGCGAGTCAAATGGGCCAAAAATTTCTCCATCACAATCATCTAGGTATTGTCCATTATACCTATACAAATGCCAGATGCCTCCATCGTTTTTAGAGAATCTTAGCAGTACCAAGCCATCTGTGCCAAGATCAATATCATGGCAGTATTCTTCAAGCTGATAGCCATTAGAATCAAACAATATACTAATTTGACTTTCAAAACACTCCATTTCGATTAGACCACCGTAATCGAAAGAAACCTGTATTACACTTGTAAATATTATAGGAATTGATTTATAATCATTTGATGAATAATTTATCTGTTCATAATCCTTTTTGAAGTAGAATATCTCATCTGGTATAAACCTCGGTTGAAAGTGTATATTTTCAATGCCAGTAAAATCCTTTATGTCTTCGTATTCTTCATCAGTGGTTTTGTCATTTAAAAGGTTCTCAATATCTTGAATTTCTAATTGGTTTAAATCCCAATCATTTTGGTTATCGCTTAACGAAGGGAATTTCTCCTTCATTTTTTCAATAATAACATCGGAAAGTCCAAATCGTGAGTTTATTATTTGATACAGGTAAGCTCGTACCTCAATAGGTTCAGGTTTTTTGCGGATAAGATTGAAGTCTATCATAAATATGAATTTCTTGAAGTTTATTAATTAATAAAGACAAAAATAATCATTAACATTTTAATTGCATTAAAATTAACCTTGCCATAGAATTGCTCCTAACTATGTTTTATTATATTTTTTAAATATATCAAACATTATCATGATTGTAAAGCCTTTTTTATGTTACTACACTCTTTATTAACGATAACCTATTCACCAAAAATGAAAATTAAAATAACATTTATAGAGACTTGTATAATTAGTCAGTTTGTGAGTGATGCATTATTATTAAAAGTGTATCACATTAAATATTTCTTTAACTATATGTTCTTATCATAAATTTTTCGTAATCCTCAGGCGTGTTAATGTTCAAAAGAATCTCGGGTTGATTAAAGGGCACTCTAATTCCGTTGAACTCGGCAAGAACCTCTCTAAAATCAGTAAAACTATTTTCAACGCTCAAAATTCGATTAATAATCTTTGAGTTGATTAGCAAAGGATGTCCGCCTTTTTTATTGTATTCTGGGAGGGCATAATCAAAATTTCCAATTCTTGCTGTAAGAGCTTTAAGGAGGTCAGATGATAGGTATGGATTGTCGATATTATGAACAAAGCAGAAGTCGACAGATGAAAGTTTTTTTAATCCGCATTGCAAAGAGTAGCTCCTTCCGAGGTCCAACCTACTATTCACAGCATAGCTAATATTTTGAGAGTTAAGTTGGGGAGCAAGTTTGATATAATCCTGTTCATTGATTACAAGTACGGTTTCGCATCCAAATTCTTTAAATTTTTCAACCAAGGAAGTATAGAAATAATCACCATCTGGCATCTTTAGCTGCCATTTGGGTAACCCCATTCTGCTTCCTTTTCCTGCTGCCAGAATTACTGCGCCTATTGGCATTGTATATTGATTTAATTGGAATAAATCTAGTTAAGAATACCGTGAATTATTCAATTGTAAAGGTATAAAAACGAATTTTAATAACCTTTTTCGTATTTTTGATTCCTTTTCACCAATTCGAAATTTTTATGACTGATCGATTTGTACCTATTGCTCTTCCTGTACTCTTTAAGAAAATAATTTCGCAGCTAAATGCTGGTCACTATTTTGGAATCCAAAGTGAATTGTTTTATTCTCCCAACGATAGAAAGTTAGAAACTGAAAGGTTTGGCCAAACTTTAGGAACCCCCGTTGGACCAGCGGCTGGCCCTCACACTCAATTATCGCAAAATATTGTGGGTGCTTGGCTGTGCGGCGCTCGTTATATAGAACTTAAAACTATTCAGACTCTCGATGAGTTAGACGTTTCAAAACCATGTATTGATATACAGGATGAAGGTTACAACTGCGAATGGTCACAAGAGCTTCGCATTCCCCAGTCGTTTGAGCAGTATCTCGATGCGTGGATCACAATTCATCTTTTGGAAAAACACTTAAAATGGGAGGGCGCTGCTCAAAAGACCATTTTTAACATGAGCGTTGGGTATAACCTTGAGGGAATCCTAAAACCTAATGTGCAGTGGTTCTTCGATAAAATGAACAATTGCGAGGTTGAACTTAAGGCAAAGGTTGATGAGCTGGCTAAAGATTTTCCTTGGGTTAAGGATGTTATTATTCCAAGCCAAATATCTAATAACATCACTTTAAGCACAATGCACGGTTGCCCACCCGATGAAATTGAGAAGATTGGAATGTACCTTATTAAAGAGAGAGAATTACATACCGTAATCAAGCTGAATCCCACTTTACTCGGTCCAGAAAAAGTGAGGGGGATACTAAATGAAGCAATGGGATTCAAAACCCCTATTCCCGATCAGGCTTTTGAGCACGATCTGAAATACCCCGATGCTATCAATATCATAAATAATCTTCAGCAAGCTGCTCAAGAAAGGAGTGTTTTCTTTGGATTAAAATTAACCAACACCCTTGAGAGTAATAATTTCCGTAATGTATTTGGTGAGGATCAGAAGCAGATGTACATGAGCGGAAAGGCTCTGCATCCTTTGGCTGTGAATGTTGCTGCCAAGGTGCGGGCCGATTTTCCTGATATCGATATATCATTCTCTGCAGGCGCCGATTGTTTTAATATTCACGAGCTGTTGGCTTGTAATTTAAGTCCGGTTACTGTTTCATCAGATCTTTTAAAACCCGGCGGATATGGTCGACTTTCCCAATATTTGAGCAACTTGTCAGCCGTTTTGGATGAAAGAGGTTTTGCAAGTATTAAAGATCTTATCCCTGAAAATCCAAAGGAAAAATTAAAGAGTTACAGCAATAAAGTAGTTGATAATCTAAGGCTTAAAAAGTCGTTGCGAGAACCAAATATCAAAACTTTACGACCGCTTAATAACTTCGATTGCATCCATGCACCCTGCATGAGCACTTGCCCCGACAATCAGAATATCCCCGGTTACATGCACTATGTAGCCAATGGCGATTGGCAAAAGGCTTTTGAGGTGATTATGCAAACCAACCCTTTCCCATCGGTTACCGGAACGGTTTGCGATCACGAGTGCCAAACAAAATGTACTCGCATTCATTATGATGATGCGTTGGCTATTAGGGAGATAAAGCGATATGTGGCCAGTTTTGAGCACGATGAGAGTTTCATAAAAGCCATTCCTTACAATGGGTTGGAGGCTGCAATAATTGGTGCTGGTCCCGCTGGTTTATCGTGTGCTTGGTACTTAAGGCTGGCTGGATTTAAGGTTACTGTCTACGAGGAACGCCCCTCAGCCGGTGGTATGGTACAGCAGGTTATTCCATCATTCCGACTTTCATCTAATGCCATCGAAAGCGATATACAAAGAATTCGAAGCTTAGGTGTGGAAATTCTTTATAACACTCCAGTTGATAAGCCACTATTTGAAAAGTTAAAGGCATCGGGTAATTATATTTTTGCTGCCATTGGTGCTGGAAATATGCGTAAACTCGATATTCCAGGTGAGAATGCTGATGGAGTTGAGGATCCACTTGAATTTCTGGCTGCTTTCAAGAATAATCCAAACAAAAAGTTAGAGGCTCAAAATATAATCATACTTGGTGGCGGAAACACCGCCATGGATGTTGCTCGGATTGCTCGAAAATACGCAAATCAAACCGCAAAGGTTAGCATTGTTTATCGCCGCACCATTCACGATATGCCTGCCAGCGCCGAGGAGATAATGGCTGCAATGCACGAGGGCATTGAGGTGAAGGAACTTATTTCACCTGTTGAGATTTTATCAAAAGATAATAAGGTTATTGCCCTGAGGTGCAACCGAATGCAGGTAACTGGCATTGATGATAGTGGTCGACAAAAGGTTAGTCCGATTGAAGGGAGTGAGTTTGAGATGCCAACCGATATGATAATACCAGCAGTTGGACAGCTAATTATTTGGCCTTTTGCCGATAAAGATTCTATGAAGGCCGATTCAAATGGTTTTAGTACTAAGCTTGATAAAGTTTATGTTGGTGGCGATGCAAGAGCAGGGGCCTCAAATATCATATCTGCCATTGCCGATGGGAGAATGGCTGCTGAAGCCATTATCGCAAAAGCGGGAAAAATTCTTGATGCTAAACCCAATGAGATAAATGGTAAAGCAGCGGCAAAAGATCTTCTGGTTAAAAAGGGTAAGCGTGAGTTAAGCTACATTAATCCACCATCTGTTGATGGTCACCATAAAATTATACAGAATCATGAGCAGGCCATGCAGGAGGCTGAGCGTTGCTTGCTTTGCGATGAGGTTTGTAATATCTGCGTTAGTGTTTGCCCAAACTTTGCTAACCAGAGCTACGAAATTGAACCCGTGAGTTACAAAACACAAGTAGCTACTCAAGATAGTAACGGGAATATTGTGTTGACAGATGGAAAGCCTTTTGAAATAAAACAAAAACATCAGATATACAATATCGCCGATTTTTGTAATGAGTGCGGTAACTGTCGCACTTTCTGCCCAACCATGGGGGCTCCCTATAAAGACAAACCAAAAATTCACCTAAGCGAAGAGAGTTGGAAAACAGCAAAAGAGGGTTTTCATTTATTCAACAATGGGAATGAGAAGGGAATTGAGTATAAATCAAAAGAGAATTTGCTGCATAAACTCTACAAAGTAAATGGGAATAAGAATTACACATTCGAAACTTCGGAGGTTGTTGCTGAGTTAAACCCAAACAGTTTAAGTGTTGAAAATATTAGTTTTAAAACTAAAGGTGAGAAAAGTATCTATTTGGAAAATGCTGCCCTTATGCATATATTGCTCACCCATTGCTTCGAATATTAATCCATTATTTTATATGATTTGCGGAGGATTATTTCACTTCGCCATAATTAACAATTTAAGTATTATCTCATATGATAGATCTAATTACAAAGGTGTACGACCAACAAACTCGTGCCAAAGCCATTCAACGTTTCCGTGAAAAAGGTATTATTCTGCCCACATTTGCTCAAATGCGTAATCCTGAGCTTATTCCTCAAGAAATTAAAGATAAACTCAAAAATATTGGATTATGGGATCTCGATCCGCTTAACCTATTTCGAATTACCTGGAAAAACGAACCCGTTGAGAAAGGCGGTGGATTTGGTAAGGTGAACTACATTGAGTTGCCTTCGGAGCTTACCGGTGTTAAAGCAAAAATTGTTTTGGTTGTGGGCAAATGGTTCCCAACCGGAGCACATAAAGTTGGTGCGGCATACGGTTGCCTTGCTCCTCGCATTATCAGTGGACAGTTTGATCCTACTAAACATAAGGCTGTTTGGCCATCAACTGGCAATTACTGTCGTGGTGGTGCATTCGACTCATACTTAATGGGTTGTGAGGCTGTTGCCATTCTTCCTGAGGAGATGAGCCGCGAGCGATTCGAATGGCTTAAGGAGATTGGTGCTGAGATTTTTGCAACTCCTGGTTGCGAGTCGAACGTTAAGGAGATTTACGATAAATGCTGGGAACTTCGTCGTACCGAGCCCGATTATGTTATTCTTAATCAGTTCGATGAGTTTGGAAATCCTATTTGGCATTACCATGTTACTGGTCCTGCTTTGGAAGAGACTTTCGAATACATAAAATCTCCCAAATCGAAATTAGTAGCATATGTTTCTAACACTGGTTCTGCGGGAACAATTGCAGCAGGTGATTATCTTCTCACAAAATTCCCTACTATCAAAATAGTTGCATCGGAAGCACTTCAATGCCCTACTATACTTCAGAATGGATTTGGTGGACATCGAATTGAAGGGATTGGCGATAAGCATGTACCCTGGGTGCATAACGTTCGTAATACCGATTTGATAACTGCAATCGACGATGAGGACTGCATGCGTGTTATGCGCTTGTTCAATGAGCCCGAAGGCAAAAAGTTTCTAATCGATTCTGGAATGAACCCCGATATGGTTAACGACTTGCATCTTTTGGGAATATCATCTATTGCCAATCTTTTATCGGCAATTAAAACTGCAAAATACTTTGAGTACACCGAGGATGATGTAATCCTTAGCCTAGCCACCGATAGTATGGAGATGTACTTTTCGAGAATGGAGGAGGAGCATCATGCAAGAGGACAATATGCTACTATTCAGGCTGCTCGCGATTTCGACAGATGTTTACTTGGTCAGGGTATCGATCATCTCAAAGAATTAACTTATACCGATCGTAAGGCAATTCATAATTTGAAGTATTTCACTTGGGTTGAGCAGCAGGAAAAGGATGTTCAGGACTTGAATCGCCTTTGGTACGATCGTGAAATTTGGTCGCAGCTTTTCAATCAGGTTGATAAATGGGACGAGATGATTGAGGAGTTTAACGCTGAGGTGAGGAAAGGATAGTAAAAATCAATGTAAAATTAGCATTGATTTATAGATACTTAATGGATTATTGGTTTAAAAGATTCTATCCCCATGGCAAATTCTTTCACACTTGTTTGCAACGATTGTGGGCATAGCTTGCCACAATCAACTTTTAGCTATCTGTGTCCCAAATGCGAAAGCAAGCAGAACCCTAATAGCCCGCCAATGGGCGTGTTTAAAACTGTTTATCCTTATCTTGAGATTCGAGAAAAATATCAGCAAAATGATCTCTTCAGAAGTTTGAAAGAGAGACAATTCATTGATCTGTTACCAATTTCTAACGCCGAAAGCCTTGGACCACTTAAGGTTGGAAATACTCCTTTGTACTCCTTCACTTTAGAATCTACAAGGGGAAATAAGATTGCCTTTTATTTAAAAGACGATTCGCAGAACCCAACCTTTTCGTTTAAAGATAGGGCATCGCAGCTTGTATCGGCCTATGCAAAGGAACAAGGAATCGATACTATTGTAGCTGCATCTACTGGTAATGCTGGATCGTCGCTTGCAGGAATTTGCGCTTCGCAAAAGCAAAAGGCTATTATCATTGTGCCAAAATCGGCTCCTGCTGCCAAACTCCTTCAAATTGTGATGTACGGTGCACTGCCTGTTCTTGTTGATGGAAATTACGATGCAGCGTTCGAATTAAGCTTGCAGGCTACCAAGCATTTTGGTTGGTTCAATCGCAATACGGCTTATAATCCTTTTACAATTGAGGGAAAGAAAACTGTTGCTTATGAGATTTACGATCAGCTCAAGGGCAATATGCCTTCTCGCATTTTTGTTTCGGTAGGTGATGGTGTTATAATATCGGGTGTTTACAAGGGTTTTGAAGATTTGTTAGAACTTGGGATAATCGATAAAATGCCCGTAATTGTTGCTGTGCAGTCCGACAAGAGCGATAATCTTGTTCGCAATATGAATCGCGATAGTTTCGAAATGACTCCAGCCACAACCATTGCCGATAGTATTTCGGTTGATTATCCTCGTAATTACTTCATGGCTAAATCTTTCCTCGAAAAATACAATGGAGAATGGCTAACCGTTACCGATGATGAGATAATGGATGCTGCTTCGGTACTTGCCAAAAACACTGGCATCTTCGCTGAACCTGCCGCTGCTGCTGCAATGGCTGGAATGCTTAAGTTTGCAAAAGTAAATGACACAAGCAAGCAGAGCCCAATGCTTGTTTTATCAACCGGGAGTGGTCTTAAGGATACCAAAACGCCAATGCAAAGCATAACTTTACCTCAACCTGTTAAACCAAATATTGAAGCCCTAAGCGATTATATCGCAAAAAATATTTAGTCATGATACATCTTCAAATAAACGGAAAACCAGTCGCTTACGATGGCGATCCCAAAAGAAATCTACTAAAGTTTTTACGTAACGACCTTCATTTAACAGCGGCCAAAGATGGGTGTTCCGGGCAGGCAACATGCGGTGCATGTTTGGTAGAGATCGATGGAAAACCACGATTGGCCTGCAGCACCTCAATGGAGAAGTTGGCTGGTGCCGAAGTGATTACCCTTGAGGGAATTCCTGAGAACATTCGACAAATTATTGCCACAACTTTTGTAAACCGTGGCGCTGTGCAGTGTGGTTTTTGTACGCCTGGATTCATTATGCGAACGCATATCTTGCTGAAAGAGAATCCAAATCCAACTGTTGATGAGATACAACAAGCCCTTAAAGGTCATCTTTGTAGATGTACTGGTTATAAGAAGATTGAAACGGCCATTGCCGATTCTGCAAAGCAAATCAGTGGTAAAGTCCCTGTTGAAAAGTTGATGAATACTGGTCCTATTGGTATCTCATCGCCTAAGTATCAAGCGCTAGAAACTGCCATGGGCAAACGCCCATTTGTTAACGACATGCATTTCGAAGGGATGCTGTTTGGTGCACTCTGCTTTAGCGAGCATCCAAGGGCAAAAATTATCAATATTGATGTGTCCAATGCAAAGGAGATGCCTGGTGTAAAGGGAGTTTATACTGCCAAGGATATTCCTGGCGATAGGCTAATCGGACTGATCTTTAAGGATTGGCCCATGATGATTGACGTTGGCGAAACCACACGCTACATTGGCGACGTGCTGGCTGGCGTTGTGGCCGACACCGAGGAACAGGCTCGAACTGCCGTGGCTGCGATAAAGGTTGAATATGAGGTTCTTAAACCTATAACCGATCCCGAGGAGGCAATCAGTGATTCTTCCGATTGGGTTCATCCAAATCAATCTAATCATCTCGAAACATGCTCTCTGCAAAAGGGAAATCCTGAGGATGAACTGAAAAATGCTGCATTTAAGGTTAGCGGAAAGTACACCACACAACGAATTGAACATGCTTTTCTCGAGACCGAATCAGCACTAGCACTATGGGAGGATGAGGGCATTACGCTTTACTCATGCAGTCAGGGTATTTATGAGGATAGGAAACAGGTTGCTCAGGCACTAAACCTCCCAGAGGAGAAGGTAAGAGTGATTTTAGTGCCCAATGGCGGTGGATTTGGTGGTAAGGAGGATTTAAGCGTGCAAGGGCATACAGCCCTTTTTGCATATCACCTAAAGCAGCCTGTTAAGGTTACGCTTACGCGTGAGGAGTCGTTTCGGATGCACCCCAAGCGTCATCCTGTTACTATTGACATTACTCTAGCTTGCGATGAGAAAGGCAAGTTAACGGCGATGAAAATGCGCGCCATTGGCGATACCGGAGCCTATGCCTCGGTTGGGACAAAAGTTATGGAGCGTATTGCGGGTCATGCTACTGGTGGATACTTTGTTCCAAATATTGATCTTCAGGCTCTTACGGTTTACACCAATAATATTCCATGTGGTGCAATGCGTGGCTTTGGTGCCAACCAAGCTGCTTTCGCCCTTGAGAGCTGTGTCGATGATCTTTGTAAATTGGGTGGTTTCGATCGTTGGCAATTCCGATACGATAATGCTTTGGTTGAGGGACTTACAACTGCAACTAGCGATCCGGTAAGAGGGGTTGGAATACGTGCTTGTCTTGAGAAACTTAAGGAAAAGTTCTACGAAAACAAGTACACTGGAATTGCTTGTGCCATTAAAAACAGTGGTGTTGGAAACGGAATGATGGATTTCTCGGATGTTATTATCGACATTGTTTCTAAAGATAAAGTGGTTCTCCAACACGGCTGGACTGAAATGGGTCAGGGTGTTCACACCATCGCCGCTCAGGCTCTATGTGAGGAGACTGGTATTGATCCAAAAATTGTTGAGGTAATTGTTGATACTAAAGCGGGCATAAAAACGGGAATGACAACCTCTTCTCGAGGTACAGTTCTGCTAGGCAATGCCATTATTGATGCTTGCAAATCGTTGAAAGAGGATTTGAAGGGTAAATCGTTGAAAGATTTATCTGGTAAGCAGTATCGCGGGCGTTGGGAGTGCACATGGACCACCAAACCCGGGAAAAGCAAAGCCGACGCACCTACGCATTACTCTTATGGTTACGCAGCCCAACTTGTTGTTTTGAATGAAAAAGGAGAAATTGACAAGGTTTATGCCGCCCACGATGCTGGTAAGATTTTTAATCCCAAGATGTTTGAAGGGCAGATTGAGGGTGCTGTGCACATGGGATTGGGCTATGCACTTTCCGAGAATTTCCCAATGCAAAACGGTCAAATCGTAAATAAGAAATTAAAGGATTTAAAAATCCTAAGAGCCCACCAAACCCCTGCCATTGAGGTGATTGGCGTTGAGGTGCCCGATCCGGTTGGACCATACGGTGCAAAAGGACTAGGTGAAATTGGCCTTATCCCCACCGCCGCTGCTGTTGCCAACGCATTTTGTATGTTTGATGGGGTTAGGAGATATGAACTACCACTTAAGTCACCAAAATAATTAACAATTTAGGGTTTACGGTTTATGGTTCATTGTTAACATGTTATCAAATCATAACCTTTAGCCTTTAAACCCTTTAAACTCAAAACTCAAAACTTGATTCCTTAACCCTGCCTTCGGCAGATAACCTTTAACCTTGAGACATGCTACACCTAAAAAACGGAACCCACATAAACTGGCAAACCCTCGAATTCACCAAAACTGATATTTGGGTTGAGGAGGGGATTGATGGCAATATTCATTTCACTAAACCAGCCAGTCTTCCAAGCAGTATACAAACTATTGATTGTGAAGGTCTTTTTGTTACTCGTGCTTTGGCCAACGCACATCATCATATATACTCAGCATTGGCTAGAGGAATGCCACAGCCACCAAAATCGCCAAAGAATTTCCATGAGACTTTGCAATACGTTTGGTGGCAACTCGATTTTGCACTCGACGAGCAAATGATTCGCTCCAGTGCCTTGGTTACTGCATTGGCAGCCGCTAAAGCGGGTTGTAGCTTTATTATCGATCATCACTCATCCCCAGCGCATACACTTGGGTCACTTGATATCATTGCCGATGCGCTAGAGGAGGCCGGTCTTGGCCACCTTCTGGCATACGAAATAACTGATCGAAATGGACCGAAGAAGGCACAAGAATCATTGGATGAAACAAAAAACTATCTTAAGAAACGTCAAGGTTTAGTTGGCTTGCATGCCAGTTTCACCGTTGAGGATGACACACTGAAAGAGGCCTTGAAAATTGCAAAAGATTTCAACACAGGAGTACATGCTCACTTGGCGGAAGATCTTATAGATCAGGAGTATTGCTTAAAAAGATACGGTAAACGGGTGGTGAATCGGTATGCCGATATGGGCTTTTTGGAGCTGAATGCCAATATCTTTGTACATGGACTTCATCTCGATGCAACTGAGCGTCAAATTCTTAATGATACCAATACTTATATTGCTGTAAACTACGACAGCAACCTGAATAACAGGGTAGGAGTTTTCAAAGGCGATGGACTAGGCCAAAACATAATGCTCGGGACCGATGGTATGCACAGCGATATTTTTAAATCGGCTCAAACTGCTTGGTTTACAGGAATGAATAACGAGTCTCTTAATCCTCAAATGGTTTATGATAGGTTAAGGTCTGTTCATCATTACCTGAAAATGAATAATTTTAAAGGCGATGGGGAGAACAACCTCATGATCTTAGACTACGACACCCCAACACCAATTGATAAGGATAATTTTCTAGGTCACCTTTTTTACGGAATGTCATCTGGTCATGTTAGGCATTTAGTTTCGCAAGGCAAACTCATACTAAAAGATAGGAAACACACATCGCTAAACGAAGAGGAAATCCTTGCCGAATCGCAATTGCAGGCAAAACGGTTGTGGAAGAAATTGTAATTACTTAGTTTTAAATTTTTTATTTGAATAAAAGACCTTATTTCTCTCTATTAACCTTAGTATAGCAGATTATATGTTTTAAAAGACCTTATTTTTTTCTATTAACCTTAGTAAAAAAAAGATTGCATATTTTTTAAAAACCTTATTACCTTATTTATTATTTTGATCTTAGGTTATGAAAATAGAATATAACAACTTATACACACATTTTGTCTTTATAACTCTACACAGACAGCCTTTAATTAAAGTAGAGCATAGAGAACGAATCGAAAAGTATATCACTGGAATTGTAAATAACAATGATTGTAAACTATACTCCATTTATGCCAATCCAGAACATGTTCATTTTCTAATATCCCGTTCACCATCTATTTCAGAAGAAACTATTGCAACAATAGTAGCAAATAGTTCGTCAAAGTTTATTAATGACAACAAGTTATGCCCCCATGTTTTTAGCTGGCAACAATCTGCTTCTGCTTTCTCTGTTTCAAAAGGTGATATTGATAGTGTTTGCAAGTATATTCTAAATCAACCAGAACATCATAAGAAGAAAACTTTTCAAGAGGAATACGATGAGTTTATTCAATACTATCAGAAAACAATTAAGCCCTAAAAATAAGGTAATAAGGTTGTTCTCGTTTATTTTATCTAGTTTTACTAAGGTTTGAGAAATTTGAAATAAGGTTTTTTTATCAATCAATCTCGTCAACCTAGCGGTTTACGAGACAGGTCACCCAATCACCCAAATATGAACCTACTCATCCGCAATGCCCACATAATTAACCCCGACAGGAGTTTCGATGCCGATATTGCAATTGATAATGGTAAGATTTTATCAGTTGAAAGTCCAGGTTCACTTTCGGATATTAATAATGTTGAGGTTATTGATGCCAAAGGCATGCTAGTTCTTCCTGGAGGAATCGATCCGCATGTGCATTTGGCCCTGCCAACACAGGCTGGTCCTTCGGCCGACGATTTTCATACAGGCAGCCTTGCTGCCTTGGCTGGCGGAGTTACTCAACTAATCGATTTTGTTACACCTCGCCGCGGTCAAGTCCTTACCGATGCCCTAACTGAAAGACAAAAGGAGGCAAAGGACTGCTCTGTTGGTCTCACTTTTCACATGGGCATCAGCGGTTGGCTGCCCGATATGGAGAGGCAGATGGAGATTTGTGTAAAGGAATATGGTATAAAATCTTTTAAAACTTACTTAGCATATCGACAAAATATTGGGATTGACTATGAAGAGCTTGAGAAAATTATGCGCATTGCTGCAAAGCTTAATGTGGTTGTTCTTGTGCATGCAGAGGAGGGTGATGTTATTGACAAATTGAGAAGTGATTTTGTACAAAAAGGGATGACGCATCCCAAGTACCATGCGCTTTCTCGACCACCCGAAACGGAGAGCTATGCAGTTAAAAAAGTGATAGAACTGGTAAAAAGGACTAATTGTACAGTTTACTTTGTGCATATCTCCTCAGCCGATTCGGCCGATTATATTGCCCAAGCAAAGAAGAGCGGATTACCAATTTTTGCTGAAACTTGCCCTCACTATCTTTTGCATGATACCGATGTTTACGAGGGAACTTTCGAAGAAACAGTTCCGTTTGTTTTCAGTCCACCCGCGCGCCCTGCCCAGCATAAAGAACTACTATGGAATCATTTGCAACAGGGTACATTCGATACTGTTGCAACTGATCATTGTCCATTCAATATGAGGCAGAAGATGGTTGGGAAAGATGATTTTACACTGATCCCAAATGGTGCAGGAGGTCTCGAGTTCAGAATTCCCTTGCTTTACCATTTTGGCGTCTTGCAGAGTAAAATCAGCCTTCAGCAGTGGGTTCAGTATTCTTCAACTAATGCTGCCAAAATATTTGGACTTACCTCAAAAGGATCAATAATTGAGGGTAAAGATGCCGATATGGTCTTATTTAATCCAACCATGTTATCCTCAATTTCCGCCCAAACCCATACCCAAAATTGCGATATCAATATTTATGAGGGAATTACTCTGGCTGGCGGAGTTGATAAAATAATTAAGGGTGGATTAATCTTTGAACCGTAGAGTTTAATAACTAATGTATTATTCATAAAAAATAAATCAAAAATGAAAAAAGTATGGTGCTCAATCGTTGGGATTTTTCTTTTCAGCAGCGTATTTGCAACTAACCAAAAAGATGTTTCTTCAACAATTAAGAAGGTTACAGTTTATCAGGCTGGGGCACAGGTAATGCGAGAGGCCAGTATTAAAATTGACAAAGGTGTTACCGAATTGCATTTTAAGGGGTTACCCGAGGGGATTAGCAACGAAAGCATTCAGGTGTCGGCCGATAAAAGCATTACCATTGTTTCGGTTATGCATTCCATTGACTATCTGAATAAGCAAAAATCCACAGAAGAGATTATTGCCTTGGAATCAAGGCGCGAGATTGTAAAGGATAGCATATCAATTCATCGGAATGTACAGAAGGTTTTAGATCAAGAGAAGGAAATGATCCTGTCGAACCGAACTATTGGTGGCGACAATGGGGTTTTAGCAACCGATTTGGAGAAAATGGCATCGTTTTTCAGAAATCGATTAACCGAAATCGAATCAAAATCCTATTCTCTTACGCTTAAAATTAGAACGCTACAAAAGGAGATGATTTCCATTTCTCAGCAATTAATGGAACTAAATGCACAGGTTGATAAACCCACAAGCCTAGTAAAGGTTAAGGTGAGTTGCAATACAGCAACTTCATCAAAATTTGAGTTGAGGTATTTCATTGCCGATGCTGGTTGGAAGGCAATGTACGATATCAGAATCGATGATGTTAACTCACCTCTTGGACTTTTCTACAAAGCTCAGGTAAATCAGAATACAGGAGAGGATTGGAAAGATGTACTTCTCACTCTATCTACGGGTAATCCATCTATTAGCAACTATAAGCCAGAACTTTCGCCATACTTCTTAACTTTCGACAATTATTACACTCAACGTTCACTTGCACCCATATCAACACCATATAGTGGAACAGTATCGGGCAAAGTAGTGGCTGATGATGATATGCCCCTACCTGGTGCCACTGTAGTGGTAAAAGGAACAACTATAGGAACCGTTACCGATATTGATGGGAATTATTCGCTTAAGGTTCCAAGTCCAAATAGTACGCTGGTTTTCTCCTTTATTGGGATGAAAACTGTTGAGTATATGGCAAATTCAAGCGTAAGAAATGTTCGAATGGAGTCGGATAATTTAGCACTTGATGAGGTTGTTGTAACTGGTTTAAGTGGACGAGCATCAGGTATTAGAATTAGAGGAACATCAAGTTTAGAGCCGGTTAAAAAAGTGAATATCCCATTAGCCATAGAGAAAAGTCAAGTGGCCACCGAGTTTAAAATCGAGATGCCTTACACTATTCCTTCTGACAATCAGGGGTATGATGTTTCAATTCTTGAGTATAGTATCCCTGCTGAGTATCGATACGCATCGGTTCCAAAACTTTCAACCGATGCATTTCTAATGGCAAGCATACCAAACTGGTATAACTACAATCTGTTGAATGGCGATGTGAACCTGTTCTTCAAAGGAATTTATCAGGGAAAAACCTATTTCGACTTATCCACTGTAGACGATACACTAACCGTTTCTGTTGGTCGCGATCGAGATATTCAGATCAAACGCGAATCGCTAAAAGACTATGCACGAAAAACTGCTATAGGCTCATCCAGAAGAGAACAGCGCGTTTGGGAAATTACTGTGAAGAATAACAAACGACAAAACATAATCATTACCATTGAAGATCAACTTCCAATTTCGAAGCTTAACGACATTAAAATTGAACAAGCGGAAGCAATTGGGGCAACCATTGACGAAGCAACAGGTAAAGCGCAATGGGAACTCGAAATGGAGCCAAACGAAACAAAAAAGTTAACGATAAAATACAGTGTAAAATACCCAAAAAACAGGAATTTGCTTGTTGAATAGTTTTCAAATAAAACTATCAGATTGTAGTCAATTCCCGATGTTTTAATTCTTATTTGCTAACACCAAGGTCACATAAATCATTAGCATTACATAGTGACTTTGGTGTTATATTTATAAAAAACTTCCTTATTGTTCACCATATATATTGAGGAGACACCTTAAACTACTGATAACCAATTACCCTTGTCGATAATGAAAAAATAATTGTGTAGCGTAAATAAAAGACTCCTTTATTTTGAATTATTTTAGGCTATTCAAAGTTGAACATTTATTTTTACAATGTGTTAAACCACGATATCTTGCAACTAAACACTTTACGCAAATGGTTTTTGCAGTCGTAGCAGGCTTTATCCTAAGCACAATAATTCCACTAATTCATCGGATTGTGCCGCGTATATCTGGCTTAATCTTTTCCATACTTCCGGCAACGCTTTTTATCTTTTTTGCTTCAAAAATTCCTCAGGTTGTTGCACATAACACCATAACCCAATCGTACAACTGGATTCCTAGTCTGGGCATAAACCTCAGCTTTACCCTCGATGGGCTAAGCCTTTTCTTTGCACTGCTAATAACGGGGTTTGGCTTGTTTATCTTCCTTTACGCCAACTCATACCTAAAAGGGCACAAGTATTTCGATAGGTTTTTTATCTACTTATACCTCTTTATGTCGTCCATGCTTGGATTGGTTCTCTCCGAAAACCTAATTAGCATGTTCGTTTTTTGGGAGCTAACAAGCCTAACATCGTACCTGCTTATTGGATTTTATAACGAGAGCGAAACATCGAGAAAAAATGCTTTGCAGGCAATGCTAGTTACCGTATTTGGTGGTCTAGCCATGATGGCAGGCATAATACTTACTGGCATTGTTACTGGGTCGTACCAGTTTAGCGAGCTACTTAACAGCTCCGATATTATTAAAGAGCACGCATGGTACACCCCTGCCCTACTCCTATTGCTTATAGGCGCCTTTACAAAATCGGCTCAATTTCCGTTTCATTTCTGGCTTCCGAATGCAATGGCAGCCCCAGCGCCAGTAAGCGCATACCTACATTCAACTACCATGGTAAAAGCGGGGATTTACCTATTAGCCCGCATAAGTCCAATTTTTGGTAATACGCCCGAATGGCAAACCATACTTACTACAGTTGGAGGCATAACAATGCTAACTGGTGCCCTGCTTGCCATTCAGTACACCGATTTAAAAAAGATACTAGCCTACACAACCATTAGCGCACTGGGGATAATGGTATTCCTTATTGGAATTGGAACTATCCTGGCTATTCAGGCAGCAATGGTTTTTCTTTTGGCCCATGCACTATATAAGGGAACTCTTTTCCTTGTAACTGGAAATATTGACCACGAAACCGGCACCCGTGAAGTAAACGAGCTATCGGGTTTGTCAAAAAAGATGCCCTATACGGCTTATGCTGCAATGCTCGCGGCAATGTCAATGGCAGGAGTTTTACCTTTCTTCGGATTTATTGCCAAGGAAATTCTGTACGAGGCAGCAATACACTTTTCGGCAGGTAATATCCTTATTATAGCTGCCGTATTTTTAACCGGAGCAATTTTTTGCGCTTTAGCCATTGAGATTGGCTACGCCATATTTTTTGGGAGGCCAAAGGAAACTCCAAAAAAAGCTCACGAAGCACCTAAGTTAATGCTTGGTGGCCCCATGCTTTTTGCCACACTTGGCTTAATTGGAGGGCTGTTTGCTGAGTTTCTGATTCAACCCTTGTTGGGCTCATCGGCAAAGGTTGTGCTTAACGTTGAGCATGTGCTTAAACTTTCGCTTTGGCATGGCTTTACGCTTGTTTTAGGACTTAGCCTAGCAACAATTTTGGTTGGCTATTTGCTTTACCGAGTTCGGTTTAGGATTAGATACATTGCCAAAAAGATTCAACCTGCCTACAAGTATGGACCTGCTGCAGGGTATCAAAAGTTAATACCCGGTTTACTTTCAGTAGCAACTGCACAAACACGATTTTTTCAGAACGGCAACTTACGTAACTACATAAGCACTATAGTAGGCTTTTTCTCAGTACTTATAATTGCTACAGTTTTCATAAAACAGCTAAACTTCGATATCTGGAATCGATTAACATCTATCTCCGATATAAGAATTTACGAAGCGGTAATAATCGCACTAATTGTAATTGCATTCTATGTGATTGTTACATCGAAATCGCGACTTACAACGCTAGTTTCGCTAGGCGTTCTTGGATATGGCATTGCCATAATTTTCTTGTTTTATGGGGCTCCCGACGTAGCCATGACCCAATTCTTAATTGAGACACTAACCGTTGTGCTTTTCGTGCTCATACTCCACAGGCTTCCATCATTTATAATAAAACACAAGTTTTCGGGCTGGGGTTACCTAGTTCTATCGGTTGTATTCGGGATGGTTATGACCTATCTGCTTCTACTGGTTACCGATCATCCTGTACAGTCGGAGCTACGTAGCTTTTTTGCACAAAACTCATACCCACTTGGCAAAGGCAAAAATGTGGTTAACGTAATACTGGTTGATTTTAGGCAGCTCGATACAATGGGCGAAATTGCGGTATTGGGTATAGCTGCAATTGGCATATACGCTATGTTTAAGGTAAAACACAACGAAGAAATTAAATAGGATGAAAACACCAATTCTACAAACAGTAATTAGGCTGCTAATGCCACTTTTCTTCCTCTTTTCATTATACCTACTTTTTAGAGGGCATAATGAGCCGGGTGGGGGTTTTATTGGTGGGCTCATTGCCTCAATTGCATTTGTATTCCATGCAATGGTATTCGATTCGCGGGTAACCATTCGGGTTTTTAGGCTCAATCCAATGAGGCTTATTGCATTCGGTTTATCCATTGCGCTGCTAAGCGCATTTATTGCGTTGCTTTTTGGCGATCCGTTTACAACAGGTATTTGGGCCGATTTTTATCTCCCAATTATCGGTAGGCCAGGAACTCCTGTACTGTTCGATGTTGGCGTTTTTGTTCTTGTTATTGGTATTGTTACTCAAATTACATTCACCATGTCAACCCTTTAGATTATGGATATTGTTTTGTCGATAATAGTTGGCCTGCTTTACACTATAGCCCTTTACCAAATTCTACAAAAAGGGCTGGTTAAGGTTATAATTGGTATTATTACTCTCGGGCACGCATCGAACCTATTTATTTTTGTAATTGCAAGCTTAACCCGTGGTGCTCCTGCCCTAGTTCCTGAAGGAATGGAACATGTTCCCGAACCTTATGCCGACCCTTTACCCCAAGCATTAATACTTACAGCCATAGTAATTGGCTTTGGCATTCAGGCCTTTGGCATAGTGCTCTTGCAACGGGTTTACCGTGTTACGGGTACAAGCGATATTGATGAGCTAAATGCAACCGATATGATTGAAAACACCGATTAAGTGATAGCATATATTTATGAGCATGAGCATACTTCTATACCCACTTATAACCGCATTGCTTTCAGCAATTATTAGCCTATTCTTTTGGAAAAACCCGCGTATCCAAGGGCTTACATTTCTTTTTGGTTCGGCGCTTTACCTAGCATCATCTACATTGCTTTTATTAGCAGCTTTAAGAGACGGATTTGTAGTTTTTCAGGCAGGAAATTGGGCTGCGCCCTTTGGCATAACCCTAATTGCCGATGTATTTTCGTCGGGATTAGTATTTGTAACTGGCGTATTAACCTTTCTTGCATCGCTTTACTATGAGGGTAGTAAACTCAATAGCAGCGTTTCAAGTATTTTTCATCCCATACTGCATTTCTTGGTTTTTGGATTGACAGGCGCATTTTTAGCTGGCGATGTGTTTAACCTTTACGTTTGGTTTGAGGTTATGCTGGTTTCATCGTTTGTGCTGTTTACATTGGGAGGTGCACGGTCGCAGCTTGAAGGGTCGATAAAGTACGTAGCCATAAACGTTGTTTCGTCGTCCTTATTCCTTGCAGGAATAGGCATGCTTTACGGGTTAACTGGTACACTCAACATGGCCGATTTGGCCATGAAGCTACCAATGGTTGAGAACCAAGGAATGGTTACTCTCGCCTCAATTTTCTTTCTGGTTAGCTTTGGAATAAAAGCAGCCATTTTCCCCGTTTTCTTCTGGTTACCTGCCTCGTATCATACACCGCCTATTGCAATTTCGTCGTTAATTGTTGGGCTGCTGACAAAAGTTGGCATATATACGCTCATACGCTTTTTTACGCTAATCTTCACTTCAGATATTGAATACATCCATGTTATTCTGTCTGTTCTTGCTGGCTTTACCATGGTAGTTGGTGTGCTTGGCGCCGCAGCGCAAATCGATTTTCGAAAAATCCTATCGTTTCATATTGTTAGCCAAATTGGGTACATGGTTATGGGTTTAGCCATTTACACCCCCTTGGCAATAGCTGGTGCTATTTTCTTTGCTATTCACAATATCTTTGTTAAAACTAACCTGTTTCTAATTAGCGGATTGGTTAAAGAAACACACGGTACATTTGCCCTAAAAAAACTTGGAGGTGTTTACCATACATTTCCGTTAATTGCATTGCTATTTGCTATTTCGGCATTCTCGCTAACAGGTGTGCCACCACTCTCGGGGTTTTGGGGAAAGTATCTGCTAGCGCTGGGCGGCATTAAGGCAGGAGCATATGTAATTGTTGCCATTTCGCTATTCGTAAGCCTGCTAACACTATTCTCAATGACAAAAATTTGGGGCGAAGTTTTCTGGAAAGCAAAGCCAGAAGAGACATTGCTAAAAATTGAAACTCAATCTGCCTTTATTAGAAAAAAATGGTTGATGCTTTTGCCTGTTGTTTTGCTTACGCTGCTAATAGTACTTATGGGGGTTTACTCCGAACCTTTCATCGATTTTTCGATGCGTGCAGCAGAACAGCTACTCAACAAAGAGGCCTATATTAATGCCGTACTTAATAGCTAATGCCTATAAAATATGAAAGAAGCTTATACATACATTATTCATCTGCTAATTTCTGTTTTAGCTGTTTTCCTTTTTTTTAAGTTCTCAAGCATCGAAAATCACTTTGGCAATAACCTGCTGGTATTTATTGCCTGCTATACAATTCTTTGGTTGGCCTCATTTGTATACGACCGATCGCATTTTGTAAAAATACCCAGAGCGTTAGCCCTTTTCGGCTACTTTATAAAAGAGCTTGTAGTTGCAAGTCTTTTTGTTGCATGGGATGTTATCACTCCAAAATCGTACGTTGAATCGGGAATAATTGCGCTTCCACTCGATGCTCGCAAAGATTTTGAGATTACGCTTCTTGCCAGCCTAATCTCGTTAACACCTGGTACTCTCAGCATCGACTTGTCCGAAGACAAACGCATACTTTACGTTCATGCCGTTTACATTAAGGATGGCGATATTGAGGGCCTAAAGCGGCAGCTAAAAAATGGATTTGAACGAAAACTACTATCAATAACTCGTAAATACCATGGTTGAAACTACCCTTTACATAACAATTATACTCCTTAGCTTTTGCTCAATACTGGCAATAATTAGGTTTATAAAAGGGCCAACCCTTCCCGATAGGGTAACCGCATTCGACCTTTTTGCCGCTATTGTTATAAGCTTAATTGCCATTTATGCCGTAATATCAGGCAATACTGCATTTATCGATGTGGCCATTCTGCTTTCGCTAATCACATTCCTAGGCTCTATGTCGTTCGCATATTTCTTGTTTCGCAGCAAAAAAAACAAATAACTATGGAGTTCATTCAGGAGTTGCTAAGCACAATATTTATAATAATTGGGACAGTTTTTATTATAATAGCCTCGGTTGGAATTCTTAAGCTACCCGATTTCTACATTCGTATGTCGGCCATTACAAAAGCCGGAACGGTTGGTGTGGGTTTTATAGCCCTAGGAATTGCTATATACTTTAACGATTTGAGCATATCCATAAAATCATTCGTAATTATCTCGTTTATGATGGTAACCGCTCCAGTGGCTGCGCACATTATAGCACGTGCCGCATACAGACAGGGCATTCCGTTTTGGGGAAAGAATTTGGTTGATGAGCTTAACGAACTGGAAGCGAGAAAAGATTTGCTCGAAGAGCAAGTGGCTTCCAACCCAAATAGCATTGAAATTAAGGTTCAGCTAATAAACTGTTACATTACGCTACCTACCGTTCAGGGCGGAAGCTTAAAAAAAGCGATACTTATTGCAAGCGATATAAAAGAAATTGATGCTCCACAGGGCCATGCATCCCTAGCCATGATTTACGAGCGCGACAACGACTTTATTCTTGCCGAGGAAGAGTATAAACAAGCCATTGAGACTTCAAAAGGTAACTTAATCTACAAATACAAGCTAGCCAATTTTTACGGCGAAATCGGTAGGGTTACCCAAGCCATCGATATGCTCGAAAAAATTCTTGCTGAGAATAGTGATGAAACGGATGCAATGCTCGAATTGGGTAAAGCCATTGCCGTGCATGGAAAAAACCTTCAAAAAGGGATTAGCGCCCTTAATTCGTACATTGAGCAAGCGAACAACGATAATGAAAAGCTTTCCGAAGCATATTGCTCACTTGGCAAAATATACCTTAAACAAAACGACAAGCAAAAGGCAAAAAGCTACTTTGCAAAGGCAATTGATATAAACCCCAATAGTCTTGATATTCCAATTAAATGCCAATAGCAAAAATTTTCGCATCCTCCTTTTTGTGCAGTTTCTTTTGTAGATGGAAGAAAATAAGTATTTTTAAAATACATTGAAAAATACTTTAACCTGCATGTGGAAAGAGTGGTTTACATTCTCAAAACTTGAACGTTACGGAATAATCCTTCTTCTAACTTTCGTTATTATTACAGCCTTTACTCCATACGTACATCGTGCTTTTATCGATTCATCTAATCCGTTAACCAATCAGCATGTTTTTGCAAAGGTTGATAGCTTTGTGCTCACACTTAGCCAACCAAAGGAAAGGATTGAGCAACCCTTCTCGTTTATTGAAGAGGAGAAACCTCCATCAAGGCAAGCCGAACTATTCTATTTCGACCCTAATTCAGTAACTACATCCGAACTAGTTAGGTTGGGGCTAAGCCAAAAGCAAGCAAAAGTGGTGGAGAACTACCGATCAAAGGGGGGCGTTTTTAAAACCTCGGATGATTTTAGCAACATTTACGTAATCGACTCGGCTCAGTATAACCGCTTAGCCCCTTTCATTAGAATTGACAAAAGTAAATTTGAGCACAAAAAATTAGCGCAAACTGATAGCTTACCCATCGAAAAGAAACCTCAGTTGCTCATCGAAATAAACAAAGCTGACACGCTCCAACTAGTTAAGCTTAGGGGCATTGGACGAAGCTATGCTCGGCGCATTGTTGCGTACCGCAATCTACTGGGGGGGTACCATAGCACAAATCAGCTTACTGAGGTATACGGATTTACCCAGCAGTCGCTTGAGCAAATACTTCCCAACATTTATATTGATACGCTAAGTATTAAAAAAATAAACATTAACCTTGCCGATTACAATGACCTAAAAAAGCATCCTTACCTGAGCGATTACCAAGCCAAGGCAATTGTTTACTATAGAGAAACAGCAGGCGAATTTAGAAGTTTAAATGATGTGGTTGACAACAAACTACTTGACAGGAAAACATTCCAAAGAGTGAAATACTACATCACCGTAAACTAGCAATTCACCATATTTCTAAAACGTAACTGCTATATTTGTGCAAAATATTATGCAAAGTAATGAATCACCCAAAATACTCCATTATTGTTCCTGTTTACAACCGACCCGATGAAGTTGATGACCTGCTAAATAGCCTCACAAAACAAACGGCAAAAAACTTTGAAGTGATAATTGTGGAAGACGGTTCGGCCATTCCTTGTAAGGATATTGTAACCCAATATCAAGATTCGCTCACCATTAGCTACTTCGAAAAACCAAACTCTGGCCCGGGAACTACCCGAAACTACGGTGCTGAAAGAGCAAAAGGCAATTACTTCATCTTTTTCGACTCCGATTGCATTATCCCCCAAAATTACTTAAGCGAAGTTAATAACGAGCTAGCATCATCTCCCATTGATGCTTTTGGGGGCCCCGACCGATCGCATCATACATTCACTCCAATTCAAAAGGCCATTAGCTACTCAATGACATCTTTTTTCACAACAGGGGGGATTAGAGGCGGAAAGGAACGCCTTGACAAGTTTTACCCACGCAGCTTCAACATGGGCATTTCCAAGGAAGTTTTTGAGAAAACAGGAGGATTTTCAAAAATGCGTTTTGGCGAGGATGTAGATTTTAGCCTACGAATTATTGAAGCAGGCTTCTCAACCCGACTCTTCCCTAAAGCCTACGTTTACCATAAGCGACGCACAAATTTCAGGCAATTTTACAAACAGGTATTTAACTCGGGAATTGCTCGCATAAACCTATACCTGCTCCATCCAAAATCGTTAAAGGTTGTTCACCTTTTACCTTCAGCTTTCACCTTAGGTATGATTTTCATTTTTCTTTTAGCAGTTTTATCTCCCTTACTCCTAGTTATCCCTTTAACCTATAGTACTTTAGTGTTTACCCATTCGCTTCTTATAAACAAAAGTCTTAGCGTTGCCACACTGAGTATAGCTGCTGCGTGGGTTCAGCTATTTGGATACGGATTGGGCTTTATTAAATCCGTTTGGCAAAGGCTGGTATTAAAAAAGGGTGAGTTTAAAGCATTTGAAAAAAACTTTTACAGCTAAAACCTTTATTAAAATTTTAAATAGCAAAAAAAAGAGAGCAGACTATTATCCGCTCTCTTTTTTTGTTTATTCAGCTACTATTTCAAAACCTGAATTTTTCGTGCTACTCTATTTTTCCCATTGGTTATTGTAACCATGTACATTCCGCTAGGTAGAGTTGAAACATCGTACTGCAATAGTTTACCTCCAAACGAGTTAGCATCTTGGTAAACTGTAGCTACCCTACTTCCAAGAATATTGAAAATATCAACTGATACGCTCGAATTCCTATCAACTTCAAACTCAATATTCAATGTGCTATTTACAGGATTAGGATAAACTCTAAAACTACTATTTAGCTTGTCTACAGCAGCAACACTTGATGTGTGAACAGGTAAAGCAATAAGGTCACCGCCATCGGCTAGGGCTACATAAAGCCCAAAGGCTGGTCCGTCGCTGTTGTTTGCTGGGTTCAGGAAGCCTGAGGCAACAACGGTTATGGCTGCACCATCGAGTTCAAGGCTTGAGAGCGGTGCGCTGTAGGCTACCACCGACTCGCCACCTGCACGGATATCAAGAATATAATCGGCTGTTGCTAACTCAAGGTAACCTGCAAAATCACCATAGTCAAACGTGAAGAGTTCGCCTGCTCCGGCACCAATGTCCCATACGGTAACCTCAGGAGCATCAGTAGATCCGTGGAATACTAACACATCGGTATTGCCCGATTGGGTGGCGGCTTCGCGTGCTCCGGCAAAAGGATAAAGATCGAAAGCAATGTTAGGCTCGTAACCACTTGCGCTAACAATTCCGTTGGCCATAATAACGTAGGTTTCATCAGCATCGAGAGTTACATTGAATGTTCCAACAGAACCTTCAATTCCAGAACCCGCAGGGGCAATATCAATGGCTAATTCAACCTCTGCTGGAACATCAACAAATGGAGTTGCAGTTCTGAACGCAAAATCAGGTACAAACAAATCGCCATTAACAAACACGTCAACAGCCTCAGCTGCCAAATCGGCACTGTTGTGTATAATTTGAATGCGAGCCATTGGAGCCTCGTAAACTGGTAATTCTACCAATTCGCCACCACTAGCCAACGCTACATAAAGCCCAAAGGCTGGTCCATCGCTGTTGTTTGCGGGATTAAGGAATCCTGAGGCAACAACGGTTATGGCTGCACCATCGAGTTCAAGGGTTGAGAGTGGTGCGCTATACGCAACTACCGACTCACCGCCCGCACGGATATCAAGAACATAATCGGCGGTTGCTAGCTCAAGGTAACCTGCAAAATCACCATAGTCAAACGTGAAGAGTTCACCTGCACCAACACCAATTTCCCATACGGTAACCTCTGGAGCATCAGTAGAGCCGTGGAAAACTAACACATCGGTATTGCTAGCCTCTGTGGCGGCCTCGCGACCCATGCCATAAACATAAATATCAAAGGCTTCGGCAGGATCGTAACCGGTGCCGCTTACAATGCCATTGGCAACCAGTACACTTTTGCTATCTGCTGCAAGATTATAGGTAAAATCGGCGATGGCATCAGCAACCGAAGTGCTATTGCCAGGGGCAATGCTAACGGTGAAGTCAACACCAGCCTCAACATCAACGAAAGGAGTGGCTGTGCGGAAAGCGAAATTATCGAGCAGCAATGCGTCGTTCAGGTACACATCAACCTCGCTTGCCGCAGCGTCGGCGCTGTTGTGAATAACCTGTATTCTGGCAGTGGAAATATCCTCAGCGGGTAGCTCAACAAGGGCACCGCCCGAAGGAAGCGCAACGAAAAGGCCAAAAGTGGGGCCATCGGAATTGTTGGCTGGGTTTAAGAAACCCGAAGCAACAACCACCATGGCAGCACCATCAAGCTCAAGAGTTGCCAACGGAGCAGCAAACTGAGCAACAGCCACATTTCCTAGGTCGTTTTGAATTTGTAGGGAGTAATCGGCCGTTGGCAGTTCGAGGTAGCCTTGAAATTCGCCAAATGCCATATCGTCAACTAAACGAAGCTGGGCATTGGGCTCAACCACATCAACTACAGGTGCATCGGTTGCACCATGGAAAACCAATACATCTGTGTTGGTTCCCTCCATTGCACCTTCTCTACCCATTGGGTATACAAAAAGGTCGAAAGGTGTGGCAGGAGTGTAACCCGATCCAGAAACTATACCCGAGGCGACAAGAACATAAGTTTCACCCTCTGTGAGGGTTACCTTTTTATTGAATATCGATTCGGATACATCGGCACTTGTACCTGGTGCAATATCGAGATCAATCTCAACACCAGCGGGAGCATCAATAAAACTAGTGGCCGTTCTAAATGCAAAATCATCTATTAGCAAACCACCGTTTAGGTAAACATCTACGACAGCAGCAGCCGCATCGGCGCTGTTGTGGATAACTTGTACTCTAGCAGTTTGGGCAAAAACCTGCCCTGCTGAAAGAAGTAAAGTTGCAATTAAAGTAAAAGTTAGCTTCTTCATAATTAATTTGTTTAAGTTATTTTATATTTCATTAAACAGTTTGGCGCTAAAAGTGTTCAGTCGAATCTCATTTTATTTAGATTTATTCTAAATAAAAAATATTATACCCTAATTATCAATTGTTTCACAAAAAAAGGCGATAATTGAATTATCGCCTTTCCGTTTACTTGATGATTATATTAGGGAGTCTCCTCCTTTCCATTTGCATATTTCGCGAACCTGCCACTATGCCTTGGATGAACATGATCGTAGGTGCTCCAAGGCCATCCGCCAAATTGGGTTGAATGGTAATCGCGTATAGCTTGTTGAATTTCCTGAGGGGTATTCATTACAAAAGGGCCGTGCTTAACCACAGGTTCGCTAATTGGCTTACCTTGTAGTAGCAACAGATAAGAATCTTTCTCGCCACTTTCCAATACTACTTCGTGTTCTGCAAGCATATCAACAGAATTCATTGGATTAATATCAACCCCCGCCAATTTAAGCTTATCGCCCTTGTAAAAATATAGCGTTCGGCTTACATCGGGTGAAGCAGCAGGTATAACCCATTTTGCTCCAGCTTGCATTTTAACTGGCCATATGGCAACCTCGTTGTTCTTGTCAGCTGCCCACGAATCGGGTGCTGGGCTTGGCGCGTTATAACCAGCCAGACTACCTGCAACAAGCATTATTTCAATAATTCTACCCTCTTCATCTTTTAACACAACATTAGGTATGCTCTCTGCCCAAAGCATTTTAAAGTGAGGTTCGCAAAACTTTTTGCTTTTGGGTAAATTAAGCCAAATTTGAAATAGCTCCAACGTGTTATCCTTATCCTCATTCACTAGCGGAAACATCTCACAATGCTGAAGCCCTGCTCCTGCTGTCATCCACTGCACATCGCCTGAACCATACCTCCCAGCAGCCCCATGCGAATCGGAATGATCAACAAACCCCTTTAGCACAACAGTTATAGTTTCAAACCCTCGATGAGGATGGGCAGGGAAACCAGGGATACGCTCACCGTGGTACATGCGCCAACCATCTTTAATGGTAAAATCTTGTCCTAAATACCTGCCATCAAGCAATGCATCAGGTCCCATTTCACTATTCCCTTTAGGGTAATAATCGAGATGATGAACGCAAAATAAAAATGGGTCAATTGTTTCCCACATAAACCCCATGGGTTTTATGTTCGTAATAATTCTGTTATACATAACCTTGCATTTTTAATTGCTAATTTACGAACATATTTAAACCAAGGAGGTTTTACCTAAATAAATTAGTTAGTTTTCTAGCATGCAAATACATAAGCAAAATGCTTTTGAAGTGCTGAAATATTTAATAACTTAGCAATTAGCCAAACAATTATTGCATTGAGAAAAACACTTAATATATTCAAGTTTACTGTAATTAGGGTTCTATTTGCAACCTTAATTTTAGTCTCGATTAAAACATACGGGTACACCGACACGCTATCTGTAGGGGTTTACCAAAACAATCCTAAAGTATTTATAGATAATGACGGAGTAGCCAAGGGTATTTTTGTTGATATTATTGAAGAAATTGCTAAGCGTGAAAACTGGCATATAAAATATGTATACGGCAGCTGGATTGACAACATTGAACGCTTAAAAGAAGGGAAAATTGATATCCTGCTTGATGTATCCTACTCAGAGAGTAGGGCAAAACAGTTTTTATTCAATAATATATTTGTTATCGATACATGGTTGGAAGTATATATGCTATCGGGCTCAACCATAAACTCAATAACTGATTTAAGCGGAAAACGTATTGCAGTTATTGAGGGTTCGGTTCAACATGAGTATCTTGTAAATGAGTTTAATGACGTATGGGATATTAGCTTTACATTGCAAGTTTATCCCGACTACAAATCATCGACACAAGCCCTACTTCTTGGTCAAAGCGATGTGATGCTTACTTCTAGGTTTTTCTACTTTTCGGAGAATAAGCATAAGGATATTGTTCCTGTTCCTATAATTTTAAGACCCTCGCAAATATATTTTGCTTTCCCTAAAAACCAAAACCTTGAAATAGTAAATGCTATCGACAAAAGGTTGGTTCAGCTAAAAAACAACCCAAAATCGGTTTACTACAAATCGCTTAACAAATGGCTAAAGCATTACGATACAAAGAATTTACTTTACCGATATAAAATTCTTGGCCTAACGTTTATTGCGCTAATCACACTACTTTTTTCGTTCATAGTTACACTTCGTAACCAGGTAAGGCTAAAAACCAAAGAGCTACGAAGAAGAAATAAGCAGCTTAACGAAGCCAATAAGCAGCTTAAACTTTTAGTAGAAAAATACAAGGCCATTGAAGAGGATCTGCTGCAGTTTCAGTTTATGGTTGAAAACGCAAGGCAAGAGGCTTATTTAATTAACCCTGATGGAACCATAGAGTATTTTAACAAATCGGTTGAAAATAACCTAGGCTACTCCTTAAAAGAGCTTTATGGTAAGAATCTGAATGTATTGGATCCTGTTTATGGTAAAAAATTTCACCAACATTTCCTTGAGCTAAAAAAAGGCGAACTACCTGCCTTTGAAACAGCTCATATTGATACTAGAGGGAAAAAACACAGCAAGCTAATAAAATCGTTTTACCTCCAGATAGGCAGTAAGGAATTTGTTTGTGGTTTTGCCGAAGATATTACCGACCAAAAAAAATCGGCACTAAAGCTTAAACAAAGCGAACAGCTATTTCAGAAACTGGCAAACATGTCGCCTGTTGGAATATTCCGAACTCAGGCTGATGGATTGACAACCTACGTAAACCCAAAATGGTGCGAGCTATCGGGTTTACAACCCAATGAGGCTTTGGATAACGGATGGCTTAAAGCAGTGCATCCTGACGATGTGAAAAGAATTAGTGTGCAATGGACTGAGCACTCTGGCAATAGCAAAAACTCCGAGGCGGAGTACCGGTTTCTTCGCCCCGATGGCACAATCGTTTGGGTTTTGGGGAATGCTATCCCCGAAATAATCAACGGCGAAACCGTTGGTTACGTTGGCACAATTACCGATATCACCGACATTAAGATTGCTGAGAATAGCCTAAAGCACAGAGCTTCCGAAGTTGATGCCCAATTTAAAAAATACAAAGAGCTAATTGAGCTAGCAACCGATGCTTTTTTTCATGGCGATAGCAAAGGAAACCTTATTCTGGTTAACCAAGCAGCATGCAAGCTAACTGGCTATTCCGAAGATGAACTCCTTACATTAAACATAACCAACCTTTTTAACGATGACGAGATAAACAGAGTACCGCTTAGGTACGACTTACTAAAAAAAGGGTTGACCGTTAAAAACGAACGCGTAATTGTTAAAAAGGATAAAACAACAGCCATTGTGGAAATGAACTCGAGGCAAATGCCCGACGGAACCTATCAATCATTTTTAAGAGACATAACCGAGAGAAAAAACACTGAAAGGCTGATTAAGCAACAAAACGAGGAGATTGAAGCACAGAATGAAGAATACAAACAGCTAAACATTGAGCTACTAGAGGCTAAGGCTAAAGCTGAAGAAAGCGACAGGCTAAAATCGGCCTTTTTGGCAAATATGAGCCACGAAATACGAACCCCAATGAATGCCATTTGCGGCTTTTCAAAGCTGCTCGAACGAGATAACATCGATGAGAGCAAACGAAAGGATTATGTCGATATTATTAACACCAATAGCCAAGAGTTACTTTCCATAATTAACGATATTATCGATATATCCAAAATTGAGTCGGGATTAACCAAGGTACACGCAAACATCTTCTGCCTAAATTCGCTTATCGAAAATATATACAAAACTCACCTCAACACGGCCACAAGCAAAGGAATTGAGCTGCTCATGCGCAAAGGGCTTCCAAACTCAAGATCAACCATTGAAAGCGATGAGCAAAAGGTTAAGCAAATATTAAATAACCTTATTGTAAACGCCCTTAAGTATACACACAAAGGCAAAATTGAAATTGGGTACGCCATTAAGAAAAATTCAATTGAATTTATTGTAAGCGATACAGGTATTGGCATATCGAGTAAGGACCATAAGCTTATATTCGACAGATTCCAACAAGTTGAGGATGCAACCAGCGATAGTCGCAGAGGAACGGGCTTAGGACTTCCAATATCAAAGGCATTTGCCGAATTACTTGGAGGCAAAATGTGGCTCGAATCGGAGTTCGGAAAGGGGTCAACCTTTTACTTCACAATCCCTTATGCTCCTGTTGAAAAACCACTTGAGGAAGATGATAACAACACCGTAGTTTTACCTAACTGGCCAAATAAAACCATACTTATTGTTGAAGATGATAAATCGAACCTGCAATTCCTCAACGAAATACTATCAAGTTCAAACGCAAAACTTTTAACGGCAGTCGACGGAGAAGATGCCCTTAATATCTTTGGCAAAACGCCAAATATCGATTTAATACTAATGGATATTAAATTGCCAAAGATTAATGGTATTGACGTAACAAAAGCAATACGACGCAAAAACAAAACAATTCCAATTATTGCTCAAACCGCTTACGCTTTCGAATCGGATAGAGAGGCTGCTCTAAATGCTGGCTGTAACGCGTTCCTTTCAAAGCCTATTGAAAAAGACTTGCTCATTGAAACTATTAACAGAATATTTTCAAAAGGTTAGCCTTTTTGTTTTCGCCTGTTTACGTAATATACTCCACTTAAAATTAGCAAACCGCCAATTATCTGGTTCATATTCAAACCCTCGCCAAGCAAGGGTATTGCTAACAATGCTGTAACCACCGATTGCGACAAAAGCGTTACCGAAACATTAGTACCCTTTAAATGCCCCAATGCATAGTTTATTGAGAGCCAACCACCAAAATGCGAAACCAAACCCAAACCAAGCAAAGCCAACCATGTTTTACTCGTATAGCCAAATAAGCTATCGCCTGTAATTAATGTTGCAACGTAGAGCAGCACTATCATAAATACGAGCGAAAAAAACATAAATGATACGGTATCGACCCGCTTTCTCGAATCGAGTGTAAACAAAAGATAAAGAGCGTAAAAGAAACCAGCAATTAGTGAAAGCATATCGCCTTTGTTAAAATCCATTGTTTGCCAAGCTTCGAGGCCTATAAGAATATTAAGCCCGATAAGGGCTAAAAGTAAACCAACCCAAAACTTAGCCTCAAGCCTTTGCCTAAATACAACAATTGAAATTAGCCCAACCCAAATAGGAGCATTGTTAGCCAATAACGTTGCCGTTGCAGCCGAGGTAAGCAGTATTGCCGAATTCCACAAGAACAAGTCGAAGGCAAAAAATGCTGCCCCAACAAATATTAGCCATAAATCTCTAGCCGATGGAATCCTATATCCCTTTGCTAGCCAAACAGGAAGCAATGCAACACCAGCAAACAAAACCCTGTAGAATGAGGAAACAGAACCAGGTACGTTAGCCGTTTTAACAAAAATGGCCGAAAACCCAATACACAGTATTCCAAAAGCCAATGCTACATAGGCAAAATATGACGACTGTCGTAATCTTTTAAATATCATTGATAATGAATTAGCGAAACTATAAGTGCTCCTTTGATTTGCTATTACGCAAAGGTTTAAAAACAATACAAAGTTAAGCAACATTATCCAGTGTAACTTGTTTAGATAACAAACGCAATTTTTTAAACAGAAAAATACATACTGATGAAAATACTAGTTACCGGAGCCACTGGATATATTGGATCATGGGTTGTGAAATATCTTCTCGAAAAAGATTATCATGTAATTGCAACCGTTAGAGATAAATCTGCAACCGACAAATACAAACATTTGGTTGATTTGGCAAACCAGCTAAACGGCTCAATTGAAATTATTGAAGCAAACTTGCTAAAGGAGGGAGCCTTTAATCAGGCTGCAAACGGTGCCGATGCCATTATACATGTGGCCTCGCCTTTTAAACTTAAGGTTAGCAATGCTAAAACCGAGCTAATTGACCCTGCTTTGATTGGTACAAGAAACGTTTTAAATGCAGCCAACGCATCAACAACCGTAAAAAAAGTTGTGCTAACATCAAGCGTAGCTGCTGTAAATGGCGACAATATTGATTTGGTTGAGAAAGGGATACAGGAGCTAACTGAAGAGCATTTTAACACCACCAGCTCAGCCGAACATCAACCCTACTCCTATTCAAAGCTACTTGCCGAGAACGAAGCATGGCGTATTGCCAAATCGCAAAAGCAGTGGGAACTTGTGGTTATTAATCCCTCTTTCGTCATGGGACCAACTTTAGCCAACACTTCATCTTCGGAGAGTATCCAGTTTATGAAAGATATGCTAAAAGGGAAATTTAGCTTTGGGGCACCCGATTTATGGTTTGGCTTTGTTGATGTTCGGGATGTGGCTCTTGCTCATATTCTTGCCCTTGAAAATAGTACGGCCAAAGGACGTCATATTCTAGCCGAACGATCGGGCAATGTTCTTGAACTTGTACAAATTATCAGCAATCTATTCCCTAAAAAATATAAGCTACCAAGCAATAAAGCACCTAAATTTTTACTCATGCTTTTTGGTGGGCTATTTGGCGTATCCTCAAAATTCGTAAAACGCAATGTTGGGATTCCTGTTAAGTTTAACACATCGAAAAGCAAGAATGAGCTTGGACTAAACTACCGCCCCCTAAACGAAACGCTGGCCGATATGGTTCACCAAATGCACGAACAGGGCATTGTTTAGCGAGCCTATTAGCCATTAAATACAACTATTTTGCTAGCTTTACACCATGCTAAAGCTAGCAAAATATGCAAACAAAAATCCGCTATTTAGTTGAGATAGCCTACAAAGGAACCACCTATCACGGATGGCAGCGACAGCCGAAAGTCACAACCGTTCAGCAAACCCTTGAGGAAACCCTTACAAAAGCATTACATACAAATGTAATTTGCATTGGCTGTGGGCGTACCGATGCAATGGTGCATGCTAGTCAGTTTTACTTTCACATCGATCTAGCATCGCCCCTCACTTTTGACCTAGCTCATAGGCTAAACAAAATGCTTCCGAACGACATTAGCATTCTCAGTTACAATCAGGTTGGTAGTTCGGTTCATGCTCAGCACACTGCAACATCAAGAACCTATAACTATTTAATTCACACCAAAAAAGACCCGCAACTTGCCGATTTAAGTTCGCTTTATCAGCATAGTTTTAATACTGCTGAAATGTGCAAAGCAGTTAGAATGCTTGCATCACATACTAACTTCGTAAACTTTTGCCGTTGCCCTAGTCGGCATAGCAGCACTATTTGCAATATCCACTCAGCAAAACTCTTTGCCAATAAACAAGCAGAAATGCTGAGGTTTGAGATTAAAGCAAATCGTTTTCTTCAGGGTATGGTTCGGCTTATTGTACAACGATTAATTGATGTGGGTTCAGGTGAGATTTCTATTGATGAGTTCAGTAAAGTACTGAACAACGAGATAAAACCTAAAAAAGTGATTGCTGCTTATCCGCAAGGTCTCTACTTAACCAAGGTCGATTATCCTGCAAATACAGTGATAAAAAGAGAAACCTCAAGCCCCTACTTTCAATTGCTTAGCAGTGCAGAATGGGAGTTGCTATCAGATTAGAAATTTCATTAGCATTGCCAAAAAACTGCATTTTACAAGAATAACGTAACAACTAAACGGTTAAATTTGCTGCTAAAACAGCAGTAATGATTACGTTTTTTGGATCTCTTCTGATATTGATTATTGGCTATTTCACCTACGGTTGGTTTGTTGAACGAGTTTTTGGCATCGACACCAAAAGAAAAACGCCTGCATACACTCATAACGATGGGGTAGATTATGTCCCTCTACCCTGGTGGAAAATATTCCTAATACAATTTTTGAACATTGCGGGACTAGGTCCAATTTTCGGGGCAATACTTGGAGCAGTATACGGCCCTATTGCATTTATTTGGATAGTTTTTGGTTGCCTATTTGCTGGCGCTGTCCACGACTACTTCTCCGGTATGCTTTCAATCAGAGATGGAGGAGCAAGCATCCCCGAAATTGTTGGAAAGTATTTGGGCAACGGATTTAAGCAATTCATGAGGGGATTTACTGTAATACTAATGATACTCGTAGGCGCAGTATTTATGGTTGGCCCTGCAGGAATATTGGCAAGCTTAACACCCGAAACTCTATCGAAAACGTTCTGGATTTACGCAGTGTTTGCCTATTACATTCTAGCAACCCTGTTACCTATCGATAAGGTAATTGGCAGAATATATCCGCTTTTTGGTGCTGCACTGCTTTTTATGGCTGTTGGTATTGGCATTGCAATGGTTGTAGGCAACTATGATCTGGTCAATCTTTCGGCTGATACAATGGTAAACATGAAAGCAAATGCCAGTGAATTTCCCGTTTTCCCTATGCTTTTCGTAACCATGCCTGTGGAGCCATTTCCGGATTTCATTCAACCCAAAGCCCATTAATGGCTCGTTGCTTAAAAAACGAAAAACTTGGGCGAAGAGTTTTCTATGGTGCAATGGTGGCCGAAGGCATTGTTGCGCTTATTTGGGCTGCTGCTGCAATGGCATTTTTGGAGGAGTAAAAGAGCTTAACCATGAACTTGCTGCACATCAAAACGATGCAGCCTGGGTGGTAAAGGTTATTTCAGATACAACGCTTGGCAAACTTGGCGGCATTTTAGCCATACTGGGGGTAGTTGCTGCTCCTATAACCTCGGGCGATACAGCATTCCGATCGGCAAGGCTAATTGTTGCCGATTTCATGAACTTTAAGCAGAAAAAAATATCAAGCAGACTGGCAGTGAGCATACCCATTTTCACGGTTGGGTTTTTGCTAACGCAATTCGATTTCGCCATAATATGGCGATATATGGCATGGAGCAATCAAACCCTTGCAACAATTGTGCTGTGGGCTATTACCTTTTACCTGCTAGTTGAGAAGAAAGGATATTGGATTACGCTTATTCCAGCAATCTTCATGACTGCTGTTATAGCAAACTATATTCTTATTGCACCCGAAGGGTTTAAGCTACCCCAATCCGTAGGTTATCCCATTGGCATTGGAGCAGCACTGCTATCAACATTGGCATTTTGGGTGGCTAAGCGCAAAATACAATCTGCTTAGGCCTGTCCCCCACCAAAATTCATTGGGAAAGGTGGAATACCCGAATTCGTTTCGCCAACTTTAATTGGTCCATGATTACTCTCAAACTTGGCAACATTATCCTTTAATGCGGCCAGCAAGCGTTTAGCATGATCGGGGGTTAAAATAACTCTTGTTTGAACTTTTGCCTTTGGCAAACCTGGCATAACCCTTACAAAATCGAGAATAAACTCCGATGCCGAATGAGTTATAATGGCCAAATTAGCATAGTTTCCCTGTGCAACATCCTCGGTAAGTTCAATATTCAACGGATTTTTCTTTTCGCTCATATCAGTAAAATTTAGTTTTGAGATGTTAAAGATAAAAAAAAGCGAGGGTTATGCCCTCGCTTTCCAAATATTAAACGCTATCTAGCTCTCGGCTATTGTGTCTTCCACAGCCTGATTTGCTTGAGCAATAAGCTCTTGATCCTCGTTTGAGTAAACAATCATGTTGTTGAAGTCGCGCAATCCGGTTCCTGCAGGAATTAGGTGTCCGCAAATAACGTTCTCCTTCAATCCTTGAAGAGTATCAACCTTTCCGTGGATTGCAGCCTCGTTAAGCACCTTTGTTGTTTCCTGGAAGGATGCTGCCGACATAAAGCTACTTGTTTGTAGTGCAGCCCTTGTAATACCTTGTAACACCTGATTTGATGTTGCAGGTACAGCATCGCGCGCAACGATGGGTTTTAAATCCTTACGTTTAAGAATTGAGTTCTCATCTCTTAGCTTACGAGCAGTGATAATCTGACCTGGGCGTGCTTCTGGCGAATCGCCAGCATCAACAACAATTTTCTTGTCAAAAATCCAGTCGTTCTCTTCCATAAACTCCCACTTATCAACAATCTGCTTCTCAAGGAAACGAGTATCTCCTGGATCATCAATATCTACCTTACGCATCATTTGGCGAACGATAACCTCAAAGTGCTTATCGTTAATTTTTACACCCTGCATGCGGTAAACTTCTTGAACCTCATTTACAATGTACTCTTGAACTTTGGTTGGACCTTTGATTGCAAGTATGTCAGATGGTGTGATTGCTCCGTCAGACAATGGAATGCCAGCGCGTACGTAATCGTTCTCCTGAACAAGAATTTGCTTTGATAGGGGAACAAGGTACTTCTTAACCTCTCCGGTTTTCGAAGTAATCATAATCTCTCTATTTCCACGCTTTACCTTACCAAACGATACTTCACCGTCAATTTCAGAAACAACAGCTGGGTTCGATGGGTTACGCGCCTCGAATAGCTCGGTTACGCGAGGAAGACCACCCGTGATATCGCCCGATTTACCAACAGCTCTTGGTATTTTTACAAGAATATCACCTGCTTTAACCTCTTTACCCTCTTCGGTAACGATATGTGAAGATACAGGTAAGTTGTACGATTTAAGCACATCTTTGCCCTTCATAATTTTCACCATCGGGTTCTTGGTACGATCGCGAGTTTCAATAATCACCTTCTCACGATATCCGGTTTGCTCGTCGGACTCTTCCCTAAAGGTTACATCCTTAATTACCGAATCGAAAGCAATCTTACCATCTGTTTCTGAGATAATCACAGCATTCCATGGATCCCACTCGCACAGATGTTGTCCTTTAGCTACATCATCACCATCGTTAATGTAAAGTTTTGAGCCGTAAGGGATATTATGGGTTGATAGCGTAATACCAGTATTCTTATCAATTATGCGCATTTCAGCCAGTCGACCAATAACCACATGATGGTTTTGACCTAGCTCATCAACCTTCTGAATGCTTTTAAGCTCTTCAATTTCCACTCGTCCATCGAATTTCGAAACGATTTTTGAGTCGGCTATAATATTCGATGCTGTACCCCCAACGTGGAAAGTACGAAGGGTTAGCTGTGTACCTGGTTCACCAATTGATTGTGCAGCAATAACTCCAACGGCTTCGCCTTTTTGAACCATTCGACCTGTTGAAAGGTTTCGTCCGTAGCACTTAGCACAAACGCCTCGTTTCGACTCACAGGTTAATACCGAACGAATCTCAACTTGCTCAATGGGCGAATCGGCAATCTCTTGGCTAATCTCCTCGGTTAGCTCCTCACCCGCTGCAATAATTAGCTTGCCTGTAAGCGGATGGTATACATCGTGAACGGTTGTTCTACCTAAAATACGCTCGTAAAGGCTCTCTACAACTTCTTCGTTCTTTTTTATAGCACTTGCTTGCAATCCGCGAAGTGTTCCACAGTCCTCTTCGTTAATAATTACATCTTGCGATACGTCAACCAAACGACGAGTTAGGTAACCCGCATCGGCAGTTTTCAATGCAGTATCGGCCAAACCTTTACGCGCACCGTGAGTTGAAATAAAGTACTCAAGTACCGATAACCCTTCCTTAAAGTTTGCAAGAATTGGGTTTTCAATAATCTCGCTTCCAGTTGAGCCAGACTTTTGTGGCTTAGCCATAAGTCCACGCATACCGCATAGCTGACGAATCTGCTCTTTCGAACCCCTTGCACCAGAGTCAAGCATCATGTAAACGGAGTTGAACCCTTGATTATCCTCTGCCAGTTTTTTCAGCAGCGTTAGAGTTAACTTTGCATTAGTGTGAGTCCAAATATCGATAATTGCGTTGTAACGCTCGTTATTGGTAATCAAACCCATATTGTAATTAGCCATAACCTCATCAACTTGGCTATAGCCTTCTTCAACGTAAGTTTCCTTTTCGAGGGGAACCATCACGTCATCGAGGTTAAACGATAAACCACCTTTAAACGCAAACGTATAACCTAAATCTTTAATATCGTCGAGGAATTGCGAAGTTCTGGCAATACCAACCTTTTTTAGTACCCGACCAATAATATCGCGAAGCGATTTTTTGGTAAGCAAATCGTTGATATAGCCCATTTCCTTGGGCACGAACTGGTTGAAAATAATTCTACCAACTGTAGTCTCTATATGCTCAAAGGTTACGGTTCCATCCTCATTATGGATTGGCAAACGCACTTTTACATTGGCATGCAGCTCAGCAACTTTTTCGTTGTAGGCAATAATTGCCTCTTCGGCAGAGTAAAATCTAAGCCCTTCGCCTTTGGCACCCTTACGCGACTTGGTAATGTAGTAAAGACCAAGAACCATATCCTGCGATGGTACTGTAATAGGAGCACCGTTAGCAGGGTTAAGGATGTTGTGCGAACCAAGCATCAGAATTTGAGCCTCAAGAATGGCCTCATTTCCAAGAGGAAGGTGCACAGCCATTTGGTCACCATCGAAGTCGGCGTTAAATGCAGTACATGATAGTGGGTGAAGTTGAATTGCTTTACCTTCAATAAGTTTAGGTTGAAAAGCCTGAATACCCAAACGGTGAAGCGTTGGAGCACGGTTCAACAGCACGGGATGGCCTTTAAGAACATTTTCAAGAATATCCCAAATTACAGGATCCTTTCTATCAACAATCTTTTTAGCCGATTTAACCGTTTTTACTATTCCTCTCTCAATAAGCTTACGAATAATAAATGGCTTGTAGAGCTCTGCTGCCATATCTTTGGGTAAACCACACTCATGCATTTTCAGCTCAGGACCTACAACAATTACCGAACGAGCCGAGTAGTCGACACGTTTACCCAGTAGGTTTTGACGAAAACGTCCTTGTTTCCCTTTTAGGCTATCGCTAAGCGATTTTAGCGGACGATTGGCATCTGTTTTAACGGCATTGCTCTTGCGTGAGTTGTCGAATAGTGAATCCACTGCCTCTTGAAGCATCCTCTTTTCGTTACGAAGAATTACCTCAGGGGCCTTTATTTCGATAAGCCTTTTAAGGCGATTGTTACGAATAATTACGCGACGATACAAATCGTTAAGATCCGAAGTGGCAAAACGTCCTCCATCGAGGGGAACAAGTGGCCTTAGCTCGGGCGGAATTACGGGAATAACCTTTAAGATCATCCACTCTGGATTATTAATTTGAGCCGATTCACGGAATGCCTCAACAACCTGTAAGCGCTTTAGCGCTTCGTTTTTACGCTGCTGTGAGGTTTCGTTATTCGCTTTATGGCGCAAATCGTAGCTAAGCTCATCGAGCTTAAGGCGCGAGAGCAACATGTGAATTGCCTCTGCTCCCATACCAGCAATGAACTTGCTGGGATCGTCATCGTCGAGATGTTGATTTTCCTTGGGTAAAGTTTCGAGGATATCGAGATACTCCTCTTCGGTAAGAAAATCTAGGTAGCTAACATTCTCGGCAATCCCAGGATTTATCACTATGTAGCGCTCGTAGTAGATAATTGAATCGAGCTTTTTAGTTGGCAAACCAAGTAGGTAACCAATTTTATTTGGCAACGAACGGAAATACCAAATGTGCGCAACTGGAACCACTAGATTAATATGGCCCATTCGCTCACGACGAACCTTTTTTTCGGTAACTTCAACACCACACCTATCGCACACAATGCCTTTGTAGCGAATACGCTTGTATTTTCCACAATGGCACTCATAATCTTTCACTGGCCCAAAAATTCTCTCACAGAACAATCCATCGCGCTCGGGCTTATACGTTCTATAGTTAATGGTCTCGGGTTTAAGAACTTCACCGCTCGACCGCTCTAATACCTCTTCTGGAGATGATAGGCCAATAGTTATTTTGGTGAAGTCGGTTTTTACCTTATTTTCCCTTCTGAACGACATATTCTAAGTATTATAAAGTTAAGCTATTGGCAAAGTGAGCGCTTTGCTCACTTTGCTATGGTAACAACTCTCTTAATCGAGACTAACGTTAAGGCCAAGGCCTCTTAGCTCGTGCAGTAGCACATTAAGCGATTCAGGAATACCTGGACGAGGCATTGGTTCGCCTTTAACAATTGACTCATATGCTTTAGCGCGTCCCATTACATCATCCGATTTAATGGTTAATATCTCCTGAAGAATGTGAGATGCTCCAAAGGCCTCGAGTGCCCAAACCTCCATTTCACCAAAACGCTGACCACCAAACTGTGCTTTACCACCAAGTGGTTGCTGGGTAATGAGCGAATATGGACCAATTGAACGAGCATGCATTTTATCATCAATCATATGCCCAAGTTTAAGCATATAGATTATACCCACTGTAGCGGGCTGATCAAAACGTTCGCCTGTTCCACCGTCGTATAGGTAGGTTTTACCTGAACGAGGAAGACCAGCCTCATCGGTGTACTTATTAATCTCGTCGATTTTAGCACCATCAAAAATTGGCGTGGCAAACTTAAGTCCAAGTTTCTCGCCTGCCCATCCTAGTACAGTTTCGTAAATCTGTCCAAGGTTCATACGCGAAGGTACACCAAGTGGGTTCAGCACTATATCTACAGGTGTTCCATCTTCGAGGAATGGCATGTCTTCATCGCGAACAATTTTGGCAACAATACCCTTGTTCCCGTGTCTACCTGCCATCTTATCACCAACCTTAATCTTACGCTTTTTAGCAATGTATACCTTGGCAAGCTGAACAATACCCGCTGGCATTTCATCGCCAATGGTTACGTTAAACTTCTTACGTTTATGATCAGCTTCAAACTCCTTGTACTTGAGGATGTAGTTATGGATTACCTTTCTAATGGTCTCGTTCTTCTTTTTATCGGTAGTCCATTTATTAGCATTGATGTTTAGGTAATCGATCTCGGTGAGCATCTTTTGGGTAAACTTCACTCCTCGCGGAATGATTTCCTGTCCGAATAGATCGGAAACACCCTGAGACGTTTTGCCGTTTACAAGGAAGAAGAGCTTATCGATTAACTTCTCCTTTAAGGAGTTAACATTGGCGTTAAATTCCTCATCAAGTTTAGCAACCAAACTCTTCTCGCTTCCTTTTCCTTTCTTGTTATCTTTTACAGAGCGAGAGAAAAGCTTTTTGTCGATAACTACACCATGTAGTGAAGGAGAAGCCTTAAGCGATGCATCTTTCACATCACCAGCCTTGTCTCCAAAGATTGCCCTTAGCAGTTTCTCTTCGGGTGTTGGATCGGATTCGCCCTTTGGCGTAATTTTACCAATTAGAATGTCGCCAGGAACAACATTAGCACCGATGCGAATCATACCGTGCTCATCCAAATCTTTTGTAGCTTCTTCGCTAACGTTTGGAATATCGGCTGTTAACTCTTCAACACCACGTTTTGTGTCTCTAACCTCAAGCACAAACTCATCAACATGCACCGAAGTGAACACATCTTCACGCACTAGACGTTCGCTAATAACAATAGCATCCTCAAAGTTGTAACCTTTCCATGGCATGAATGCCACCTTGAGGTTACGGCCTATGGCAAGTTCTCCCTGCTGCGTTCCGTATCCTTCGGTAAGAATTTGACCTTGCTTAACCTCTTGCCCTTTGCTAACCATTGGTTTTAGGGTAACTGAGGTATTCTGGTTCGTTTTCTTATATTTAGGTAGTTTATAACGCTTAATTTCAGGATCGAAGCTAACAAAGCGCTCCTCTTCTGTTTGGTTATAACGAACTACAATCTCGTCTGAATCAACGTATTCAATCACACCATCTTGCTCAGCAACAATTTGCACTCGGCTATCGCGAACAACCACACCCTCTAAACCAGTACCTACAATTGGTGCTTCGGGTTGTAGAAGTGGAACTGCCTGACGCATCATGTTCGATCCCATCAGCGCACGGTTTGCATCGTCGTTTTCGAGGAATGGGATTAGCGAAGCTGCAATTGAGGCAATCTGATTAGGCGCAACGTCCATCATGTCAACTTTCTCCCTTTCGGTAAGCGGAAAATCGGACTCTAACCTCGATTTAACCTTAGCGTTAAGAAAGTTGCCTTCCTCATCGAGTGGTGCATTTGCCTGCCCTATGGTTTTAAACTCTTCCTCTTCAGCGCTAAGGTAAACTACGCCTTCGTTGGATAAATCAACCTTACCGGTTTCAACTTTACGGTATGGGGTTTCGATAAAACCAAGGTCATTTATTCTGGCGTATACGCAAAGCGATGAAATAAGACCAATGTTCGGTCCTTCAGGAGTTTCAATCGGACAAAGTCTGCCGTAGTGGGTATAGTGTACGTCACGAACCTCGAATCCGGCACGTTCACGCGATAAACCACCTGGGCCTAATGCCGATAAACGGCGCTTGTGGGTCATCTCAGCTAGCGGATTGGTTTGATCCATGAACTGAGAAAGCTGGTTTGTACCGAAGAACGAATTAATTACCGATGAAAGGGTTTTGGCATTGATTAAATCAATGGGTGTAAACACCTCGTTGTCCCTAACGTTCATGCGTTCGCGAATGGTACGAGCCATACGGGCTAAACCAACGCTAAATTGGTTCCCCAGCTGCTCTCCCACGGTACGCACACGGCGGTTGCTTAGGTGGTCAATATCATCTACATCGGCTTTTGAGTTGATAAGCTCGATGAGATACTTAATAATCTCTATAATATCCTCTTTGGTAAGGACCTTAACATCAATTTCGGTGTTAAGGTTAAGCTTTTTGTTGATCCTGTATCGGCCAACCTCGCCTAGGTCGTAGCGCTTATCGGAAAAGAATAGCTTATCGATCACATCACGAGCGGTTGCTTCGTCGGGTGGCTCGGAGTTACGCAGCTGTCGGTAAATATGCACAACTGCTTCTTTCTCGGAGTTACAGGGGTCTTTATGTAAGGTGTTATAGATAATGGCGTAATCGGAGATATTGTGATCCTCCTTATGCAGAAGAATTGTTTTAGCACCAGAATCTACTACATCGTCTATATGTTCGTTTTCAAGTATAGTTTCTCTATCGAGAATTATTTCATTCCTTTCGATGGATACAACTTCGCCGGTATCCTCATCAACAAAGTCTTCTACCCATGATTTTAGAACTCTCGCAGCTAACCGTCGGCCAACAAACTTTTTAAGGTTTGCTTTTGAAACCTTAATCTCATCGGCTAAGCCAAAAATTTCGAGAATGTCCTTATCACCTTCAAAGCCAATTGCTCTGAGAAGCGTTGTTACGGGTAATTTTTTCTTTCGATCGATGTATGCATACATCACATTGTTAATGTCAGTCGCAAACTCAATCCACGATCCTTTAAAAGGGATAATACGGGCAGAGTAAAGTTTTGTCCCATTAGCATGGAGGCTTTGCCCGAAAAATACTCCAGGTGAGCGATGTAGCTGCGAAACCACAACCCTCTCAGCACCGTTTATCACGAAAGTACCTCTTGGAGTCATGTAAGGAATTGTACCTAAATACACATCTTGAACAACGGTATCAAAATCTTCGTGTTCAGGATCGGTACAATATAACTTCAGCTTTGCTTTAAGTGGCACGCTAAAGGTTAGCCCACGGTCAATCGATTCTTCAATGGAGTATCGAGGTGGGTCAATGTAGTAATCGATAAACTCGAGCACAAAATTGTTTCGAGTATCGGTAATTGGAAAGTTTTCGGCAAAAACCCTGTATAAACCTTCCTTTTTGCGTTCCTCAACTGAAGAACCAAATTTAAAAAACTCACCAAATGATTTAAGCTGAATATCCAGAAAATCGGGATAATCGAACTGGTTAATTGTTTTGGCGAATGATATTCTTTTGTTTGCTGTATCTGAGGACATCGCTATGAGATTTGTTGAACCATTAATTTAAACAATAAAAAGGCTTAGAGTCTATTTTTAGACTCTAAACCCTTAATACCTAATGCGATCAGGTTTTTATTTAAGTTCAACTTCTGCTCCTGCCTCTTCGAGTTGTGTTTTAAGCGACTCAGCCTCTTCTTTCGAAGCGCCTTCCTTAACTGCCTTAGGAGCAGCGTCAACTAGTTCTTTAGCCTCTTTTAGTCCAAGGCCAGTTAGTTCCTTAACAAGTTTTACAACTTGAAGTTTTGCACCACCTGCTGACTTAAGAACAACGTCAAAAGTGCTCTTTTCTTCAGCGGCTCCACCTTCGGCACCAGCTGCAGGTCCTGCAACTGCTACTGCAGCAGCAGCGGGCTCAATACCATACTCATCCTTTAGGATTTGTGCAAGTTCATTTACTTCTTTTACAGTAAGATTAACTAATTCTTCTGCAAACTTCTTAAGATCTGCCATTTTTACTTAAGGTTTATTAATTAATTTCAAAACAAATTTAAAATTATCCTTCTCTTTCGCTAAGAGTTTTAACAACTCCTGCAAGAGTATTCGGTGCTGATTGTAGCTGAGAAACAACTTTCTTAGCAGGCGATTGCAGTAAGGCAATAACATCAGCAATAAGCTCGTTTTTGCTCTTAAGGCTAGCCAGCGCATCGAGTTGGTTATCGCCAGTATAGAACGATTCCTCTACAAACGCAGCCTTTAGTATCGGTTTTTCGCTTGTTTTACGAAAATCTTTGATAAGCTTAGCGGGTACGTTACCTACTTCACAAAACATGATGGAGGTTGAACCCTTTAGTGTATCAAACAGGGGTGAGAAATCTGCCTTCTCACACTTTTCAAGTGCTTTTTTCAGAAGGGTGTTTTTCACCACTACCAACTTAATCTCCTTATCGAAACACTTTCTGCGTAAAGTGCTGGTATCAGCAGCGTTTAACTCAGAAGTATCCGCAAGGTAAAAGTGAGGGTACTGATTGATTTGCTCTGTAAGCGTATCAATAATTACATTCTTGTCTTCCCTTCTCATGGTAATTGGGTCTCTATTGCGTTATTACTACTTTTCCGAGATCGATTTTGGATCGATTGCAATACCTGGGCTCATTGTGCTTGAAATGTATATACTTCTAATGTATGTACCTTTAGCAGCGGTTGGCTTGAGTTTATTAATTGTTTGTATAAACTCGTAGGCATTGTCAACCAATTTTTCGGGCTCGAATGAAACCTTTCCAATGGAGGTGTGAACGATACCAAACTTATCAACTTTAAAGTCGATTTTACCTGCTTTTACCTCAGTAACGGCCTTGTCCACATCCATGGTTACGGTTCCGCTTTTGGGGTTAGGCATAAGTCCACGTGGACCTAGAATACGACCTAGAGCGCCAATTTTTGGCATTACAGTTGGCATGGTAATGATTACATCAACATCTGTCCAACCACCTTTTATCTTCTCTACATACTCATCTAGTCCTACGTAGTCGGCACCTGCTGCTTTAGCAGCCTCCTCCTTATCGGGGGTACACAGTACAAGAACGCGTACAGACTTACCAGTACCATGAGGAAGTGTTACTACACCACGCACCATTTGGTTGGCCTTTCTAGGGTCAACGCCAAGGCGAATATCGATGTCAACTGATGCATCGAACTTGGTGTAGGTAATTTCCTTTACAAGTTTGGCAGCCTCCGCAAGCTTATACTGCTTATCGGTTTCTACTTTCGACAACGCAAGTTTTTGATTCTTGGTCAATTTTGTCATCTCGCTAAAAGAGGTTAAATGTTACTTACCTGGAAATTCTCCGGCAACTGTTATGCCCATACTACGAGCAGTTCCAGCAACCATTTTCATAGCCGATTCCACGGTAAAACAGTTCAGGTCGGGCATTTTATCCTGGGCAATCTCCCGTACTTGATCCCACGTAACCGAAGCAACTTTCTTTCGGTTTGGCTCTGGTGAACCGCTCTTCTGCTTTGAAACTTCAAGCAGCTGAACTGCTACCGGAGGGGTTTTCACGATAAAATCAAACGACTTATCGGAATATACGGTAATAATCACGGGGAGAACTTTCCCTGCCTGACTTTGGGTTCTGCTGTTAAACTGTTTGCAGAACTCCATAATGTTAACCCCCTTCGAGCCGAGTGCGGGACCAACAGGAGGTGAAGGATTTGCTGCACCACCTTTTATTTGTAACTTAATTAATCCGGCAACTTCTTTAGCCATAATGCTTTAGCTCTTAACAGTTATTACTCTTTTTCGACTTGCATAAAGCTGAGCTCCAACGGAGTTTTTCGGCCAAATATTTTGACCATTACCTTCAGCTTTTTCTTCTCCTCATTCACTTCTTCGATGATTCCAGAGAAAGAGTTAAAAGGACCATCAATAACTTTCACTGTTTCACCAACAAAGAATGGAACGTTGATTTCCTCATCGCTATCGGCAAGTTCATCTACCCTACCTAGGATACGATTGGCCTCCGATTGGCGCAATGGGATGGGTTCGCCTGTTTTTGGATCTCCCAAAAACCCAATCACATTAGGAATATCCTTTAATATGTGCTGAATTTCACCAACTAATGCCGCTTCGATTAAAACGTAACCGGGATAGAAAATCCGCTCTTTGCTTACCTTTTTCCCATTACGGATTTGGTAAACTTTTTCGGTGGGTATAAGCACTTGTGCAATAAGATCAGCAAGGTTTAACCTTTTGATCTCATTGTCAATATACTCTTTAACCTTTTTCTCCTTCCCGCCAATGGCACGCAAAACGTACCATTTCTTTACATTTTCTTCCATCGAAGTTTCCTTTCAGGTTTTAATGCATCATTCGGTAAATAAAATCCATCACGTTCTCAAAGGATATATCCATGAGAAATATCACAAGTGCAATTAAAAGGGAAGCAATCATTACAATTATTGCACTGGATTGAAGATCTTTCCACGTTGGCCACGATACTTTGTGGATTAGCTCTGTGTATACTTCCTGAAGGTATGCTTTAATTCTCATATGAATCGTACTTATGTTGCACGGGAGGAGCGACTCGAACGCCCGACACCTGGTTTTGGAGACCAGTGCTCTACCAACTGAGCTACACCCGTGTGAAAAGGTTTACGCATCGATTTGATGTGTAAACCTTTATATTGTTAATCAACTCGTTGTTAGGTTAGTCAACGATTTCAATTACCTGACCTGCACCAACTGTACGTCCACCTTCGCGGATAGCGAAACGAAGACCTGTGTTGATAGCTACAGGGTAGATAAGGTTAACTGTTATAGTTACGTTATCACCAGGCATTACCATTTCAACTCCTTCAGGTAGTTTAATCTCACCTGTAACGTCAAGAGTACGTAGGTAGAACTGAGGACGGTAGTTGTTGTGGAAAGGAGTGTGACGTCCACCTTCTTCTTTCTTCAACACGTAAACCTCTGCTTTAAAAGTTGTGTGAGGCTTAATAGAACCTGGCTTAGCAAGTACTTGTCCACGCTTAATTTCTTTCTTGTCAACACCACGTAGTAGAAGACCAACGTTGTCACCAGCTTCACCACGGTCAAGAATCTTACGGAACATCTCAACACCAGTACAAACAGTCTTACGACCTTCAGCACCTAGTCCGATGATTGCAAGTTCGTCGCCAGTGTTAACAACACCAGTTTCGATACGACCAGTAGCAACTGTACCACGGCCAGTGATAGAGAATACATCTTCAACAGGAAGAAGGAAAGGCTTCTCGATATCACGAGGAGGAAGTGGAATGTACTCATCAACAGCGTCCATAAGTTCCATCACCTTATCAACCCACTGAGTTTCGCCGTTAAGGCCACCAAGAGCAGAACCGCGGATAACAGGAGCGTTATCGCCATCGAAGTTATAGAAGCTAAGTAGTTCGCGAACTTCCATTTCAACTAGTTCAAGCATCTCTTCGTCGTCAACCATGTCGCACTTATTAAGGAAAACAACCAGTTTAGGTACGTTTACCTGACGTGCAAGAAGGATGTGCTCACGAGTTTGAGGCATAGGACCATCAGTAGCAGCAACTACGATGATAGCGCCGTCCATTTGAGCAGCACCAGTAACCATGTTCTTAACGTAGTCAGCGTGACCAGGACAGTCAACGTGAGCGTAGTGACGGTTAGCAGTTTGATACTCAACGTGTGCAGTGTTAATAGTAATACCCCTTTCTTTCTCTTCGGGTGCGTTGTCGATAGAGTCGAACGAACGGAATTCAGAAAGACCTTTCTCATGCAGAATCTTGGTGATGGCTGCAGTAAGAGTGGTCTTACCATGGTCAACGTGACCAATAGTTCCAATATTAACGTGAGGTTTCGACCTATCAAATTTTTCTTTTGCCATGACTCCAGTTTGTTAAATTATTAGATTTAAAAGATAGATTGTCGAGAAAAATGATAGTGTTTGAGCCAATGATGGGAATTGAACCCATG